>Ga0308417_1003197_pt1 | contig 10521 bp, 12 predicted proteins | sample HotsprSampleOS65_FD_203528 | JGI IMG/M metagenome (GOLD analysis project Ga0308417, IMG submission 203528) | Hot spring phototrophic mat microbial communities from Octopus Spring, Yellowstone National Park, Wyoming, United States - 20090730_OS65 ... | reverse complement strand
CGACTATGGCATTACAGAAAATTTCTTTTATTTCTCTATGGAGTATGTGAAGGGACCAAGTTTGAAAGACTTCTTAAGCAAAAACTGCATTCATCTATCCACTAAAATTGATTACTTTGCTCAAATCTGCCAAGGCTTGGCTGATATACATGATGCCGGCATAATACACAGAGATATAAAGCTCTCAAATGTCTTGATTGATACCGAACTACACACTTGCAAAATCTCGGATCTAGGTATTTGTCAGTTCTCAAGAGTGACCAGCTCCTCTTCAGATCCTATTGGCTCAGCCTCTCACTTAGCCCCTGAAATTTGGAAAGGCGAAGAAGCTAGCCACGCTTCCGACATTTATGCTCTTGGGGTGCTTGCTTGGGAGTTATTTGCAGAAGAGCTTCCATTTAAGGCGCAAAACCTAACTGATTTAATTCAGCAACATGTGAAACTGCTCCCTCCTGATATTTCAAAGCTAGTGCCTGATTTGCCAGCTCCCTTGGCAAATTTAATTGCTAGAATGCTTCATAAAAATCCAGCAAGTAGGCCGCACATAAAAGAATCTTTGTGGCTCGCAAACAGCGTAGACCTAAAACCCTTAGAAATAGAAGAGGAACAACCTGCACGTCAAATCTCTCATGTTTTTGCCAATAATTCCTACATCGACTCAAAAATAGCTTTACCAAAATCTAACCTTTTTACTCTCTCCAATTTCGCTCTAACTTGCCTTGCAGCATCTGCTTTGGCATTAATGTTTTCTCTTACATCAAACGATCTTCCCGGTTTCGATATGCTGGCCTCCAACCTTGATCTACCAACCTGGACCAAGCTTTACACACTAATTTGTATGACTGCTTTCCTATTAATCACCGCGGGAATTATCACTAGTTTTAGTGTAAAACCAACGATTTTGGTTTTTTTCATTCTTTTAATTGGAGCCAGCCCTAGCATTTTTCAAATTGTAACCTCTCAAATTTTTTCCGTAGATCCAACCTCGATGGTTATTGCAACAAAGCAACTATCTCGCTATTACTTAACAGAGTTCCTTGAGCGATTTTCGTTTTTTAATTCAAAAAACATTCCAACCATGAGCTTGGCTTTTGGAGTTGTTATACTCTTTAATCTGTGGGCTCGAGGATGTTTTAAGCTTAGCCAAGGTATAATTTTGGCAATTTTTTCACTACTTGTAATCGGGCTAAATAACTCAGTTTATCTACAAAACCTACCTACAGATTTATTAGCTGTGCCATTTATGATAGCTTTGATCATTCTTTCTAAATTAAGCTTTCAAGCTCTGAGAAAGTAAGCTTGGATTAAAAACAGCCGCCAAAAAATCGCATAGTCTATTTTTTAATGCTTAGCAATGCGCGCTGAAAATGTATCTAAATTACTTGAAAAAAAAGATTTTAAGACTTAGAAAATTTTTTTCTAAGCTTTTAATTGCTTATAATTGCAGATAATCTTTTCTGCTCTGGTTCCTTAAGAATTTTTTCAACGCCAAGTACGAAAATTCTTAGTTTCTACCTCTTTCTGGATCTTCGACATCTAGATTAACACCTTCCTTAAGACCCAAAAAAATTAACATCTGCTCTTTAAGGGCGTTGTAGTCATCTCTATCGGAAAGGTTAAGCCGATATTCATTAATTATTTTTATTTGAAGGTCTTCCCACTCTTCCCAAGCTTTTTTAGAAACGCTGTCAAATATCTTTTTGCCAAGCTCTCCAGGCAAAGGAGGAGCTTCCAAACCTTCAGCTTCAATTTTGTACTTAGCGCAAAATACTTTTCGTTTTTCCGTCACCTTTAAATAAACTGTTTTATGTATTTCTACTATCCTACTTTAATTTACAGATTAATACTACTATATTCGAGTTAATAAAACACAGCTTCTCATATGTTTCACTTAAGAGTAGCTTCTGCGCTTTTAGCCTTCCTTGTTAGTTGTGGGAAATACTCTCCAGCCCAAAGCCCTGATTTATGGAGACCAAATCCTCCAAAAATTGTGGAAATTCTGGGGCTAAATTCAGACAAAATAATTCTTCGTTTAGAGCTTCCCCGCACAACTGTAAAGGGTGATCAACTGGAAGTAAAACCAAGTTTAGTCTGCCTATTTCAAGAGGATAACGGCCGTTCATCCTTAGCAAACGCAGAAACGGCAGAAAGTTCACAGTTCAGAGTAGTTTGCCCGTTAAGAGAAAATTTTGTTGGATCGCTTAGGATTGTAGCAGAAGCGCTTAACTTAAAGAGCCAACCCTCTGAGGAAACTGTTTTCATTTATAACATAGGAAATCAACGAGAAGCCTATATTTCCGCTAAATAGCTTTCAGAAGCGCAGCTGCGCCGCCCCCGCCTGCAGCGCAAGAGCTAACAAGGGCAAATTTTTTATTTAGCATTTTAAGCTGTCTTGCTGCAAAACTTAATAATCGAACCCCAGTAGCCGCAAAAGGATGACCATAAGCTAAACTTCCTCCCCATTGATTAAAATCGCAGTTGAACGACCTAGGAGAGACATTGTATTTAGGCCATCCTTGAGTTAATCTGGCTAAGTTACACAAAACCTGGCAAGCAAAAGCTTCATGCATCTCGAAAACATCAATATCGTTAGCGGCAATCCCATTTTGAGTTGCAAGCTTCTCAATTGCCACAACCGGAGCCATTAACAAACCATCGCTCAAATCAATCGCAGCAAATTGAATGTCTAAAATTTCAGCCAAAGGCTCAAGCTTTGCCTTATCAACCAATTTTTCAGATACCAAAACCCCTACAGCAGCTCCATCTGTTAAAGGTGAAGAATTGCCTGCTGTCAGAGTTCCTGAGCTTGAAAAAACTGGTCTTAAATTACCTAATTTCTCTAAACTGGTATCGCTCCGGATCAAATTATCCTCGCTAATGCCGTCTATTGGCACAATTTCGCCCTTAACTAAGTCCTTAGCTGCAAAGGCTCTTTGATGAGACCGAAGCGCCAATTTGTCTTGCTCAAGCCTTGGTATCTGATACTCCAAATTCATCACCTCGCAAGACTCCCCCATGGTAAGCCCTGTTGAAGGCTCACGTGGACTTGGAATCATAGGTTTAAAATCAGAAAATGAAAACTTTAACGCTTGTTTAGCTTTTTGCCAAAAATTTCTCGCCCTACCTAGCTGATTAAACTTATCTGAGGCTTTTTGAGAGAGGAAAAGCTTTGTCCTAGACATCACCTCAACTCCTCCAAAAACAGCGCAGTTGATAGAACCAGACTTTATTGCTCTAAAAGCCATTTCACAGGCGCTTAGGCTAGTTATGCAGTAGTTTGAAATAAAATGCGCGGGGATTGTTTTCGCTAGATTGCTTCTAAGCACAATTTCCCTTGCAAGATTGGGAAACTCAGGATCCAACAAAACACTTCCAAAATAAAAGGCATCGATCTGGAGTGCTGCGCAACGATGCTGAAAAAAAAAGTTTAACAAAATTGCTGACAGCTCAAGACAGGTAAATTTTTCAAATCCTGTGAAGATTCTTCTAAAAGGAGTTCTAGCTGCATCCAAAAGGTAAACTCTCATTTACTTTGTGCTCTGTACTTTATTCTGCCAGGCTTAAACTATTTGCAAAACAGTCTAAATTAATCTAAGTTGCTTTGGCCTGAAATACTTACTCAAATATCTGACAATGCTTTCAACGTTGTCAGAGTCAGAATCCTCTGAAATATAGTTAATTTTTTTGTCCTGAAGAATTCGAGTTAAAGACCTTTTCTCTTCTCGAGTGCCTTGGTAGGAGATGTATGCTATAAAATGCTTGAATACTTTAGCAACTTCTCTTATTACAAATAACACCCTTAAATCATCAAACTTAAAAATGCAAACTTTTTGCTTGGGCTGCCTTAATTTTATATCGCTGAAAAAAAAGTCAAAACTATCCACTACTTCAACAAAAAGCAGCTCAGAGGTGAATGAGTTAAAGCAACTATTTTTCCAATCTGAGTTGAAAACTGTTTTAAAATTATCAAGTAGGGGAAGTTGCGGCTCAAAATAAACACCGACTTCTGATACTTTGTTTTTAAAATAAGTTAACTTTGAGGCTAACATTTTTTACTAACTCTGGTAGTACTAAAAATTTGGATGAGGAGTATTAGGGCTTGTATTTAAAATATTTTGTTAGTTCGAGTTACATTGGTATAATTTTCAGCTTATGAAAAGCGTTCAGGAAATAAGCGACTCTAATTTTGAAGCTGAGGTTTTAAATGAAACTCAGGTCCCTGTGGTTGTTGATTTTTTTGCTACTTGGTGCGGACCCTGCAATCAAGTTGCCCCTGTTTTTGAAAGACTAGCTTCCGAGTTTGAAGGCAAAATGAAATTTTTAAAGGTTAATATAGAGGATAACCAGCATTGGGCTGCAAAATTTAATGTTGTAACAATTCCTACTTTTCTGTTTTTTAAATCGGGCAGCATGGTAGATAGAATCAGTGGTGCTTTGCCCGAAAATGAGCTAAGGAAAATGATTGAAAGGGTTTTAAACTCTTAATTCGGCTTTAAGCAGCTTTTAAGTCAAACCCTCAAACTCTAAAACCTTCTCTAGTTGTTTTGCCGACAACAGCCCTAAATAAGTTAAGCAGCTTAGTTGCTAATCGGCAGGATTTTTTTATCTCTCAGCTAGGGCTTTTTTATTGGGAAGAAAAAACTGTTCTTTACCAAAACAGTTTAGAGACTGTACAAAAATTAAGTTTCCTATGTTTAAAGTTCTTTAAATGCGAGCATGAGTTTTTTTTACCAATTAGGTTTAAACATACCGAGCCTCATTTGAAGCTAACAGCAAAGGAACAAGAATGTTTATTTAATGAGTTTACTAGAAGTTTGGTTAACAATGTATATAGATCTCGTGAGACTAGCGAAGAGCTTTGGGTAGTTAACTTGCCTGATTGTGTTGTTCCGGTGTTTTTACACAAACCAAAAGTTGTAATAACTAGACAATGTAACTGCTTAGATTTTTCAACTCTAGATTTCGATGACTTTAAAATTGTTTGTAAACTAGAGCGATTTAAAATTTTTTGTTTGCCACCAAAAGGCTCGGAGCATATTTTCTTAACCGTAGGTCTAAATGAAGAGCTTGGCTTTGAGTTAGTGGGACAGGGCAAAGAGTCAGTCCTTCCTGCTTTTTGCGATTTTGCCATTTTTGCTCTTGATCAGAAAATAGTTTCACAGGAAGCTTTTTTAGATTCAAAATTTACAGCCGGAGATTTCGTGTTTCTTAAGCTTGATAAGTATCAAAAGCTAAAAGTTAGCAAAAAGCTAGTCCAAGCAGCAGTTCTTAGCTCTATCACGACTGAATTGAAGCGAGTGCTATCGATGTTACCTCAAAGGTGTCGAAAACCCTTTCTTGAAAGCTGTGGCAGATGGGGCAGGCTTAATTAAGGTTTGTGCTAAAAAAGAGGAGCTGGATTTTCAGCTGTACCTGTTTAGCTTAAATCCCTATGCTGTAGAAGAGAATGACACAGAGTTGGTTTTTTACTTTCTCAGTCAAAATTGTCCAGAAGGTTTAGGTGAGGAGGTTCTAGTTAATAATTTGAGTGCTAAGCGTGAAAAAACCAAGTATTATTGGACTGTACGCGTTCGAATTCTAAACCAGCCTTTTAAGCCCAAAACGGCTCGCTATCTACACGTTTTAAAGGGAGGAGCGTTTGGAACGGGAGAACACAGTACAACCAAAGCATGTATTAACCTTCTGATAGGGTTGAGCAGACGGGCAAGCCTTGGCTCTGTTTTAGACTTTGGGGCAGGTACCGGAATTTTAGGTTTGATTGCTGAGAGAATTTTTAGTTGTCCAGTATTTTTCTGTGAAATAGACCCTGTAGCACTTTTTAACTTAAATCAAAATATTTGGCTGAATAAGTCGAGCGGCAAAGTAGTAAATTTGACTGACCCTTTTACAGCTGAACTTATTTTAGCTAATGTTTACAGTCAAACTTTAGTTAATTGCGCAAGCCTGCTATTACAAAAAAAGCCTAGGTGGATGATAGCCTCAGGATTTAGAAGGTTAGAAGAAATTAAGCACTTGTTGAGCAGTTTTGAAATTATTGAACAAATTAAAATGGGTTCTTGGCTTGCGGTTTTGCTGGGAACTGTTAAATAATTGAGGAAGCGGTGAAAGCGGTTTTTTTTGATAGTCACGGACCGATTGAAGTTTTAAGGTTTGGGCAGATACCAGATCCAGTTTTGAGGGAAAATGAAGCCTTAGTTAAGGTGCACTACTGCGCTCTAAACAGGTTAGATGTGTGGGTTCGACTGGGGTGGAAAGGCTTAAAGCTGGAGTTTCCTCATGTTACGGGATCTGATGTCGTGGGAGAGTTAGTTGAAGTAAACGGGAACTGGAGAAATTTCAAACGAGGAGAGACAGTTTTGATAAACCCTGGTATAGTCACAAAAATAGACGAGTTTGTTGCAAGAGGAGAACCATCTTTAAGTCCTCACTATAAAATTCTCGGCGAACAGGTTAGGGGAGGGTTAGCTGAGTATTGTGTTGTTCCAATCTCTAACGTTATAAGACTCAATCCAGCTCAAAATCCGGTACATGTCTGCGCGTCAATTTTGTGTGGGATGACGGTTTGGAGAATGCTATTTACAAGAGCAAAACTAAAGCCTTCGGAAACTGTTTTAATTGTTGGCGCTGGGGGAGGCGTAAACAGTTTGACATTACAGATAGTAAAAAGCATCGGCTGCTACGCGATTGTAATTGCGGGAGGCAGGGAAAAGGCGCAAAAAGCAAGAGAGCTTGGTGCTGACTTTGTTATTGATTATAAAAGGCATCCTGATTGGGCTCTCGAGGTTTTAGCCCACACTAAAGGCTATGGAGTAGACTTAGTTGTTGACAATGTAGGAGAAATTACTATCCAGCAAAGCATTTTAGCTTGCAAGAGAGGAGGTAGAATAGTTACAGTAGGCAATACTTCTGGTTGGAATTTGAAGATTGACAATCGTTACATTTTTGTAAAGCAAATTCAGCTAATTGGCTCAACTATGGGTAGCGAGTTTGATTTAATTGAAAGCCAGAATTTTCTCTCTTTAAAGAAAATCACTCCTGTTATTCACCAGGTCTTTGAGTTCAAAGACGCTATTAAGGCAATTAAGTTGTTAGAAAGCGGGAAACACTTCGGCAAAATTGTTATTAAAGTAAGTTAACCTTGCGGTAGCTAGATTTTATTGGAGATTTAAAATTATCCTCTTACTCTATCTTTAAACTTCTAAAAAAGCTTAACTAGAGAATACTTAAGCAGAGAAACCTTAAGCTAAAAAACCCTCTAACAAATGCCTTGATGGTAAATAGCTACTTGCTGGCTAAAGCATGCAATGAACGTAAGAGTATACGCTATCCCTAGCGATTACAAAGAAGATTTAAAAGTTGCTGCTCCTCGACCTGATCTACAGTTGTTCTAGCGCTTCAGGCCGTTTAGCTCCTAAAAAAATTGCCGCGCCTTCAATATGCTTTCTTGTTGCTGGCCCTAAAATTTTATGATCAATACATAGAATCTCCTCCAGTAAAATTCTCACAAGCGGTATGCAGCAACCTTTTGTTTTATAAGATTCTTGCCCTGGCACTGAAAAATCCTCTACCCCATTGGCCCAGGCTGCAAATAAAACTAGAATACTGGCTCCGTAAATCTTACCCAAAACACTGCTAGCATCAGTTTGTTTTAAGAAGGTTTCTAGCTGATGATTTTCACCCTCTGACAAGCTTGCTAAAACATTATTAAAAGCTCTCTCCAGCCCTTGACGGAGATTTTTAACAAACTCTCTAAATTCATGTGACTGAGCTCCAGATTGTATTTGGTTTAAATCCTCTTCAGTTAAGCGAACAAGAAGCTGGCTAACAACAGATTCACAAACTTGGCTTACTGAATTTGAATCAAACTTATCTGAAAAGCTCAAAGGCTCGAAAAAGTTCTTCAGTTGTTGTGTGAGAGAACTAGGATCCTCGGGCTTTGCCAATTCTTCTAATAGTTGGTTTATAGCCTCAACAACGCCTGAATGAAACTCTTCATGTTTTAGATATTGCTCTCTCCCGGTTGGAACAAGTTCTATTCTTGTCTCCATAGTTCATGTTGCCGGGATTATAACTAAAGCAGTAGAAAATTGTCAAGGAGAGCGTTTAATTCAGTTTAAAGCCAAAATGTCAAGGCCGCAAAAGTAATAAAGTAGTTACAGAAAAAAATGTTTTGCAACTAACAAGGTAGTGAAACGGACTTAAGTTGACCCTGTACTACAGTAGAGAGTTATGGCCTCGGTCTCACCGCAAAAATTTAATTTCGATGTTTTTGAACTAAAATTAAAATACAACCCAGATAGGTAGTCTTAAGGCATTTCAAAAGCGCTTCTATATAAATCTTAAAATTACTTTTACTTTTAAAAGTCCAAAATTTTAGAGAGCTCTTAAGTCGAAACTTTAAGCTGATCAATTTGAGCTAGGGCGTTGATCTCTGCAAGATCTGATTTTGCCGAAACTAAAAGCAGACCCTAGAATTTACTCTTGAAATGTTTCTAAAAGTTAAAGTTAACTAACTTGGAACTGATTTCTTTCGAAATAACTTCTTTAAGCGATTCGGCATCCTCACCAAAAAATTTGTCTAAAAAGTCAATTGGATTAATCTCTTGGGTGTTAGTGCTTTCAACAGTCATAGATATACTTTCGGCTCCAAATTTGGCTAAAGCGTATAAGTAACTCAACCCCACAATAGCCCCTAAAACACCTTCTAGAATAGGGAACTACAATTTATAAAAGTTAGTTAACGTTTCATTGCCGTCAACTCCCTTTCTTAAAGAGGGAAATATTAAGTCTGCCAATTCAGTGCCTTTCAAGTTAAGATCTGAAGAATCGGCCTCTAGCACTTCCTCAATTTTTAAATATACTTCTTGCGAAAATGCCAGAAGAGCCTCGGCTATAGCCCTTATCTCTTCGTCTGTGAAGGGAGAGTTTTTAGATTCCCCTATTGGCTTGCTTGGAGGGCTCAAAACAGATGATAAAAATTCGTGAAGGCGACGCCTACGCTTTTTGACCTCATCACTTGATGTTAAAATGTTCAAACATTCAGAAATTACCAATTCAAACGAATGACTGAACCTTTGGGTTTCAAGCTGAGTGGAGGGGGGCAGTCTTGATGTGTGCTCGCTAAGCATGACTTAAACTTAGGAATTCCTAACCCTCTCTAAACAAAATATCTACTAAATCATTTAAAGGTTCCTCAAAATGATCTCGAGCCTCGTCAAAGTTTAGCCTTAAAACCCATACCAGCTCTGAGAAATTAGTCATAAGAGCCACTGAGTCTTTAGCCTCGCAACTCTGGTGAGAGTTATCCTTAAGTCTTTCTTGAATAGCTTCCCATATAACCTCTGCTATTTGGCGAGAGATAACTTTTAAGAGGCCCTGAGTTAAAGATCTGTCTTGAATTACACTAGAAACTTTATAATAAAGATTGCCTAAACCTATCGTGAACTCGGTACTGTTAATGCGATCTTCAAAGCTTTGCAAAATACTTAAGGCCTGACTGGTACCGACAACTTCGGTTTCACTAACGCCTAAAGTTTGGCTTAACTCAGAAGTTTCAAAACAGCTATCTTTAGAAGCGCTTTCAACAAAGTCTTTGAGCGCTTCTTTAATCAGATTTTCAAACTGCCTTTCAGTTTCAAAGCTCGTTAAGCTAGTAAGCCCCGTGCGTTTGTCAATAGCCTCTAATAGGCACTTTCTGACTTTGAGGACTGGCCTGGACTCCTCAAAGGTGTCTTGAAACCAACTCATCCAATCATGAAATGCGTCCCAGGTCCTTTGATTTCGAATCATAACTATCGTTTTCAGCGTTTTTAACTGAAGTGCTCGCCTCAGAAAATGCGCAGCGAGGCCGTTATTTGAGCCTTTTAAACAATAAGCGCATCTAACTAGCAGATCAATGTCTGAATCAGTATATTGGGATAAAACCTCCGAAAGCTGCTCTAAAGAAAGCCCTTTTTTGAACCTACAAGTTAAAATTTTAGCAAAAATCTTACTCAATTGACGTATCCGCCTGAAGGCATAATCTGGCTCCACAGAAGAGGTTTTACTATTTTGTCTACCAGGAGAACACTCAAAACCTAACGCTTCATCAATTACTGTGATTGCGTCTTGAAAGCCTTCGCCATAAGCACTTTTAAAAAAACCTTCTTCATAACGCAAGGTGCTCGTTGGCTTACGAAGAGACAAAAGACTCCTTTCAACTTCACTAACTTCCACCAACTTTAACTCAGATGCTCCGAAAATTGATTTTTCAGTATTACTGTTTAATTCCCCGCTCAAACTAATTTGTACCATGGCTTTAAATTTTATATTGTAACATAAACATTTTAATAAAAAAATATATCTGTGTAACTCTAAGGCCTAAGCGAAAGTGTTTTCTCCAGATCTAGAACTCTCATTACTAAGCGATATAATTTTTTGCCAGAGTTATTTAAGCGATATCTTACTTCTATGGGTAGTTTCTTAGGCTCCACAACTCGATAGCAAAGTCCAAGGTCTTGAAGCTTTTTAAGTCGTGCAAAT
>Ga0308417_1003193_pt1 | contig 10526 bp, 8 predicted proteins | sample HotsprSampleOS65_FD_203528 | JGI IMG/M metagenome (GOLD analysis project Ga0308417, IMG submission 203528) | Hot spring phototrophic mat microbial communities from Octopus Spring, Yellowstone National Park, Wyoming, United States - 20090730_OS65 ... | reverse complement strand
CCCTTCTTCGATCGTCACCTTTCCGGCCAAATGCACGCCCGGAGCCAAATGCACATAATCGCCCACCACGCAGTCGTGATCGACTGTGGCCGCATTGTTGACGATCACATGCCGCCCCAATCGTGCGCCGGTTTGCACGATCGCCCCGGGGAAGACCACCGTACCCGGCCCGATTTCGGCGTCGGGCATCACCACGGCCTGCGGATCGATCAGCGCGAACCACTCGAAGTTCCATCGCTCCGCGATCTTTCGCCGGCAAAGATTATCGCCGATGGCCACCACGGCCGGCAGCGAGGGCATGTTGACGATTCGCTCGATCGGCCCCAGCACGGGCGTGCCGCAGAACGGGCGATCCCACAGATCGGGACGATCGTCGAATACGGCCTCGACGCGTACATCCGCCCGGCGAAGGCTATGCATCACCACCTTGGCGTGACCGCCTGCCCCGATTACATACACCGACTTCCGGTTCATCGGCGCGTCCTCTTCTGATGCGAACAACCGCCGCAAACCGTCGTGGAAAAGAGATCGTTCCGTTTCATGCGGCGCGATCCTCATCACGACTGCGGCCCGATGCGACCCGGCGGAAGACCGCTTCGAGTTTCGACACCCCTTGGCGAAAGCTCAACTGCTGTTCATAGAATTGCCGACCGCGCCGGCCCATCTGTTGCCGCCCCTCGGCCGACATCGCAAGCATGTTCATGACGGCCGCGGCTAGGGCCTCGGCGTTGTTCGGGGAAAAGCAAATACCTGCCCCGGCGCGTTCGACCAACTCGGCCGCATCCCCGCGGACACCGCAGAGAATCGGCCGGCCCGCATGGAGATACACTTGCACCTTCGACGGGATGGTGATGGCAAAGAGCGGATCGTCGCGGAGGTGAACGAGCAGGGCGTCGGCCGCCGCATACACCTCTCCCATCGCCGACATCGGCCGCTGCGGCAAGAAGCGGACGTTGCTCAAACCCATCGATTGGGCAAGTTGCTCCAGCCGCGGCGGCTCGGTCCCCCCGCCCACCAGCGTGAAAAGCACCTCCGGAGCGTCGCTGCGCAGCCGCGCGGCCGCCTCGATCACCACATCGAGCGCCTGCGAAACACCCATCACGCCGGCAAACACCACATGGAAGCGATCGGGCGGAAACTCCGCGTTGGGAACGCGCTGCGGCGGCACGCGAATCGCCGTTTCGTCGCACCAGTTGTAGATCACGTCGATCTTCTTCGCCGCGATGCCGCGATCGACAAGATTGCGGCGGAACCCCGGCGAAAGCACCACCAAAGCGTCGGCGCGACGATACTCATGCGTGCACCACCGCGCCAGCAGCCTTGCCAACAACCGGCTGCGCATCATCCCCGAGCCGAGCACCGACTCGGGCCACAGGTCTTGCACATCGAGCACCAGCTTCGTGCCCCAGCGCCAGCGCCAGCGCCGGGCCGCCGCTCCCAGCGTAATCAGGTTATAGGCATAGATCACGTCCGGCGGCTTGACCATCCCCGGGCCGAGCAACGCCGCCGAGGCCGCGAAACTCAAGTAGTTGATCATCCGCCGCAGCCCGCTGCGATCGTGGCTCGGGTAGTGAATCACCCGGTGGACCGAGATGCCGTCGAGCCATTCTCGCTGCGTCAATCGTACCTGATAGCCGGGATAGATCTTGCCGCCCGGATAGTTCGGCAATCCGGTGAGCACCTGCACCTCATGCCCCAGGCCGCGCAGCGCCCGGGCCAGCGGCAGCCCTTTGAAGGCCGGCTCGGGCTGGAACAACTGATTGAGCATCAGCACCCGCATCGTTCGGTGCTTCTGTTATCGCGGGCGTGTGTTCTTCTCTCGGCGGATTGTGCCGGCGGCCCGGACGCCCTGTGTCGGCGACGGCCGGCGTTGGATCAGCCTTGCCGCCACACGGTGCGCCGCACGTAGTCGGTGTAGCTGAGGATGATTCGCACCACTTTTTCCGAGACGTTGGGCACGTGGTAATCGCGGACGATCGGACCGAACCGCTCCGTCCCGCGCGGCTGGCGGGCCAGCACCTCCAGCGCCTCGCAAATCCGCGGCCACTCCAGCCCGACGAGCATCACCGCGGCCTCTTCCATGCCCTCGGGCCGCTCGTGCGCGTTGCGGATATTCAGGGCCGGGAAGTTGAGGATCGCCGATTCCTCGGTAATCGTGCCGCTATCGCTGAGCACCGCGCGGGCGTGCATCTGCAAGTGAACGTAGTCGCACAATCCCAGCGGCTTGTGCAAACGAACGAGCGGATCGAGACGGACGCCCTCGGCCTCGATCCGTTTCCGCGTCCGCGGATGGGTGGAAACGATCACGGGCAATTGGAAGCGGCCCGCCAATCCGTCGAGCACCGCGCAGAGCTTGGCGAACTGCTCCGGGGCGTCGATATTCTCTTCGCGGTGCGCGCTGACCACAAAGTACCGCTCCGGCTCTAAGTCCAACCGCTTCAGAATGTCGCTGCGCTCGATCTTCGGCAGGTAGTAGTGCAGCACTTCGTACATTGGGCTGCCGGTTTTGATCACTCGATCCGGCGGCAGTCCTTCGCTGAGCAAGTATTGCCGCGAGATGTCGCTGTAGGGCATGTTCACATCGGCGATGTGATCGACGATGCGGCGGTTGATCTCCTCGGGCACGCGCTCGTCAAAGCAGCGGTTGCCCGCCTCCATGTGAAACACCGGAATCTTCTGCCGTTTGGCCGGGATGGCCGCCAAGCACGAGTTCGTATCGCCGAGGATCAGCACGGCGTCGGGCCGTTCGGTGCGCAGCACGGCATCGACCCGCGCGATCACTTGCCCGATCGTTTCCGCGGCCGTGGCCCCGGCGGCTTCGAGAAAGTGATCGGGCCGGCGAATCTCCAGGTCTTCGAAGAAGATCTGATTCAGCTCGTAGTCGTAGTTCTGGCCCGTGTGGACGATGCGATGCTCGACCGCGCGGTCGAGTGCCGCCATCACCCGCGAAAGACGGATAATCTCGGGCCGCGTGCCGACGATCGTAGCGACTTTCATCTTTCTTCTTTCGTGGTTATCGGTTCGGTTGTCTGTGCGGCGACGCTAGGGTGCGACAAACTACGCCGTTTCACGGCAGCGGTACTTCGGCACAACCAACCGCATTCGATGGCATCCCTGCGGTCGCCGACACGCGGCGGTTGCGTCTGCTGCCTCAAGCGTTGCTCCTATGCACCGTTCCCCGGCGGATCGACCGGCAGGAAGTAGGTGTCGGGCCGATCGGGATCGAACAACTCGCTGCTCCAAAATAGCGTGATCATCTCGCCGCTGCCCACGTTGGTGATCGAATGCGTCCAGCCGGGCGGAATCTCGACCACGCGATACTCTTCGCCGCGGACGCGATGCTCGATGATCTGCCGGCCGGCGAGGTCTTCGATGTGCCGGAAACGGATCAGACCTTCGCCGGCAAGCACCAGGAACTTTTCCGTTTTCGTGTGATGGTAGTGATTGCCGCGGGTAATGCCCGGCAGCGTCCGCGAGACGAAAATCTGGCCGAACCACGGCGACTTGATGAACTCGGCCAGGTTGCCGCGCTGATCGGCCTTGATTTCCAGCCCGTACTCCCATCGTTCCGGCGGCAGATACGAGAGAAACGTGGCGTACAACTGCTGGTTGAACCGCTCCGCGAAGTCGGGCACGCGCAGCGATTGCTGCATTTGGCGGAAGAATTGGATTCGCCCGGCCAACTCGCCCAAGCTGATCGGCGTGGCGGGAATCTCATCGACCGGCGCATACGGTTCGGCGGAAAGCCCTCCGGCTTCGATCTCCGCGGCAAAGGCGGCCGCTACGTCGTCGATATGGACCAAATGAACGACTCGAGCCGGGTCGCTGACGGTAATCGGCAGATCGCAGGCGATGTTATGGCAGAAGGTGGCCACCACCGAGTTGTAGTTCGGACGGCACCATTTGCCGAAGACATTCTTGAGCCGATAGATGCGCAACCGCGCCCCGCTGCGCCGGGCCCAGCCGATCAGCGATTCTTCCATGCGGCGTTTGGCGCGGCCGTAGGGATTGTCCAACTCGGCCTGGATCGACGAGCTGACCAACACCAGCGGCCGGCGGCCCAGGGCGTCGAGCCGGCGGCAAAGCTCCTCGGCCGGCCCGACGTTGCCCGGCTCGAACTCCGCTTCGCTGCTCGGCCGATTCACCCCGGCTAGGTGAACCACGACATCGGCGCGGGCCAGATGCGATTGCCACTGTTCTTCCGGCGTGTCGATGTCGGCGCCGAGAATAGTCCAGTCGCCGCGGGCGGCCCACATGGCCGAAAGATTGCGCCCGACGAACCCCCGCGCACCGGTAATCAAAATGGTCTTCATTGAAGAGGTCGTCTTTGAATAAAACCGCGAAACACGGAAAGCGGTTCAAAAGGGAAAAGCACGCAAGAGAGCCGCTTCGCTGCGCCCGCGGCCGCTTTCGCAATTGTGTGGAACTATTTCGTCTCGAAACGAGTAATGGTTGAGGCCGATCCGCCGGCACCTCGGTTCACGACAGCCTTCACACGAGCATCGCCGCTGGATCGCGGGGCGCCGTTTCGCCGCGCATGCGGGCCAACTCGGCCTGCACGTAGGGCAGCTTCAACAGCAGCGCCGCCATCTCTTCCACGTTCAGCCGCTGCACGTTGTGCGAATGATAGTCTTCGGCCCGATCCAACTGGCTTTCGCCTTCGGAGAAGTACTTCGCATAGTTCAGCCCGCGAACATCGGCCGGCACGCGGAAATAGCCGCCCAGGTCGATCGCGCGGACCATCTCCTCGCGGGTGAGCAGGGTTTCGTAAAGTTTCTCGCCGTGACGGGTGCCGATGACGCGAATCGGATTGTCGGCCTGGAACACCCGTTTGACCGCTTCGGCCAGCGTGCCGATCGTGGCGGCCGGGGCCTTCTGCACGAACAGATCGCCCGGCTCGGCGTGGCGGAAGGCATAGACCACCAGGTCCACGGCATCGTCCAGCGACATCATGAAGCGGGTCATGTTCGGGTCGGTTACGGTCAGCGGCAGACCCTTGCGAATCTGATCGATGAACAACGGAATCACCGACCCGCGCGAGGCCATCACATTGCCGTAGCGCGTCACGCAGAGCGTGCAGCCCTTGGCCGCCGCCACGGTGCTTCGAGCGATCGTCACCTTTTCCATCAGCCCTTTCGACATGCCCATCGCATTGATCGGGTAGGCGGCCTTGTCGGTGCTGAGCACGACGACGTTCTTCACGCCGGCGGCAATAGCGGCGGTGAGCATGTTGTCGGCGCCGACGACGTTGGTCCGCACGGCCTCCATCGGGTAGAACTCGCACGAGGGAACTTGTTTCAAGGCCGCCGCGTGGAAGATGTAGTCCACGCCCTCGGCCGCGTCGCGCAGCGCGTTCGGCTCGCGCACGTCGCCGATGTAGAACTTCAGCTTGTCGTTGCGGTATTCATGCCGCATGTCGTCTTGCTTCTTCTCGTCGCGGCTGAAGATGCGGATTTCGGCGATGTCGGTCGCCAAAAAACGCCGCAGCACGGCATTGCCGAACGAGCCGGTGCCCCCGGTGATCAACAGTGTCTTTCCCGCAAACATGACCTTCCTCCGGCCGCGCGATGAAGCGGCCCAACGGGGATCTCAACGGTGTCTCAACGGTTTCTCAATTTCAACGGCGCCGACCAACCCTATTCCTTCGGCCCTGCGGCCAGCGGAGACTCGGGCTGCGTGTCGCGCGATGCTGCCGGTGCCGGGTCCGTCAGGCGGCCCGCCGCACGGAGGAACAACTGGCGATTGGCCTCGCGATGGGCCGGATCGCAGGCGAATCGCTCGCCGAACCGCCGCGCCCCGGCCGACCACTCGGCCCACTCGGGCTGGGGCATATCGATCACCCGTTGCACGACGGCCCGAAATCGCTCCGCCTCGTCAAGCGGCAGAACCCAGCCGGCCCGATCGTCTTCCAGGCCGTGCCAAGGGGTTTGATCGCTGATCAGCACCGGGCAGCCCGCCCGAAGCGCTTCGATGATCGCATGTCCGAAGTTCTCGCCCCGCGTGGGCAAAAACATCAGGTGCGCGGCGGCCAATTCGCGGCCCACGTCTTCGGGCGGCACTGCGCCGAGCATCGTCGCCCGAACCCCCGGCGGCAACTGCTCGGCCAAGGCCTTGCATTCTGCATCATACTCTCGATCTTCCGGCGGACCAAGCACGCGAAAATCCACATCGCCGCGCACTTGAGCCAACACCCGCAGCGCGTAATCCACGTTCTTCATTCGCGACACGCGGCCCAACAGCACGATCCGCGCCGCCCCGGGCTGCTTCGAACGCGGGGGCCCCCCGGCCGCCAAGGCCGAGCGGCTCGGCCGGTTCGGCGCGCAGTGGATGTTCTCCGACAGTGCGCCGACGGAAATACTCGGAGGCAGATCCGAGGCACAATGCACCGTCGCGTTCACATGGAACAATGCCCGAATCTGTCCCGCTTCCATTTCGTTCGAGGCGTGCCACTGCACATCTCGGCATAATCCGACCGACTTTGCCGCGAAGAGATAGGCTCGCTTCTTCCATGCCTTCAATCGATAGGCCCCCGGCGAAAACTCGCCGCGGGGCGCCACGATTACCGGCCTGCGCGGCACTAGCCCGAATCGCCTCAGCCAAAGCGCACAGCGGCTATCGTGATGCCAGAAGCTATTCAAATACAGAACGTCGTACTCCAGTTCATTGAGCCTCTGCCGCCATCGATTCAATCGTCGTTCGGCGGGCGAAAGGTAGCACACGCGAGCCTTGCCTTGCGTATGCCATTGATCGATCGGTACGTGGGAATACGGCTGAGTATCGCCCAAATCGCGGTCGGCCGTCAGCAGCCAGAACTCGAATTCGTCGCCCAAATAATCGATCATGTTCTTCAGCGTTTGGATCGGACCGCCGGCTTTGAATCCCGGCAGATAGTACGCCACGCTGACCAACACCCTCAACCGCTCTCTTGTCATCGCGTCGAATCCCCGATACCGCCACGAGCGGCCGTTTCCACTACCTTGTCGATCATTCGCCGCAGCGGGTCGTCGGCGTCGCGACGGGCGATCAGGGCCGAGCCGCGGGCGATCAATTCCGCGCGGCGCGGGCCATCGTGAAGCACACGCCGCACCGCGGCCGCGCACGAGGCGGCATCGAGCGGGTCGAACCATTCGGCCGCGTCTTCGCACACCGCATGGGCGTAGGGCCGATCGGCCGCTGCCACCGGCACCTTGAAACGCATTGCCTCCAACATGGGCAGCCCCACCGTCTCGGTGAGCGACGGCAGGACCAGCGCCCGCGCCAGTCGATAGGCCTGGGCCAACTCCTCGCGGCTCAACGCAGAGAGCGGCTCGGCCGCCCCGCCGCGGCACACCGGCGATTCGGGCGAAAGCGTGGCGAACCAGCGCGGCCGTTCCGCCGGAGGGATTTGTTGCAATGCGGCTGCGACGATTTCGAGGTTCTTATACGGCGCATCGCTGCCCACGTAGAGCAGCACTGCCTGCCCGTTCGCCGCCGCCTCGCGCATCGCGGCCAGTTTGGGCGAAGGCTCTCCCGGCTCGGGCAGCCGCGGCGCAGAGGGCGGATAGGCCGAAATCTTCACCAAAGGGATGCCGAACTCGTCCGCGGCGGCCTGCCGAATCGCTTCGGTTTGCGTCATCACATGATCGGCGGCGCGAACCGATCTTCGAGTCAGCCGGCGAATCGTCTGCATCCGCCACCGCAGCGCCGCCGGGCAGCGCCGCAGGGCCTGCCGATCGTACAGCAGCGGTTGCTGTAAGAAGACGACCGCGGGCATCGTCTGCACCCCGCCGCCGAAGCCGTTGAGTCCCAGCAGCACATTCGCCCCGACCGACCGCGCCCGACGCTCCAACCCCTGCCACGCCCACCATAGCCGCCCCAAGGCCGACTCGGCCTCGGGCACATCGACGATGGCCAGTCGCTCATCGTACGGCAGGACCACTCGTCGTTGGGCCGCGGGCGACGCGAACACCGTCACCCGCCCGACCGACTCGTGGGCCAGCGCCGCGGCCAGCACCTCGGCCAACACCACGGCCGTCCCACCATACTTGTTGCCCACCGCATCGAGCAAAAGATGCAGGCGGGGCGATTCGGCCGCTGCCGTTTTCGAATCGTTTTGCCGCTTGGTCATTGCGCGAACGGCCTTGTCCGATTTGCGTCGTTAACCTCGGCGGCTTGTTGTGGCGGCATGAGAGCCGTCCACGGCGCGGCGGTGCGCGGGCCGCTTTCGAACACCCAGCGTACGGCCGCGATCAAGTATTCGGCCACGGCCTCTCCCGAGATCGCCGAAGCCGACCACCGCCGGATGGCCGCACGGGTTTCGGGCGCGATCGGTCCGGCCGCGATTCGCCGCTTCAAAGCGTCGCACAATTGATCGACCCGATTCCAGCGATACACGTCGCCGCGAAGATCGCCGTCGAGCAAGTCGCGCGCCCCGCAGCGGTCGCTGCACACCACCGGCGTGCCCAGCATCAACGCCTCGTTGACCACCGCCCCCCACCCGTCGAAGCGGCTCGGCAACACCAGCAGATCGGCCGCGGCGATCCGTGCCCGAGCCTCGGCATTGCTCACGTTGCCGGTGAAGGCGACTTGCGAGGAGCAGCCGCAGCGGGCGATGATTCGATCAAGGGCGCCGCGCAACGGCCCGTCGCCGACGAACGTCAGCCGCGCATCGTCGCGGCCGAGCCGCCCGAAGGCCTCGGCCAGCAGGTCCACGCCCTTGCGAACGATCAGACTGCCGACGAAGACGATTTGAAATCGACCGTCCGGCCGCGACGGCAGCGACGGCGGCTCGAACCGCTCGACCGTATAGGCGAACGGCAAGATGCGATCGGCAGGGAAAAAGCACCGGCGATACCAGCGCACGCCGTTTTCGCCCATGGCCATGATGATTTCCGCTCGGCGGCCGCGGCGCACGCCCTCCCACGAGTAGATCAATCGACGCAGCAGGCCCTTGAGCCCGCGAACATCGGCCCCTTCGGCCAGAAAACCCAGGCGACGCCGCTGCCGGCCCTGCTGCCGCCAGGCCCATCGGGCGGTATTCGCCCCGCGAAAGCCGGTGAGCAGATGCACGGTGTCTTCCGGCCGATCATCCCAGATGGCCCGGCACTGCCGCTCGTCGGGGGCGACGACGACCTCGATGCCCGCGGTGTCGGGCGCGGTCCAGCCCATCTGCTTCCGATCAGGCGAGTCGGCGGCATCGACCACCCATCGGCAAGAGTGCCCCCGAGCGACCAGCGCGCGGAGGCAGGCCGACTGATGCATCGACACCTGATTCTGCCAGAAAACGAAGTGCATCAATGGAAAGTCGTTTGAACTCGCAGGCCGCGGGGCAGCCGCGATGTCGCTTACAACGGCTGGAACAGTACGGCGGCGGCTTGCAGGAGGATCGTTCAGCCGCGCATGGGGAATCAGGTTGCGGATGGGGTAGCGGGTTTGACGATTTGGATGACCAACGGACCGGTGCGGACCAGCAAGGCCCTTGCCGGCGTCGGATAGTTGAGGCATCGGTCGCCGCGCGAGCGGAACCAGAGGATCGCCTCGAACGGGTCCATGCTGTTCAGCGCGTCGGAATTCAGGGAAAGATTATTCCGCGTCTCATTTTCCTATTCGTTTGACCATCATTCCTTGTTGAACGAAAAATTGAGTTGGTGCCAAGTCCGTAAAGTAGCACACCTCACACGCACTTCGCGACGCAAATTCCAGAAGCAACATCTCTGATTGCCGACAGTCGCTATTACTATCATCAGGATTGTTGTCCGAATTGTCCAGATAAATAATGCCCCCTTCGGCAAGCAGGCCAAGCGCATTCACAATGCACTCCGCGCGATAGTTCCCATCAACCATTATGAGATCGAACGGTTCTTTCGCATCGTTTCCGAAACGGGTATATTCTTGTCTATTGACGGCGAGTCTGTAATGCACGTTATTTTAAGCGTATTTCTCGCAACAACTCTTAATTCTGGAAAACCAGGCCTCGTTGTCTTCCACAGAGTAGACTGTTCCAGCATGAAGCGCATACCAAATGGTTGACATCCCCGATCCGAACTCCAGCACCCGTGATGTCGGTCGCAAGTGCGACTGAATTGCCCTGATAGCATCATACGATATCCAAGGGAGGATCGGGCGAATATCGAAGGCAATCCGTAACAGCCCTGTTACCAAGGCTCGCGATCCATTGCGAATCAAACGGCTCCAACCACAAAAGTTCCCTTTAGCATCTCGCCATCTCGGATACCTCGGTCGCTGTCCTCGCCAAAGGCGTGACACAATACCCATGAACATAACTGTCCTTTCTCAGTTTGTTACCGTTGACAAAGCGCGTATGTCTATTTATTCATTGTGAGTTTATCCTCGCAAGTCCTCACGCCTCCATGAGGAGTGAGATTGTAATCCGTAAACAAGCGCTCTGAAGTCATCGAACCGTCGCGGCCGGGCAGCCCCGCGCGACAGCCGACAGGTAGGCCGCCATGCGCTCGCCCTGGCGCCGCCAGGTCTTGTTGAGTTTCATGTAGCGGCGGCCGGCCTCGGCCCGAGCCTGCCGCTCGGCA
>Ga0308417_1003192_pt1 | contig 10527 bp, 8 predicted proteins | sample HotsprSampleOS65_FD_203528 | JGI IMG/M metagenome (GOLD analysis project Ga0308417, IMG submission 203528) | Hot spring phototrophic mat microbial communities from Octopus Spring, Yellowstone National Park, Wyoming, United States - 20090730_OS65 ... | reverse complement strand
TGGATCGAATGAGCAACCGACCGCGCGGGTTCGCCTTCGTGGAGATGGGAACTGCCGACGAAGCCAACAAGGCCATTAGGATGTTCGATGGTCAGGAATTCGAAGGGCGCACCATGAACGTCAGCCAGGCACGCCCGCCCGAGCAGCGCAGCAATGGCGGCTACGGCAATTCGGGCGGCAAGGGCGGCTACAGCCGCGACCGCCGCGGCCGCAGCAACGATCGTCGCTACTAGGAACCAGCAGGCTCTGAAGCGACCGAAGGCCCGGCTCTCCGCATCATTCGGAAGCCGGGCCTTTTTGGTGTCGCGGAATGCGCTCGCGCAGGGCTTTCAGGCGATCCACGGCGCTTGTCAACGTCGCCCTTCGTTTCTCCATCGCAGGCACTCCCAGAGGCAAAAAGTTGCCAATCGCGAAGCGAGGCCTGCGTCGGCGTTGACAGGGGCTGTCCATCCCGTATAATTTCGCGCAGTACACAGAGGAAGAATTCAACCATAAAAGAAGGTGATTGAGTGGCTCGCGTAGTAGTCGAAGAAGATGAAACGTTCGAATCGGCGCTTCGGCGCTTCAATAAGATGGTGCAGGGCAACCGCATCCTCGTCGAGGTGCGCAACCGGCGTTTCTTCGAGAAGCCAAGTGTGATTAACAAGCGCAAGCGCGCGGTGAAGTTGCGCAAAAGCCGGCGACAAAGCATGAAGTTTGCGCAACCGGATTAAGTCTTATCGAGCGTCTCCGAAAAACAAGTCGAGGGCGGGCGTGCATGCTCGCCCTCGTTGCTTGTCGGAACCGGTAAATATCTCACGCCACAGCCTGTAAAATACACAAACCAGAGAAAGACCGATCAGTTGCATTGGACAAAGATGGAAGCGGCACTCAAACAGCGAATTCAGGATGAGCTGAAAGCAGCAATGCGCGGCGGCGACGAGGCGCGCAAAACGGTGCTGCGCCTGCTCGTCGCTCAAATCAAGAACGCCGAGGTGGAAGCCCGCACCGATGGCCGCGGCGGTGTGCTGAGCGACAGCGACATCCTGGCGGTCGTCCGGCGTGAGATCAAGCAGCACGAAGAATCGCTGCTCGAAGCGCAGAACGCTGGCCGCGCAGACCTGGTCGCTCAGCAGCAGGCCGAGCTGGATATCCTCAAGGAATTCCTGCCGAAGCAGCTCTCCAGGGAAGAGATCGTTGAACTGGCCAGACAAACCATCAGAGAAGTCAATGCCACCTCCCCAAAGCAACACGGCCAGGTGATGAAAGCCCTGCAGCCCAAAGTCAAAGACATCGCGGACGGCAAGCTCGTGAACGAGGTCGTGCGCGAACTATTGTCCTAGGTCAATCCCGCGCACGCACGGCGCGATGCCCTCCACCGAGACGAGAGAGGCGCGTCGCACACATTCGTTCGCGCCCGATGATGCGCATCGGGCGCGGCTGCGAGACGACGAATGAACCCAGACGCGACTTCCGGCACCCGCCAGCGAGCGGGAAAACCGCAGCGGCAGAAGATCGTGCTGCTGAGCGCCATCGCCTGCGTGGCGTTCCTGGGCATCAACGTTGCCCAGTTGTCGCGCTATGTCATCGGTGCCGGGGTAGTCTACAACCTGGGTGAGGTTGCCGCCTTCGATATTCGCGCGCCGCACCGCATGACCTACATCAGCGACGTGGAGACCAACCGCCAACGCGACCTGGCCGAAGCCAGCGTGGCGCCGATCTTCACCCCACCTGATGCGCAAACCTCGCGACGACAGATGTCGCTGGCCTACGAATCACTGGATTACATCCAGCAGGTGCGCAACGACCGCGCCACCAGCCTCGAAGAACGGGTTCGCAGCCTCACCCGGATGGACGAGCTCGTCATCCGCGAATCCACCGCCCGCCTCATTCTCGCCCTCGAGGATAGTCAGTGGAACCGCATCTCTGCCCAGACGCTGGCCGTGCTGGATAACGTGCTGCGCCGGCCTGTTCACCCTGGCAACCTGGACGAAACGCGCGCCAGCGTGTCCCAGTTGATCAGCTTCAGCCTGCGCGCCGAAGAGGCCGACATCGTCAATCAACTGGTGAGCGCAATGATCGTGCCGAACACCAACTACGACTCCGCAGCGACCGAGGCTGCGCGGCGCATGGCTCGCGAGAACGTCAAGCCGGTTGAGCGCAAGTACGAAGCCAACCAGATCATCGTCCGCAGCGGGCAGGTGATCGGCCCGAACGAGATCGAAGCGTTGGAGCGGTTCAACCTGCGCCGCCCGACGCTGGCGTGGACGCACGTGGTCAGCGCCGTCCTTCTGAGCGCGTTGTCGGTGATGGTGCTCGGCATGGCGATGTTGCGCACCCGCGACAATATCTTCAAACGCCCGATCCGTCAGACTGCCCTGAGCGCAGCGCTCTTCGTCATAGTCTTGATTCTGGCGCGTTGGCTATTGCCGGGACATGGCGTGCTCCCTTATCTGGCCCCTCTGGCTGCCACCCCCATCGCAATTACCAGCTGGTCGGGGCTGCTGCCGGGCGTGGTCAGTGCAATGCTGATGGGCGGCCTGGTCGGCATGGGGATGGACAAACAGTTGGAGCTCGCCGCCTGCATCAGCGCAAGCGGCATAGCCGCGTGCGTCATGCTCGGACGAGCCGAGCGCCTGGACAGCTTCCTGCGGGCGGGCGTGCTGGCCGGCGTCACGCAGTGCGCTGTCGTCCTGGCTTTCAACCTGCCCACTGCGCAGTCGAACGACCTGCCGTTGCTGGCCGTATATCTGATCGCCAGCCTCGCCAGCGGTGTGTTGTCTGCCGGGTTGGCGCTCGCCATCCTCTACCTCAGCGGGGCGGCTTTCGACGTGACGACGGTGGTTCAGTTGATCGAACTCTCCCGCCTGTCGCATCCCCTGCTGCAGCAGATGGTGACGCAGGCGCCGGGCACTTATCATCATACCCTGATGGTGACCAACCTGGCGGAGAATGCCGCCGAGCGCATCGGCGCCGATCCGCTGCTCACCCGCGTCGGCTCATATTTCCACGACATCGGCAAGCTGGCCAACCCGCACTTCTTCATCGAGAACCAGCTCGAAGGGGTCAATCCCCACGAGCGGCTTGATCCGCTGACCAGCTCGACCATTCTGCAGAACCACGTCACCGATGGGTTAAAGCTGGCGGCCAAATACCGGTTGCCGTCGCGCGTGCGAGCGTTCATTGCCGAGCACCACGGCACTACCAAGACCCACTATCAATACGTCAAAGCCTGCGAGGAGAGCGGCCGCGAAGTGGACTCGCGACCGTTTCGCTATCCAGGGCCGTGCCCACAGAGCAAAGAGACTGCGCTACTGATGCTGGCTGATGGCAGCGAAGCCGCAGTGCGCGCCAACCGCTGCACCTCGGTCGAGGAAATGGACGACGTGCTACGCCGTCTGTTCGCCGACCGCCTGGCCGATCACCAGCTCGACGATAGCGACCTGACCCTGCGCGAGATGGAAGTAGTGCGCCAGTCCTTCCTGGAGACGCTGCGCGGCGTATATCATCCGCGGATGAGGTATCCAGCCCAACAGATCAGGACTGCCGAGGCAGGGGCGACGGCCAGGTCGCTACCAGCCCATCCCGATCAGGAGCTGGCCAGGCCGTGATGCTGCCCGTCGGTGATGCCCCGCCGGCGCAGGTGGGGCCGACGCTCAACGCCCGCGTTCATCTGCGCGTCCGCGCTGACCAGCGAGCGCCCGGGCGAGCCGCATGGGTGCGCCGGGCAGCCCTCGCTGCATTGACACAGGGTCGCAATCTGCCTGCTGCTGTGGAATTGACGATCCGCCTCACCGACGATGCCGAACTGCATGCGCTCAACCGGCGATTTCGCGCCACCGATGCGCCTACGGACGTGTTGTCGTTCGGCGGCGAGGGATACAGGGATGGTCGGCCCATACGCGACGGCGCGACGCCCGGCAAACGCAGCGACGCGGCGATGTCCCCCGCCTACCTCGGCGACATTGCCATCTCGATGGAGCGCTGCATCGCGCAAGCCGGGCGATACGGCCACCCTACGGATGATGAGCTGGCCCTGCTGGTGATCCACGGGGTGTTGCACCTGCTCGGCTACGATCACCAAGCGCCCGCCCGCCGGCGGCGGATGTGGCAGGCGCAGGAGCGCGCCTTTGCCTGGCTCGGACGCCCGAACCCGCTCAAGCCAGATCAGTTTCACGATTGAGCCAGCCGGCCCGATCGTGCTCATGTAACATGTGCTGCATACTTTCCATCCTGGCGTTGGTCGGACCGCGAGCCGCCTTCGTCGTGGCCTGGTTATTCAGCGATCGCGTGGCCCGCGCCTTCCAGGGTCAATTTCTGCTGCCGCTGTTGGGCATGGTGTTCCTGCCGTTTACCTCGCTGTTCTACGTGCTGGTCTGGCAGCCTGGCGGCTTGCAGGGGGTCTTGCCGTGGGCGCTGGTGATCCTCGGCTTCATCATTGACCTGAGCTCATACACCGGCGGGCTATGGGGCAACCGGAACCGCTTCAAGTAAGCGTGCTCGCTTCGCCCGCAGCTACTGCGCACCGCCGCCGAGCGGGAACTCGACCACCGCGCCGTTGCGCCCATTGGTCACGAACAATGACCCGCCGCCCACCTTCACGCCGGTCGGCAGATCGTCGGCGTTGAAAGTAACGCCCGGCAACTCAACCGGCGTGCCGGTCAGCGTATAGGCGAGCACCTGAGCCGTGCGCGGGCTGGTGACGAAGAGCGTGCTGCCGCTGATGGCCAGATACGGCTTGTGGTCAACCGCCTGCAACGCGGCCGCGTCCATGCGCGCTTCGTCCCAGGCCGCTACCTTCCACGAGCGGAGATAGCGATAGTCCGGATCAAAGACCTGGATGCGCCGATTCCAGGTGTCCGCAACGTAGATGTTGCCGCCTGCATCCACGGCGATGCCGACCGGCTCGTTGAGCTGACCCTCGCCATCGCCGGCGCCCCCGAACTGCGTGATGAAGTTGCCGTCGCGGTCGAACACCTGTACCCGCTTGTTGCCGGTGTCGGTGACCAGCAGGCGGCCTTGCCGGTCGAAGGCGATGTCGCGCGGGCCGAAAAACTGCGTATCGCTGCCGAAGCCGGGCTGATCCGTGGCGCCGGGGCGCCCCCAGGCCGCAAGGAAGTTGCCAGCCGAGTCGAACTTCTGGATGCGGTGGTTAAACGTATCGGCCACGTAGACGTTCTGGTCGTCGTCCACGGCGATGCCCCATGCGTCGTTGAACCTGCCGGGCTGACTGCCGGCCCCGCCGAAGCTGGTGATGAGCTGACCGCTGGCGTCCTGGTGGAACACGCGATTCGCTTTGCGGTCTATCACGAAGCGCGTGCCATCGGGGGCCAAAGCCAGCCCAGCCGGACTCTGCATCCTGAGGCTCAGGGGGCGCTCGCCGCTCCCGCCGCTGGCGACGGCTCCGGCGCGATAGTCCCACAACTGGTCAGCCATGTCGTTGCGTAAAAACAACGAGAACCGGTGTCCAGGAGACCAGGTCTCCGGCGTGAGCGATGTTTTGCCGAACAACCTGGCATACGGCTCGAAGTTGCGGTTGAAGGCGATCTCCCACAGTGCCGCGCGCGCCTGTGGGTTGAACAGCGAGTAGCTGATGCGATCCCAGTTCAGGTCGTAGTAATCCTGCATCGGCCACCACACCAGCATGTAGTCGAAGCGGGCGTAGGTTGCAGAGAGCGTGTCGGCTATTTGCGCGAACTGGGCATCTTGTTCGCTGATGATGATGGCGTGAAAGTCTTCAAAATTGGGGGGAAGCTGGTTGCCCAGATATTGCGCGCCGGGGCGGCGTTGCATATACCATGACATCGGCCAGCTCGTCTCCTGGGTGTAGCCCACCTTCAGCGGCTCGCGACCGCCCATGCGCTTCTGCAGATCGTCAATTTGACTGAGCGCGATCTTCACCCCCGGCGCGCCATGAGCGTAGAACAGGAATTCGCGCGTGTAGTCGTAGTTAATGTACGTCACCATCACAGCGGTGCGGATGGTGAGCATGCTGAGCAAAGCAAAGCCGGCCAGCACGACCGCTGGCGCCGCGGCCTCGTTCGCCGCCCGACCAAGCGCGTATCCGACCACAGCCAGAGCCGCTGTGCCGACAGCGAAGCTCAACGCCCATTGCAACGCTTCAGCCATCTGCTTGCCGGCCAGGTCCAGGCCGCCGATCAGTGATAGCAGGCGCACGAACAACGCCACCACCAGCACGGCCAGGCCGGCAACGGCGAAGCCTCGTCGAACCCACTCGTGGCGCGGCGCCCACCCCTGGCTCAACGCCGCTCGCAGGCTCCCCACGATCTGCTGGATGAACCAGCCTGTCAGAAATGCCATCGGCAGCGCAAAATGCACCGTCAGCCAGGGCATCTTCTCGCCAGCGATGGTGTAGATGATCCACGTTGCAACGCTCCACCAGGCCAGGAAGAGCGGGAAGCGCTGCCTGTGCAGCGCAGCGAAGAACAGGGGGCGCGAGCGAAGCGCCGGCGCGATTCTGAAAGCCAGCACCGTCAGGCCGCCCACCGCGCCAATAAGCGCGGTGTATTCATACATCGGCACCAGCAGAAAGTAATAGTACCAGGGCTGATTGCCGCGCTGAACATCCTGCTGCGCCATCCAGTAGCCCAACTGACCGACGAAACCGGTGCCGATGCCGGTGATGTTGGTGAACACCGTGGTGAACAACGTCACCGTGATGGCGAGGAACACGCCGATGACAACCAGCCACTGCCGCCAGTTCCAGGCAATGCCGATGGCCACCGCGATGGCGATCAGCGCCAGAGACATGGCGAACATAGTGGTGATCACCTGTGGGTTCACCTGCAGGTTGGACATGTTGCCCAGGGTGCTGATGGGCACCAGCTCCTCGCCGCGGAATAGTTCCCAGATGCGATTCTTGATCAACAGCATGGCCGGCGACCCCATGAACATGGTCGTGGTCACCAGCACGATGATGGCATTGAAGGCTGTTGCCGAGTCTGTGGCCGCGCGCAACCACCGGCCGAATGCCGCCCGGTAGAGATAGCCCAGGCCGGCGCACACTAGGGCGGCCAGCAGAAACATGACCAGCGCATACGCCAGCATTCGGGCGTTATCGCCCAAAGCGGCCGGCGCATCCGCACCGATGACGCCGAGCGCCCCTGCCAGATAATCGCTGAGCAGTGCAAAGATGATGCTCAGGCTGACCATGAAGATCCCGGTGACAGCCCCGAAGCCGACCAAAAGGGCCGCATCTTGCCAGCGCTGACCGGCGGGGAACTTGCGCCGGGCGCGGTATAGCTGCCACAGGGCGAGTGGCGAAAGAAACACCATGAGCAACGCCACGGCCAGGAACGAGGTGGCCTTGTCGGTGGCGTGAAAGGCCAGCGCAGCCGACAACCCCGCCAGCCAGCCGGGCTGCCGATCTTCCAGATAACGCCACAGGCACAGCACCGTCAGCGTCACCCACACCAGGATGAATGCCTCCTGGCGGATGTAGCGGGCGTGATACAGGATGGAGGGCGAAATCAGCAACAGAAACGACGTCGCCAATGCTCCCACCCGGCCCAGCCACCGCCGGAAGAAGTAGGGCAAAGCGATCAGGACGACGCCGAAAACTGCCGTGGGGATGCGCGAGGTGAAGTCGTCCGCGCCAAACAGGAAGTAGCTGAGCGCCGTGAGGTGGAAGAGGAACGGCCCGTGCATGAGCGGCGTATGCTGGAATCCTTTGCCGGTCGCCAGCAGGTACGAGAAGTAGGTGTGCAGCGACTCGTCATGGCTCATCACGCGCGCGCCCATGTCGTAGAAGCGAGAGACGATCCCAAGACAGACGAATAACACATACAGCGCTCGCTCCCACGTCACAGCGGCCAGCAGGGATTTGTCCAGCCAGACCTCAGGCGAATCGCCCTGGGAGGCTGTTTCCTTGAGTTCAGTCAGCCGTTGCTCTCCAATCATCGTCTTCCACTCGCTTTCTGCGCCACATCGTCGCGCAGCCATAGCAGCCAGCGCTCAGCGCGCACGTCGTCCACCTCACGAAAAGCCAGCCAGCGAGCCAGCGACAAACAATCCATTCCACCCTGGGGCAGGCCAGCGCACCGGACCTCGCTCAGCGGCGCCCGTGTCACCACATCATAAGCTGCGCCGATGAAGTTCCCCGGACTTTGGGGCTTTGCCGGCGTCGGTCTGAGCACAATGTCGGCGTCGGACGGCCCTTCACCGACGATGAGGTTGCGCTGGCCGCGCAAGGCCCACCGCAGCGCCGGCGGCGCATCTCCCGCGATCTGCACAGCGAGCGCGTCCGGCTCGCCCACTGCGCGCGCGCTCAATTGCCGGATGCTATCTCGCAGCGCTTCCAGTCCCGGCGCTGCGGCTTCGCGACGATAAGGCTCGGCCGGATTGTATGGCCGCACAAGATTCATCTGTGCGCCCGCGCCCAGAGCGCACAACACCAGCGTCGCGGTGCCTGCCAGCGCAACGCCGCGCAGTGGCGAACCGAAATCCCCCGCCAGGCTTCCGGCGGCCACCAGCGCCAGGATGAGCAGGCCCGCCACCAGCACCGAGATCAGCCATGCGCTGCGCCCCTGTCCGGCGTATTGCAACACGCCCAGGCCGGCATACGTCAGCAGCACAAAAGTTGCGGCAGCCACCGCGCCTTCGCGCCGCCAGTCGGCCCAGCGCTGCGCATAAGCGAGCAGCGCGTCGTAGGCGCGGGCGGCCAGCCCTGCGCAACCGATCACCACCGGCGCCAGCGACGCTGCGCTGCGGTTGGTCGCCGCCGCCAGCACAAACAAGCCGACCACCGCCCACGCCAGCCAGGCAGCGTCGGAGCGGGTGAGCAGGCGCGCGCGCGCGACCATCACAACGGCAAAAAGCGCGCCTACCCAGGCGACCGGCTCGCTCGTCAGAAAGCCAACCATCAAGCGCCCCATCGAAAGCGGGTCGGGGGACCACAGCGATTGCGCCCACGCTGCATAGCCGTTGAACGCATCACCCAGGCCGGAGGGCCGCACCAGCAGGCCGGTAGCTGCCAGGATGAAAGCCACTCCCGCCGCCGGCGCCGCGCGCGGCAGGGCGCGCGCAGCGTCGAACGGCCTGGTCACTGCCGAAGCCACCGCCATCACGATCGCGGGCGCCACGGCATCGCTCCCGCTGGCCAGCAGCACACCCAACAGGACAGCCGTCAAACTGGGACGATCAGCGCGCCAGGCGCAATGCGCCGCGAATGCCAGCGTCCACGCCAGCATCGCGCCGCCCGACTCGCGCGAGACAAACCACAGCGTCGGCGAGAGCGCCAGCAACCCGGCCAACAGCAGCGCTCGCGTTTGCCCGAGCTGTGGGCGCAAAGCGACCGGCAGCAAGCACAGGCCGATGCCGCTCAGCGCCTGGATCAGCCGGGCGGAAGGCTCCGTCGCGCCGAAGATGGCGAAGATCAGCGTCTGTAGCCAGCCAAACAGCGGGTTAGCGAAGATAACCGGCTCGCCGCGCAGCGCAGCGAGTGAGGCCATAGCCGCTGCCGCCTCATCGTTCGTCAAAAGAAAGTCCAGCCGCGCCAGGCGCGGCGCGCTCGCCAGAATGACCACAGCGCACCACAGCGCGGCCTCTCGCGTCACTCGATGCATGTTCGCTCATCAGCTTCAGGGGGCTGTGACCGGGCGAGCAACCACGATGACGCGATGCGTGTTACTTGTCTCGGGCCAGCACGAGACCAGCGTCAACCGATCGTCGTCCATGGGTTGGATGTATTGGGCGTTTGCCATCCGCACGTCGAGGGGCTGGCCCTTCTCGCGCAAGATCATCACCTCTTGCACGCGGTAGGTCACCTGCCGACCGCCTCCCCCCAGGCGAACTTCGTCGCCGGGCTGCAGGGTGTAGAGCTTGCGAAACACGCCGCCGTAGATGTTGTTGTGGCCGTTGAGGACGATGTTTTTGCCCTCCCCCAGGCGCCCGGAGTAATTGTGCCAGCCGACGCTTTTGCTGTTGGGAGCCGACCACTCGATGGCGGTAGGGCCGACGCGCGCGCCGGGCCCAACTGGCTGGATGCGGGCGTTCACCCTTAACTTGTCAATCCAGATCCGTTCCGGCGCCGGATGCGGTTCGGCCTGAGCCGGCGAGCTGGCCTGCGCGGGCGCTGTGAGCGATTGCGACGCGGCCTCGCCCGTATTCAGCGCTTGCGCAAAGGAGACCGCGCCGGCGGCGATGAGCGCAACGCCTGCTGTGCCCATCAACCCGCCGATGCCCCGTCGAACGCGCGTCGGGATCATGCCGATGAAAACCCTAATCGGAGATGTTTAGCCGCGTCTTAACGATGTCTTTTACCTGAGCTGCCACCTGATCGGCGGTCGCCGAGGCATCTATCAACAGCCAGCGATGCGGTTCATGCGCGATCAGTTGGTGATAGCCATCGCGCACGCGCCGATGGAATTCGATCGTCTCTACGTCAATCCGGTTGATCTCGGCGCCGCTGGCCATGCGGCGTTCCAGGGCGCGTTCGGGCTCCACGTCGAAGTACAGCGTCAGGTCAGGTTTGATGCCGCGTGTGACGAAGTCGAGCAAACTGCGCAGAAAACCCAAGTCCAGGCCGCG
>Ga0308417_1003186_pt1 | contig 10539 bp, 2 predicted proteins | sample HotsprSampleOS65_FD_203528 | JGI IMG/M metagenome (GOLD analysis project Ga0308417, IMG submission 203528) | Hot spring phototrophic mat microbial communities from Octopus Spring, Yellowstone National Park, Wyoming, United States - 20090730_OS65 ... | reverse complement strand
CCGCGCGCTCGACGGTGATTTGCAGGCGCGTGCGCCCAGTGGAGACGAAGCGGTACTCAGGCGTCGTGCGCAGATCGACCGCGCGTCCCGTGTTCAGGTCGGTCAGGCGTAGGCGATAGCCCTGCGGCACGGTGTTCAGGTTCGGGAAGGTCAGTGTGACCTCCTCGCCTGAAGCCGCCTCCACCAGCAGGTCGAACTGCTGGCGATTGGCGAGCGGGCGGATTTCCTGCATCAGCGGCGTCCCAGTGCCCGACTTGAGGATAACCAAGTTCACAGGGCGTTCAGGCAGCGGCGTGGGCGGCTCCTCGATGTCGCCTGCGTTGCGCCCTGCGCTAATCCCGATAAAGTTCTGCGTGTCCACGCCGCGCGTCGTGCGCGCCACAATTTGCAGTCGCCAGTCGTTGGGTAGGTTCGGGCGTTCTTCTCTGGAGCGCGTAATGTCCCCGCCAAAGCCCGTACCTGGCAGGAACACAGGCGGGTAGACAAACTCGATGTCTTCGTTCGCCTTAATCCAGTAGCCGCGGTGGGGTAATAGGGGTGTGTTTGGGTCGGAGGTGAACTTATACTCACGCGAGAACTCATCCCAGTAATAGAGGACGCCGCGAATGACGCCGCGCTGCGCCGCCTCAAAGAAGCTGAGACTGCGCCGCGGGTCGCTGGCTGCCACGAGCACGACCTGACCCAACACCAGTGGGTACGGATACGGATTGCCGATTTGGTTCCATCCTCGCTTGAGCGGCAGCGGCACGCTCGTGTCGAACACACTGGTTGGGACGCGCAAGGTCGTAGGGTCATACTGCGCGACGATGGCGTCGCCGGGCAAGAAGAGCCAGAAGCCCTGCCCCGGCTGAATCGTGTCGATGGTCTCGTACAGCTCGCGTTCGGGGTTCCAGCGCTTGGCTTGATACGCGCCCGGTAGGTTCAGCACTTCGTCTAACGAGCTGGTCGTCGTGAATGGAATAGAGACTATCTGGAAGCCCGACTCCAGCTTACGGTTCGCCGTGGCAGAGATGAGAATGGTGCGCGAGACGGTCTTCGTCGGCGCGGGCGGCGCTTGTACCGAGACACGGAAGGTCACAAACCCGACTGTCGTTGGGTCTGCGATGACGCGCCACCGCTCTGAAGCGGTCTCTCTAGGCGCGAGTCGGGCAATTGTGCGCGTGCGCGTTTGCCCAGGCGCAAGCGAGACGCCTGCAGGCAGCGATAAGTCCACCGCCACATTCGTCAAATCAATCTCGCGCCCAACGACAAAGTATTGGTTCGTGACATTCGCGACGATGGTGAATTCTCCATTATCTTCCAACCGCGACAGGTCTTGACCGTCAGGCTCCACCACAGGCAACGCCTCGACGCCCAAAGCGATTGGCGGTTGCACATCCAGATCCACAGGCGTTAGCGTCACATAGAACACATATTCGCGTTCTTGCCCAGGCGCGAAGTTCCGCGCGTTAACGAACAAGTTGATCGCGACGTCGTTGATAAATGCGTCAGGGAAGAGCGTTGGCTCCCAAATCGCGGTACCCTGCACGAAGAACCAACTGCCTATCACCAATCGGTCGATGGGTGTCTGATCTTCAAACCCCTTGACAGGGCGCAGAAAGTAGCGCGAGGAGCCTGCGAGGTTGCCGCGCCCCAGATAGAACTCGATGGCGTTCGGGATTTGCACGCCCCGAATATCGGTGTAGGTGCGGATGGGGCGCTGTCCCTGCACATAGACATATGGGGGGCGCGACGCGCCGTTGCGATCGAAGCCTATCTCGACGCCCGTCTCGACATCCGAAGCTAAACGGAGAGCAAGCGAGGCGGGCTCGTCGCCGTTGTTGCGCACGCGCAGGCTGATACGCGCTGCAGATTGCACCAAGTCGATACGCAGGTCGGTGTCCCAGCCTTCCACATTCCAGATGCGGCGGATGTAGGTACCACTTGCTCCAGGCCACGCTTGGGAGAACCGCAAAGATGGCGGCTCACCGGGACCTTCACGGCGTCCCCAGACGAAGGTTCGGGTCTCTTCTCCCCGTTGGGCGCGCATTGTGATATAAATTCCTCCAGGAAAGACGCCCCATGGATAGCCCGATGTGAGCGCGATGCCCCGATCGCCCAGCAGTGCGTTGCCGCCTGAGGTACCCAACTGGATGCTTCCCTCAGCCGGTCGGGTTGTACACGGAGCGTTCTCGATAGGAAAACAGCCCGTAATCCAGGTAACCGTGCCATCAAGTCCCAACACAGCGCTGAGAACGCCGTTGTCGACTTGGATATCAAAGTAATCATCGCTTACGGGATTGTCGTTATTGGGGCATCCGCAGCGCTGTGCGGGCGCAGGAATGTATTCGCCTTGCGCCCACAGCGCGATTGGAAGCAGAAGACTTCCCACAGCTATCATCGTCACTCGTTTCATAATCTGTAGCCTCCTTCCTCAGCGGGCGACCACAAGGGGTCGCACCACACGCGCCACCTCGCCCTCGTCGCCAGTGGCGATAATCTGCACTTGGTAGGTTCCGGGCGGCACGGCAACGCCTGTATCGGTGCGCCCGTTCCAAGTCGCGGTGCTGACGCCTGAAGCGCGCGTGCCCGATTGTAGACGCGCGACGGTCTTACCCGTTGCATCCTGAACCAGCACCTGCACGGTCGCTTCGCTGTTGAGCGCGTACTGGATAGCGAACTGGTTGCCGCGGGTCTGGGTGATTGACACATTCGTCACCTGCAGGCGGCTGACGCGGGCGGGCTGCGCTTCAATCGCGAACCGCCGACGACTGGTCTCATCCGTGCGGAAGCGATGCGAGCTATTCCCAAGCATTGAGATACGCTCGCCCGTGACTTGGTCAATCAGCACCAGTCGCATTCCTTTGGGCACAGACAGCTCTTGGCGCCACTGCAAGGTGACCTCCGCGTTGGGCTGGTCTGTGGCAACCTCAATCTCCCAGCGCTGCGTGCGATGCGCGTTGCGTCGCAGGTCTTGCGCCAGTGCGCTGCGCGTGCGCGGCTCCAGAATCGTGAGCGCGACATACGACTGGAATGCGGGCGGCTTCTCGACATCTTCGGCTCCAAGTCCATCGTTAGCGTTGGAGGCGGTTCCGATGAGGTTGTTGCCATCCTCGCGGTCGCCGCTACGGGCAATCAGGCGCAGCAGCCAACCTTCGGACTGCGCGGGCGGGACGCGCGGCGCGTCATCGGGCTGACTGCGCAGACTCCCGACGGGCGGCACGACCAGCGTACAGGGTTTGAGCGCGTTCACCCAGTGGGCTTGCCAAGCAATCAGCTCGCCAAGCGGAGCGGTGCGCCAGGTATATTCACCCGTCAGCGGGACATATCGATAAATCTGCAGGCGAATATACTCGCGGTCGGCTGCCTCTTGAAGGCTGATTCGCTGCGCGATTCCGCCTGCGCCGATGATTTCGACCTCACATGCCGCCCACGGCACATTGAATGGAAACGGGTTGCCAATCATGTTCCAACCTTCCTGCAGCGGGATGAGGTAGGCGGTATTCACATCCACCTGCTCCTCGCCCAGAATGAAAGCGGGCGATCTTGTGAGCAGGAAGTAGCCCAAGCCGCGCGGCGGTGTGGGGTTGTTCGAGCCATCAGGACGCACAGCGACGCCTGGCGGATTGAAGCTGGCGCGTGGGTCAGGATTCGCCGCCGAGTAGCGAGCATATGTGCCCTCTGTCGGCAGGTAGCGCGCCACAATCGCGTCGTTGCCAAACAGCTCCTCGGGTGTCGCCGTGAAATTGTAGGGCGTGGAGAACATCGCTAGCCCCGCGTTTTGCACACGCGCCTTGGCTATCACACGCGTCGAGCCGCTCCCTTGAACGCCGTCCGCGCCGATGGCTTCGGCGGATACTGTGAATCGCCCCTCACTCGGAAGCGTTAGCAAGAAGTCCAGCGTTATCGTCTTCTGTTCTGGGTTGACGATTGCCGTAGGCTCCCATAGGCTACGAGGCAGCGGATCGCCGTTGAGGCGCACATTCAGGATATTCGCGGGGTTATTGTCGAGGACTCGGCGCAGTACCAGTTGCACTCGTATCTGTCGTGTATCAAAGGTGGCGCCTGATACGGGTTGTATGAACGCGATATTCACACCGCCCAGTCCGCGAACTGCCGCTTCCAGGTCGATAATCCCTGCGCCCAGTTCGGGGTCAGGCACATTTCGCCCTCGCGGGTCTGCCGTCTCCTTGAGAATAGTCACCGCTTGCGGCTCTGCGGCGCCCTGGGTGTGGCGCGGCACGCCTGCAGACAGCACCAGCGCAACCGCCGCTGCAGCGTAAGGGGTGGCGAATGAAGTGCCCTGCACATAATCGTACTGTTGCGAGCCTGTGACCGTCGACAGCACGCCGTCCGTGAAGCGCGCAGCTTGATCGCCGCCGGGGGCTGCTAAATCGACATTTCCATAGTTCGAGTACGACGCGCGTGCGCCCGAAGGACCGACCGCCGACACCTTGACCACATTCGGAAAATCAGCGGGATAGAAGGGCAGGTTGGTGTTGTCGTTGCCTGCACCGCCCACCAGCACGACCCCACGATTGTAGATGTTCTGAATGAGGTCATTCATCAGGGAAGACGGGAAGTAGCCGCCGAAACTCATGTTGACAACGGCTATTTGTGAAGCGTTATCGAGCACATACTGGAACGCCTTCAAGATGTTCGCGCCGTCGAGTGCGCCCAGCGGGCGTGCAGTGGTCTTGAGCGCAACAGCCGTGACCCCTTCCCAGCAGACGCCTGCGATACCAACCCCATTGTTGGTTGCCGCCAATGCGACGCCCATCACGGCTGTGCCGTGCGAAAATCCTGCGCCTTCAGGGTCGATGTTGTCGTTCGGCTGATCCGCTGCAAAGTTGCGCGAGAGAGGATCGTAGCGCGGCTGCAAATCGGGGTGGGAGCGCAGAAAGTTATCGTCAATGATTGCGATGCGAATACCCGCTTGCCCCTTTTCTGTGTCCCATGCGGCAGGCGCTTTCATCATCTGGAGCGCCCACTGCCGCGCAAACAGTGGGTCATTCGGTACATCCAGCGGGCGCACGCGCCAGTGTGGTTCGACAAGCAGCACCTCAGCGCGTTTTTCCAATGCATCGACAACTTGATAGACGCGCTCCAGCAGAGGGGCGGGCTCCGCCTTATCAGGCAGGCGAATGATGTAAGTATCTTGTACTGCAATCGGGATTACAGCTGCCCCGAATGCGCTCGCAATCTGGCGGGCGGTATCGAGAGTGTATCCCGGCTTGAGGCGCAACAGGATCTCGCCAGGTACGACCTCTTCGGGCTTGAGCTTGTACGGTTGCGCCCACGCGCACGACAGCGCGACAAACACTCCAACCAGCCATAACCACATCCGTCTCATCGGCTATTCCTCCCGATAATTGCTGTTTATAAAGACGACCAAGCGGGGCGTAGGTTTCACTCAGCCTACGCCCCAAGGTTTACTACGGACTGGGCGGCAGCTCTTGTGTGGTGAACTCGAAGGGTCGGCTCCACACATAGCGCAAGCCGCCAGGTCCAGGAAGCGGTCCTGGATTATCCCCGAGATTACGCGACCCGACGCGCCAGTAGAGCGTGACGCGCCGCCCTGTCAGCCCCAGCCGATTGAGCAGCCCAGTCTCAAGATTGATGCGCTCGGTGGAGACGGGCGAGCCGCCCACAGCGGTCGAGAGAATCTCGGGTGACACGAAAGTACGATTCCGATCGTTGAAGGTCGGGTCCGTGGAGACCTCCACGCGGTAGGCGTTCGCGCCCTCCGCCGCCAGCCAGCTGAACCGCACATCTTTCGGGTCGACATCCTCGCTGCGCTGCACGGGGGTCAAGAGCTGCACGGGCAGTAGCACCGTCGCCTGCCCTGAGCGCACGCGGTCGGAGAGTTTGAAGAGAATAAGCGTCTCGCCTTCCGCATCGATGCGCTCACGATAGACCAACGCGATTTGATAGGTGTAGGAGCGCCCAGGCGCAACACCTGGAGCAGCCTCATCATCTTCAAGCCTTTCGGGCTCCAGATCTTCACTTCCTTCACGAGGCAAACTGAAGTAGGTAATATTACGCGGCACAGTAGTATCTATGAAGAAATTTTGGTTACCAGGCGTCACACCCACAGGTCGCAAGTTGCCGTTGCCATCCGTGCCAATAAAATCGGAGCGGTAGATCTGCCACTGGATGGTATCGGGCGCGCTCTTGGCGAAGAGGGTCGTCTTCCACGAGACGCGCACGAACGGTTCGAAGTTGCCGTCCGCGCTCGGCTCTGCCAGAACCGTTTGGACGGGGGTGTTGCCGCCCGACGAGCCGCGCGCCACGCCGAACGCGATTAGCCCGATGATGAGAATCGGACCCAGCGCCCGCAGCAGTTTATTGCCCTCGCCACGCTGGCGAGGTCGTTCGGTGACCACGCGCCCCGCTTTGACCTCGACGGTGGGCACGCGGAAGATGGCTCGTGCGCGGTCCTCGCTTTGGATGCCGCGCCCGAAGTCGATGATTTCGCCCACGGCGTCGCTATCGGAAACTTGGGTCACACGGATGCGTCCGACCTCCTCGCCACGCCGCACGACGATCATCTCCATGCCGGGTTGTAGCCCGCCGCGAATGCCACGGGTCAGCAACACCTCTTTGCCCGCGCGCGTAGTCAAAACGGTCGCTTCGGGGATGGTATAGTTATTGATGATGCGCACGGCTTCAAATGCAGCGTTGCGGACGGCTTCCTGCACCAGCGTGTCGTCGTCGCCTGTGTAGCCCGGGCGGCGGTTGCTCAGCCCTGTGGCGACCGCGCCGTTGATGGGTTCACCCGACGCGATGTCGATCACCCGCACGGTGATCACGACTTGCGCCTGCTTCGGGTTGCCCACGAAGGTCACGGCGTTCACCTCGCCCGTGATGAGCGACTCGGTCTGAAGTGCGCGTCCCAGACGCAAGAACCCTGTCTTATCGAGGGGCGTCGAGAGGTCAAGGTCTCTGAGTTGCTGTTCGATTTCGCCGCGCGCCAACACTTCGAACTTGCGCGACTTTTGGTATTCGCCGGCAACGGCGTCGGTGGCTGCGCGGGCGATGCTCGCGCCCCCGAAGCCGCTTTTGTTCTCGAAGTCCAGCACTGCCACGCGCGGCAGCTGTACCAGTTGGGCGTAGGCGCGCACAGCGCCCAGCGGGTAGAGCAGCCCCACTGCGAGCATACTCAGCACGCCGAGATACACTGTGCGCGTCGTCCAAGTTCGTCTCATCCGTGTTTTCACCCTGATTGCTCCTCCTTCATAGTCTGTTCTCAGCGCGTGAGCACCAGCGGCGCGGTCGCGCGAGCAACCTGACCGTCTTCGCTCACGGCTCGAATCTCTACGGTGTATGCGCCGGGCGGCAGCGCGATTCCGCTCTGGTCGCGCCCGTCCCAGCTGGCTTGCTGCACGCCGCTGCGGGTCGCTTGATTCAGCAGCTGGCGCACGACCTTACCGCCCGACAAGATATTCACCTGCACGGTTGCGTCTCCTGTCAGTTGGAACGCGACGGTGTGCTGTGCGCCGCGCCCCGACTGCACCTGCACTTGCTGGATGCGCAGCAGCCCGCCACTGGACGCCATTTCGAGGCGGAATCGGCTCACGCCGCTGGCGTTCGTGCGGAAGGTGTACGCGCCCGAAGTGCGCAGGTAGCGTCGCTCGCCCGTTTCGAGGTTCACCAGCACGAGGTTCGCCGCGCGCGGCAGCTGCTGCGCGTCGGGCCAGTGCAGGGTGACCTCGCGGTTCGGCTGGCTGCTCTCCACGATGAACTCCCAGCTCGCGCTGCGCGTGGCGGGCTGGATGTCCACGCCGTACACGCCGCTCTGCGCGCCCCAGTTCAAGCGCGGCAGGCTGATATGCACATAGTCCGCGCCGACGGGCGGCGGCTTAAGCAGGTCGTGCGCCGCGTCATAGCTCGGCGTCGCACTGCGCGACACGCCGATGTAGGCGCGGTCTTTCAGGTCGCCCGATTGCACCTCCAGCGTCAGTCGCCAGCCGCCCGCTTCCGAGAGTGCGCTTCGGCTGGACGCGCTGGTCGCCGCCGCACTGGGCGGGATAATCAGCGTCGTCGCGCGGTAGGCGTACACCCAGTAGCCTTCCCAGACCTTCATTCGAGTCGTCGCCGAGTAGCTGCCGAACGAGTAGCCCCACAGCGCGTTCGCCACGATGCCTTTGCCCACTGCCGTCGGCAGGGAGACCGCCGTGTTGGTATCGGGGTCGATGAACTGCACCTGGCTCCAGTTCACATCGAAGGTGAACGGGTTGCCGATGAGGTTCCAGCCGACTTGCAGCGGGATTTGGAACGGCTGGCTTGTATCGGCAGCTGTGCCCACTGTGGAGAGCGGCAAATCTTCTGAGGTCTCGAGGAAGTAGCCGCGTCCCAGCGCGAAGCGGTTCGCAGGCGCGTTCGGATAGAACACATAGCGCGACTGGCTCGGATCCCAGCTGAAGAAGCGGAAGGTCGCCGATGCAGGCACATTCAACAGCGTGCGCACATCCTGCGCGTAGTCATACGGCGCGGAGACCAGGAACCGCCCGCGGAAGAAGGTGCGCAACGGCTCCGAGCGGAACTCGCCGATGACCGTGTTTTGATTCGAGTTCACGGTGATTGTGCGCTGGTTCGGCGTGAAGGTGAAGCCCGTCTTTTCGGGGATGACCACATACTCGCCCGGCGGCACATTCGTGAAGCTGTAGTTGCCGTTTGCGTCGGTGGTCACTGGAGGCACAACCTCCGTCGTGCCAAACAGCAGGCGCACGGTTACCCCAGGTTCAGGCGCGCCGCCGAAGCGTCGCACGATGCGCCCTGACGCAGAGCCAGGCGGCAACAGCGCGAGCTGGAAGTTCAGCGTGGTCGTTGTATTTGCAGGCACATTCAGCGTCTGGCTCTCAGGCGCGTAGCCCGGCGCAACCGCTGTGATGACATACTCGCCTGCAGGCACGCTGAAGCTGTACACGCCGTTCGCGTCGGTGGTCACATCGGCGCGGGTGTTTGTGCCTGCGACGGCAGTGACGCGCGCGTTTGCAATCGGCTGCCCCGTATTTGCGTCCGTGACCGTACCCGTGACTGTGCCTGGCTCAGGCTCCAGCACGAAGTCGCCTACAGCCGTCGTTTCACCCGAACGCACCTGCACATTGCGGTAGACGCCGTCGGGCGTGGGCTGCACAGGTGGCAGCGAATAGCCGCCGAAGGCTAACCCTGCGACCGTCACCTCCCAAGTGCCGACGGGCACGCGCGGGATGAGGAAGGTGCCGTCGGGATCCGTGACGATCTCGCGCGTCAGTTCGGGGTCGGTGGTGTTGGTCGCGCGCACCAGTGCGCCGCGCACAGGCTGGTTGTTGATGTCGATCACGCGCCCGCTGATTTGCCCTGGCGGCGTCGCCAGCATAATTAGGTTAATCGTTGCGGTCTCCGCCACCACCACGACGGTCTCTGGGTGCTGCGTCTTGAAGCCTGGGCGCTCCGCGTCCACCACATACGCGCCCGCTTCAAGCCCGACGATTCGGTAGAAACCGTTGGAGTCGGTGATGGCAAAGCCTGCGTTCACGCCTGCGACGCTCGGCGGGGTGATACCCACCACACGCACCAGCGCGCGCGGCAGCGGCGTGAAGGTGCGCGTGTCGGGGTCGTACTGGCGCACCACGCCCTCCAGCACGCTATGCGTCATCCAGCCGAAGGCGTTGTGAATCATTTTGTTGCGCAGCGAGCGACACCACAGCAGGTCTTGCGGTCCTTGCGAGTATCCAGAGTTCACGCCCTCGATACCGAACGCCATAAAGCCGACTTTGGAGCGGTTGGCGTCGTTGACATAGTAGGAGCCGGCTTGGTTGGAAGTGCCGAGCAGGCTTCCCTGATTGACGCGCGGCTGCGTGTAGATGTAGGTCGTGCGCGCCGAGGGCGCCACAGACACGGTGTCCAGCCATACTTGGTTCCACGCCGCGTCGGTGTAGAGCGGACCCGTGCCCGCGCCCACAGGCGGAATCACATCGAAGGTATCGAAGTCCGGTAGCACCACATACGCCGCGGGGTGCGACAGGCGCAATTCGGCAGGCTCATCGGGCACTCGTGCGTTGCCCTCAAAGCGCGTCCAGATAACGATGCCGCCCGGGTTATTCGCGAATGGGTTCGGATCTTCGCCCGCAGGCGCGGCGACGCCCTGTAGTTGGTGGCGCAGCCCGCGATAGGGAATCAAGAACACATCGTCGGCGGTGTCGCTGTCGAACGACACGCGCAGAATGTCGTTCATAAACTGGTTGGCGACCGCGCCGCGCAAGCTCAGCGCCCACGCGATGTCTTGACCGCTGAACAGCATTCGACCGCTGTTTTGCAGGTAGCTGCGGATCAGCGTCTGTACTTCGGGATCTAAGATGTGCCCCGGTCCCGCCCACACATTGCCCGTGTAGGGGCTGCCCCAGACTACGATTCGGGTCGCGTGGAGCTTGTTGCGGAAGCCGCCCGTAAGGTCGGTCGGCTCGCGCTCTGTGCGTGGCTGGTAGCCCGCCAGCACCGCAGGCGTAATCGGGTTGCGGCACTGCACGCGCCAGATGCTATACAAGTTGCCGTAGGTGGTGTTCTGCCCCAGCGTGT
>Ga0308417_1003183_pt1:5000-10543 | contig 10543 bp, 6 predicted proteins | sample HotsprSampleOS65_FD_203528 | JGI IMG/M metagenome (GOLD analysis project Ga0308417, IMG submission 203528) | Hot spring phototrophic mat microbial communities from Octopus Spring, Yellowstone National Park, Wyoming, United States - 20090730_OS65 ... | reverse complement strand
GCCGCCAAACAGGCTGGTGAAGCTGTCCGCCTGGGCATATCGCAGGGACTGCTCCCGAAACATCACGCTGGCCAGTGGATGTTCCCGGAAGAGTCGCCCGTAGGTGTCCCACACCGTGGCGTTGGAAACGACGGCGCGGGCCGTGATGTCCTCACCGGTCGCAAGCCGCACGCCCTGGACGCGCCCCTGGCGGACCAACCCGGCCGCAACGCGGCTGCCATAGCGAATGCGCCCGCCGTGGCGCTCGATGCCGGCCACCAGTTTTTCTGCGATGACGCTGCATCCGCCGAGCGGATAGCGGACGCCGTTCACGTGGCGGTCGCCAAACACCAGCGCCGCATTGACGAGGGGCGTGGCGCCGGCACCGGTCAGTGCCCAGCAAAAGGTCTCGATGTCTATGAAGCGCCGCAGCCGGACATCCCGCAGATACCGTCTGGCCAGATCGCCCAGCGTGGTCAACGCCGCCTGGCTCATCCGCAGGGCATCCCAAGGAGACGTGGCCACGCCACGGATCAGCCCTGGAACATCATCGAGTGCAATGAGTGGTACGCGCGCCATGACGCGGTAGGCTTCCATGGCGGCATCGTAAAAGGCGCGGATACCGGCCCGTTCCCGTGGAAAATAACTGGTCAGTTCGTCCAGGAAATGCTCGCGGTCATAGTGGGTGCGGATTTCCATCCCATCCGGCAGGTGGTAGTGAATCTGTACGTCATCGCGCCGGGTCTCAACGGTTTCACCAACTTCTGCCAGAGCTTCGGCGACGAAGTTGATCGTTCCTTCCGTTCCCAGCCCATAGAGCAGGGAGGCGCCGACGTCAAACCGGTATCCGGCGCGGGTGAAGTACGACGCACTTCCCCCCGGTACAGTGTGCTGTTCAAGCACCAGCACGCGCACGCCGTGGCGGGCCAGGCGCGCTGCCGTGGCGAGTCCCCCGATGCCTGAGCCGATGACGACGACTTCCGGCTGCCAGCTTTCGGAGTGTGCAACGGTCATGGCCTGGCAAAGCGCAAGCCGTTGACGACACACAAAAAGTCGCGGACATCACTTTCCGGTGTTTTGACACCGGTCAGCGTCGGACGGGCCGTGATGGATTGGCCTGGCGCAAGCTGTTTCAGATTTTGGGCGGCAAGTGGGTAAGCCAGCTTTTCCACGATGATTTTTTCTTCCATATCAACAAGATAGACCCGCAGTTCGATGCCGGTCAGCGGGCGGTCGCCACGGTTCTCGATGCGGCAGATGTATTCGTACCGGTCACTGGCCTCTCCGTTGACGACGAGCCGATCCAGTGTCACCAACTTGATGCCCTCACGCTGAAGGTAGTCATCATACTCCGGGTTTCCCGCCCGCAGCATTCCCTCAGACATCTTCACAGCAGCCGTCTCACGGCTCTGCTTTTCCCACCACATGACAAGTCCCACGACAGCAGAGACCACAACAAAGGTGGCGGCCAAGATGAGAAACAGCGTGCGGCGCGAGTTGGTTTCCGGGATGGCGGTTGGTGTTTCCAGCTCAAACATGACAGTCGGTATGGCAAACAGTGAGGTCCGTGAATTTCATCTGCCCTAAGCCTAGCGCGTGGTGTAGCTTGACAAAAGAAAGAGTTGCACCCTTACAGAGAGGACTCATTGGCATGATAGCGACTGAAATGCAATCCAGCGAAGCACCAACCGCAACCGGCCCAACCTTGCGGGAACGGGCTGAAGCTTTTTTCAAAGCCCTCCAAGATGAAATTTGCAGCGCCCTGGAGCAGCTCGACGGCGCCGCCAGATTCCGCGAAGACCTCTGGGAGCGGGAGGGCGGCGGTGGCGGACGGACGCGCGTGATCGCCGACGGCCGGGTGTTTGAAAAGGGCGGCGTGAACTTTTCGGCTGTCCACGGCCTGATGCCCGAAAAACTGGCTGCCCGTATGATGCCCGGCGAAGACCGGAACTTTTACGCCACCGGCATTTCACTGGTCATTCACCCGCGCAATCCGATGGTGCCAACCGTTCATGCGAACTTCCGCTACCTTGAGCAGGGCAGCAGTACGTGGTTCGGCGGCGGCGCAGACCTGACGCCATATTACCCCTACCGGGAAGATGTCATCCACTTCCACCGGACGCTCAAAGCTGCCTGCGACGAGCACCACCCGGACTACTATCCACGCTTCAAGCAGTGGTGTGATGAGTATTTTTTCCTGCCACACCGCAATGAAACCCGTGGTGTGAGCGGCATTTTCTTTGACTACCTCAAGGCTGATGAACACACCGACCTGGAAGCCATTTTTGCCTTTGTGCAAACGGCCGGGCGGGCTTTTCTTCCGGCCTACCTGCCCATTGTTGAACGCCGTCAGCCTGAGCCTTATGGGGAGACCGAGCGGGAGTTTCAACTCATTCGCCGGGGGCGGTATGTCGAATTCAACCTCGTCTATGACCGTGGCACTGTTTTTGGTCTTGAAACCCGTGGACGTACGGAGTCCATCCTGATGTCGCTGCCGCCGCTGGCCAAGTGGCTCTATGACTATCGTCCGGCGCCCGGTTCACGCGAAGCCGAAGCGATGACCTACTTCACTCCACAGGACTGGTTGGGTCTGGGACAGGCAACGGCATAAGTCCTGTACACTCACTACAGCCGGGCGGAACCACCACAGGAGGCCCACTAGGTGGGTTCGCCCGGTACTCCCTCATCTGGCATCCCTGCGGCACCTGCATCACTCTCCGTGCAGGTTGGCCATCCCGTTTCGGACGGCAGACCCAACCGCTGGTCATCCAGCCCCAGGAATTCGACGGCGTTTTTCCACAGCAGGCGCTCCCGGTCGGCGTCGGAGAATTCTTCAATCGTGCAAATGAGCTTTCCCGGTTCATCCTCGCCGAGAGGAAACGGATAATCGCTCCCCAGGACGACGCGCGTCATCCCAAACACCTTCACGACGTAGCGCAGGGCATCGGCATCGTGAACGAGAGAATCCACGTAGATTTGTGGCAGATAGGTGCGTGGAGGCTGGCTGATATGCACCTGGCAGAGGTCTGGACGGGCGGCCCACCCCTTCGTGATGCGCCCGAGCGTGAACGGAAAGGCACCGCCGCCGTGCGCAAAGCAGCAGCGCAGACGGGGCAGGCGCTCCAGTACACCTCCGAAAATCATTGAACAGATAGCCAGGGACGTTTCGGCCGGCATCCCCACAAGCCATGGCAGAAAGTAGTTGGGCATGCGTTCCCGCCCGACCATTTCCCAAGGGTGGACGAAAACCGCTGCGCCAAGCTCAGCCGCACGTTGAAAGAAGGGAAACAGCTCCGGGGCGTCAAGATTCCAGTCATTGACGTGAGTGCCGATTTCCACTCCGGCCAGCCCCAAGTCCTGGACGCAGCGTTCAAGCTCACGGGCAGCCAGATCAGGAGATTGCATCGGGAGCGTTCCCAAACCAACGAAGTATGTCGGATGACGCGCAACAACCTCAGCAATGTGGTCGTTCAGAAAGCGCGCCAGATCGTAGGCGTCCTGTGGCTTGGCCCAGTAACTGAACATCACCGGAACCGTGGATAGCGCCTGCATGGTGACGCCGTGGGTGTGACAATCCCGGATGCGCGCTTCCGGGTGCCAGCAGTTTTCCTGCACCTCACGGAAAAAGCGGTCATCAATCATGATGCGCGCACAGCGTGAGTTTACATACTCCAGCCGTGGGAAACCGGGATAGCCATATTTGGCGCGCAGGTTTTCCCAGCGTGGCGGTAAGATATGTGTGTGCAGATCAAGTTTTCGGAGCAAAGCCACGATGGGCGGTCAGGAAGCAGCCAAGGGCTTTAAACATGGAAGGGCAAGGTTATACACCTTGCCCTATGTTTCCGGCAGCTATCTACTTTCCCACGCAGTCCCCCGCGCAGTATCATCGACTCCACGGAGCTTAACTTCCGTGTTCGGAATGGGAACGGGTGTGTCCTCCGCGATATGGCCACCGAAACTCGTTACCCCGAAGGGTTAGCTCGTATTCGACAAATTTTGTGGTTAAGCCGATCGGTTATTAGTACGAGTCAGCTCAATGCATTACTGCACTTACACCTCTCGCCTATCAACGTAGTAGTCTTCTACCAACCTGATGGGGAAGTCTTATCTTCGGACTAGCTTCGCGCTTATATGCTTTCAGCGCTTATCTATACCCAACTTAGCTACCCTGCGGTGCTGCTAGGCGCAACAACAGGTACACCAGAGGTTGGTCCAACCCGGTCCTCTCGTACTAGGGTCAGCCTCCGTCAAACTTCCAACGCCCACACCAGATAGGGACCGAACTGTCTCGCGACGTTCTAAACCCAGCTCACGTACCGCTTTAATCGGCGAACAGCCGAACCCTTGGGACCTTCTTCAGCCCCAGGATGCGATGAGCCGACATCGAGGTGCCAAACCGCCGCGTCGATGTGGACTCTTGGCGGCGATCAGCCTGTTATCCCCGGCGTACCTTTTATCCTTTGAGCGACGGCCCTCCCATTCGGAACCGCCGGATCACTAAGCCCGACTTTCGTCTCTGTTCGACTTGTCTGTCTCACAGTCAAGCTGGCTTATGCCTTTACACTCTACAGGTGATTTCCAAACACCTTGAGCCAACCTTTGGGAGCCTCCGTTACTTTTTAGGAGGCGACCGCCCCAGTCAAACTACCCACCTGACACTGTCACTCCCTTGCGGGCAGATTAGAACTCAAAAGCTTTCAGGGTGGTATCTCACCGGCGACTCCACTGAACCCGAAAGCCCAGCTTCGCAGTCTCCCACCTATCCTGCGCAAAAAACTTTTCAGTTCAATATCAGGCTGTAGTAAAGGTGCACGGGGTCTTTCCGTCTAGATGCGGGAAACCGGCATCTTCACCGGTACTACAAATTCGCTGTGCCACTCGTTAAGACAGTCATCAGATCGTTACGCCATTCGTGCGGGTCGGAACTTACCCGACAAGGAATTTCGCTACCTTAGGACCGTTATAGTTACGGCCGCCATTCACTGGGGCTTCAATTCAGGGCCTGATATGATCTCACCCCTCCTTTTAACCTTCCAGCATTGGGCAGGCGTCAGCCCCCATACGTCGTCTTGACGACTTAGCGGAGACCTGTGTTTTTAGTAAACAGTCGCCTGATGCTATTCTCTGCGGCCTGCGCAAGGCAGGCACCCCTTCTCCCGAAGTTACGGGGTCAATTTGCCGAGTTCCTGAACGAGTGTTCTCACATGCGCCTTAGGATACTCTCCTCGCCTACCTGTGTCGGTTTGCGGTACGATTGAAAAACAAGCTCGCAAACGAGGTTTTTCTTGGCACCCTCTCCAGATACTTGCGTCCTGCCGAAGCAGGACTTTCGTCCCCGCCCCAACTCTCGTGATCCGTGGATTTGCCTGCGGATCAAGCCAGAGCGGATCAACTACTATTCCATCAGTAGTCTATCCCTTGAGAATGCGTCACCCCATGCTCAAACGCTTGCTTTCAGCTCCGGAATATTCACCGGACACCCATCGAATACGCCTTTCGGCTTTTCCTTAGGGATCGGCTAACCCTGAGCAGACGAACTTTACTCAGGAAACCTTAGGCTTGCG
>Ga0308417_1003182_pt1 | contig 10543 bp, 4 predicted proteins | sample HotsprSampleOS65_FD_203528 | JGI IMG/M metagenome (GOLD analysis project Ga0308417, IMG submission 203528) | Hot spring phototrophic mat microbial communities from Octopus Spring, Yellowstone National Park, Wyoming, United States - 20090730_OS65 ... | reverse complement strand
GGCGACTCCGCCAGCAGCGTTGGTTCCTCGGCAATCGGTTGCGCGCCGCGCACATCGGCCACGAGCCGGGCCGGGTTGTCGAGGGCAAAGATGGCAAAGTCGCGCAGGCGCGTGCACTCGATGCGCACTTCAACACCACCCTCCCGGCTGGTGAGCCGGACCTGCCGCAGCATCCCGCTGGCCGGAGCCAAGCTCTGCACCGGCGTCACCAGCGGTGACAGCCGGGCCGACGGCAGTCGAATCACCAGCGATGTCCCTTCAACCCGCCGCTCGTAAGCTGTGCCAATGCTCAGGTCGAGGATGACCCGCGCGTAGTCCGGCCCCGAAAAATGACGCACCTGGCTGATGGTCGTCACTCCGGCGGCATCATCTTCGGAATAGGCTTCGGCGACATCGCGGGGCGTCCGCTGTCCGGCCGTGGACTGAAGCCGCGCCACACAGGCCAGAGCCTCGCGGGCGCTGACCGACTGTGGAAAGCGGCGGATGATTTCGCCGTAGGCCTGCATCGCCGCTTCGGGCGTTTTCAGATCGCGCTCGTGAATCCGCGCCACCCCGACCAGGGCGCGGACAATGAACGGCCCATCGGGATAGCGGCGCAGCACAGCGTCATAGCTGTCCAGTGCGGCATAGAGATAGCGCGGTTTGTTGAACAACTGCGCCATTTCGCGGAACAGCTCCGCCCGGGCCACGAGCGCTGCATCCCCGGCCGCCGCATTGGTATCCAGCGCGATGGCGCGGGTGTACACATTCACCAGGGCCAGGTATTCACTTTCCTCACGCGCTGCCGGAGGGCGTCCATACAACGACTGGGCCAGCAGCGCCGCCCGGTGCATCAGTTCATCTGCAGCCGAAATGGTCGGCATCCCCTGGGGATGGGCCTGATGTTCACGCAGTGGAGCCAGCAGAATAAGCAGGGCGCTGAGAATGAGCGAGTAACATAGCCTGAGCGAACGTTTCACGGTTCATGCCCTCGGTGACAATGATGACCGGAAAACCACACGTCATCAGGTGTTTCCCTGGCAACGCAGAGAGGTGAGTGGTGCAACCGTGGCCAAAGGAAAGCATAGCACAGGTCGCAACCCGGCCAATGACGCCTGTACAGCACGCCACAGCCTTTGGGCTGGAGAAACGCCACGGCTGCCTGAGCAACCTAACGGGATAGCGCCTCCTGGAGCGGCCGCCCCACCGTGCCATTTGGCGGCGTAATCCCCAGCAGGGCCGCCAGGGTGGGGGCAATGTCCGAAGGACTGGTCTCTGCCCAATACGTGCCGGGGCGAATACCGCGCCCCATGAGCATGACCGGTACGTGCGTGTCATAAGCGTAAGGTGTGCCGTGGGTTGTCGCCGTGGTGTACTCCTCGCTGCCAAAGAAGCAAAACGGCTCGGGCACGAGAAAGACATCCCCGCTGCGCTGTGGGTGAAAGGCCATCTGGACGCGCTCGGCCAAAGGTGTTCGCGGTAGGCTGCCGGATAGAATTTGGGTACGGGTAAATGCGGAGGCAACACCTTCGACGGTCAGGGCCGCTTCGGCCGCCACCCGCTCCACCTCGGCACGTTCGAGCTTTTTCTCCGCGATGGTCGCCAGATCGAAGTACACCGACTCGGCAGAAAAACCGGCAAACCACTGCCCGGCGCCGAATTTTGCGTCCAAAGCGCGTTTCATCGCCACTGCCACCTGCTCGAAGGGAATCCGGCGGCTGTTCAGACGTTGCTGCTGGGCATATTCCGGCACCGGCGACACGCCGTGGTCAGCCGTCAGGAACACCAGCGTCCGGTCGAGGCCCACCTTGGCGTCAATCACATCGAGCAGCCGGGCAAGGGTCTGATCAGTGCGGACCGTGATGTCGAGCACCTCGTGGCTGTTCGGCCCAAAGGCATGCCCAACAAGGTCATTGGCCGAAAAGCTGATGGTCAGGACATCGGGGATGTCGTCAGCGCCGAGCCGTTCGTTTTCAATGGCCGCAGTGGCAAACTCCACCAGAAAGTCATTGGCCCAAGGCGTCATGGTGAAGTCGTCATAGAACCGGGCATTGGGTTTGTCGCCGCGGCCGACCTGGTGGGGGAAAGCCGGCCCGCCACCGGCAAAGCGCCCTTCGTAAGGCACATCATCCGCCGTACAGCGGGCATAGGCCGCTTCCGGCAGCAACTTCTCCCAGGTTTTGCCAAACCACTGATCGGGAATCCGCCGGGCATTGAAGGCCGCCACCCACGCCGGGAGTTCCTTCATGTAGTAAGTGCTGGTCTGCATCTGTCCACGCTTGTCGTCAAACCAGTAGGCAGCGTCGGCGGTACGTCCGACCGGGAGAATCGCACCCCGGTTTTTGAGCGATATACCGATAGACTTGGCCTGCCCGCCCGTTGCCGCTTTGAGCTCGTCGCCCAAGGTGGAAACCAGCAACTGCCGGGGTGAGGCCCCTTTGCCTTCGGGGACACCGGTTGTTGTCTCATCCGTGATGCTTTCGATGACCTTGCCGCTTTGGCGGTCATACCACTTGTTGCCAATGATGCCGGTTATGGCGGCCGTGGAACCGGTCAGGATCACGGCATGACCCGGCCCGGTGTAGGTACAGGCATGCCCGTAGTGCGCATTGGCAAAGTACGCGCCTTTGGTTTTAAGCCGTCTGAAACCCTTTTCACCAAACAGATCGTCGAAACGCTCCAGGTAATCCGCCCGCAACTGATCGACGACAATCCCCACGACGAGCCGGTAGCCGGGGGCATTCGCGCGGTTCTGGGCAGCCGCACAGGAAGCCGTGCCCAGCCCCCCGACCCATGGCAGCACCGTGCCCGCCAGCACCAGAGCCGCCACCAACATTCGGGAAAAACTCATGGATTGAAGATGCCTCGCAAAAAAATCGTCTGTTCCCTGGCGTTTGAGTCTGGCGCGCCACTTCCAGCGCGTGGTGCGTCAGCCAGATTGCACAAGGGTTGTGACGCCAATATGTCACGCCCACGCGGTCATCTGCCAAGCGTCAGGCGGCCGGGCAGCTCACCCCTTTTGGGAGGTCGGCCCTGAAGTGTTGTTTTGTTCACAAATCGGCTATCTTCATCCCACAGCCCAGGCCACCTCCCAACCTGGCACCAAACACCTTGCCGCGCCCATCATCACCACCCAGCCGGTCGTGAGCAGGCGCCTTATCCGGAGAACAGCACCCCATGAGCGCTGCGGCGACGGCCACCGTGACAGCCACTGCGATGAAACGTCAGGAGATCGCCAACCGGCATGCCATCCTCGAAGCCATCCGGGGGATTTCAGCCATTGAAGAACTGGTCGAATACGAACCCGGCCATGGCTACAAGTTTGGCGTGGATTTGGAAGTTGCCATCTACGGGCGCAACTACGGCCCCGGCAAGAAGGTGGGGCCCTACATACGGATGTATGACTATCCACCGGGACTGGAGATCGTACGCCAGGGCGACTGGGACACCAACACGTTCTTCATCGTCGTTGCCGGGGCCGTCGAAGTCTTCGTGGCCGGGGTGGCCGAGCCGGTGGCTGTTTTTGAGCCGGGCAAACCCTTCGGTGAAATGGGTGTACTGGCCGGGATGCCACGCAGCGCCACGGTCATTGCCCACCGGCAGCGCGGCGCGCGGGTGCTGGAAGTCCAACGGCCGGCGCTGCGCGTCCTGCGCAAGCTCAGGAAGTTTGGAGCGGCGCTGGACATCACCTATCGCAACAACGGACGCGCAGCCGTTGCCAATCAGCTTCAGATTCCCGACGAACTGCGGAAAAAAGTCGCCGAAATTGCGGATTTTCAGTTGGTTGCCCGGGGCCATGTCCTGGCCAGTGCAGGCGAAGTCATCCGCAAGCTGCTGCTCATCCGGGATGGCTGGGTCAAACGCATCGGGCAGGCGCAGAACGGAGAAGTCACAGATTACCTGGGACCGGGCTACATCCTTGGTTTCAATGCTCTGACCGTCCGTGAGGCGCGGTTTCCCTACCGGGCCGTGGCGATGAGCCGGACCGAACTGCTGGAAATCCCGGTCGAAGCTCTCCACCGCGACCCGGCCCTGCTGGAGGCGCTGCGGGCAGCGCTGGGGGCTGCCGGAGACATCGGCACACCCCTCCAGCCGACGCAAGCCTTGGTCTTCAACCCGGCCGTCAAGACAGCTCAGGAACGCCTCCTTGACCGTGGGCTGGCGGATGCCAACAACCTGCTGCTGATGGACATGGACCTGTGCATCCGCTGTGGCAACTGCTCGCTGGCCTGCCATCAGATTCACGGACATGCCCGGCTCAAGCGAACCGGCATTCACGTCCTGCGCCCCCGGACGCCGACGCACACCACCCTTGACCAATCCCTGCTCATGCCGGCCGTGTGCCTGCACTGCAAGGACCCGGAGTGCCTGACCGGTTGCCCAACTGGGGCCATTGCACGCTTCGAGGGGGGACAGGTGGATATCCTTCCCAGTCTGTGCATTGGTTGCAGCGATTGCGCGACCCAGTGCCCCTACAATGCCATTTCCCTCATCCCCCGGAGCGAACTCAAAGCTTCCGCGGCCAAGCTGCCGGCCAAGGCGGCGCCGTCCAAAAACGGGGCGTCCCGCAACGGCAAAGGAGGAGCAGCCAGGGGAGAGACGACGCCAGAAGCATCCTTTGATCCGTTGGCGGCCTTCGGACTGCGCTTTGATCCCAAACCCCAGCCGGTAACTCAGGGCGAAGAGCTGGTCGCCATCAAGTGCAACCTGTGCAACAACACGCCCCTGAATCCGAAGGACGCCGGCGGCAAGCCGGTCTATGCCACCCACAAGTACAACTGCGAGGAAAACTGTCCGACCGGGGCGCTCAAACGGGTAAAGCCCACCGCCTACTTCAACGAAATTGCCCGGATTCACGGCCCGGCCCTGCGTCATTCGGGTGCGATGATCGTTGGCAATGCGTTTGGACATGCCGACCGGGCCAAGTGGCTGGCGCACCTGGTGGGCATCGTGGTGACGGTGCTGCTGTGCGGGGCGACCATGGCCGGCATCGTCCAGTATGGGCTGGGAACGCCGCTCTTCAGGTCGGACTGGTTCAACTTCCGCTGGATCACCGGACTGGTCGGACTGGCCGGCATCATCATCGTCATGCTCTATCCCGTCCGCCGGCAGATGTGGCGGCGACGGGGCGGAGCGCTCAAGGTCTGGATGCTGTCGCACACCTATGCCGGTGTCATCGCCGGCATTGTCCTGCTGCTTCACGGCGGAACGAATCTGGGTGGGGCCGTCACAGCGGCGCTGATGATCTCCTTTGATCTGGTCATCCTGACTGGACTTATCGGCATCCTGCTGTATCAGCTTGGCCCCCGGCTGCTGACCAAAATCGAAGGTGAGCCGCTTCTGGCCGAAGACCTGCTGCGGCGGCGGGAGGAGCTGTACCAGGAAATTGCCGACCTGACCGTAACGGTCCAGGAACAGGCCGAAAAGGAAGGGCGCAGGGCGCAATTTGCCCAGACGTTCCTGGTCGCGCGCGACCAGGCTGTGGCGGCGCTGCTTTCACTGGGCTTTCTCTTTCGGCAGTACCTGCACCGGGAATCCCTCGACGATCTGCTAAAACACGTGCGGCAACGCTTTGCCAAGGCCATCGCCAGCCAGACGACGCCGACGGAGCAGGCGGTTCTGGGACAAATCCTCGACGCCCTGGCCACCATCCGGCGGATTGATGCGCTGCTTTACATTCACCGGGCGCTGAAGTTGTGGCTGCCACCCCACGTCATTTCGACTTCCGTCATGCTTGCCCTGATGGTCGTCCATATTTTTCAGGTGGTGTACTACCTGTGGCGCTAAGGCGCGCGACCTGAAACGTCGTATGACGGCTTCCCCCACCCGGCGCGACCAGCAACCTTTCTTCACTGAACCTGGAAACCACCATGGCGAAACTCAGTCGCTTCCTCATTCAGCGGAAAGACCTTCTCGATAAAGGCGATCTCGTCCTCGAACTGGAAGGACTGGTCATCGGCTCCCAGACCGACTGCGACCTGGTGCTCAACCATCCCACGGTGTCGCGGATTCATGCCGGCATCCGGGAAGTCGAAGGGCGCTGGTGGCTGACGAACCTTTCCAGCACGAACGGCACCCAGGTCAACGGCGCTCTGGTCGAAACCGTCGAACTCCAGCCCGACGATGTCATCCGCATTGGCATTTTTGTTCTCCGGCCGACACTTGCAGAGGGCACCCTGACGCTCGACGTGGACCGCCAGGTGGACACCTATGCCGCGTCTGAACGCAGCACACGCCTGCTCGGCGATCCCCTCCAGGCCACTGCCCAGGGTAAGACGGCGCTGCTGCCAAAGCTGACCGGCTACCTTCAGCAACGCGGTGTGACGCAAAACCTGACCGGTAAAACGCAACGTCTGGAAACGCCGCCAGCCGCCACAACGCCAGAAGCACCGGAACAGACGCCCCCACCACAAACGGCGACCGGCCTGCTTCAGGCAGCCCGCCTCCAGCGCGGCATGACCGGTCTGCTGACCTCCATCCTCGCGCTGCCGGAACAGGAACAGAAGCGTTTCCAGCAGGCGATGAACGTCTTCTGGGAGCGGCGCAAGGCGGCCATCAAGGGCGAGCAGAAGCTGGATGAGCGGTCTCCGCTCGAACCCCGCGAACTCCCCGAAGAACTCAAAAAGCACAACCTGCACTTGGGGAAAAAACGGTTCAACTGGATTCCCACCAACGATCTGATCCGTCCGTGGCCGCGGGGCTACCTGTATGTCTTTGGCGCGGTGGCAACCGTGCTCTGCCTGGCGGCCTTTTTCGTCTGGGAAGCGGCCTACCTGCCGGGCGACACGTCAAATCCGCATGCCCTTCCGGCTGACCGGTTGCCGGCCCCCATCCAGCAGCGGCTGGAGCTGAAGCTCGTGGCCAACGCACCGGTGGAAAACAAGTGCAATGCCTGCCATGCCGTCACCTCTTCCATGCAGAACAAGTGCGTGGACTGCCACGAAACCAACCATTTCAACACGACCGTCATTGCCAAACACGAAGAAGCCGGGATGCAGTGCGTGGACTGCCACACCGAACACAAAGGCGCGGATTTCCGCCCCGGCATCGTTTCGCGCAGCATGTGCATTGATTGCCACCGCGACGGGCCAACCCATCCCAAGGCCGTCAGTCTGAAGGACGGCACGCCCCTGCGCGAACCGCACCGTGGCTCATTCGGCTATCCGGTCGAAAACGGCGTGTGGTCGTGGCAGCATCCGATGAATCCGAAGTGGGACAAACTCTTTGCCGAAAGCCGGACGCCGCTCGATCCTTCGACCAAGTTTCATCTCATTCACGCTGCTGTTGCGCCGGCCACGAGCGCCTGGAAGTGCAGCGAGTGCCATGACGGTTCGTTTGCCAAAGGCGCGGCCGAGGTCAAGGTCATCAACCGCGACAAATGTGCCGTATGCCACGGGCAGGCATACGTCCAAACCGCATCGCTCAGGGAACTCGACACCGACGCCCTGCGCCTCGGCATTGACTGCAACTCCTGCCACGCCCAGCACCCCCAGTCGCAAACGCTGACGGCGGCCCGCCGTCCGGCCGGAAGCGGTCCCGAACCGGTCGTGTTCACCAAAGACCGGGTATATCGTGGCGGAAAGGACTGGCAGTGGACGAGTCTGGCGGCCAGGTTCGGCGGGTTCACCGTTGGCAACTGGCTGCTGTTTTTCAGCCTCATTCCACTGACCGGCATCGGGTTCCTGACCTTCGACACGCTGCGCAAACGGCGGGAACAGGCAACGCTCAAAGGCAACGCCCTCGATCTGGCCAACCGGCACCGCAAGTTTACCGACACACGCTACGCCGAACGGTGGGAATCGCCAGCCCAGGTCGAGCGCGCGCGCGCCTCGGCACGGGAACACCCGATTCCCCATCCGGTTATCAACTATGAAACCTGCATCGGCTGCCACGCCTGCATTCTGGCCTGCCCCCAGGATGTGTTGGGCTTTGACGATCAGGAGCACCACGCCATCGTCGTCAACCTTGAACAGTGCATGGAAGACACCGGCTGCCAGCAGGCCTGTCCGACCGTGCCGCAGTCCTGTGTTCTCATCAACACGCGGCAAAACATCCGGGAAGCACCCAAGCCCCTGCGCAAAGGTGCCAACGAAGGCTTTGAAACCGAAACCGTGCCGGGCATCTATCTCGTCGGGGACGTATCCGGCGTACCGCTCATTCGGAATGCCATCAAGGAAGGACGGCTCGCCATCGAGCGCATTGCCGAGAAACTCAAGGCTGAGGGGCCGGTCGCCGGGGCCGAGTACGACGTGGCCATCATCGGGATCGGGCCGGGCGGGATTTCCGCTGTGGCGCGGGCCGCCGAACTGGGCCTGCGCTACGTCGCCATCGAACAGGGCCGGCGATACGCAACCATCGCCGACAAGTATCCGGCCGGCAAGTACGTCGCCTTCAACCCCTTCAACCCTTCCGACCCGCCGCTCGGCGCAATCCGCCTCGAAGGGCCGGGTGACATCAAGGAAAACATGCTCGCGTGGTGGGATGAAACCGTCGAGAAGCTTGGTCTGGTCATCCGGGAATATGAAGGCTGCAAGGAAATTGTGCGCGAGGGCGAAGTCTTTGTCGTCAGAACCACCAAACATGCGCAGGGGTATCGCGCGCGCAAGGTCGTGCTGGCGATTGGCAATGCCGGCGAGCCGCGCAAACTGGGCTGCCCCGGCGAGGTCGAAGGCCGGGTGCTGTACCGCCTGCAGGACCCCAGCGCCTTCAAAGGGAAACACATTGTCGTCGTCGGCGCGGGCAACTCGGCCGTCGAAGCCGCCGTGGACCTGACCGGCCAACGCCAACCCGATGGCACGATCAAGTTCCCGCCGGAGGCCGAAGCGAATCACGTCACGCTCGTCATCCGGTCAGATTTCCCGAAAGACCTGACGCTCGAAAACAAAATGTGGGTGTACTACGGCATGGATGCCGGCCGTATCAAAGCCTACTTTGGCGCCGGCATCCGTGAGATTACCGATCGGGAAGTCATTATCGAAAGTATCCGGGACAAGTCCGAAATCGCGCGGATTCCCAACGACTACGTGTTCGCCCTCATCGGCAGCATCGCGCCCAAGGAGTTTCTCACCAAACTCGGCATCAAGTATGCCGGAGACGACAAAAAGCGGTAACCGCAGCTTACTCCCAGGCGGGTGGGACGCCCGCGCCCCCCGGTGTGCTTTAGTGAAAGCAGCGGGCGGGATGCCCACGCCCCCCGTGTGTCAGCGCCGGCGGCGGTGAAAAGGCGGACGGCGCCGGCGCGCCTGCTCAGCCGCTTCCTGCTGCTTGGCTTTGATGTACAGGGCTTCGACATCAGCCTGCAAGCGTCCGGGACTGCCTTCCTCGAAAAGCGGCTGAAGGCGTCCATCCGGGTGAATGAAGGCCGTCCGCAGCGGCACGGGCCGCTGCGGATGCGCCACCAGCCGGCATTCAACACCGCGCGTCCATGTCACCCATTCCGCCAGTTCCCTGGCATTGCCAACCGTGGCCGACAACATCAGCAGGCGCGTCGAAGCGGGCGTGTAGATAATGGACTCTTCCCACACAACGCCCCGGTGGCGGTCGCCAAGGTAGTGAACTTCGTCAAAAACGACCAAATCCGGCGCGCCAAAAACGCCGTCCCGCGTCATCGCGTCATAGAGGCCGTTGCGGTAAATCTCGGTCGTGGCAATTTTGAGTGGCGCATCGGGGTTCACCCGGCGGTCGCCCGTAATGAGACCCACGGCGTCGGGGCCAAACTTCCGCCCAAACTCACGGAACTTGTCGTTGGAAAGCGCCTTGAGCGGAGAGGTGTACCACGCTGTGCCACCCCGTTCGAGGAAGCACCGGATAGCCTGCTCGGCAATCCAGGTTTTGCCCGAACCGGTCGGCGCAGCCACGAGCACATCCTTGTCTTCCTCGGTCACAAAAGCAACCGCCGCCAACTGAAAGGGATCGGGCACGAACGGCTGCGGCTCCGGCGTTCCGATACCTTCGAGCAGCTTCTGAAGGGCCGCCCGGCGGTGACGGGCAACCTGAAATTCGTGATAGGTCAGGCCCGGGCGCGGCCGGCGGTACTCAATCTCACGCAGTTCTTCCAGAACCGTTGGCAACCCAATCGTCAGCAGGCTCACGACCTGCTGGGCCGGAATCAGCTCACCCGGCTCCAGCGAAGCCGTCAGAAGCTGCATCAGGCGCGTGTAGGCTTCCGGCGGCAGGTCCGGGGCGGCTTCGGCCAACCACTCCCGCACCTGCTCCGGTGTCAGCCGGGTGGCTTCGTAGAGCCGGTGCGCCGTTGCCGCATGCTGCCGGGCCTGTTCGACGACCTGACCAATGAGCGCTGTCCGGCTGCGGGAGGCCGGCACGTTTCCCCCCAGAACGCCACGCAAGTGCAGCGTGTCCAAGGTTTCGGCCAGACGGCGCAGTTGACCTTCCGTCAGTTTGAGCATCGCGTGAAATCAAACCTCAGTCAGATGTTGCGACCACCAGCAACCATCCGGCACTATGGCGCAAGCAACCTTTGATGTGCAACGCACACCAAAAGTTCCGTACCGGAAGCGCTCCAATATGCTGCCTTGGACAGGATACGTTGCTTTGGATAGGGAGA
>Ga0308417_1003181_pt1 | contig 10552 bp, 9 predicted proteins | sample HotsprSampleOS65_FD_203528 | JGI IMG/M metagenome (GOLD analysis project Ga0308417, IMG submission 203528) | Hot spring phototrophic mat microbial communities from Octopus Spring, Yellowstone National Park, Wyoming, United States - 20090730_OS65 ... | reverse complement strand
CCGGCGGCCGGAGGAAGGCGCGCGCAATTCCGGCTGCGGTCTCGCTTCCAAACTGGCGCTGCCAGCGCTCAAGCATCCAGGAGGGCATCGACAGTTCAATCGCGGCATCCGGCCAGGCCACCGGAGACCGATCCACCTTGCGCAGCACGGCGTTGACCAGCGCGGCCGCCGAGCGTTTGCGGGCCCGCTTGGTTAACTTGACCGCCTCCGATACGGCTGCATGAGCCGGAATCCGCTCCAGATAGCGAAGCTGATAGATCGCCAAACGCAGCACGAGCGCCACCTCCGCATCCAGCCGGCAAACCGGGCGACCGGAATAGTGTTCGATGAGATAGTCCAATTGGGCGCGGTAGCGCAGAACCCCGAAGACGAGCTCCGAGGCCAGGCCGGCATCCGGCGCCGACAGCGAGGCGGTGCGGCTGCGCAACAGGTCGGAGGCGAAGCCGCCCTGTTCGACGCGGCGCAGCACCTCGTAGGCGGCGATGCGAGCGGGCGAAATACGGGCGGACGCCATCAAACGCGGAGGCCGCCTCGAGCGGCTCCCCCTATAATAGGAGATGCTTGGAGATCCAGCGGGCTGTCCTCCGAAAAGTCGGGGAGGCGATCGGGCGTTTCGGTATGATTCGCGACGGGGATCGCGTCGCCGTCGCGGTCTCCGGGGGAAAGGATTCGCTCACTTTACTTGAAGCACTGCTTGAGCTCGGCCGGAGAGCGCCGATTGAGTTCTCCTTGACGGCCTTCACCGTCGAGCAGGGCAAGTTCCTTCGGCCCGTCGAGCCGTTGCAGGCATACCTCGAGTCGAAAGGAATCCGCTGGGTCTACTACCACGACATCCCTTCCCTGCGCCTGCTCCGCGAGCAACCCGAGCACGGCTGCGATTTGTGCAGCCGCTACCGCCGGCGCGCCGTCTACGAGATCGCAAGCAGCCTGGGCGCCAACGTCATCGCGTTCGGCCACACGGCCGACGATTTCTGCGAAGCGTTCTTGCGGAACGCGCTCTTTACGGGCAAGCTCAGCGCACTGCCGGCGGTCACCCACTCGCGCGACGGCCAGTTCCGTCTCATCCGCCCGCTTCTGTACGTCACCGAGGAGATGACCGCCGCCTTCGCCGCCGCCCTGAAGTTGCCGCTCGTGCCGTGCGGCTGCTCGCAGAAGACGGGCACGGTTCGCCGGCGGATTCGCGGCTTGCTGGCTGAGCTCGAGCGAGACTACCCCACGGTGAAGCAGAACCTGCTGACGGCCATGGGCAACCTCCAGCTCGAGCGCCTGCTCGATGTGCGCTATCTCGGCGAGCAGACCGCGGCCCCCGCCGATCCATTGCCGGTTCTCCCCGCCGGACTGCCCCCCACGCGGCGGCAGCCCAGCGCGATAAAATAACCGCTACCAAACGAGAAACAGGAGGTAGCCGATGAAGCGATCCGTCGAACGGATGATGGGGCGCCGCGGCTTCCTGCGCGGGGCGGCGGCAGCCGCAGCGGCGGGCTTCTGGGCGGATGAGACGCTCGAAGCCTACCAGCAGTACGTCAACACCAACTCGAAGCCCTCGGAGTTGAAGATCACCGACCTGCGCGTGGCGGTCGTCACGGGCGCACCCTTCACCTGTCCACTGCTGCGGATCGACACCAACCAGGGCATCTCCGGTTTGGGTGAGGTGCGCGATGGCGCCAGCGAAACCTACGCGCTGATGCTCAAGAGCCGGCTCCTCGGCGAGAACCCCTGCAACGTCGACAAGATCTTTCGCAAGATCAAACAGTTCGGCTGGCACGGCCGACAGGGCGGCGGCGTTTCCGGCATCGAGATGGCCTTGTGGGATTTGGCCGGCAAGGCTTACAACGTGCCGGTCTGGCAAATGCTCGGCGGAAAGTTCCGCGACCGCATCCGCTGCTACGCCGACACGGAGATGTCACCGGACCCCAAGGAGTATGCGCGGCGGATGAAGGAGCGCCTGGAGCGCGGCTTTACCTACCTCAAGATGGACCTGGGCATCGGCCTGGTGGCGAGGACGCCGGGCACCCTCACGCAGCCTCTCGGCCAGACGCCGCGTGACGTCTTTAACACCCAGCACATGTTCACCGGCATCGAGGTGACGGACAAGGGCATCGCCATGATGGCCGACTACGTCGGCCAGATCCGCGATGTCATCGGCATGGAGGTGCCGCTCGCGGCCGATCATTTCGGCCACATCGGCGTCAACTCCTGCATCCGGCTGGCCAAAGCGCTCGAGAAGTACAACATGGCCTGGCTGGAGGACATGATCCCCTGGATGCACATGGAGTTGCTCAAGAAGATCACCGACTCCGTCGATGTGCCCATCCTCACCGGCGAGGACATCTACCTTAAGGAGGATTTCATCAAGCTGGCGCGCATGCACGCCGTCGATATCGTCCATCCGGACTTGGCCACGGCGGGCGGAATTCTGGAGACCAAGAAGATCGGCGACGCCTGCCAGGAATACGGCCTGCCCATGGCGATGCACTTTGCCGGCACGCCCGTCTCCTGTATGGCGAACGTGCATTGCGCCGCGGCCACCGAGAACTTCTTGGTGCTCGAGTTTCACTCGGCCGACATCCCCTGGTGGGATGACATGGTCGAGGGAATTGAAAAGCCGATCGTAAATCGAGGCTTCATCAAGGTTCCCGACGGGCCGGGTCTGGGCATCCGGCTGGTGGATGAGGTGGTCAAGCGCCATCTGCATCCGAAAAAGCCGGGCTATTTTGAGCCGACCGATCAGTGGAACCAGGAGCGGTCTCACGACCGGCTGTGGAGCTAGTGCCGCCACGCCGAGAGCTTTAGGCCGCTGCCCGCATTCGCTGGAGCCAAAAACGACCGAAATCCGGATGCTGGCGGTCGACTCCGAGCAGGCGGCCGCGCTCCTGCTAGGATAGCCAGTAAGCGGATGTCAAAGAAGCAAAAGCCCAAGCGCGAGCCGATTCCGCCGCTGCGCGTATGGGGTCACGTGGTGGCGCTCGCCTGGCTGGTTCCCGGCGGCGGACACTTCCTGCAAAAAAAACACGGGCGCGGCGCGATCCTTTCGGCGACGATCATCTTGACCTTCCTCCTGGGCCTGCTGATGCGCGGGAGCATGTTCACGCCGCGGACCGGCGACCTGCTGACCACCATCATCCACGTCGGCGGCTTTCTCGGCAACCTGGCCTCCGGCCTGCTGTATCTTCTCACCATCTGGCTCGGCTATGCGCAACCCGATGTCGCCGGCCACGTGCACGACTACGGCACGAAGTTTTTGGTAGCCGCCGGGCTGATGAACGTTCTGGCCATGGTGGATGCTTTCGAGATCGCCGCCGGAAGGAAGGACTGATGCCGAAGGTAACCCTTACGCACTTTGAGGCCACTCTGCTGATGGCGTTTCTGATCTCCGTCGTCCTGGGCGTGGTGAGCCGGCGGACCGACGAGGAACGGCTCCGCTACGGGCTGCGCTGCTTCGGCTATTTCGTGCTGGCGGTGTTCGGCCTCGCCTGGCTGATGCGGCTGGGCCACGGCTGAGGCTGGGGCTTCAGGAGCCCCGAGGCAGCACCTTGGTCAAGTCGTTGTAGAGGACGAAGGCCACCACCATCATCAGGAACACGAAACCGACCTTGATGATGGCCTCCTTGACCGGCATGCTCAGATCGCGCCGCATGGCCATCTCAATGAGCAGCAGGAGGATGACACCGCCATCGAGAATCGGGATAGGCAGCAGGTTGAAGATGGCCAGATTGAGGCTGACGAGGGCCATCAGCGCCAGAAAGCTCGACGCGCCTTCCCTGGCGGCGTCGCCGCTCAGTTGGGCAATCCGGATCGGCCCTTCCAGGCTCTTGGCCGACAGGCGGCGCTCGATGATCCCTTTGAGGAACTCGTAGATCAGGCCGGCGCTCCGCCAGTTCTGCCGGAGAGATTCGACGAAGGCCTGCCCGAAGGGCAGGCGCGTATACTCGACCCGAGGCCGCTGGGCGATGCCGATCATCCAACGGCTTTCGCCGTCGATCTCTTTGAGCACCGGCTCGACGGTCACCGTCCCGTGCGCCCCGCCTCGCGAGTACGTGATTTCGAGCGGCTTGCCCTGGCTGGCCTTGGCGGCCTCAACGAGCGTGAGCACCGAGCGAACCGGGGCGCCGTTGACGGCGACAATGACGTCCCCGATCGCAAGACCCGACTTCGGAGCGTTGGTGCCCTCCACCCAGCCGGCAATCTCGATGTCCACGCCTTGGGACCAGCCGGCGTAGCCGATGCCGGTGCGCTCGTGCAACTCGGGGGTCAACGTGAGCGGAATGCGCTCCCCGTTGCGTTCGATGACAAGCCGGAGCGGCCGGCGCGCGCCGGCCACCTCCTTGACCAGAATCTCCTCCCAGCTCGGATTCGGGCGGCCGTCGAGCTCGACGATCCGGTCGCCTTCGCGGATGCCGGCGCGGGCGGCGGGAGAGCCGGGGTCCACGTGGGCGATCAGGCCGGGTTCAGAGGCGCGGGCCGGCTGCGGGTATTTGTACATGAACAGGCCGGTGAGCACCACCACCGCGAGCGCAACGTTCATCAAGGGGCCGGCCAGCGCGATGATGAGCCGCTGCCAGCGAGGTTTGGCCAGAAAGCTGCGCGGGTCTGCCGTCGCCTGGTCTCCCGGCTGCTCGCCGTGCATCTTGACATAACCGCCGAATGGAATGAGCGCAACCCGGAAATCGGTCTCACCGCGCTGGAACCTGAACAGGGGCGGCCCGAAGCCGAAGCTGAAGGTTTCCACGCGGACGTCGAAGAAGCGGGCGGCCCAGAAATGGCCGAGCTCGTGGACCATGATCATGATCCCGATTAGCACGAGCACCCACCAGATGTTTTCAAAGATCATCATCGAGCTTGGTCATCCTTCCGAACCAGGCTGGCGGCCAAAGCCCTCCTGTGTACGATCTCCCGGGCCACTCGGCGAGATTCCGAATCGATTTCCAGAACCTCGGCGATGGAGGAGGCCTCGCGCGATGGAACCCGCGCCAGGGTCTCCTCGGCCACTTCGGCGATGGCGGGGAACGGAATCTGGCGATTCAGGAATGCTTCCACCCCCACCTCATCGGCAGCATTCAGCGTGCACGCCGCCGAACCGCCCGCCCGCTGGGCGGCATAGGCCAGCCGCAGCAAAGGGAATTTGTCCAGGTCGGGCGGTGAGAACTGCCAGCAGTGCGGGCGCGAAAAGTCGTAGCGCGCCACTGGCGCTTCGATGCGCTCCGGATAGGTGAGCGCGTACTGAATCGGCATGCGCATGTCGGTGACCGAGATTTGCGCGATGAGGCTACCGTCGGTGTATTCCACCAGCGCATGAACCGAGGACTGCGGGTGGATAACGACCTCGATCTGATTCGGAGACAGACCGAAAAGCCAGCAGGCCTCGATGACCTCGAAGCCCTTGTTCATCAGCGTGGCCGAGTCGATGCTGATGCGGCGCCCCATCTTCCACGTGGGGTGATTCAAAGCCTGCTCGGGCGTGACTTCGGCTAACTTTTCGCGAGGCGTCTCGCGAAACGGGCCGCCCGAGGCGGTCAGGATCAGCCGCGCCACCTCGTGCGGCCGCCCGGCCTTCAGACACTGATGCGCGCCGTTGTGCTCGCTATCCACGGGAATGATCTCTGCTCCGGCCTTTCGGGCGGCATCGAGCACCAGCCGGCCGCTGGCGACCAAGACCTCCTTGTTGGCCAGTCCGATCTGCTTGCCCCTCCTGGCCGCCTCATAGGTGGCTTCCAAACCGGCCACCCCGACGATGGCCGACATGACGAAGTCGACCTCCGAAGCCACCGCCGCCGCCACTCGCGCTCGTGGACCGAAGGCGAGCTCCGGCCAGTCGGTCACAGCCAGAGGAGTTTGCAGCAGCCTTTCCTTTAGATTCTCCAGCGCGCGTTCGGTTGCAACAACCGCCAGGCGCGGACGGAACTCGAGGATCTGAGCGGCGAGGGTTTCGACGTTTTCGCCCGCCACCAAGGCAAAGACGCGATAACGGTCCGGATGGCGCCGGATGACGTCCAGAGTATTCAGCCCGATGGAACCCGTTGAGCCGAGAATCGTCAGAGTGCGCATCGGCGGCAGGGACAGTCTGATCCCGCTGATGGAATCATACCATTGTTGCTATCACGTCCTGGCGGGACTTTCCAATTCGGGGTGCCGGGGAGGTCGCTTCAGGGGTCTTTTTTGTGAGGTTAGTCTCGCTTTGGTGGGAGTTGCCTCCCCGGCCTACTTCCAATAATAATATATGATTTTCGGGAATGCAAGTGAAAACTGCCTCGACCTCAAATTTTCTTCACCTCGACCCCGGCAATCTCCTCTAAGACTCTGATAATGCTAGAGAAATCTTCCTCGCCGAAGCCTCGGGCGACAGCCGCTTGATACATCTGGGCCGTCACCGCGGTGATCGGAACCGGCACATGGCACTCTTCGGCCAGCTCGAGGGCGTGTCGCAAGTCCTTTTGCATCCACTTCACGGAAAAGTGGGTGGAGAAGTCCCGGCGCAGTACGTACGGCGCTTTGAATGCGATGAGTCCGGAGCGCGCAGCGGTGTTGTTGAGCACCTCGAGCATCAGCTCCGGGTCGATGCCCGCCTTGGTCGCCAGGACCATCCCCTCGGAGAAAGCTTCCAGGATGTTGGACTGGATCAAGTTCTGGACCAGCTTGACCCGCAGCCCCATGCCCGGGCCGCCGCAATAGTAGAGCTGCGAGCCCATGGGCTCGAAGAAGGTGCGGACCCGTTCGAAGGCCTCCCTCTCGCCGCCGATCATGAACGTCAACTTTCCGCTCTCGGCCCCAAGCTTCGAGCCGGTGCACGGGGCGTCCAGGAGAAATGCGCCCGCCTGGCGGAGCCGTTCGCCCAGTTGGAGGCTTTTGGCGACGGAGATCGTGCTGATGTCGGCCACCACAGCGCTCGGACTTACGCCCTCGATCAAGCCGTCCGGGCCGACGATGACCTTCTCGGACATCGACGTATCGCCGACGCAAACGAAGATGCACTCGGCCTGCTGCGCGACCTCGCGAGGAGTCGAGCAGGCGTAAGCACCCTCCTCTTGCGCCAGCCGGACCGCCTTTTGGGCGGTGTGCGACCAGACCCAGAGTTCGTGACCGGCCCGACGAAGGTTGCGAGCCATCGGGTAGCCCATGATGCCCAAGCCGAGGTAGCCGAGTTTCGCCATGGTTGGGGTCGGAAATCGCCCATTGTACGACGCCACGCCGGTGTGCGACAATTGCCTGGCGTGAAACCATCGGTTCTTGTCACCAAGCGGGTCTATCCGGAAGCGGTCGAGCTGTTAAACACGCGCTGCGAAGTCGACTACGAACCCACAGACGACGGACTCACCGCCGAGCAGTTGATCGAACGCCTCCGAGGCAAGCAGGCGGTGATGAGCCAGCTCACGGACAAGTTCACCCGCGATGTGATCGCGCAGCTCGAGGGTTTGAAAATCATCGCCAACGTCGCCGTGGGCTACGACAACATCGATGTGGCCGCGGCGACCCACGCCGGGATTCTCGTGTCGAATACGCCGGACGTGTTGACCGATTCCACGGCGGATCTGGCCTTCGCGCTTTTGCTCGCCACGGCCCGGCGCATCGTCGAGGGTCATGCCTTTGTTCACTCCGGGCAGTGGAGGAAGTGGGCGGTCGACCTGATGGTGGGCCTGGACGTACACCACAAAACGCTCGGGATCATCGGCTTCGGCCGGATCGGCCGGGCCGTTGGGCGCCGGGCCCGGGGTTTTTCCATGCGCCTGCTCTACCACGACGCCGTGCGCGCCCCGGAGGAGGTGGAGCGGGAGTTGGGGGCTGAGCCGGTAGATCTGGAAACGCTGCTCGGCGAGTCGGATTTCGTTAGCCTGCATGTGCCGCTTTCGGCCTCGACTCACCACCTCATCGGCGCCCGCCAGCTCCGGCGCATGAAGCCCACGGCCATCCTGGTGAATACCTCACGCGGCCCCGTGGTCGACGAGGCGGCGCTTGTAGAGGCGCTGCGCCAAGGGGTGATCGCGGGCGCCGGGCTGGATGTCTTCGAGCGGGAACCGGAGGTCCACCCCGGTCTGCTCAACCAGCCGCGGGCGGTGCTCGCGCCGCACATCGGCAGCGCCACGGTGGAGACGCGCCGCAGGATGTGCCTCATGGCCGCCGAAAACATCCTGGCGGCACTCGAAGGGCAGCGCCCGCCGAACCTGGTCAACGTCGAGCTCTGGGAAGGCGCGGCGTGCCGGTAAGGGGGGCGGAAGCAGGAGGAGCTGAGATCCCCCGCCTTCCCTCCCGACCAACCTACTGGGATGCCAAAGGTGCTCTTCATTTTCGGCACGCGCCCGGAGGCGATCAAGCTCTGCCCGCTCGTTCACCGGATGGTGAGCGAGCCGGCGCTTGCGGTCCGGGTCTGCGTCACCGCTCAGCACCGAGGGATGCTCGATCAGGTGCTCGCCGCCTTTCGCATACGGCCGGACCATGACCTGGATCTGATGGGGCCGGACCAGACGTTGCTCGCATCCACGGCGAAGATCCTGGCGGCTCTCGAGCCGGTTCTCCTCCAAGAGGCGCCGGATCTGGTGGTGGTGCAGGGCGACACCACCACGACGCTGTGCGGGGCGCTGGCTGCCTATTACCATCGCATTCCGGTGGCCCACGTCGAAGCCGGCCTGCGCACCGGTGACCTCTACCAGCCGTTTCCCGAAGAGGCCAACCGAGTCCTGGCGACGCGGCTGGCGACACTGCACTTTGCCGCCACGCCATGGGCCGCCCGGAACCTGCTGGCCGAGGGGGTGGACCCGGGTCGAATCTGGGTGACGGGCAACACGGTCATCGACGCGCTGCTGCATGTGGCGCGAGAGCTCGAGGCGGGAAGGCTTGTGGGCGGCGACTGGTCCGGGCTCGATCCCGCCCGGAAACTGGTCGTGGTGACCGCCCATCGCCGCGAGAGCTTTGGCGAGGGGATCGAGAGCATCTGCCGAGCGCTGGCCCGCCTCGCTCTGCGCGAGGACGTTCAGGTGGTTTATCCCGTCCATTTAAATCCCAATGTCCGCGAGCCGGTGGAGCGAATGCTGGCCGGTCGTCGAAACATTCTGCTCACCCCGCCGCTCGATTACGTCTCGTTTGTCGATCTGATGCGCCGGGCATATCTGCTGATCACCGACTCCGGGGGGATCCAGGAGGAAGGCCCCTCGCTCGGCAAGCCGATTCTGGTCACACGGGAGAAGACGGAACGCCCGGAGGCGGTCGAAGCAGGCACGGTCGCACTGGTGGGCACCGAAGAGGAGAACATCGTGCGGGCGGCCGAGGCGCTGCTCGATGACCCGCGCCGGCGAGCGGAGATGGCGCGCGTTCACAATCCTTACGGCGACGGCCGCGCAAGCGAGCGGATTACCAGCGTAATTCGTTCATTTTTCACCGGTAATATCTCTGGCTTGAATGCCATCCACCTCGCCGTTTAGCGCTCGGTTCGGGGAAAAATTTCGGTAGCGCAAGTATAATGAAGCCGGAAAAGAGGCGCATCGGAGGCGGGCGTTCGAGCCCCTTTTCCCCGCACGAGAGGCGCCCTTGGTCCCGGCGCCGGGCCTCGGTCCGGCGCCGATTTTCCATCCCGAAAGGAGCGCTGCCGATGATGGAAGTATCACCAAGCGGAGCCGGCCGCAGGAGCACCCCGGAGGCTGCGGTCGATCTGGCGGGCGCGCTGGCGGCGAAGCTGGTGGGCCAGCCGGCGGCCATCGAGGCCATCGTGCCCTACGTGCGCATGTACCAAGCCAATCTGGCGCCCGCGGGCAGGCCGGTCGGCGTGTTTCTGTTGCTCGGGCCGACCGGCACCGGCAAGACGCGAACCGTGGAATGCTTGGCCGAGGTGCTGCACGGCAGCGAAAAGAAGCTGGTCAAGATCGACTGCGGGGAGTTCCAAATGGAGCACGAGGTGGCGCGGCTGATCGGCGCGCCGCCGGGTTATCTGGGACACCGGGAGACCCAGCCGATGATCACGCAGCAGAGGCTCAACGCCGCCACCAGCGAGCGCTGCGGGCTTTCGCTGGTGCTGTTTGACGAGATCGAGAAGGCGGCCTCCTCGCTCGGGCGCCTTCTGCTCGGCGTGCTGGACAAGGCCCTCCTGCATCTTGGCGACAACACCGTGGTGAACTTCGAAAACAGTCTGATCTTTCTTACCAGCAACCTCGGTGCGCGGGAGATGATGCGGGAACTTCGCCCGGAGTTCGGCTTCTGCGGCCCCCGGGAGTCGCCGAACAGACTGGCGCGCAAGCTCGAGCGTATCGGCATGACGGCGGTGCGCAAGCGTTTCTCGCCGGAATTCGTCAACCGAATCGATGCGGTGATCACCTACCAGCCGCTTGACGGCGCGGCGCTGGCCTCCATTCTCGATCAGCAACTCGAGGAGTTTCAAAACCACGTCTACCAGCGCCTGGGCAGCGACGCCTTCGACATCGACGTGTCGGCCGAAAGCCGCCGGTATCTGCTCCGCGAGGGGACGAGCGCCGAATACGGCGCCCGCGAGCTGAAGCGAACGTTACACCGCGAGGTCATTCAGCCGATGGCGGCGATGGTGGCGGCGGGCATGATACAGCCGGGCAGTACG
>Ga0308417_1003177_pt1 | contig 10556 bp, 6 predicted proteins | sample HotsprSampleOS65_FD_203528 | JGI IMG/M metagenome (GOLD analysis project Ga0308417, IMG submission 203528) | Hot spring phototrophic mat microbial communities from Octopus Spring, Yellowstone National Park, Wyoming, United States - 20090730_OS65 ... | reverse complement strand
TCCGATAAAACTACTATCGGGGATTGATGAATACATCCCCTACAGCGATGTGCTGGTCTTTGCAGCGTCATCGGTGACCGGAATCACCCTGCTGGACACCATCCCCGATACACTGGCAGCCGCCGAATACACGACAGCGTATAACCCGGCGGCGCTGATTGACCCCGCCATCACCACGCCGGCGCGGGCTTACACGCTGTTTGAGCGGTGGCCGGTGCCGTTTGCGTATCCGCTGGTGGGCCGGGCGTCATTCGCCGCTGCAATCGAGCCGCGCTACGCCCCCGGCGTTCCAGTCGTTATCAGCGTCAGCGGCCAGCCGTGCGCCAGCGCGTCGGACTGCTCGCTTTACGACTGGCTGTCCGGCAAAGCAATCAGCGTGCCAGAAACTGAACGTTTCTACATCACAGCCAACACAACCGCCGACGCGGACACGCTGGCGGCACTCGAGTCGTTTCTGGCAGAGGCGCCGCTGGTGTGGCACATCCAGGGGTACACCGGCAATCCCCAGGAGGCGCTGCTCATCGAAGCGCTCACGGCGCATTACGCCCCGCTGTGGCACGAAGCTTGGCGCGGTCAGCGCTACCCGGTCATCACGCTGTACCGGCGAAAGCCAGCGCAAACCGCCACTGTGTTCAAGTTCGGGCAGGCGATCAGCATGAAAGCCTGGACACTCCGAGACAGTGTGCAGGCGCAGCGCTGCCAGCCGCTTACTGTCGAAACCTGGTGGCAGGCAGACAGCGTGCCCGACCGCAACTACAGCCTGACGCTGGTGCTGGCCGACGCTAGCGGCATGGGTGTGGCCCGTGCCGACGGCAGCCCGGGCGCTCTGCTGCCGATGCTGTGGACGGCAGGTCAGCTGTACCCCGACGAGCGCACGGTCACAGTGCCGTGCGACGCCGCACCAGGGGAGTATGCGCTGCTGGCCGGCCTGTACGACTACGAAACGCTGGAAACCCTGCCGGTCGCGTTTCCGGATGGAACTCCGCTGGACGGTCTGGCGTATCTGACAACAGTGCACGTCAGCTAGTGAAGCCGGCTGCGGCCGCGGGGCAGCGCTGGCCGCCGGCCAGCAAAGCGTAACAAACGCCCGCGCTCGCACCGCGCGTCCTACTGCCGTTTTTCTTCGACAGCCGGCGGCCCTAGCTCCCCGCGCCGAACACAGCGCCTGCCTAAACAATCCCCAGTTAATGGGGGGCGGCTTCGCTTGACCTGCCAGCGCGGCCGGGACTATGATGAGCAGTTGAAACGCTGTCGTGCGCGGCAGCCGCCGCGCCTACCGCTGACACCACCTGCCCAACCGGGACACCTCAGGCTGTTCAAAGGAACACCATGGCTCTCAACAATCCACCGCAAACGCTCGAGCGCCAGGCTGAGGACAGCTGGCACCTGCTTGACGCTGACACGGCTCTCCACCAGCTCGAAACCAGCGTTGAAACCGGCCTGAGCGACGCCGAGGTGGCGCGCCGGCTCCAGCTTTACGGCCCCAACGAGCTGGTTGCCAAGCCGCTGAAAAGCCCGTTCAAAATCTTCTGGGAGCAGATGACCAGCCCGCTCGTGCTGCTGCTGCTCTTTGCTGCCAGCGTCTCGGCCCTGCTAGGCAAGGTTGACAACGTGATCGCCATCATGGCAATCGTCATCCTCAACGCCGGGCTGGGCGTGTTCCAGGAGTACCGGGCCGAGCGCGCCATGGCGGCGCTCAAAGAGATGGCCGCGCCGCTGGTGCGCGTGCGCCGCGCGGGGCAGATCAGGGACATCAACGCGCACGACCTGGTACCTGGCGACATCGTTCTGCTGGAATCCGGCAGCATCATACCGGCGGACGCGCGCGTGATCGAGGCGGCCAACCTCAGCGTGCAGGAGGCATCGCTCACCGGCGAGTCGCTGCCGGTGCAGAAGACGTCGGCCGCGCTGGCAGCGCGCGATCTGCCGCTGGCGGACCGGCGCAACCTGGTGCACATGGGCACATCGGTCACGTATGGGCGCGGCCTGGTAGCCGTCGTCCGGACGGGGATGCGCACCGAGCTGGGCCGCATCGCCGAGCTGATCCAAAGTGTCGAGGACGAGACCACCCCGCTGCAGCGGCGTATGGCCGAGGTGGGCCGGGTGCTGGTGATCGCGGGGCTGGGCGTGCTGGCGCTGGCCTTCATCATCGGCATGATCGGCGGGCGGACGCTGGACAACGTGCTGCTCAACGCCGTGGCAATTGCCGTCGCCGTTGTGCCAGAGGGCCTGCCCGCCGTCGTCACGATTGCGCTGGCGCTGGGCGCGCAGCGCATGCTGCGCCGCAACGCACTGATCCGGCGGCTGCCCGCTGTCGAGACGCTCGGCTCGGTCACCACCATCTGCTCAGACAAAACCGGCACACTGACACAGAACCGCATGACTGTCAAAGTGGTGGACGTGGCCGGCGAAACCGTTGACCTAGACGAGCTGGTCGGGCGCGGCATGGCCGCGCTCGTCAGTGCCAACGGCCGCGCCCGCGCGCCGCACAAGGCGCAGGCGCTGGTGTTGGCTGGGATGGCGCTGTGCAACGATGTCGTGGTCGAACACGACGCCAACGGCGGCCTGCGCTTGCTAGGCGACCCGACTGAGGGCGCGCTGGTGGCTGCCACCGAGCGCTTCGGCATCGAGCGCGACCACCTCAGCGCGGTGCTGCCGCGTGTGGGCGAAGCGCCCTTCTCGTCCGAGCGCAAGCGCATGTCCACTGTTCACAGCCTGGACCGCGCTGCCCCGGCCGGCCCCAAAGAAAGCTACTTGGCTAAGTGGATGGGGGCAGACCGCTGGCCGTATGTCGTGCTGACCAAAGGCTCGGTGGACGGCCTGCTGGACATCAGCGACGCGTTGTGGGTGGACGGCGACAGCGCCCCGCTGACGCCGGAGCTGCGTGCCCGCATCGAAGCGGCTAACGACCGCCTGGCCGGGGAGGGCCTGCGGGTGCTGGGCCTGGCGCTGCGCCACCTGCCGGAAAGACCGCCGGATTGGACGCCGGAAACGCTGGAGCAGCGCATGACGTTCGTCGGCATGGTCGGCATGATTGACCCGCCGCGCCCGGAGGTGAAAGCCGCCGTCGAGGTGTGCCACACGGCCGGCATCCGCCCAGTGATGATTACCGGCGACCACCCGCTCACGGCCTTCAACATCGCCCGCCAACTGGAGATCGCGCACCCCGGCGACCGCATCCTCACCGGCCAGGACCTGAGCCGCATGTCGCTGGAAGAGCTGGAAGCGGTGGTGGAGAATGTGTCGGTGTATGCGCGTGTCTCGCCCGAACACAAGATGAACATTGTGCAGGCACTGCAGCGGCGCGGCCACATCGTCGCTATGACCGGTGACGGCGTTAACGATGCCCCGGCGCTCAAGCGCAGCGACATCGGCGTGGCGATGGGCATCACCGGCACAGACGTGTCCAAAGAAGCTGCCGAGATGGTGCTGGTGGACGACAACTTCACGACCATCGTCAACGCCGTCGAAGAGGGCCGCACCATCTACGACAACGTGCGCCGCTTTATCAAATACCTGCTGGCCAGCAACACCGGCGAGCTGCTGGTGCTGCTCGTCAGCGACTTGATCGCCGGCATGTCGCTGCCGCTGACAACACTGCAGATTCTGTGGATGAACCTGATTACGGACGGCATCCCGGCCCTAGCGCTGGGCGTGGAACGGTCGGAGCGGGGCAGCATGCAGCGCCCGCCCCACCGGCCCAGTGAGAGCGTGTTCGGGCGCGGCCTGGGGCGTCACGTGCTGCTCATCGGCTCGGTGCTGGGCGTCACTGGCCTGGCGCTCGGTTACTGGGCGTGGTCCAACGGCGTGACCGCGGCCAACGGCGCGCCGGCCTGGAACACCATCGTGTTCATGTTCCTCATGCTGGCGCAGATGGGCCACGCGCTCAGCCTGCGCTCGCACCGCGACTCGTTCTTTTCGCTGCCGTTCTTCGGCAACCGGCTGCTGCTGGGCGCAGTGGCGGGCACGCTCATCCTGCAGTTGATCGCGGTGTACACGCCGTTCTTCAACAACCTGTTCAACACCAACCCGCTCACGCTGGAACAGCTTGCGCTGTGCCTGGCCCTGAGCACGATCGTTTTTTGGACCGCTGAGCTGGAGAAGCTGCTTATCCGGCGCGGTGTGCTGAAATAGCGGCCGTCTCAGCGAACGCTCACGCGGCTCTCACGGCTCGACATAGAGCAGGCCGCGCGCGTCAGGTAAAATTGCGGCTTGTAAACGGCGCGGTTCAAGCCGTGTTTATCCGAACACGCATGTACTTCACCTGAAAGGAGGCAAAGCGCACTCCCCATCCCGTTAAAACAGGGGGTCTCCTGCGCTGATTTCTATGAAACCAGTCACGGTGCTCGCGCTGCTGCTGGCGCTGTTCGGCGGCGCGCTGGCCGCTCAAGACACCAATCTCAACCCAGCCCAGTACCGCCTGGCGCTGGTGGCGTCCGGTTTTGCCCGCCCGCTGTATGTGACCGGCGCCGGTGACGGTTCTGGTCGGCTGTTTGTCGTCGAGCAGGCGGGGCGCGTGTGGATCGTGCGCGACGGCGCGACGCTGCCGGTTCCCTTCCTCGACATCAGCCCGCTGGTTTCCACCAGCGCCAACGAGCGCGGCCTGCTGGGCCTGGCCTTCCACCCGGATTACACCACCACCGGCGTGTTCTACGTGCACTACAGCGCGCGCAGCCCCGACGGCGACACCGTGCTGGCTCGCTACCGCGTCTCGCCCAACAACCCTGACCTGGCCGACCCCGGCAGCGCCGAGGTGATCTTCACGCTGGCGCAGCCCTACGGCAACCACAACGGCGGGCAGATCGCCTTCGGTCCGGACGGCTATCTCTACATGGGCCTGGGCGACGGCGGCTCCGCCGGCGATCCGCTCAACGCCGGCCAGACGCCGGACACGCTGCTGGGCAAGATTCTGCGCCTGGACGTGGACAGCAGCCCCACTTACACCGCCCCGCCAAACAACCCTGCCTTCACCGTGAACCCGGCGCTGGCCCCTGAGGTGTGGGCCTGGGGCCTGCGCAACCCCTGGCGCTTCAGCTTTGACCGCGCAACTGGCGACCTGTACATCGCCGATGTCGGCCAGAACCTGATCGAGGAGATCAACTTCCAGCCGGCCGAAAGCCCTGGCGGCGAAAATTACGGCTGGCGCGTCTTCGAAGGCACGCGCCGCTTCACCAACGAGCGCGAGCCGGCTGGTCACGTGCCGCCGATCTTCGAATACACTCACGCCGAGGGCTGTTCGGTCACCGGCGGCTATGTCTACCGGGGCGCGGCCCTGCCGGAGCTGGACGGCGTCTACTTCTTCGGCGATTACTGCTTCGGGCGCGTGTGGGCCACCCGTCGCAGCCCCGACGGCGCGTTTCAGACGCAGGTGTTCCTGCCCGACACCGACCTGATCATCAGCTCGTTCGGCCAGGACGACGCCGGCGAGCTGTACCTGGTTGATCACGGCCAGGGGCGCGTGTTCCGGCTGGCCCGTCGCTGACGCTTTGCCCAACCGCCGTTAAGACGACAGCAGGCCCGCTGGCAGCAGCGGGCCAGTATTTTTGTGGGCGCGAACGGCGCTCAGGGCAGCCGGTCTACGCAGGCGGTGCGGGAACGGCGGCCGCCCACCAGCGGCGGCGCGTGAGCCACAGGGCGGCCAGCGCCAGCAGCGGCAGCGGCAGGAACAGCGTGGGGTGTTCGAACTTGTCCGCGCCCAGCGTCAGCAGGAAATGCGCCCACGGCAGTGCCACCAGCGCCGCCACCAGCGCGGCGGCGTGCCAGCCGCGGCCCGCCTGCGCCAGGCCGCGCAGGTAGAACACGAGCGGAATCGTCAGGACGACAAAGTGGGGCGTGGCCGTGCGCAGGCCGATCAGGTGGGTCATCGTCAGCGTCATCATGACCGTCCACCAGAAGCGCTCGGCGCGCCCCTGGGCCAGCACAGCGCGCCAGGTCCACAGCAGCAGCGCCAGACCGGCGGCGTTGAGCGCCAGCTCAGCGCCGCGCCCCAGGCCCAGCAGAGACTGAGCAATCACCCAGGCCGGCGTGGACACCTCGATATACGTCGGGTAGAGCGCGAGCTGGTCAGCAAAGCCCGCCACCCAGTCCGGCTGGAGCGCGAACGAGAGCGCGATCAGGGCGGCAAACAGCGCCGAAAAGCTGGCAACGAACGGCCAGCGGCGCGCGCGCAGCCCCCACAGCAGCAGGAACGGGATCAGAAAGACGCCCATCTGCGGCTTGAACGTGGAGGCAGCCAGCGCCAGGCCGGCCAGCCGGTCGCGCCGGCGGGCCAGCGCCCACAGCGCCAGGGCCTGTAGAAAGTAGACCAGGTGGCTCACCTGGCCCAGCAGCAGGCCGCGCGCAGCGGGGTAGGCCAGCAGCGCCGCCAGCAGCAGCCCGGCCAGCGCCAGCGGGCGCGGCCTCCAGCCGTAAAAATCGAGCAGCAGCAGCAGCGCGCCGGCCAGCAGCGCGCCGTTGAGCACCAGCCACACAGCCGTCGCCCAGGCGTAGTCCAGGTGGATCAGCGGCCAAGCGACGAACAGCGCGTAGAACGGGTAGGCGTAGTGGTTGGGCTGCTCGTCGGGCAGGGCGGGCCGCCCGTACAGCCGCTGCTGGATGTTCAGGCTGGTCTGCGCGCTGTACGGGTCAAGTCCGTCGTAGAAGAACGAGCGCGCCGCCTCCCAGGGGGTCATGTAGTCGTTGAAACCGGGAAACGGCCGGGTGAAGGTGGCGTAGACCACTAGGACGGCCGCGCCGAACAGCGCAGCGAGGAGCGCCAGCCCGGCCAGCCGGCGGTGTGATGCGCGCATAGGCGAGTCGTTCCGGGCGTTTTGGCCCCACGCCCCACCGGGTAGGGCGGGGCGTGGGATTCGCGCACAGCTGGCGCAGCGCCCGCTAGTTGGCCGCCGCGCGCTCGAGCGTCAGCGTGACGATCTTGACCGAGTAGCTGTAGTCGTTCAGCTTGACCAGCACAACGCCGTCCTGCGGCACGACCAGCGTCAGCGTCATGGCAGTCAGCGCATCGCTGCTTAAGTAGGCGACCGACGTGCCGCCCTGCGTGATCTCGATGTAGGAGGGCAGCTTCGCGCCGGATTCGAGCGCCACCGTCAGCGTCACGGTCTCGCCAGCGACGCCGTCGAACACCACCTGGCCGGTGCTCTGCTTGTCGCTAATGCGCAGGCGCTGCGGGCCTTCGTCCAGCGACGGCAGCTGCACGGCCGTCAGCGTCACGGTCAGCGGGCCGCTTTCGTCGGGGTAGCGCCCCTGGACCAGCACGGTGTACGTGCCAGTGCTGGACAGGTTGGTGGCCACCAGCGCTGGGTCAATGCCGGTTAAGTCGTCGTTGTAGCCGACCTGGTAGCCTTCTGGCCCGCGCAGCGTCAGGGTGGTGTCAATCGTGTTGCCGCTGTCCACGCGCAGGTCAATCGTCTGGCCGCTGACGCCCTCGAACGTAAAGTACAGCGGCTCTCCGGCCACTAGGTTGACCTGGGCCGGTGTGTCGAACGCCAGCGCAGTGACCTGGGCTTCGTCCAGCGCCAGCGTGAACGGCCCGGTCGAGGTGCGGCCCAGGCTGGTGGCGGTGATGATGTAGGTGCCGCTCTCCGGCAGTTTTAGCGGCCCGATGAGCGCGTTGAGATCGCCGGCGCTGTCGTCGTCGGTCCAACTGTAGCTGCCGCTGCCGGAGCGCAGCTCGAGGTAGGCGTCGAACGCGCTGGAGCGCAGCGTGATGGCCACAGCGTCGCCCGCTTCAGCCTCGAAGAAGAACGTTTTGGTCAGCTCGTCTGCGGTCAGCTCGCTTTCCACAACGTCGCCGAGCGCCAGCGTTTGGGCCTGCGGCGTGGCCAGCGTCAGGCTGTAGGCGCCGGTTTCGCTGCCGAACAGGCTGGCGACGACGATGACGAAGCTGCCGTTCGCCGGCAGCGCCAGCGGCCCGATGCGCGCGTTGCGCCCGCCGCCGCTGTCGTCGTCGCTGGCGATGAACATGCCATTGGCGTCTTCCAGGGTCAGGTAGGCGTCGAAGGCGTTCGACACCAGCGTGATCGTGACGAGCTGCCCCGCTTCGCCGGTAAAGGTGTAACGGGCCTGCGGTTGGGCGGCTGTCAGACCGCCTTCTACAGTATCGCCGATGTTAATCGGCGTGGTGGCCTGCGCCAGCGCCGGCAGGGCTGCGCTCAGGGCGGCCAGCGCCAACATCACGACAAAGACCATACGTATGTGACGCATCACCAAGGTCGTCTTCCTTTCGACTGCACGTATACGCCGTTATCAGTGTAATGCTGTCGCTGTTTTAGCGCTATCCCCCAAAATTGCGTCTTGGCGCAGTGGCGCTGCAAGGCAGGCGGTGTTACAGTGTTGATATAGTGCTGCCCTCAACCCTGGCCGCCGCGGGGCAGATAGGCGCGGCCATCGCCACCTGTCCGCCGGTCACCGGCAGCAGCGCCCGCTGCGCAGTAGTCACCGCGCAGCGCTAGCCGCGCTCAGGCCAGGCCCGGCTCGTAGGCAGTCAGCGCTGCGCGCCAGGCGTCGGGGATGGGCGCGGACTGGCCGCGCTCGTAGTCGTAAACGACCAGCGTGATCTTGGCCGCGGCCGCCACGCGCGCCTCGCCGTCCAGGTAGCGCACGACCTGCTGCTCGGTATCCAGGCTCTTAGTGCCCAGGCGCGATGTGCGCGTGTACACCACCACCTCGCCGGCCAGCGTCAGCGGGAACTTGTAGTCCAGCTCGACGCGGGCCATGATCATGCCGCGCCGGGTGGCCTGGCCGTCCCACAGGCCCAGCGTGTTGATGTAGTGGATGCGCGCCTGTTCCAGATACGTTAAATATTTGGCGTTGTTCACGTGGCCCATAGCGTCCAAGTCGGCCCAGCGCACCTGGATCGGCACGCCGTGGCGGAAGCCTTCGGGCGGCGGATAGTCGTTCGTCATAGGCGTGTTCACCCCCTCGCTGGCGCTCACCGGCCGGGCGCCAGCTGGCGTGGGTAGCTGGTGAGCACGTCCAGGCCGGTCTCGGTCACCACAACGTCGTCCTCGATGCGCACACCGCCCAGGCCGGGGATGTACACGCCCGGCTCGATGGTGAAGGCCATGCCCGGCTCCAGCAGGTCGGGCACGCCGGCGGCGATCTGCGGGATCGGCTCGTGCGCGTCCAGCCCCAAACCGTGCCCAGTGCGGTGGATGAAGTACGGCCCATAGCCCGCCGCCTCGATCACCGCGCGGGCGGCGCGGTCCACATCGCCCATCGGCACGCCGGGGCCGGCGGCGGCGCGCGCCGCTTCGTTGGCGCGCAGCACGGTGTCGAAGATTGTCTGCATCTCGGCGCTGGGCGCGCCCAGGCAGAATGTGCGCGTGATGTCCGACGGGTAGCCGTCCACCACTGCGCCGAAGTCCACCAAGAAGAACTCGTCGGGCTGCAGCGCGCGCTCGGTGACCGTGCCGTGCGGCAGCGCGCTGTTGGGGCCGGTCTGCACCAGCGGCTCGAACGCCAGCCGGCTGCTGCCCAGCGCCTCCAGCTCGCGCACCAGCTGCGCCGCAATCTGGCGCTCGGTCATGCCCGGCTGCACCCAGGCCAGCAGGCGATCCAGCGCCTGCTCGGCGACAGCGACGGCGCGGCGCATCAGCGCGATCTCATCCGGCTGCTTGCGCGCGCGGATGGCGATCAGCGCCCGCTCCACGGGCCGCAGGGCCAGGCCGGGCGCGGCCTGCTGCAGCGCCAGGCCTTCTGTGACGCGCATGGTCATGCCGTCCACGCCCAGCACAGCCCCCTCGCCCAGGCCCAGCGCCTGCGCCGCCGCGCTGAACGCGCCCTCATAGCCGTCGGTGTCGCTCCAGGGGAAGGCGCGCGCCGCCAGGTCTGGCCGGGCGGCCAGGCGCGGGGCTTCGAGTTCGGGAATAATAACGGACATCTGGCCGTCTGGCGTGAACAGGGCGATGATCGGCCGCTCCGACAGGTGCAGGTCCAAGCCGGTGAAGTACAGCATGTTGGCCCCCGGCACGATGGCGACCGCGTCCACCTCTGGGATGGCCGCTAGCTGCGCCCGGCGCGCGCTGTAATCTGCTGTCATACTGAGAAAGCCCCCTCCGCTGCTGCCAACCGCGCCGGAATTGTACTGCACGGCCTGCGGCTGGCGCAACGCGCTACGCGCTCTGAACGGCGTCGGTGGCGGTCGGTGTGGGAGAAGGCGTGGGCGTGGCTGTGGCGGCCGGGTCGGGCGTGTCGGTGGGGTGCGGCGTAGGCGACAGCGTCGGCGTGAGCGTGGGCAGCGGCGTGACCGTCGGCAGCGGCGTGGGCGTGCGCGAGGGCGTAGCCGTGGGGTTGAGCGGCTGGATCACGGTCTCGTGCATGTAAGCCAGCTCTACCCGGCGGGTGCGCGGGTTCTGGTCAATGGCATACCACTCGCTGCTGCCCTCGCGCCCCAGCACGCACACCGTCTGGCCGGCCGACAGCGACGTGACAATCTGGCCGCGGGTGGTAGGCTGGCCGCGCACGATGGCGCTGGGCACGGAAACGACGAAATCCTGGCAGGGAGGAACAGGCGTAAAGGAGGCCACCGGGGTGCGCGTGGGCACGCTGCGCACGCG
>Ga0308417_1003174_pt1 | contig 10559 bp, 8 predicted proteins | sample HotsprSampleOS65_FD_203528 | JGI IMG/M metagenome (GOLD analysis project Ga0308417, IMG submission 203528) | Hot spring phototrophic mat microbial communities from Octopus Spring, Yellowstone National Park, Wyoming, United States - 20090730_OS65 ... | reverse complement strand
GCCGAAACGGCCGCGGAAGGTCAAACGCCGCAGCCCGCTGAATAGAACCGCGGAGAATCCCAGGGCGGAAGGGCCGTCGCCGGCGATCGTGCTCAAATCGCTTGTTCGGCTCCATTCGATACCAGCAACGCGCCGACTGATTCAGCGCCCCGGGCCGAAAAGCGGATCGTCGCTCAACAGCGGATCGTTCGGATTCGGCACGGTGAAGTAGATGGCCTCAACATCGGGATCGGCGAATTCGGTGAGCACCAGAGCGAAGTCCGGTTTCGCATAGGGATACCACGCGCGCGGCCTCCAGGCTTGAACCTGGCACGAGGGCAAGCCCGCCGGCCCGACGACCTCCGCCGGTCCGGCCGCGAGCGTTTCGGGCTTGACGACGATCAGCCGCAGGTCCGCCGCGGGCGCCGCGGGCAGCCGGTTCGGACTGAGCCCATAAACCACCGGCCCGCGCATCACCGCCGCCTTGCCCGCCTGGGCCACTCGGCCTTTGACCCATCGCCAGTTCATCGGCAAGTCAAGCTCGACGGCGTCGCCGGGCCGCCAAATGCGCTCCACCCGATGCATCGTGCCCGGGGTCAACTCTTGAGGTGATTCCTTCTCGCCCGGCTTTCCCGCTTGTGCGGCGGGCCGGTCATCGGAAGCCGCCGATTTCCCCGCATGCTCGACGATCTTCAGCGTCGGATTCGGGCACCAAGAAGGAATGCGCAGATGCAAGGCAAAGCGCCGCGCCACGGCGGGCCGCAGCTCGATGCGCACCTTCCCGCTTTGCGGATAGTCGGTCGTTTGAATCACCGTCAGCGGCGTTTCATCGGGCAAACGCAGCCGATACGTTCCCGCCGAATAGAGATTGACGGCCGCTCCGTCGTCAGCCGAGTAGCAGCACATCAACGGCAGCTCGGCTGCGATCCGGCGGTAGTTCGTCGGACAGCAGTAGGTTTCGCCCTTGTGATACTGCCGCGGGCCGTCGAACGGCGTGTAGTAGCGGATCTTTCGCCCGTCGGGCGATTGCGCGGCAAACAGGGCGTTGAACATCGCCCGTTCGATCAGATCTCCGTACACCGCTTGGCCCTCCATGCGAAACCGTTCGTCGAGCCAGCGAATCAGATAGGCCGCCGCGCATGTTTCACCGAGGTTGGCCGTCCCCTGCTGCGTGTTGTGCCAACACTCGTGGTCGCCGCACGAGCCGGTGACGGTCAATCCTTCGCCGCGGAGGAGGAAGTCGAACACGGCCTGCGAGCGGTCGAGCAAGCGCGGATCGGGCTGCACGCGATACAATCGCAACTGAGCGGTGCATCGACAGAGATAGGCGTAGGCATGGCCCTCGATGGAACCGAAGCGGCCCAGCACGATCGGGCAATCCCATTGCGGCAATCGGCGGAACCCGGCGACAAACTCTAGATAGCGGCGATTGCCGGTGGCCTCGTGCAGGGCGAGCATGGCCGACTCGACGCCGGTAACGGCCACGTGTTCGGCCACCGGGCCGTCGGGCTTGCGCAGCGGCTCGGCCGCCCAAGCAGCAATCAGGTAGTTCGCCAGTCGCTCGGCCGCGGCAAGGGCTTTTTCGTTCCGAAAGAACTGGTACTCCGCCGTCAGGCCGAGGATCAAATAGCTCATCTCGTGAATGTCCCACAGCGCCCAAACGCGGTTCTCAGGCCGAATAATGCCCAAATAGCCGTCGGGCGACTGGGCGGCCAACGCCGCGGCCACCAAGTGGTCCTTCTTCTGTTTCAACTTCTCGTCGCCGAGCAACGCGGCGAAACGGACGTAGGCATCGATCGTCTTGCCCAACCCGATGTAGCCCTCGGCCCGATTCTGCTCTCGAAACGGTCGAAGGAACTGCTCGTCCAGTTCCATGTCGAGCAGATGGGCCACGGTCAGCAAAACACGGCGGCCGATCTCGCCGCGGACCTCGACCTGCTTAGGTTCCAACCGAACGAATCGATCTTTCTGTGGGGCCGCGGCCGGAGCCGACTCTGCCGCAACAACGCCCGAAACCGCGATCGTTGTGAACAGGCACACTGCGCATAGAACGGCGGCAACGCATCGCAGGGCGCGAACTGCAACTCGGAGAACTCTACGCGGTTCATCGTCGGCATGATTCATGGTTTCACACCTCCCGATTCGAAATAGTTCCACACAATTGCGAAAGCGGCCGCGGGTGCAGCGAAGCGGCCGATTGCGTGTTGTCCCCGTTCGAATCGCTTTCCGTTTTCCGCGGTTCTCTTTGGAACGCGAAGACAGGGCGCACCGCCATGCGCGAACAGGATTCGCCGACGGAGGCCGCCGCCATCATACCCGCGCGGGCGAACTCGGGCGATAGCCGGCCGAACGATGCGACCACACGACGTTGGGAGAATAGGCCGGAAGGACAATGCGGGACTCCAGCCGTGCAGAACTGAGATGTCTTGGTTCAGCGCGACGTCGAGTTTGGGCGAGCTGGATTTAGCGAGTCGAGATGGACGGAAGGCGGTGTTTTCCGGACTGGCGGACCAGTCCGCCAGCCCCCTGAGGTTTATCGCTTTCGGCCGGAAGCAATCGGGGAATCGTCGGACGAGGCTTTCTTTAACGCGACGTGCTTCGCCAGCGGTTTGCGGAACCGCTCCGTGCGGTCGGCCGTCGGGGCGAGCGACTGGCCTTCGCCGCCCCAAGAAAGAGAAGCTACTCGACGAGCACGGCCACCAGTCGGGTCAGTTCGCGGAGCAGGTCGTAGCCGTCCCACCGCGGACTGAAGTTGAGGGCTTGTCCGATCGGCACGACGCGCGATAGCCCGCGGCCGGCGGTCGCCTGCACGAATTGGCGGATGTCGTCTTGCGAGAACCCGAAGCAGGTGAGGGTTTGATCGTTGCCGCGCACCAGTTCGGCCAGTTCGTCGAGCGAGGCGACAAAGGCCTCGATGAACATCCCGCCGCCGCACATTTCCGGACGATAGGTTGGGTCGCTCAGGCGGACATATTTGGGCCCGCCGGGCCGATTCGGGCCGCGAAACGCGAGTTGCCCTTCGGCCATCTGTTCGTAGAGGAAAACGAGGTGGTTCATTTCCTCGGCGGGCGAGGCCATGCGGCCTTTGGCCGCGACGACCGCCGACAGCTCGTCCCAGAAGAGCGGCGCGGCCGAACGGCAACGATCAACCGGTCCGACGAAATACACCACCTGAGGCGACGAACAAGCCTTTTGATCGAACCAGTAGGCGTCGTTGTAGAACTGCTCGGCGAGCGTGCGGCGGCGATCGGCGTCGGCGGCCAGATAGGCCTCGGCCTGAATCGCGCAATACGAAAAGCGATCGGGAAAGACCAGATCGTGGACATCGACTCGGGCGGGCAGCGCGCGGAACGCGCCGACCGTGGCGTCGCCGCCCCAAAGCACGCGCACATGGGCCCGCTCGGAGAGGTAGCGGTTGATCTCTTTGTTGTGCGCATAGGTGAGCACGCAGTTGCGGCAGGCGAGTTCTTCCCAGGCGGGCTGTTGCAGCAGCAACCGCAGCTCGTCGAGCAGCCGGGCCAGCGGCGCGGTGGGCCGCTGCGAAACCCGCACCACGTTCAGATTGCCGGCCAAGAGCGACAGCGCGAACGAGTACATGAACAGCGTATCGACGTTGGCCGGGGCGATGTGCAACGCCACGCCGCGCGGAACGCGTGCCGCGTTCCGTTCGGTGGATTCCACCTCCCAAACCAAGCGCCGCACATTGGCCGGACGCAGCCAATACGCCAAGGCCACAATCTCGGGAAACCCGCGCGTTCCCGGCGAGGCGAGCAGTTGGTTCGACAGCGCCGCGAGGAACTCGACGCCCAGCACATCGAACGCCCCCAGCGGCTTCTGGGCGAAAAAGCCTTCGTCGAGCATCTCGGCGATGTCGTCGTAGGCGCGGCGTGCAGGGGCAAGTTCATGAACGGTCATCGGGTCACCAACCAACGCCGGCGGCGGCTCGCGCGTGCGTGTCGCTGCAACCGCGAAGCTCGGCATGCGGGATGCGGCCGCTGACGGTGAACCGCGCGCCTTTGCGCCCGCAGGGGCAATCATCGACGCCGTGGATCACCGCCAGGTCTTCGGTCAACAGCGAATGGCCGGGGTAGCTGCGGGGCAGCACGCTGATGGTTTGCAAGACGCCCTCGATTCCCGACGGGCAGGGCTGCCACGTGCGGTAGTCGCGAACGATCACTTCCGAGAAGTTCGAAGGGTGGAGGTAGCCGTGCGTGCATTCCATGTAGATGCTGCCGGTTTGCTCGACCATTCCGTAGTAGTTGAACACGCCGGCCACGCCCAGCGCTTCCACGGCGACATGGCGGTAAGTCGCCGTGTCAATCGCTTGATCTTGCAGCGTTTTCCAGCCGCCTCCGTGGATCAACAGCCCCCCATGCGGCTCGATGCGGCGATTCTCTTCCAACAAACGTTGAATGACATACTGCCACACCATGTAGGTGAAGCCGAAGAAGAAAATCGGCTGGCCGCGGTGGGCATCGAGCCATTGGCTCAACTCGACGCCGCGGAGCTGCATTTTATCGTCGAGGGCGTAGAAGTGGTCGCGGCCGAAGGTGGACATGCCCAAGATGCCTGCCCCGCGGGCGGAGTAGGCCGTCCGATCTTTCAGCACGTTGGCCGCATCGCAGATGAGCATCGGCATCCGGCGCCGACCGAGCACCGTATTCATGATCGCCGCCAGCGCCCTTGTTTGCAATTGCGCCGTGCCGCGGTCGAGCACGATGCGCGACGGGGTTTGCGAAGTCGTGCCGCTGGAGGCCAGCACTTTGAAGACCTGGTCGTCGGGAATGCTCTGCAAGCGGCGGTTTTTGAAGAGCCGCACCGGAATATACGGAAGTTCTTCCATCCGCTCCAGCGGAAGCCGAACCCCCGACGCGCGGAGAATGTTCGCGTAGGCCGGGCAGCGTTCTTCGTGCCAGCAGGTCAGTTCGTTCAGTTCGGCAAGCAGCAAACGCCGCCGCGCCTCGGTGGGCAGCGAGTACTGCTCGGCCGCGAACAACTGTTCCAAAGCGCTCATTCGGCGTCTATACCTCGCACGGCGCGAAATGACTTCATTCTTGCAAGAGAAAAGCGATCATTTCAGCGTGCGCGGAGTATTGATAAAACCGCGAAAAACGGAAAGCGGATTGTACGGGGACAGCACGCAATGGGCCGCTTCGCTGCGCCAGCGTCCGCCTTTGTAATCGTGCGGACCTTTTCAGCCCGACGGAGACAGCCACTCGGCCTCCAGTGACGGGTAATCCTTCTTGCCCGAGGGCGTGTGCGGAATCGTGCCCACTTGCCGGACGGAGATCGCCTCGGGATGCAAGTCCAGTGTTCGGCTCAGGTAATCCCGGATGTCGGCCGCTGGCGGCGGCGAGCCGTCGTCGGTCGCCATGTACCCGACCCACACTTTATTATCGCGTCCCAAACAAGCGGCGCGAACCGGCAGGGCGCGCTCGATCAATCGTTCAAGCTCGTCCAGGTTGATCCGATGTCCATAGACCTTGATGAACCGCTTCTTTCGGCCGACGATGGAAAAATACCCCTCCGAATCGCAAACGGCGAGGTCGCCGGTGCGGAGGATGCCGTGCAAATCGTCGCCGCGCGCCAGGCAATCGCGACTTTCGGCATAGCCGAGCATCACATTCGGCCCGCGATAGACAATTTCGCCCGTCTCGCCGGTCGCGGTAATCTCTCGATCGCCGTCGAAGAGTCTGATTTCGCCGCCCGGGATGGGTATGCCGATCGAATCGAGTTTGTCGGGCAGTCGCTCGGGGGGGACGTAAGAGATTCGCGCAGTGGCCTCGGTTTGCCCATACATCACATAGAACCGCCGCCCGCGTCGTTGGCAGTCGGCCAGAACGTATTCCTTCGTGAGGCGATCCAAATGCCCACCCGCTTGGGTCAGAACCGACAGGCTGGGCAGTTCCATTCGTTCCCATCGCAGGCGGCGGAGCATGGCGTACATGTACGGCACGCCGGCCAGCGAGGTACAGCAGTAGGCGCGCACGGCATCCCAGAAGGCCTTGCTCATCAGCCCTTCGCTCGTACAAACGATGGTCGCCCCGACGAGCAAATGCGAGTTGATCACCGAGAGCCCATACGAATAGTGCAGCGGCAGGCTGGTGATCGGTCGTTGGCGGTCGTCGAGGCCGAGATACGCGGCAATCGCTGCCGCATTGGCTTGAAGATTCTGTTTCGAGAGACGAACCATTTGCGGGCTGCCGGTCGAGCCTGAAGTGCCCAGCAGCAAGTCCACCTGGGGATGAATCGGCTGCCAGGCGAGCTTGCGGCGACGGCCGATCCACACGCCCGGCACGGGCGACGAGTAGTCGTACTGATCGGCCGCGGCGTTCGCCAAGGGCGGTTCGCCCGTGCCCGCGAGCCACTCGGGACAATACGCCTCGATCTGTCGAGCCAACAGCTCGGCCGCACCATGCGGGGGGACAAGTGCCGCGGCTGCGCCCGCCGCGAGCAGGGCCAAATAGGCCGTCACCGCTTCGCACGAGTTGTCCATCAGAAGAAAGGCCAGTTCTTTGCGTCCTCCCGGCGCAGCCGATTGAATCGCGTCGGCCAGCCGGGCGACTGTTTCGCGCAGTTGATCGCCGGTGAAGACTCGACCCGACGCGGCATCGATCAACAGCGGAGAACCGCCCGGTGGAATGTGCCAAAAAGTCATCGGCCTAAACCAAACCGCGGGACCAATAGGAACAGAACGGCAACGGCGCCGCGGCGCGAAGCGCCTCGATCGGGATGATGGACCGGCGAGTGGTGGCTTCGCGCTTGCCGAGAACTCGATAAAGCAATGCAAGTCGAGGCGACGGGCGCTTCGATGAGCTTTACCGTTGAAATGACCGGAGACTCGACTTATCCTGCCTTGCCGTTGCAGTCGATGCCATGCGCCTGAAGGATGCGTTTCGCTTCGGCGAAGCTGGAAAGCCCGAGGATTTCGTCGGTGCTAAGCACGACGGCGAACCGCGATTCGATCTCGGCCACCAGCGCCATGTGCCCGACCGAGTCCCATTGGCGGATCGAGTTGTACTGCAAACCGTCGGTGACTTGCTCCGCCGGAATCTGCAAGGCCGTCTGAAAAGCGTCGCGCAACGAAGACTCGCTCATGTTCAACCCTAGCTTACTATGCCCGGGGACCGATCGCTTTTCGCAAGGCGATCGCTCCTCGGGCAGACCGCCCCGTTCATCGGCTTCGGCGTTTTCCTCTCGCCAAGCCAATGATGTATCGATCACTCCAAGGATTCCGTTTGTTCCGCTTGATGCGGTTTATTTTGTTGGTTCCGGACAGAAGGGACGGGCCGGAACGCCCACCACATGCCGCCCGTCGGCCACATCGCCAACGACCAACGAATTCGCGCCCACCACCGCCCAACGCCCCACGTTGCGCCGCTGGACGATCGTGGCATTCGAGCCGAACAGCGTCCCTTCGCCCACGCGGCAGGCGCCGTTGATCTGCACGCCCGGGCAAAGCTGGGCGAAATCGCCGATGTGGGCGTGATGCCCGATTCCCACCCGAACGTTGATCAGCACATGCCGTCCGATTCTCACATAAGGATGCAATACGGCCAACGCCCCGATATAGGTTCCCTCGCCGATCTCCACATGCTTCGCGCGAACCACGCTGGGATGAATCAACGTTGCCGCGCGAAGGCCGAGGGCGTCGCATCGGGCGGCCGTTCGCTGCCGCGCCGCGTTGTCGCCCAAGGCGCAATGATACCAAAGCGGCTCGCCGGCGAAACGCTCGGCGACCTGTTCCACCGTGCCCAAACAGCGATACCCGTATTGCTCGGAGCCGTGGACCGACGAATCGTCGTCGGCAAACCCGACCACCTCGTAGCCTTCGTCCGGCCGGGCGGCGGCCAAGTCGTCGGCCACCCAGGCCACTTCCGCACCGAATCCGCCCGCGCCGACAATCACCAATTTCTTCATAAACCCGCTTCTGTCGAAGAGCTGCCGCCGCCGGAACCAAATGCCTCACTGTGCGGCGGGCCAAGGCGCGCCGCCTCGTCGTCTTCTGCCGCAGTCGATTCTTTCGATCCGAGGAACTCGGGCATCGTGGCATGGCCGGCGGCGCTGATGCCTTCGCGCCGCAAGGTTTTCCAAACGGTCATGGCCAAAATCTTCAAGTCGAGCGCCAAACTGGCATGATCCACATACCAAACGTCGAGTTTGAACTTCTCTTCCCAACTGATCGCGTTTCGCCCGTTCACCTGCGCCCAGCCGGTGATGCCCGGGCGAACCTCGTGGCGCCGGGCTTGCTCCGGCGTGTAGCGATCAAGGTAGCTCATCAGCAGCGGACGCGGCCCCACCAAGCTCATCTCGCCTTTGATCACATTGATCAACTCCGGCAGTTCGTCGATGCTCGTTCGCCGGAGGAAGCGGCCCAATCGGGTGAGGCGTTGCTCGTCCGGCAGCAGTCGGCCCTGCGAATCGCGGGCATCGGTCATCGTCCGAAACTTATAGAGCCAGAACGGCTTTCCGCCCAACCCCGGGCGTTGTTGTCGGAAAAGAACCGGGCGGCCGAGAAACAAGGCGACCAACAGCGCGACGAAAAGCAGCGGCAAGGCCAAAACGGCCAACGCCAAGAGCGCCACGGTCAGATCGAACGCCCTTTTCAGCCTGCCAACCCCCGCTGGCGATCCTGTATTTCGAGCACGTCCCACGGTATTCATCGTACAATGCTTTTGCGGCCGCCACAAGCAGCGACCTGCTCGATCAACGTCGCCAACCGGGTGGTAACGATCGGCAGGGCATAATGTTCGCACGCCGCCTGCCGTGCGTCTTCTCCCATGCGGTTGCGCTGGTCGGCGGGCATGTCGGCCAACGAACGCACGGCCTCGGCAATCGCTTCCGGATCGCAGGGGCGGCACACGAGGCCCGCCCGGTGCCTGCGGACCAGTTCGGCCGTGTCGCCCTCGATGGCCGCGAGGATCGGCCGGCCCGCGCTCAGATACCCATAGACTTTGTGCGGAATGGTAATCCGCGACAGCGGCGTGTCGCGAAGCTGGACGAACATCGCGTCGGCCCAGGCAAAAGCGTCGGAAAGCTCGTCGAAGGGAAGGAACCCCAAGAAGCGGCAATTGGTCAGGCCGCGCGATCGCGCCGCAGCCTCGAGTTGATCGCGGCCGACCCCTCGCCCGCCGCTGAAGACGAACTGCACCTCGGGCCGCTCTGGGGCCAGCTTCGCGGCTGCATCGATCAATGTTTCGAGCTGCTGCGACAGCCCGATCGTGCCCGCATGCCAAATGTTGAATCTGCCGGCCAGGCCCAACCGCCTTCCGATTTCGGGATCGCGCGGCCGGGGATGGTAAAGCGACGTATCGACCCAATCAGGAATGAAGTGAACCTTCTCGGCGGAAACCCCCTTGGCGATTAGGTTCTCGCGGAATCCCGGCGTATCGACGCGAATCGCCGCCGCCCGTCGATACACCCAGCGGCAGTAACGATCGATGGCCGAGATCACTCCCGGGCGGCGCAGCAAGCCGGTATCCGCGAGCACCTCGGGCCACATATCGGTAATCTCGAGCACCAGCGGCTTGCCGCGCAGCAGCGAAAGCCATCGGGCCGCTGCGCCCAAGGTGATCGGCCGTGCGCCGTAAATCACATCGAACGAGCCGACAAGCCAGGGCGCCAACGCAAGGCTCGACAGCGCCAACGAGGCATGATTCCATGCCCGCCGTGCCGCCCGCCCGCTGTGATCGGGATAGAGCGGCAGGCGGAGCACATCGATGCCGTCGATCGTTTCGCGCTGCCACAGCCGTTGGCGATAGCCGGGATAGAGCCGTCCGGCGGGATAATTCGGAAACCCGGTGAGCACCGTCACCCGATGGCCCAAATCGCGCAGGCGGCCCGCCAGCTCGGCCTGAAGCGTGGCCGGTTCGGGCAAGTACCATTGTGTTAGATACAGAACCCGCATTCCGATGCTTCAATACGACCAGCAAAACTCGATCCAGCGCACCGCCGACCGACATGCGATGGCTGTCGCAGTCGTCAGCCGCCCCTCTTCTCGTTGGCGCGGCTGCCTCGGCTAATGTTTCGACGCAGCGCGCACGACGGCCGCCACCCGGGCAAGGTCATCCTCCGTCAGACTCGAACCGCTGGGCAGGCACAGCCCGTCGCGAAACAGCCGCTCGGAAACCCGGCCGCCGTACATCCGTCGCTGGGCGAACACCGGCTGCAAGTGCATCGGTTTCCACAAAGGGCGGGCCTCGATGTTCTCCGCTTCCAGCGCCAATCGCACCTTTTCGCGGTCGGCGCCGAATTGCTCCGCATCGATCGTAATGCACGTCAACCAACGGGTGGATCGGCCGCCGGGAATCTCGGGCATGAACTCGATGCCCGGTACATCGCCGAGCGCGCGGCGATAGAACTCGAAATTCGCCCGCCGCTTTTCGACCCGCTCTTCCAAATGCCTAAGCTGTCCTCGGCCCACGGCCGCCAACAGGTTGCTCATGCGGTAGTTGTAGCCGATGGTCGAATGTTGATAGTGCGGGGCCGGATCGCGGGCCTGGGTGGCGAGGAATCGGGCGCGTTCGACGAGCGCCGGCTCCGGGGCGATCAGCATTCCGCCGCCGCTGGTGGTGATGATC
>Ga0308417_1003172_pt1 | contig 10567 bp, 4 predicted proteins | sample HotsprSampleOS65_FD_203528 | JGI IMG/M metagenome (GOLD analysis project Ga0308417, IMG submission 203528) | Hot spring phototrophic mat microbial communities from Octopus Spring, Yellowstone National Park, Wyoming, United States - 20090730_OS65 ... | reverse complement strand
TGTCGGGCAACGGCATTTTCTCGGCGAGGGCAAGTTGCTGCGGCGTCTGCTGGCGGCCGACCGGCTCGGTTCGGTGGTCTTTTACGGCCCGCCGGGCACCGGCAAGACCACGTTGGCGCGTCTGTTGGCTTCGGCCACGCGCAGCCAATTCCGCCAGGTGAGCGCCGTGGCCGCCGGCGTGAAAGAACTGCGCGAAGTGCTCGCCTCGGCCGCCGATCTGCTGGCCGCGGAGGGCCGCCGCACGCTTCTGTTCATCGACGAAATTCACCGGTTCAACAAGGCGCAGCAAGATGTGCTGCTTCCCGACGTGGAGGAAGGAGCCGTCATACTGGTGGGCGCCACCACAGAGAACCCGTTCTTTTCGCTCAATAGCGCGCTGGTCAGTCGCAGCCGAGTGTTCCAGTTCGAACCGCTCTCGTCAGACGATGTGAAGCTGCTGTTGCGGCGGGCCCTCGAGGATCGCGATCGCGGTTTCGGGGCGCTGGCCATCGAAATGGAGGAAGAGGCCCTCGACTTCCTGGCGGAAGCAAGCGACGGCGACGCCCGCCGCGCCCTTTCGGCGTTGGAAGTCGGCGTGTTGTCGAGCCGCGAGTTCCCCTTGAAATTCACCAAATCGCTGGCGGCCGAGTCGGTGCAGCGCAAGGCAATTGTGTACGACAACCGCGGCGATTCCCACTACGACTCGATCAGCGCGTTGATCAAGAGCGTGCGCGGCAGCGATCCCGACGCGGGCATTTACTGGCTGGCACGGATGATCGAGGGCGGCGAAGACGTGCGGTTCCTCGCGCGCCGGTTGGTCATCTTGGCCAGCGAAGACATCGGCAACGCCGACCCGCACGCGCTGCCCTTGGCCGTGGCCGCCGCCCAGGCGTGCGAAATCGTGGGACTGCCGGAATGCCGCCTGACCTTGGCTCAGACAGTGGCGTATCTCGCCTGCGCTCCGAAATCGAACTCGGCCACCGTGGCCATCGACGAGGCCCAGCGAGATGTACGCGAGTCGCGGCTTTTGCCCGTGCCCGTGCATCTCCGCGACAGCCATTATCCCGGCGCTCAACGGTTCGGTCATGGGCGCGATTACCAATACGCACACGACAGCCCCGAGGGCATCGCTGCTCAAGACTATCTCGGCGTGGATCGCGAGTATTACCGACCGACCGATCGGGGGTTCGAGCAGCAAATCGCGGCACGGTTGGAGACAATCCGCGCTCGGCTGCGCGAGGCGAAAAGCAACCGGCCGACGGCGGCTCAGCCCGAGGCGTCTTCGGAAGAGAAGTAATCGGCGTCGAACACGCCGCGCGGCTTACCGGGCCGCGACGGCGACAGCGACGGCGCGGAACGCTCGGCGGGCCGGCGTCGCAACCGCCGACGAGCCTGGGAGTCCCCGACCGAATCGTTCGATTCCCGATTGCGCGGCGATTGGTCGTCGCCAGTCAACGCCAGGCTGGGTTGCGATTCCAAGGCAGGCGGCGTCTCGGACGGCTTTTCGACCAGCCCGTGTTCGTATCCGCCATACGGGTCTTTGCTTGGCGATTCGACCGGCGGCTCTGCCGATAATTCGCCCCGCGACTCTGCCGACGCCTCGGCCAACGGCGGCGAATCTACCGGCGGCTTCACGTCCGCCCCGTCGTCCGCCGCCGAAACGGCATCGGGCGTTATCTCGCTCGCTATCTCAGGCGGCGCGGCAACCGGCGGCGTCCGGCGGCGGCGGGCGGAAACAACCGTCTCTGCCCGCTCCCCGCGAGTCAAACGCAGCGACGGAAGCGGTTGATCTGAGTGTTTGGGCAACCGCCCGCATCGCGCCTGCCGCCGTGCGAACAAGTCGAGCAGCGGCTCGTGGCAGGTCAACACGATGACCTGCCTCTCGCCTGAGTATTCCGTCAAGACATCGGCTGCCGCGGCCAAACGCTCGGCATCGAAGTTCACCAACACGTCGTCCAACGTCAGCGGCAGATCCATGCCGTGCCGCGCAAAGTAGGCAGCCAGCGCCAAGCGCAGCGCAAGAAACAACTGCTCGCGCGTGCCGCGGCTCAAAGACTCGATCGGCCACGAGCGGCCCTGGCGGTCGTCCACCCGCAAACTTCTCTCGCCCAGCGGAGTCCACACCCGTTCGTATCGGTCTTCGGTCAGACGCCGGAAAAAGCGTGAGGCCTCGACCAGCGTTTCGGGCTGGCGCTGCCTCTCGTAGAGAGCGCGAACCTGCTCGAACGCGCGGCAAACAAGGGCGGCCGTCCGCCACTGTTCTTGGGCCGCCGCGAATTGTTCGTCAAGCGACGCCATCTCGAGCCGCAGACGCTCCAGATCGCGATTCGAGTTCCAATCGCTCAGTTGCTTGTTCAAATCGCCGCGCTGCTCCATCCGCCGGCTCAACTCCCTCGCGGCGGCCCCGGCCTGCCCTTGGGCGTGTTCTCGTTGATCGATCCACTGCGCGGCAGTTCCCGACTGCCAAAGCTCGACCAGATTGGCCAAGGCGAACCGGCCGCCCAAGGCCGTTTCCATGGCGCGATCGATTTCGGCCAACTCCGCCCGAATCGCGTCGGCGCGCCGGGCCTGCTCGGCCCGTTGCCGCAGCTCGCTGTCGGAACTTACCCCGCAGGCCGCCCACAACGCCCGGCGGCGGTGTTTCCATCGGGCGCGCGCCTCGACGAGCTTTCGCGCCTGCCGCTGCAACGCGCTACGCCGGCGGCGCTGAGCCGAACGCTCGCTCTCGGCCGCCTCCGCCTGATCGAGCAATTCGCCCAACTGCCTCAACTGATCAAGCGCCGAACCACTAACGGCCGCGCCGGCATCGCGGGCGCACTGGGCAATCCGATCAGCCAACGCGCGCAGTTCGCGCGCCGCCCGCTCTTGCTCCTCGACCAATTGCCGCTTGGTCTTGGCCAGCTCTTTGAGTCGCCGCAGCGCGGGCAGAAGCTGCCGCAACCGCGCGGGAGTCCAAGAACCGCGCAGCCCGGCGCGGCGCACGGCCGCTTGCCATCGTTCTTCGGCCGAGTGCAGCTCGCGATTGGCCTCACTCACCCGCTCGGCCGCCGCCTGGCCGTCGCGGATCGCTTCGCTGTGTTGGGCTTCTAGCGGAAGCAGCGACTCCCAGCGAGCCACTTCCTCTTCGGCCGCTTTTGCGCGAGCCGCCGGCGGGCCCGATCCGCGCGGCAGTTGGCGGTCCAGGGCCTCGCGTTCTTCTTCCGTCTGCTTTCGCTGCACGTCGAGCAATTCCAGTTGTTTCCGTACGCCATCAAGCCGTTGGGCATGATATTTTTCGAACATCCATTTTCCCAACGCCGCCGCGGCGCTGCCCGCCACGCCGATCGCGGCAATCGTCAGCCCCCATCCGCCGCCAACATAGTGCGGAAACACCAATGCCAGCAGAAACAACATGATCCCCAAGGCGAACACCCCGCCCAAAACCGCCAGCAAGGGCAACGGGAGCAACTGTTGGGCGGTCAACCGGCGGCTCTCTTCTTCGAGTTCCTCTCGGTATCGGCCGAGTTGCCCGATCCGCTCGTCGATGTGCAGCCGCCTCCGCCACTGCGCGGCGACACGGCCGGCCTGCTCGATCGCCGCTGCAACACTCTCGGCATTGCCTTGACGCAGGGCCTCTTTGAGCCGCTGCTCCGCTTGATGAGCCCTGTTCTCGCATTCGGCCGCTTCCTCTTCCGCCGCGCGAAGCCGAGTTTGAGCCTTGCGCACGCCGGCCGCGGCCCGGGCCAGCCGAGCGCGCCCCGCCCGATCGATCGCCGGCAACGGTTCTCCCGGACGCACACCGCACTCGGCGGCCAACCGTTGGGCCTCGCGGTCCGCGTCGGCAATCGCTTGCTCGCAGCGAGCAGTCTGCGCGATCAATTGCGACAGATAGCCTTCCTGTTCGCGGAGCGCCGCGATTCGCGGCGCCAGGCGAACGACGCCGGCAAAGACAGCGTTCGGTGCATCTCCGTCTTTAAGAGAAGCGAGTTCTTCGCGCACGTCGGCCAGACGGCGATCAACCTCTTGCAACCCGGCCTCGATCGCCGCCAAGCGATCCATCGCCTCGTCGGGCAAACCGGCGCCGCCCAGCGTCTTCAACTCGCCGAGCAGCTCTTCGCGACGGAGCCACTGCGATTGCAGGGCGACGGCCAAATCGTAAAGCCGAATTCGATCATTGATGCGCTGCGTTTCCGCTTCGAGCGAGGCGATCTCGGCATTGAGCTGATCTCGCTGGGCAGCGCAGCGCCAGTACGACTGAGAGCGCCGCAGCAAATCGTCCCAGGCCGCCTCGGCCTTTGCGCGCTGTTCGAGCAAACGGGCAATGAGCGAGGGCCGGCCGTTGCCGTCGTACCATCGGCGCCGCAGCGCATCAAGCTCTCGGATCAAACCGACCGGAACACTCGGGTCGATCCCCACGGCCAACCGATAGAGCAGGTCGGCCGCCTCGCCGTCGCTCAGTGCCGACAGCGCCTGCAATTCGTCGAGTCCAACCGCAAATACCGTGCGAAAAAGCGACTCGCCCGCCTCGCCGACAAGTGTTCGCAGGTAATGTTCGCCGAAGTGAGTGCCGTCGGCGGCCACTATCTCCACCGTCTCGCGACGATCGGCCGCCGCGCGGCGACTGACTTCGAACCGTCCCTCCTCCGATCGAACGGTCAACGCCCCTCCGCACGAGCCCTCTTCGAACTGATCCGATAAATACCCGGCCCTGGTCCCGCCGAAGCCGAAAAGGACGCCGCGAATGAACTCGAGCAGCGTGGTCTTTCCCGCCTCATTCGGCCCATACAGCACATTGAGGCCGTCATCCAAGCCCTCGATGTTCAGGCCGCGCCACACGCCGAATCGTTCGATTCGCACCTGAGTGATTTTCACTTCCGACGCTCCTGGTCGCTAAGCAAATCCACCGCCGTCAGCGCGGCGCGGCGCAACAGATGTTCGCGCTGTCGGCCCATGGGATCGGTCGCGGCAAAGTCATCGATGCGGGCGCAACCTCGAAGATAACCGGCCAAATCCAAAGGCAGGTCGTCGTTGACCTCCCAATGGCGCAGGAGCCGAAGCACATCGCCGCGGAACGACTGTTCCTCGTACCATTCCGCCGGCAGCCCGCCCAATCGCTCGATCTCGATTGCGGCCGACCAAACGGCCGGTCGCTGCCGGCCCAGCGAGTCGCGCAAGCCCTCGAGCAGCGGCTCGCAACCGCCCGGTCGTCGCAACTGATCGACGAGCGCGCCGCGCCCCGTCAAACTCCAGCGAACCAACAGATCCAACCCCCCGGCTTCTTCCAGCAAGCGGTTCGCGGTTTGTGTCAATCGTTCGTTGATCTCCTCCACCGAAGCCAAGTCGTCGATTTCTAATCGCGGCGTTTCCCAGCGAACCACATCGGTGGCGACAAACATCGGCCGAGCCGTGCCATCGTCCACATGCACAAGCGAAACACCGTGAGCGCCAGGTTCGTGCGGACCACGGCCTTGAGGAGCACCCGCGACATGAACCACGGCCGTTGCCGTCGGCTCAATGGTCCAACGATGAGGCCCTCCCAACGCCCAGTAATGAAGTTGCCGCTGGGCGAGCAACTCGCGGTCGAGAGGCCCCCGCACCAAGGCGAGTGTGAACAAACCGGTTGGATCAGGCGAAAATTCGTTGATCCGCAGCCCGCCCGGCTCGTCGGTCCCGCAGGCAACCAGCCGCACCAACGGCTCGCCGTGACGGGAAACAACCCGTTCCTCAACCCGCCCGGCGGCAAAACGATGCACATTGCTCGGCAAGGGCAACGCCTCGGGCCACCACTGCAACGACTCGATCGAACTAAGTATCCAGAAGACCGGGATTTCAGCCGCAGCCAGCCGCGCAAACTGATCGCGCAAAAAGACGGGGCCGCGCGGGCCGCACCGTTTCAAGTCGAGCAAGTCACCGGCAAGCAACACAAACTCGACTTCCTCGGCCAGAGCCGTCTCAAAAGCCCTGGCCGCCGAAGCGTACGGGGCATCAATGAGCAGGTCGACAAGGTGATCGGGAATCTCGGCCAGCCCCGTCATCGGCGCTTCAAGATGAAAGTCGCCTGCTTGAAGAAAGCGAAATGCCCGATGGTTCATCCGCGACCTCCCGTCGAACACTCATTTTCCTCAACCACCAGACCGGGCAACACGCATTTCTCCGGTATTTCGATACAACGATGGCTACCGGCGCGCAGCCGCGCCTTTGCGCAAACCGTCAACCGGCCCTTGCAGCTCTCGAAGAACGTCCATTCCCTGCAAAAAACGAAAAAACGAAAGCCGCAGGCTGCGCAATCTGGACAAAGTTTACCGACCAGGAACCATCATTGACAATAGACTCTGTATGGAAAGGCCGCACATCCGCCCGATTCCGCCCCCAGATTCCGCCCGCCCCCGGCCTGGCGGATACAGGTTTGCGTGTTTCGGGCTTCTTCTCACGAATGCTTCCCCAACGAAACTACGACGCCCCGATTGGACGAAACCGGCCATCGACCAAATCGCTTCGCCGTTGGCCAATCGTTTCGCGTTTCTTCCGTTGCTCGACCGCGAACGACTCGTCGATCAGCTACCGAGCAGATTCGCGGATCCCGATCGCTTCATATCGGACCGATTGCTTGCCCGAACAGCCCGTTGAAGAAAGCCCAGCGGGCGCAATCGGAGCATCGAAATCCTCGGGAAAGACGCCGTGGGGGGCTGCAAAACCGACTTTTTCAACCGGCCGCTGAACCAGATCGTTTCGTTGTTGGCCAATGGAGGAAAAGGCTCGCTTTCGACTGCGGCTCGAATGAACGCCTTTCAGAATCCGGCCGCGAAAGGGCAAAAAGACGATAAGAGACTGGACGAGCGATGAAGGGCAGGGCAGGGGGCGCCGGCGTAAAAAGGGGCAGGGCCAATAGGCTGTCGGGGCGAGGCGAGAAGAAAAGGCCGCGGGAGCTGGGAGAAAAAGCGACGGGAGGTGCGCGCCGACGAAATCCGCCCGCAGGCCCTAATCAACGCCAACTCCACCAGCCCCCCTTATGGCCGGAACGCAACGGCAAAAACAAGTGCGGAGCCGCTTGAGGGGATTTGTATTCGATGCAACAATGATGATTTTGTATCGGTCGGCGGGCTGGCCAGTCAAAAATAATGGCGAAAACCGGAAAGCGGTTCAAACGGGGACTCCACGCCGTCGGCCGCATCGTTACGCCAGCGGCGTGCTTTCGCAATTGTGTGGAGAAATCTTAATACTTCTCGCGCGCTGGAATGATCGCTTTTTCTTCTGGAAAAGAGTCATTTCACGGCATGCGACGTACAGCATGTTTGCCTGACGATGGCCAGCCACATCGGACTCAGAACGTATCATAGCTGGTTTGCACCGTTTTCCTTTTTCGTGTGTCTAAGATTCATTTGTTTAATGAGGAGTCTTCTTCCGTGTTCGACTCGATTGCGGTCGTCGGGGCTACTGGAGCAGTTGGCACCATCATTCGCACCCTGCTTGAGCAGCGCAAGTTTCCGCACAAGCGACTGAAGTTTCTTGCTTCGGGACGTTCGGCGGGGAAGACCATTCCTTTCGCCGGTCGAGAGATTGTGGTGGAAGAACTTCGGCCCGAGGCCTTCGACGGCGTCGATCTGGCGATTGCCAGCACGCCCGACGACGTCGCACGCGATTTCATTCCCGATGCCGTGCGGCGCGGCTGCATTGTCATCGATGAGAGCGGCTACTGGCGAATGAATCCCGACGTACCGCTGGTGATTCCCGAGGTGAACCCGCACGCCGTCGCAAAGCACAAGGGAATCATTTCAAGCCCGAACTGCTCGACCACGCAGATGGTCCAAGCCCTCAAGCCGCTGCACGATGCCGGACGGGTGCGCCGGGTTGTCGTAAGCACCTATCAAGCGGTCAGCGGCGCCGGGGTGGCCGGCACTCGCGATTTGCTGGGCGGAACAAAGGCGTTTTTCGACGGCACCGAATATCAGTACGAGTGTTTCCCGTATCCAATCGCTTTCAACTGCATTCCGCAGATCGGATCGCCCAAGCACATGGGCTACACGTCCGAAGAGATGAAAATGGTGTATGAGACTCGCAAGATTCTTGAAGACGAGTCGATCCAGGTGTGCGCAACGTGCGTTCGCGTTCCGGTGGCCAATTGCCACAGCGAAACCATCGTTGTCGAAACGGAAAAGAAGATCTCGGTCGAACAGGCGCGCGAACTGTTTGCCGCCACTCCGGGCTTGGTCGTGATCGACGATCTCCCCAACAAGAAGTATCCGATGCCCCGGGATTGCAGCGATCGCGACGAAACCTTCATCGGTCGAATCCGCGAAGACTTGTCGCATCCCAACGGGCTTTGCTTTTGGTGCGTCAGCGACAACCTCCGCAAAGGGGCGGCGACCAACGCTGTCCAAATTGCCGAGTTGCTGATTCGCGGCAAGTAGGCGATGATTCGAACAAAGAGCCAATCTCTTGATCTTTGCAAATCCTGTTGACGCAGGCCCGCCGATGACATTCGTCATCCGCAAGTTCGCGGTGCCGTCCGGCCGGCGCAGCAGCGTTGTCCGACTGAATCTCGGCAGGAACACCGATTGACTGTTCGCACGTTCAAGCTGACTGTCGCCTACGATGGCTCCGAGTTCTTTGGCTGGCAGCGTCAGGGAAGCCGCCGTACCGTGCAGGCGGAACTCGAGTCGGCCATTGAACAGGCCACGGGGCACCGTCCGCGCACCCTGGCGAGCAGCCGCACCGACGCCGGCGTTCATGCATGGGGCCAGTGTGTCGGTGTTCGCGTCGCAACCCGTTTGGGCCCCGATGTATTGTTGCGGGCGCTCAACGCGATTCTGCCGCAAGACATCGCCGTACGGGATGTCGTGGAAACCGGTCCCGAGTTCCATCCGTTGCGAAGCGCCTCGGGGAAGCTCTATCGATACGTGATTTTCGACGGCCCCGTGCGCGATGTCTTTGCTCGTCGCTATTGCTGGCACTTTCGGCAGGGGCCGTTAGACGTGGCGGCCATGCAAGAAGCGGCAAAACTGTTGATTGGCACGCACGACTTCCGCAGTTTTTCGACGAGCGGCTCGCCCCGCAAAAGCACGGTACGCACCCTGAGACAATTGTCCGTTCATCGGGTGAACGCCCCGCTGTTTGTCGGCCTCGGCCCGCCGGCGCCGGGCGACAAGACGTTGTCGGCTGAACTGCCCCTGACCACCGCTATCTCGTCGGTTTACGAGAATGCGACGACTCCCAACTCCCCGATCGGCCCCAACCTCGCACTCGCCGCAAGCATGGGCCCCGGCTGGATCATTTGCGAAGCAGCCGCCGACGGGTTCCTGTATAACATGGTGAGAAACCTCGTGGGCACGCTCGTCGAAGTCGGCCGAGGCGTCCACCCGCCGGCCTGGACCGCCGACGTGCTTCAGGCGCGCGATCGGCGGCGGGCCGGACCCACCGCTCCGCCGCATGGGCTGTTTCTCATGCATGTAACATTTTCGCGCTGACCGCTCGCCACTGGCCCTAGTCATGCGCCGTATGGCGTGAACCGATTTTCCTTGTGCGGAGAAAAGCGATCGTTCTCGCGCGCGAGAAGTCAATCATCGGAAGCGGCCTATTATCCTTTGTGGCCGACCGGGGAAGGAACGAGGAAGCGCGATCGAACCGACGCCAACCATGCGAGTTGTCCACATCATAACGCGAATGGTGGTAGGCGGCGCTCAGGAGAACACCCTCCTGTGCTGTCGCGACCTGAAGCAGGAGTTCGGCGACGAAGTGCTTCTCGTCACCGGACCGGGCAAAGGCCCCGAAGGCAGCTTGCTGGAAACCAACGGGGCAGGGGAGGTTCCAACGCAGATCGTTCCATCGCTCTGCCGGGCGATCCTGCCGTGGGCCGACGTTGCCTGCTATCGGACTTTGCGCCGCGTGATCCGCCGATTTCGGCCTGATGTCGTACATACCCACAGCGCGAAAGCCGGCATCCTCGGTCGAGCCGCAGCATGGTCGTTAGGCGTGCCCGTGGTGATCCATACTGTTCACGGCGCGCCCTTTCATGCCTACCAAAATGCGATTTCGCGATGGTTCTTTCGGTGGTGCGAGCGATGGGCGGCAAAACGATGCCACCACATGATCAGCGTGGCCAACGCGATGACCGAGTTGCTGACGACTTCGGGCGTCGCTCCCGCGGACCGCTTCTCCACGATCTACAGTGGGATGCAAGTTGAACCGTTCCTGCTGAGCAGCCGATTGCGTCCGGCCACGCGCCAAAAGCTTTCTCTGACAGACTCGGATTTCGCCCTCGTTGCCATTGGGCGGCTGGCGCGACTGAAAGGATACGAGCTACTGCTGCCGGCGATCGCGCGAGTCTCAGACCAATTGAGCGGCCTGCACTTGATTATCGCGGGAGACGGCCCGCAGCGACGCCCCGTTTTGCAGCAGGCCGAGGCGTTGGGATTGCGTTACACTTGGCTGGGGCTGACCCCCCCCGACGAAATCCCCAGCGTGTTGGCCGCCGCCGATCTGGTGGTTCACGCCAGCTTGCGCGAAGGGTTGGCCCGTGTTCTGCCGCAAGCCATCATTGCCGGGCGGCACGTAGTCAGCTTCGACATCGACGGAGCGGCCGAGGTCGTTTTGCCCGGCAAAACGGGCTGGC
>Ga0308417_1003170_pt1 | contig 10574 bp, 8 predicted proteins | sample HotsprSampleOS65_FD_203528 | JGI IMG/M metagenome (GOLD analysis project Ga0308417, IMG submission 203528) | Hot spring phototrophic mat microbial communities from Octopus Spring, Yellowstone National Park, Wyoming, United States - 20090730_OS65 ... | reverse complement strand
GCTCCAGCAGCTCCGGGTCGTCCATCATGTCCACTTTGTTCAGAAACACCACGATCGACGGCACTTCCACCTGGTGCGCCAGCAGCACGTGCTCCTTCGTCTGCGGCATCGGCCCGTCCGGCGCCGCTACCACCAGGATCGCCCCGTCCACCTGCGCCGCCCCGGTGATCATGTTCTTGATGTAGTCGCGGTGCCCCGGCATGTCCACGTGCGCATAGTGCCGCTTGTCCGTCTCGTACTCCACGTGCGCAATCGAGATCGTGATGCCGCGCTCGCGCTCTTCCGGCGCCTTGTCGATCTGGTCATAGGCCATGAACTGCGCCCGACCGCGCATCGCCAGCACTTTCGTGATCGCCGCCGTCAGCGTCGTCTTGCCGTGGTCCACGTGTCCCATCGTCCCCACGTTCACGTGCGGCTTCGTCCTGACGTACTTTTCCTTTGCCATGTTTATCCTCTCTAGTCCTCTTGAGTTCTTAAAGTGCGTATGCAGTTATGCTCGGAAGTTGGAAGCCCGGAACCTTAAGAACATGAGGACCTGGCCAACCTTCCGAAGCAGGGTATGACAGCGCTTATCTCTTGCTATCCTTCGAAGACTTGCCATGCAACAACTCGTCGACCAGGTTGCGCGGCATCTCTGCGTAGTAAGCGAACTCCATCACGAAATTGCCGCGCCCCTGCGTCATGCCGCGCAGGTCCGTGGCATAGCCGAACATTTCCGACAACGGGACCTTGGCGTTGACAGCCTGGGCGTTGCCGCGCTGCTCCAGTCCTTCGATCATGCCCCGGCGCGAGTTCAAGTCGCCGACCACAGAGCCGGTGAACTCTTCCGGCACGACGACTTCGACCTTCATGACCGGCTCCAGAATCACGCCCCCAGCCTTGGCGACGGCGTCCTTGACCGCCATGGAGCCGGCGATCTTGAAGGCCATTTCCGATGAGTCCACCTCGTGGTACGAGCCGTCCACCAGCCTGACTTTGACGTCCACCATCGGATAGCCGGCGATGATGCCGCTGTCGAGCGTTTCCTTGACGCCTTTCTCCACCGCTGGAATGTATTCCTTGGGAATCGCGCCGCCCACAATGGCGTTCACGAACTCGAAGCCTTTGCCCTTCTCGTTCGGCTCGATCTCGAGATCGACATCCCCATATTGTCCTTTGCCGCCGGATTGGCGGACGAAACGATGGCGCGCGCGCGAGGGCCGGGTGATGGTTTCGCGATAGGCGACGCTGGGCTTGCCCACGCGCACCTCGACGCCATATTCGCGCCGCATGCGATCGACGATCACGTCCAGGTGCAATTCGCCCATGCCTGCCAGAGTGGTCTGGCCGGTTTCCTCGTCCGAAGCCACGTGCAGCGTCGGGTCCTCATCGCTCAGGGCTTTCAGCGCCCGGCTGAGCTTGTCCTGATCCGTCACGGTTTTCGGCTCGACGGCCAGCTTGACTACCGGTTCGGGGAATGAAATGCTCTCCAGCAGAATGGGACTGTTGACAGCCGACAGCGTGTCGCCGGTGATGCTCTCTTTCAAGCCCAGCGAGACGCCGATATTGCCCGCGCTGACCTCGGTGATCGCCTCGCGTTTATTGGCATGCATCCGGTACAGCCGGGCCATGCGTTCCTGCCGGCCTTTGGCCGCATTCACGACCATGTCTCCCTGGCTGATCTTCCCCGAATACACGCGGAAGAAGGCCATTTTGCCCATGCCGGTCGGGTCGTTGATGACCTTGAACACCAGCGCGGAAAAAGGCTCTTTGGGGTCAGGGTGGCGCAGCACTTTCTCGCCGGTCTTCGGGTCGACGCCCTCGACAGCCGGCACATCCAGCGGCGACGGCAAATAGTCGGCCACCGCGTCAAGCACGAGTTGAACACCCTTGTTCTTCAGCGCCGAACCGCAAAACACCGGATACAGCTTGCGGGCGATGGTTGCTCGCCGCAGCGCTGCCTTCAACTCGTCAATGGTTGGCTGCTCGCCGGCAAGATACTTTTCAATCAGATGATCGTCTGTCTCGGAAATCGCCTCGACCATGCGCTCGTGAGCGGCCTGCGCTTCGGCGGCTAAATCCGCCGGGATGTCGCTGTATTGAACATCCTCGCCGCGCTCGCCGGCGAACGTGACCAGTTTCATGACCATCAGGTCGATCACGCCATAGAAGCCGGCCTCAATGCCCACAGGCAGATTCATGATGACAGGCCTGGCCGAGAGCCGGTCCACGATCATTTGCGTCGTGCGTTCCAGGCTGGCGCCCACGCGATCCATCTTGTTGACGAAGCAAATGCGCGGCACGCCATATTTGTCCGCCTGTCGCCACACCGTCTCCGATTGCGGCTCTACGCCCGCCACCGCGTCGAAAACGACCACGCCGCCATCCAGCACCCGCAGACTGCGTTGCACCTCGACCGTGAAATCGATGTGGCCGGGCGTGTCGATCAGGTTGATCTGGATATCTTTCCAGTAACACGTGGTCGCCGCAGCCGTGATCGTGATGCCGCGCTCCTGCTCTTGCACCATGTAATCCATGGTCGCGGCGCCTTCGTGCACTTCGCCAATCTTGTATGTTCTGCCGGTGTAGTACAAGATGCGCTCAGACGTGGTGGTTTTGCCCGCGTCGATGTGCGCGATCACGCCGATGTTTCGGAGCTTGTCCAGCGGGTATTCGTTCGCCATGTGAGTAATCAGCCGTCAGCGGTCAGTCGTCAGATGTCAGTCTTCAGCAATCAACAATCAGCAATCCGTCGCCAGCACCCAACCACTCTGACTACTGGCTACTGGCCACTGACCTCCTACCATCGGAAGTGCGCAAAGGCCCGGTTGGCCTCCGCCATCTTGTGCGTTTCCTCGCGCTTCTTGACAGCGGCGCCGGTGTTATTGGCCGCGTCCAGGACCTCGGCTGCCAGCTTCTCTGCCATTGACTTGCCGGAGCGCTTGCGGGCCTCGCCGATCAACCAGCGCATGGCCAGGCTTTCCTGACGAAACGGATTCACCTCCACCGGCACTTGCAGCGTTGCGCCGCCCACGCGCCTCGGCTTGACCTCAACCGATGGCCGCAGATTGGCCATTGCATTCTCCAACACCTGCATAGAGGGCTTTTGCGCGCGTTCCTCAAGCAGCGCCATCGTGGTATAGACGATTCGCTGGGCCACACTCTTTTTGCCCCGGTGCATCATGCGATTGATGAGTCGCTGCACCATCACGCTGTTGTATTTCAGATCCGGCGCAATCTCGCGCTTGGCGGGTCGGTATCGTCTTGGCATATCTTTCCTCTTGCGGACTCTGCACTCCGCGCGCTACTTCTTCTTGTCGCCAGTCTTCTTCGCCCGCTTGGCGCCGTACTTCGACCGCCCCTGGCTGCGCTTCTCCACGCCATCCGCATCAAGCGTGCCACGCACGATGTGATAGCGCACGCCCGGCAAGTCTTTAACGCGGCCGCCACGCACGAGCACCACCGAGTGCTCCTGGAGTTTATGGCCCTCGCCCGGAATGTACGCGGTCACTTCTGTGAGATTGGACAATCGCACGCGCGCGACCTTGCGCAGCGCCGAGTTCGGCTTTTTGGGCGTCTGGGTGCGCACGACAGTGCACACACCGCGCTTTTGCGGCGCGCCCTTGCGATGCACCGTGCGCTTGCCGCCCTTCAGCGTGTTCGTCGTGGACTGCAATTGCGGCGCCTTGCTATACGACGGCTTTGGCTTGCGGCCCTTGCGAATCAACTGGTTGATTGTCGGCATATTTTGATCTCTCAGCTAATCAATCGCTGCTCTTTAGGCGACAGAAGAGGCTACTGACAACCAGTAGCCTCTTCATCTGATTCAGTTATTGCTAGCGCGCACGCGCCTTGTTCGAGCGGTTAGCTTGCGGATTGTACCAAATGCCTCTCTTTTGTCAACTGAAAAAATCCGCACCCTCGCGCCCTCGAACATGTGTTCTCAAACCCATCCAACACCTCTTTGCGGTCGTCCCACCTGGCGCAGCGCCCCACAGCGCAGACAAAATAATACATCACAAAAGGCGCGCTTTGCCCCGCAGACAGAGCGCCTATTCCGGCGCAGTCTCCAGCGCCTTGCTCAGATTCTCGTACAGCCGGTTGTAGGTGGCTTCGCTGATCTCGCCGTTGGCCAGCCGCACATCCAGGTTGGTCATTGCCGCGCGAATCTGGGCTTTGGTCTGCGCGCCGGCAGCCGGCGCCGGCTGTTGCGATTGCTGAGGTTGAGGCTGGGCTGGCGCCGGCTGCGTCATGCCGGCAGCGACAGCCTGCCCAAGCACCTGGCCCAGCCCGATGCCCGCGCCCAGGCCGACACCTGCGCCGGCCACGCCGCCGCCTTCGTTCTGCGCCGCTTCGCGCATCGCCTGGCCGGCCTGGTACTGCATATAGTTCACGCCCAGCGCGCCCATCGCGCTGCGCTGCGCGATCGCTTTGGCCGTTTCCTCGCCGGGCTGCACTTGCACCACGTAGACTTTCTTCAGTTGAATACCCAGCGCCTCAAAATCATCCGCCGCTTTGGCCTGGATGGCCGCGCCGAGATCGGCCTGCAACGCCGCCAAATCGAGCAGCGAGCGCGTCTTCATCACCCCGCCGATCACACTGGCAATTTCGCTCAGCATGATGCTGCGCAAATAATCATTGATCTGGGCGGTGGTGTAGATGCCCTGCACGCCGACGATCTGGTTCACAAAGCGGATCGGATCGCTGATCGCCATCGAGTACGTGCCGAAGGCGCGCAACTGCACCATGCCCAGCACGCTGTCCGGCACGGTCAGCTCGCCCGGCGTCCCCCATTTCATATCCAGGAAGTCCTTCGTCGTCACGAAGTACACCTCGACGGGGAACGGCGTCTTGCTGTTCGTGGCCAGCCCGATCAGGCCGCTAATCAACGGCAGGTTGGCGGTCGTGAGCGTGTGCCTGCCTTCCCTGAACGAGTCCAGCGCCTTGCCGTCGCGGTAGAACACAGCCACCTGTGCGCCGCGCACTATCACCTGCGACCCCAGCCGGATGTCGCCCTGCCCCTGCTCCGGGACGCGACGCACGATCTCGTTCGGCCCCTGGTCGGGCCATTCCACTACATCAATAATCCGCGCCATTATTTGTTCTCCTAAACGTGGTGAGTGGTGAGTGCTGAGTGGTGAGTGGTGAGTGGTGAGTGCTGAGTGCTGAGGGTTGAGGGTTGACTGCCCTGCATTCTGACTCCTGACTCCCGGCTCCTGACTCCTGACTCCTGACTCCTGACCACTAACTCCTGACCCCTGACTCCTGACCACTGATGACGCTGCTGCGCTTGCTGAATAGATCGTTGATCCCCTGGATCAGCCTGCGCGACGCGGCGATGCTCGACTTGATCTCGGCGCCGGACGCGATGGCGCCCTCCAGCGCGTCAAATGAGGCGCTGATGCGATCCACCTCTGCGACCAGTTGCTGGTCGAACTGCTCCAGTCGATCCAGGTCGTCTTCTTTGACCCGCACGGCGTCGAAGAAACCGGCGTATCCCTGCGCGGCATGCCGCACCCGGTCGATCAGCGTTTGCAGCGACGTCTTGACGGCGCCCATGTCGTCCATCCAGTCGATGCCGCCCTGCTCCAGCAGCGTGGTTTGCATCGGGGCCAGCCGGTTGAGCTGCAAGGTCAGATCGCGCGCCAGGGATTCGCGCAGGAGCCGGTCAGCTTCGCGCCGCATCTCCTTTTCCTTGTAGCCTTTGTAGCCGGGGATCCTGCCGATCAGTTTCTCCAACCACCCGCGTTCTTCTGAAATTCGCTCGTAATTTGAACTCATGTCAACCTCCAACGACCCGAACCTGGGTGGACAGCCATCGACCATCCACTACTGCGACAGGAAAATCTCCGTCCCACAATAAGGGCACTTGACCAGTCCCTTGCCGGCCAGTTGCAATTTGCCGCCGCATTTGGGGCACTGGCCCCCCTGCTTGAGCTTTCCAGCGTCTGACGAATATAGCACACCGCCGTCCCAGTCCACGTAGCCGCTGAACAACTCCTTGCCGATCAGATCGTAGATCAGATGCCGCGTTTCGTCGCGCGTCACGCGCAGCTCCAGCGCAGCCTCCGCAAGATTGACCTGCCCGCGCGTCATCACCATGTTCAACAGCTTGCGCTGCCGGGCGATCACCTGTTCCTCTCCCGCCTCAGCGCGCGCCTTGTTCAGGATGTAGATGCCGAAGCCCAGCAGCGGCGCCGAAACAATCAGCCCAAAAAACACGGCCAGCACTTTGGCCGACGCCGTCATGGCTGGATCGTTGTTCACCAGCGCCCACAGCGCGACAATCGCCAGAATCGCCGCGCCAGCGCCTGTCAAAATCAATCCGAGTGTTTTACCCTGGTTCATGCGCTCCTCGTGTGCTCGTGTTGTCGTGTTGTCGTGTTGTCGCTCTAGCCAAAGCCGCCGCCGCCCCGGCCTGAACTGCCGCCGCCAAAGCTGCCGCCGCCGCTCCAGCCCCGGCTGCCGCCGAAGGATCGGCCGGTGCTGCTGCCGGGCGGCGGGGCCGGCGTGCTCACAAATGCGCTGGCCACGGATGAGAACATGGCCGTCAGTCCTGAATTGATATTTGACAAACTCTGGCTCAATCCACGATCGAGTCCGCTCAGGCCGCCGCCGGCGTTCGCCGCGCCGCCGATGTCGCTGAGCGGCGAACCGCCCCCGGCCGGCATCGCCGGCCCGCGCGGCCCATAGTAGCGCGGCCGGCCATACGGCACATACCAGGTCGGCGCCGGCGTGTTCACCGCCGCGAATTTCGAGATCCACGTGCGATCCAGCCCAAACGCCACGGCGTAGGGCAGATACTTCTCGAACTGCTCGCTGGCTGTCTGCACGTTCGTGTACTTCTCGATGTTCTGCAAGTAGCGCCTGAAAGCCAGCAGGCGCATGCGCGCTTCGGCGCCTTTGCGCGTGCGCACCGGCATCTGGCCGGCGATCACCAGGAACGCGAGCGTTGTCGCGCCCAACCCAAAAGGCAATAACAGCGCGAAACTGGTGAGATCGGTCAAAATCGTCATCGCCACGCAGCCGACAATGAGCGTCAACACCATCAACGCGGACGCCAGGCCGGTGTACACATTGCGCACGGTGTCGGGCCGGCGCTGATAGTAACCGCCCGCCACAAGCTGGTCGTACAACGCGCTTTGGATGCCGGGCAATTTGGCGTAGAAGCGGTTGCGCATGGCCGACAACGACACGCTGTTTGCGCCGGTCAGCCCAAGCCCCTCGATCAGCCTTTGCTCATGCGGGGCCAGCCGGGCGCCAAACTCCGGGCCGCTCCAGAACACCCAGTCGCGCCCGGTCAACAGGCCGGCCTGATTCGGCTTGCCCTGCTCTTCCATGATGAGGATGCCGCGACGGGCCAGATCGACCAGCGTGGCAATCACATCCTGCAGATCGGCGCGCTCATCCACGAGTGTTCCGGCCACGCCCGGCGTGACGCCGGCCGGCGGCTCGTTCAGGTAATCCGCGATCAGTCCGACATCGGGGTCGCGCCCGCGCGTATACCACAAGACGGCCGCCAGCGCCGGCCCGCCGAACAACAGCGCCAGCGAGATCAGCAGCACGATCAGATCAATGGTCGGTTTGACCGTCTCTTCAAACGCGCGCTGCCGGTCGAACGCCGCCTGCCAGGCCGATGGCCGGCCCTGGATCAGCCCATGCGCAAATTGCGCGCGAATCTCGAACTCCTGGCCGCTGGGAATGGCGCTCAAGGCTTCCGCGACGATCAGGCTTTCACCCTGGCCGGTCACAGTCGCCGGCGGGCCATAAGCGTCGGCGATAGCAGCGACAACGCCTTCGGGCAGGCGCAGGGTGATGCGCGCCGCGCGCACCGGAAAGCCATTGCGATCGGCGTACACGCCGGCCCAGAACACCTGGTCGCCGTCTTCGTAATAGCGCACAGCGCCGCGCACGGTGTAGAACAGCTTGAACGTGCGCGTCTCCTGGCTGGCCGGCGGGAAGTAATACTTGATGCGCGCCACGCTGCCGTCGGTCGAACGCTCGAAACGCAGCGCCCCTCCAGCCTCGTCGGTGACGCGGATATTGCTGATCGCGTCGAGCCGCGACAGGTCGATGTCGCGATAGCCAAATGTGAATGTGCCGCTGACAAACCGAATCACGTTGGTCTCGACAATCTCCAGATCGCCGTTCGGCAGCAGCGTGATGTCGGTGTCGAGACGTTGCCATTCGATTGTTTTGGCCTGAGCAGCAGCCGGCGCCGCCGCCAACGCTGCGAGCAGCAGGGCCGCCAGCGCCAGCAACGCCGGCGCCAGCAACGCCGGCGCCCGGCCGCGACTCCAGACACGGTTACCCTCAGATCGCATAGATTTCCTCTTTGCCAAAGCCAGCCAGCAAGGCCGGCGCCCGCGACACAATCGCGCGCAACCGGCCGGTCGAAGCCATTGTAAAGCCGTTCGCGCGACGGTTCTGACAACGCCACGCTCATCGCCTGACACCTAGCCGAAGCCGCCACCGCCGCCGCCCGAACTTCCCCCTCCTCCGCCGCCACCGCCACTGGATGATGGCGAGCTGGAGAAGGTGGACGCGACAGAGGACATCATCGAAGTCAGGCCGGCGTTGACGCCGGCCAGGCTGGATGTCAGGCCGGCATTCGCGCCCGCAATCCCCCCTGATGGCGCCCTGGCCGCCCCGGCCACAGTCGAGCCTGATCCTCCCCCGCCCTCACCTGACGAAACCGAGGCCACATGCGGCACATACCACCTGGGGGCCGGCGTGTCGATGTCCGCAAATTTGCGCACCCAACTGCGATCAATCCCGAAGGCGATTGCATAGGGCAGGTAGCGGTCAAACTGATCGGTGGCCGCCTTCAAATCAGTGTATCGCTCGATATTGTCAAGGTATCGTTTGAAGGCGTCCACGCGCTGGCGCGTCTCGGCGCCTTTGCGCGTGCGCGCCGGCATGTTGGCCCCTGCAATCGTCCACACGCCGCCCACCAGCCCGATGGCGACGCTCAGCGCCATCCCGGTCGAGACGACGCCCTCCGCAGCCAGGATACCCGTGAACACCAGGCTGCCAAAGCCGATCACCAGCGTCACAACGCCGACAGCCATGTAGCGATTGCGCACCTGGTCGGGCCTATGGTCATAGTAGCCGGCCGAGACCAGTTGCTCATACAGCGCCGACTCAATGCCGGGCGCGCGCTTGTAGAACACATCCTTAAAACCGGACAGGCGCGCGCTGTCCTGCGCGTCCAGCGCGAGCGCGCGAATCAGTTCCTGCTCGTGCGGGGCCAGTTTCCGGGCGAACTGCGGCCCGCGCTTGAAGATCCAATCACGGATCACGCCAATGCCAAACAGTCCGGGTGTCTGCTCTTCGCGCATGGTCACGACGCCGCGCCGGCCCAGATCGACCAGCGTGGCCACGATGTCGCGCATGTCGGCCTTTTCATCGAGCAACGCGCCGGCCAGCCCCGGCGACAGCTCCGCCGGCGGTTCGGTCAGATACCCTGCTGCCATGCCCGCCTGCGGATCGCGCCCACGCCGATACCACAGCACAATGGCCGCCGGCGCGCCGCCGGCAACTACCAATGCGGCCAGCAGCAACCCGATGAAATCCACCACCGGCTTCAGCGTCCGTTCATAGGCGCGCCGGCGATCGTACTCGGCCTGCCACGCCGGCGCGGCGCCGCTTACCACACCATGTGGAAACTTCACCCAGATCTCGAATTGATCGCCGCTCGAGATCGGCGCCAGCGATTCGGCAATCACCACGTTTTCGCCCTGCCCGCGCAGTTCAGCCGGCGGCCCATAGGTCTGCGCGTCGAGCGCCGTCGCGCGCTCGGGCAATCGCACCGTGAGCCGCGATGCCTGAACGGCAAAGCCATTGCGGTCGGCATACACGCCGGCCCAGAACACCTCATCCCCATCGTCATAGTAGCGCGTCGCGCCCTGCGCGGTGTATTCGACCGTGAAGGCGCGCTGCTCCTGCCGCGCCGGCTCAAATTCGTAGCGGATGCGGAAATCGCCCTCATCGGTTTGCGAAAGCTCAACCGGCAGCGCGCGCCCCTGCTCGGTCACCAGGACATCCGCAATGCCGGTCACGCGCGACAGGTCGATATCGCGGTAACCGAATGTGAACGCGCCGCTGGTGAACTCGATCACGTTCGTCTCCACAATGCGCAGGTCGCCGTTGGGCAACACGGTGATCTCGGTGTCCAGACGCACCCATTCAAGCGATTTGGTCTCGGCTTCGACAGCGGGATCGCTTTCGGCAAAGATCAGGAAAACGAGGAACATGCCGCCAACCGCCAATACAATCCACAGAAGCCGGCTCCATTTTTGAAAACTCATGCGCATGAATGCCATGCTCCTTGCCGCAAGAGATGAGGGGTGAGCGGATCAATCGTCGTGTGTTCCGCCCTGCGAACGACATGATGCATAGGCAAACTGTACCATGCGCTAACACTCGCCGACACTCCCGGAATCTTTCAGATTCCGGGAGTGTCGATAAAGCGATGCGGTGAAATGTCAAGAGGCGAATGCGGGTAAAAAGAGGCAAGCGCGAGGCGCGCCAAGGCAAACCTGAGCGATGACGCACAGGCCATGACAGCAGGACGCGAGGCGATGATGACCGCG
>Ga0308417_1003169_pt1 | contig 10575 bp, 5 predicted proteins | sample HotsprSampleOS65_FD_203528 | JGI IMG/M metagenome (GOLD analysis project Ga0308417, IMG submission 203528) | Hot spring phototrophic mat microbial communities from Octopus Spring, Yellowstone National Park, Wyoming, United States - 20090730_OS65 ... | reverse complement strand
ACTAACCATCTACTAATGCTTTACACGTCAGAAGTTGAGCGAAGCATTAATGTAGTAGAACGCGCCGTTGAAGCCAAACTGGTTTGCGTTGCGCGTGAAAGGTGTTTGCCCATTAAAGTAAGAGGCATAGTTGCTAAACACTCTGTCAGGATAAACATCAAAAATGTTGTTTCCACCCACTGAAATAGAAAATTTTTCGGTGAAGCTGTAGCTAAGCACTACATCAGTAAGCGTCTTTCCACTAAAAGTTTGGCTGCGGTGAGGCAGGTTAGCCGGTTTTTCCCATGCCGTAACAGGACCGAAATAATTGATGCGAACTGTTGTATTCAATTTTTTCCATTGATAGCCAAGCGACACAAGTACTTTGTCGCGAGGTTGGCTGGTTTCTATCAAGGCAATGCTGATGGTATCTAAAAGTACTACCGGACGCGTAGAGCCCTCTTGCAGCTGTGTAGGCGTAGGCTTGATACGGCTAATTTGGGTGCGGTTAAGCGTTAGAGCCACGCTGGCATTGAAACTCTTGCGCTCGTTAAACGCATGCTTGTAAGTAGTTACCAAATCAATGCCTTGCGTGCGCGTATCTATCTGATTGGTAAAGAATGCCACTTCTTGAAAGCCAGGGAATAGATTGCGCAAAGCAGGAATATTATTGACAATCAAATTTTCGGTAATGATAATTCTATCCTGAATATCAATCTGATAGGCATCTAAGGTAACGAGCAATTTGTCCTTGATATTGGCTGTTACACCAATATTATAGTTCCAAGATGTTTCCGCTTTGGGGTCGCTAATACCTAACTGACGCAATCGCGGCTCATCGCTACGCAACTGTTTGGTTTGGCGGATTTCCCCTGCCTGTACGGTGGAAGTAGTAACGCTGTTGAAAATCTGTTGCAGCGAAGGGGCGCGAAAACCACGGTTAATAGAGCCGCGCACAGAGAAACTTTCAGTCAGTTTTAAGCGTGTAGCTATTTTACCAGAGAGATTGCTGCCAAAATCGCTGTAATTTTCGTAACGAAGTGCACCTGCTAATAAAAACTTATTAGTAACATCAGATTCCACATCTAAGTAAACACCAATGTTAGAGCGTGTGGTATTAGTTTCGTCTTCAGGAGCAATGCCGGGACGACCGCTTGAACCGGGCAGTTTGCCGCGTGTACGCGCCAAAGGACCTACAAGATATGAATTGGGGTCGCCGCGTACTAGTTGAAATCTATCTACGCGAAACTGGCTACCCAAAGCCACGTTAAAGGTTTTGGTATTTAAGAATCCTGTAAAGTTTTTTGACAAATTGACCTCAGTAGTAGTTTGCCCAAAGGCACTTTTACCTACATAAAAATCGCGGGGCGAATCTGCACCCATAGAGGGGTTAGAGGTATTTTTAGCTTCTAAGTCTAAAGAATTATAGCCGTAACCCACGCTAAAGTCAAAGTTCCACTCTCCAAACACCTGTTTGCGAACACCCGCTACGCCAGAAAAATCTTTTGTAGTGCCGGGTAAGATAGGCGAGTAACCATCCGGCCAGATATCAACATTAGAGTTAGCGTTGGTAGGAATAGCATTGCGGAAAAAGCCAAACGCTTTGATGTATTTATGCGAAAATCCACCAAAACTGTAAACTGTCCATTTATTGTTGATAGGATAGCCAAAATTTACAAACCCTTGATAAGCAGTAGTCTGATTACTTCCATATTGAGAAACGCGAAATTCGCCATCTACCGGCCATACGCCTCGCGCAGCACGCGTAGCACGTTCCACAGCGGGGTTGCTAGAATAAATATTGCCTTTGAAAGGGTCGGAGCGGTCAGTGCCGTCAGCATGTTGATAATGAAGGGTGAGGTTAAGATAGCTTCGGTCTTTGCCCAAACGGAAGCCGTAATTAACACCTGTCATGTAAGTCGCCCCGTCGCCTTTGGTAGTAATGCCAAATTGAGACATGATTTTGCCTTTGTTTACGCTTCGGTTCAAACCGATATTGACAATGCCTGCAATCGCATCAGAGCCATACTGCGCAGCAGCTCCATCTCGCAATATTTCTATTCTGTCTAAAGCGAGGGCAGGAATAGTATTCATATCAGTTACAACTGTACCCTTGCCAACGGTGATATTTAGGTTCAATGCAGAAAATTGATGGCGACGCTTGCCGTCCACCAAAACTAAAACTTGGTCAGGCGACAGACCGCGCAAAGTAGCAGGGTCGGCATAGTTCGCCACACCGTTAATGCCATATTTGGCAGAGTTGAACGAGGGCGAAGTAAACTGCAACATTTGTCCTACTTCTATCTGACCTGTGTTTTGCAAATCTTTGAAACTCAACACGTCAATAGGAGCAGGGCGTTCTATGTCAGTACGTGCAATGTTAGAGCGCGAACCTACAATAGCTACTTCGCTCAATTGCAGCGAGGATTCCTCCAATGCGATGGTAAGGTTAGTATTATCGCCAACAATTACTTCTTGCGTTTTGTAACCGATAAAAGACAGTACCAGTGTTTGACCTTTTTCTGCATTGATAGTGAAATTGCCTTCTGCATCAGTTGTAGTTCCTTTGCTAGTGCCCTTGATAACAATTGAAACGCCGGGCATTCCTTCTCCTGCCGAGTTGGTTACTTTACCTTTGATAGGGTTATCGGGGAGCATTAAAAATTCTACATCCAGCGAGGGCTGGCTGAGGATAATCTGGTTGCCTTTGGCTGTGTAAGAAATCCCCATCGGCAGCAGCAGTTTGTTCAGCACTTCCGATAACCGCTCATTTTTGGCTTCCAGATTCACTTTGCGTTCGGCATGGATAACCTTAGGACTGTAAATAAAACGAACATCGGCAACTTTTTCTATCTCTGCCAGTGCGACTTTCATTTCAGCATTTTGAACACTGACAGATACGTTTCTTTCCAACAGGTCGATACCTGCCAACAGGGGCGCTTGCCAAAATAGTATTGCAAGCAAGGTGAGCATGGGGAGTAGGAGTGATTTTTTCATCTTCATTTTACGTAATTAGGTTGAACAATGCAAATGTATTACTAACAGCCTTGACCGATAATCAGAATAGTTGTTCCTTTAATCTGATAAGAAGCGCCAATGGCTTGCGTAACAGCGTCTAACTGTGCATACATATCCATTTGACTTAGGTTGCCGGTCAGGTTGCAATCAGCCAAACGGTTGTTTTCCAATATGATTTGTACCTGATAAGTAGCTTGCAGGTCTTCAATCACCTGCCCAAGCGGAGCTTCAGTATAATTGAATGCGGGGATAACAGCAGCTACGGGAATAGGTTTCTCTACTAGTGCCGTAACAAAGTGTTGCTGTTCGGCATAATAAACCACTTTTTGATTTGGCGTGAGCAATACGCCGTTATTTTTTTCATTGTCTGAATATCTTTCAGAAACTGCTACCCTGCCAGTTCTTACAGCTACTTCAGTTTTTGTCTTCTCAGTTGTACGAACAAAAAAACTTGTTCCTAAAACTTTGATAGTCAGGTTATTGGTTTTGACATAAAAAGGTTGTGTAGCTCGGTAGGTTACATCAAAAAATGCATCGCCTTCTAGCAGCACTTCTCGAACGGTATCGGCAAAAAAATCGGGAAAGTGCAAGCGTGAACCAGCATATAGTATCACTTTACTACCATCGGGTAATAGTAATTGTTTGGGTTTGGTGCTGGTATTGGTAATGCGAAATTTTTCGTCAGAGAATTGATTCAAATAATACCATCCCGACAAAAAGGCAACTAGTAACAATACAGAGGCGGCTATTTGCAACCATAGGCTGCCTCTCAACGACTTAATAGGTATTACAGGCACATCGGGCTGATGAATTTGCTGCTGGATGTGATACCACATACGGTCTGCAATGTGCTTCCACTCTTCATCAGATACCGCTGATTGAGGGCGGTCTTCTTTCCAAGCCTCAAACCATTGTTCTACTATCATACGCTCCTGTGCTGTGCAAGAGCTGTTCAGGTATCGCTGTAAAAGGGCATTGAAAGCCTGCTTGTTCATTTTCTTTAAGTTGTTTCTACTTCATTAGAAACACAAGCAGGCTTTATCCCTAAACCAATAGAAAAATTTTTTATTGCTCGGTAATCACCTGTACCCAGCCGCGACAGGTTCTGCCTTCGGGTGAAGTAAGTAAATAAAAATAAGTAGCGCTTGTACCTTCGCCTCCCCAGTCGTTGCGGTAGCTACTCGATTCGAAAACAAGTTTGCCCCATCGGTTGAATATTTGCAATTTCCAATTATCGCGGATGTTGTTAATAACAAATAAATCATTTTTGCCATCGTTGTTGGGCGTGATAACATTGGGCGGCAGGATATTTTCTACCGGAACTTCCACCGTGCGCGTAGCTGTACAGGCGCGGTTGCTTGCTGTGAGGGTAATCCGATATACTCCGGAGCGAGGATAGGTTACTATGCCCGGCGTTTGTCCGTTGAAGGTTACACCATTATCTAACGACCAAGAAAAATTAGTGGCATTGGTTGTGCGGTTAATGATTTGGAGCGTGCCGGGGTTTCCACATTCTGATGATGTAACTGTTTCAAAATCAATATTAATTGCCTGAAAAACTTCAACAGTTACCGCCGTGTCCAAAAAACAGCCGCCCGTGTCAAAAATCCGCACCTGATAGCGTGTCGTTTGTGTGGGGCGTGCCACAGGATTGGCTATGTTAGGATCGCTTAAACCTGTAGCGGGTGTCCACTGATAGCGCGTTCCACCGGTAGCATTGAGTTGCGCCGATTCATTAGAACAAATAGCCGTATTAGGACTTAACCTAATTCCTGCTCGAAAAGCTACAGGGTCAAAACCATTTATATCAACAAAAGCACTGTCGCGGGCAATACACTGCCCATTGCGAACCGTCAGACGAATCAGATAGCGTCCATTAGCAGCATAGCGTTGTGGTGGGGGCTGAAAACCCTCAAAAGTTCTGCCATCTCCAAAGTCCCATGTATAGACTTCGCCGTTATTAGTGCTGCTATTCCTAATGCGTACTGTTGGGTTAGGTTCACATTGCCCCTCTACAGTTGCCGTAAAGCGTGCCAGTGGCTGTGGTACAACAGTTACAGTCAAGAAAGTATCGCGGATACAACCACTTTCATTTTCCACACGCAAATTGTAACGGGTGGTTTGTTGCGGTGTAGCAATAGGATTGGCGATATTAGGATTGCTTAACCCTGCGGCAGGTGTCCAAGTGTAGCGAGTGCCGCCCGAAGCAGCCAATTGTACCGATTGCCCGCTACAAATAGTCGGCGATGCACTTAGCGATACAGTTAATTGCGAACTGATGCGAACAGTAGCGGTATCCCGACTGATACAAGTGCCTTCTCTCACGGTCAGCACAATGCGGTAGATGCCTGGGCGGTCGTAACGGAAAATAGCAGGTTGCCTACCTGTGAAAGTTCTGCCGTCGCCGAAATCCCACTCAAAGCGGTCGCCTCCTACTGAATTATTGGAAATCCGCACCAGAGTTGCAGGGTCGCAAGGGTCGGCTAATTGTACCGTAAAAGCAGCTTGCACATTGCGCACAACAACAGTAACGGTTGTGTCGTATGTACATCCCGTAGGACTAGTGGCGCGCAGGCGGTAAGTAGTTGTTTGGGTTGGGCGAGCAATAGGATTAGGAATGTTGGCATTACTCAAACCTGTAGCGGGCGACCAAGTGTAGGTACTGCTGGGGTCGCGGGTATCGGCTGAGAGTTGTACCGATTCACCACGGCATATTGGCGGAGGCGCCGCCAGTCGCAACTGACCGGGGCGCACGCGAACAGTATCAAATGCTTGTGAAGGGCGGCACAGCACATCGTTTTCTGCTGTGAGTTGAATAGCATAGCGTCCCTCATTGGGGAATACAAAGCGGGCATTGCGCACGGTTGAAGTAAAAATAACGGTATTGGTCGCCAAATCGCGGATTTCCCAGCGGAATCGGTTGGCATTGACGCTTCGGTTGGCAAAGCGGAAGTCGGCAGGCGCGCAGAGTTCTTTGGTAGGATTGCCCGCCGCATCGGTCGTCAGGAAGGCTGCCCGCAGTTCATCAATATCAATTTTAAAGGCGGCATTATTGCAACCGCCTCCGGCTGCCGCACGGTTAGTGGTTGCCCAAACGCCGGGCGTAGCAGGGAAGACATTGCTTCGGCAAGCACAAACTGCGTGATAAATGATACCGTTTTTATCAAAGCGACTCGTACCACCGTCCACATGGTCGCCATCTTCCAAACTGTTGCCGCCTATGTATGTGCCGTAAATGAGTGAACGAGCATTGGTACTAAGCGTAGCAATGTAGAAATCATCCCCTCCAAAGGCAGAAGTTTTAATGGCATCCGGTGTTATGGGCATGCCCGTAATAGAGGTTGCTTGACCTGCTACCGAGCCAGGATAAGGTGGAAAGTTATTCGTAAATCCACCCCACCCGGCAATATAGATGTTACCACATTCATTGACCAAAAACGCAGTAGGGGACATGTCAGGTCTGCCGCGTGAAGCGCCTATAACTGTTGAAAATAAGGTGCGGTTAAGCGTTGGCGGCATGGCATGGATGAATTGCCCGCTACCCGGATTGGCATACACACCCACAGTGATAGGGTAAGCGCCAACGGTCGTACCGAATACGTACACATTATCTTGTCGGTCTAAGTCTAACAAATATGCCTGATTGAAATTGGCAGTTCCCAGAAAGGTGCTGTTCAGCAGCGCGCCTGCAGCGGACAATCGGACGACAAAACCATCGGTGGCGCCTGCATAGACGCTGTTCAGCGCACCGGGCGTAATTGGGAAACTTGTACTTGTAGTGCCTCCACAAACCAGCACTTCGCCTGTGGAAGCTATGCGAAGGCTGTAAGCCGCATCAAAGCCGCTACCGCCCAGATAAGTACTCCAATCAAGAATACTTAGCGTAGGATTCATCCTAAAAACAACGCCGTCAGTTGCGCCGCTAAGCGTATTGGCAAATGCATTACGCACAGGGAAGTTAGTAGAGCGCGTGCAGGAAGCTATATAGACGTTATCGTTGGCATCTACTACTACTTCGCCGCGAAGTTCATCACCGTAATTTCTGATTAATGGAGAAAGCAATGTAATACCCTGAATTTCACGTAGATTGACGCCATCGTTGCCCGAGCCGCCCACATAGGTAGAAGCTATCAACTGATTGCCAAGATTGCTAATAATGCTGATGAAAATATCTGAACCTGCTAAGTATTGTATGCCGCCAATAGGTTCATGAGCCACGCCGCCATTAAATGTTCGGTCAAAAGCAGTAGCCGTAGTAGGGAAATTTGCCGAACCCGTTGTACCAAAAATTATCAGCTGATTCCGGTTATTGATAATCATGCTGTGTGGTATTTCTGCGTTGCCACCGCCCAGAAAGGTGGAAAACAGCAAGTTGCGTCCATCCGGACTGAATTTTTGGAGAGCGACATCTACTAATTCACCAAATATTACTTGGAATGCGCCAATGGTTACAGGAAAGTTCCTGCCGAAAACTGTGCCGCCAGTGTAGGTGTGTCCCTGAGCGTCAAAAGTAGCGCAGTTGCCCCAGTTGTCGCTAATAGAACCTGAATAGGTTGAAAATACGAGTTGTGGGTCAATAATCAGTTCATAATCAGGATTGTATCCTTTGGGAAAATCGAAACGAAGGGTTTGTCCTTCCAAAATGAAATGCGAAGGGACTTCTACCTCTGTGCCGTTGATTACCTGAAAAGTATAAGGCTTATATTCGGTAATGGTTTGCAAAGAAGACTGCACAGTCAGATTGCCATTAGCTTCTAGCGTGATGCCTGTTGCGCCTTCATAGCGCAGAGCAATATTCATGGGATTAGCTCCGGGCGCCACTTCAAATTCGTACTTCAACGCGGTGTTTTGGGTGAAAATGCGAAAATTAATGCCCTGATAAATTTCTTTGTAGCGTACTTCGGCATACGATTTTACATCTCTTGCCCAGCGGCTTTCATCCGAACCGATGAAGTAGTTTTGCAAGGCAGCAGTGGGTAGCCATCCACTTATTTGCACGGCAGGATTAGCATTGACAAAATGCACGCGAATGCCATGCCCTTGTAATGTGTGCACTGGTGGCGATGTAGCTGGCTCGGTGCGCGAGAGTTGCGAAACACCCGATGCGGTAAGATTTCTCCCATGTTTCAGATCGTTAGCGCGTTGTTGGTCATAAAAGCCGTAATGTATGCTGTTGTCCATCAAGAAGAGAAATCCAGCTGGAATATCTGCCCGATAACGGATTTGAGGCTCCCATTGTCCTTTGTTTTCCGTAAATTGATAGGCGTGTTCAGGTTGTTGTAGTCTTCTGCCAAATCTGTCGCCTGCATATAATTGCAAAATAATACCTGATAGCACTAACCAGAAAAAACACAACTTTTTCATTAGCAAAGCTGTTATTGTTGGTAAATCAGAAGCGAGATATACGCAATATAAATGGTAAGCAATAAGCCCCCTTCCCATCGGTCAATTCGCCTGCCTTTTCCTGTAAACAGGAAAACAAACATAGCGATACTGATGCCGATATTTATCAGTAGGTCAGCATTCATAGCAGGATTAAAGGGCAGCGGCGTAACTACGGCGCTCATCCCTAATATAAGAAATATGTTCATGATATTAGAACCTACCACGTTACCAATAGCAATGTCTGAATTTTTTTTGAAGGCGGCAACCGCTGAGGTAGCCAGTTCGGGCAGCGAAGTCCCTGCTGAGATGATAGTCAGCCCTATGACCGACTCGCTTACCTGAAAAGCGCGCGCCATTTCTACGCCTCCTTCTACAATCCAGCGCCCCCCGATAACAAGCCCCCCAATACCTAAGACAATGTAAGCCAGTGACTGATAAAGTGGTTTCATGGCAACTGGTTCTACCGAATCTGTATCTGACTTAGCCACATCAGTAACATAATACATAAAAATTCCGAAGAAGCACAACATCATCAGACCATCGGAGCGGGAAATAACAGAGTTGTCAGCTCCGGTTAAAAGCGAGTCATTGGCAACTACCCATGCAACTACGGATGCTAATAGACATAGCGGAATTTCTTTCCATATGGTATTATGTTTTACATCTATCGGATTAAACAATGCTGAAACTCCTAAAATAACCATCACATTGAAAATATTGCTGCCAATTGCATTGCCAATCGCCATATCTGTAACACCTTTTATGCTTGCAGTGAGATTTACAATCATTTCAGGTGCCGATGTACCGAGTGCAACAACAGTCAGTCCAATAATCAGGTCGGAAACGTTAAGGCGTTTGGCAAGAGATGAAGCGCCCTCTACAAGCCAATTAGCACTAAATATGAGCAGGAAAATACCTATTACGAACAGAAAATACGTCATAGTCGATACGTAAGAATTTAGGCTAATTTAATGGCTTTTGCTTGTTATTTCACTATTCTGCAACTATTTGCAATATTTTCAAGGCAATCGTTCTGGTAGTTGATACGTCAGACTGCCATAGATGCGTTGCAGAATCCCCTGAAAATCAGCTCCCTGATTACCGGTTAAAGCCGTCCACAGATTTTTTAGTCTATACACTCTAAAAAGCGATTGGGGAACGGTGGCAGCCGGAATCTGGAGCAGGTCGGCAAGGGTATCTCCTAGTAAAAAGCGCATATAAGCCGGTACAAAGCCTTTTATCCGTATCAGCGGCGAGGTGTTCACGTTTTGTTCTATGCTATCAATAAGCGCACGGGTAAGTGCTGCGCCTTCATGTGAGGCTTTAAATTGTCGTTGGGCGATTGTGCGGTCTAATTGGGCGGCTGTTTTTTCATCTACTGGCAGCAATTGTTCTTGCAAACCTAAAAAATACCCTACTACATTCCATAAATGCAAAAAAGCAGCAGCTTGTTCGTGTGCAACCGCATAGCCAATTTTTCGCAAACCTTGTATGATAATGAACGAAAAAGCCAAATTTGTACCTGCCATATCTTCTTGATTGACAGGAACTCCCAACACAGCATAGTCCCACTTGCCCGATTGGCGGATGTGATAGCGCATGGTAGCATGCATTAACCTAACAGTAGCTATTAAGCGCAAGGTCGGCGGCATATGGGGACGGGCAATATCAAAAGCATCATCGCGATGCACAGCAAACACAAATTGCGCAGTTTCTGCCAAGCGGCGGCGTGTGTCGGCTATCATACGTTGCGAGCGATACAGCACCTTTGCTCCATCAGCAGCTGCATAACAATAAGGTAATGACAAAAAACCCAACAGCAGCATAATATCCTCAGTATGTTGCCGAAAAAATAAACGCCCTTTGTGAAGCATTTTTTCGTTTGCCCAATCTGGCATTTGGCGATAATCCAACCAAAACCGATGCTCGGGATACAGCATCGGTGGTATGGATGTATGGCTTTCAGCAGCCCACCGGTGCAGCGCAGACAGCGCTATGCGAGGGGCGTCTTCAAATAACAATGCTGTCAATGAGTCAGCGGGAGCATCGCCTGTCTGACGCAGCATGTTTAGCCACTCTTGGGTGTGACCATCGGCAAAACGTTGGTTAGTAAGCACAACCTATTAACGAACTGTCATTCGTGTTTGTTTAGTTTCTCACTGGTGGGGTAGTAGTAGAAATCAGTTCGCCTTT
>Ga0308417_1003166_pt1 | contig 10583 bp, 7 predicted proteins | sample HotsprSampleOS65_FD_203528 | JGI IMG/M metagenome (GOLD analysis project Ga0308417, IMG submission 203528) | Hot spring phototrophic mat microbial communities from Octopus Spring, Yellowstone National Park, Wyoming, United States - 20090730_OS65 ... | reverse complement strand
CTATTTTATCTGCAAAAGTTTTTGAAATACTGCCAAAAATTTTTTTAATCACGAGAGAGAATTTTTCTTTTTTATAAAAAATCAATGAAATAAAAACAAATAAACCAATCAAAAAAATAGTTAGGATATAAACTGCATTCATCAACCAAGGAAATTCAAGTTGAATATTTTCTGAAGAGAAATAAATACCAATTAAAATTGAAATAATAAGGAAAAAAACATCAATAAGTCTTTCAAGAATTACTGTACCAAACATTGAAGACCGAGATAAATTCTCCCATCTAGCAATTAAAACTGCGCGAGCAACTTCTCCTAATTTTGGTGTTACACAATTTACTCCGTAACTAATCATCAATGAATTAAATAAATTTTTAAATTTAATTTCTTCTTTTACAGAAGACAAAATTAACTTCCAGCGATAAGTCCTAACGATATGGCCCAGAAAGTTTAACAAAACGAACAGTAAGCCCCATCCTAAACTTGCCTTTGAGGATAATTCTAAAACTTCAGAAAAATTAACATCATAAAAAGCAACATATAAAAAGACTACAGCTAAAATTAAAGAAATAGTAAAATTTAATATTGATTTAATTTTGTGGGAGTATTTACTGTTAGCGGAGGTCAATAACTTTTATCCCTTCTGAGATTTTAAAACTGAACAGGTCTGATTTAAGATTTTGATTTATTTTATAATTTTTGAAAATTATTGTATAAGACGTACCCGTGTTATCAAAAGCATTCACCTTATGAACTAATTTATCAGATTGAACCCAGATTTCAATCAGATTATAAGGAATGGAATTATCTTTAGGTTTTAATATAAGCTTTTTGAAATTGCCATCTAATTCAAGTGATATATTAGATTTCAACGGTAGTTCATTAAGAAGGTAATTAATTGAAAAAAGGTTGTCATTATTTTCAGTAAAATTATCAATTATAACTTTATTTTGTCTTTTATTATAGTTCCAAAATGTTTTGCCATCATTTATTATAACTTGATTTGTTATCTCCAATCGATAGTTTTCTGGATGCTTAAAAAATAGTTTTCCTTTAGCAGGATTTTGAGAATTCACCATTTGAATAATATCCACACTTAAATCTTTTATACTATTAAATTTTTCCTGAACTGATTTAAGAATATCAACAGGATTATATTGGGAAAAAGAGTAATTAACTATTAGTAAAAAAGTAATTAACATTTTTTTCATAGATTTTTTTTGTCTTTAGACTAAAGACTTCTCAAAATTGTTTCTAAAGTTTCCTCATTATCAACTAAAACCATTCTTGCTTTACTTCCATCATTAGGACCAACAATTCCTGCTTCTTCTAATTGGTCAATGATTCTTGCTGCACGAGAGTAACCTAACTTTAATTTTCTTTGAAGAAGTGAAACAGAACCCTGTTGGTACTTTACAATTATTTTTGCAGCATCTTCAAACATAGGATCAAAGTCACTACTTAATCTTCCACCAGAATTAACTTTCGCTTCATATAAAGACGGCAAATAGTAAGGTTTTGAAAAAGCAGGTTGTGAATATATATGATTTGTTATTCTCTCAACTTCATCAGTAGAGATAAAAGCATTTTGAATTCTTATTGGTTTAGGAGAACCAGTTGGTAAAAATAACATATCGCCACTTCCAAGTAGTTGTTCAGCACCATTCATATCGATGATAGTTCGGGAATCAATTTTAGTTGCAACTTGATAAGCAATTCGTGCGGAGAAATTTGCTTTGATTACACCAGTGATAACATTAACCGAAGGTCTTTGAGTAGCAAGAATTAAATGAATTCCAACAGCTCTTGCCATCTGCGCTAAACGTGTAATAGGTTCTTCAACCTCTCTACCAGATGTTAACATTAAATCTGCTAACTCATCAATAACTACTACAATGTAAGGAATTGGATGATGCTTTATAATTTCAGTATCATTAGGTTTAGTTTTTGGATTAGAAACTTTTGTATTATAATCAACTATATTTCTAACCCCTGCGTTTGATAACTTATCATACCTTTTATTCATCTCTAATTCAATTGCTTTTAATAATATAACCGCATTTTGAGGAGTAGTGATAATTGATTCATCTAAATCAGGAGATATAGCTAAAAAGTGTTTTCTAATTTTTTGATAAAAGGACAATTCTATTTTTTTAGGATCAATCAAACAAAATTTTACCTCAGATGGATGTTTAGAATATAAAAGGCTTGAAATAATCATATTAATTCCAACACTCTTTCCAGAACCAGTTGAGCCTGCAATAAGTAGATGAGGCATCTTAGATAAATCAGTTAAATAAACATCTCCGCTTATAGTTTTTCCAAGTGCTAAAGGTAATTCAAAATTTGATTGTTTAATTTGAGATAGAACAGATTTAGCAGTGACCAAAGAAGCTTTCAAATTGGGAATTTCAACACCAATTGCACTTTTCCCAGGAATAGGTGCAATTATTCTAATTCCTTTTGCTGCAAGAGCTAATGCAATATCATTCTCGAGTCCAACTATTCTACTAATTTTAACTCCTGGAGATGGAACAATCTCATAAAGAGTTACTACTGGTCCCGGAGTTACTGATATGTCTTTAATATCAATATCGAATAATTTTAATTTGTCTTTAAGAAGCTGAGCATTTTTAGTTAATTCCTCTTCAGCTACTGAATAATCTTCTTCAGCATACAAATTCAATAAATCTATTGATGGAAAATTATAATCGATTTTCTCTTCCCATTGGTTAGGAAGTAATTTTTCGTCTATGTTCGATTTTTCCTTTTCAGTTTGCGATTTTCTTTCTTTTGTTTCGGTTCTAACTGACTTCTTTTCGGGTAAATCTGATTGTATTGAGGTTTGAATAACAGAATCTGTTTTTTTGATAATTCTTATTCTGGTTTCCTCTTCCTGATTTTGATCTATAGATTCAGGTTCGCGTAACTCTTGTTTTTCAATTTTCGAAGATTTTTTATTAGGTGATATTTCATTGGATTTCGCTACAATTACATCTGACATTGAGGGATTTTTAAAGATATAAACAAATAAGGATTTAATTGCCGAAAAAATATTTTTGAAGACTATTTCAAATTTGAAATCAAACAACAATACGAGAGTACTTACTACAAGAAATAAAATGATTAAAACTGAGCCAATAGTACCGAATGTCTTACCTAAAAACAAACCCACAAAATTTCCAATTTTTCCTGAAAGAGAGAATATTAAATCAGAAGAATAAAATTGAGAGTTTATTACTCCAAAAAATGCTGATAGAAAGATTGAAATTATTAAAACGACATTTGAATAGACCAATATTTTTCTTTTATTATTCTGTTTAATTACAATCAATGATAAAAGAAAAATAATTATTGGAAATGAAACAGAGAAATAACCAATTGAATATTTAACAAAAAATCTTGCAATATGAGCACCAGCCGCGCCCATCCAATTATTGATTTCGAATCGTTTTTGTAAGTATTCTTTCGATGATATACTATTATCTAATGAGAACTGTATATCTCTTTTTATATCATCTATTAAATTAGTTAAATTATCTTCATCATCAGGGCTATAAGATAATATTGAAATCAATAATAAAACTGACAGGATGAAAAGAAATAATCCAATAACTTTCTGTTTTTTCTCTTTCGAAATAAATGTTTTTTTTCCGTTAGTGGAAGGGTTTGAATTTAGATTTATGTTTTTCTTTCTTTTCATCTATTTGAAATTTTAAAATCAAATATTTGATAATAATTTGATTGAAGCATTATTATAATAAGGAATAACATCTAATATAGAATTTTGAGAACAATATTCAATATCATTTTCAAAACCATTTTCAATTAAAATTTTTCCGTGTTCAGATTCTTTAAGGGTTTGTAATAAATCATTCCCAAATTTTTTCTTCAATGCAATTGATGCTTTAGCAGAATCACTTAGCATAAATTCTTTTTCTTTTTGAAATATTTTATCACAAATAAAACCTGCACATAAAGCATCCTCTAAAGAAAAGAAGTTATTGCGTCCCGAACAGACAATTTCAATATCATTGTTAAGATTAATAATATGATTTATCAAAAAGTTTAAATTAAGGAATGCACCTATGAATAGGTTTTCTGAGAATTTTGCTTTAACTATAGCTTTGCTACCATTAGTAGTATATAAAACAATACTTTTACCAGCAACTAATTCTTTGGTAAATTCAAGCGGCGAATTTCCTAAAGCGAATCCATCTATTTTTTTTGTATTTCGTTCTCCACAAAGTAAAGTATGACCGCCAAAAATTCCACCAGATAATTTTATTGCAGACTCAATTCCAGAAACAGGAACAATTTCTTTTGCACCATTACTTAAAGCTGTAATTATTGTGGATGATGCTCTTAGGACATCAATTACTATTGTTGTCTTATCTTTGAAATATAAATCATCAACACTATTTGGATTGAACAAAACATTTACTTTCATATAAATTCACTTTTTTATAAATGGTAATTTAATTATAGTGGCAGCATATTCTTTACCACGAACAATAACATTTAATTGAGAACCAATATCAGAATATTCTTTTTTTACATAAGCGAGTGCAATCGGCTTTTCAAGAGTTGGACTGACTGTTCCACTTGTTATTTTGCCAACAATTTCTCCATTAACTGAAATTTCGTAACCTTGTCTTGGGAAAAATTTCTCTTCCGATACAATTGCAACAAGTTTTCTGTTGAAATTTTCTTTAGCATTAAGAAGAGCGGATTTTCCTATAAAATCGCTTTTGTTCAATTTGGTAATCCAGCCTAACCCTGCTTCGATGGGATTAGTTGTTTGATCTATATCATTTCCATATAAGCAATAACCCATTTCCAGTCTTAAAGTATCTCTAGCACCCAGTCCAACAGGTTGAATATTAAACTCATTTCCAGCATCAAAAACTGCATTCCAAATTTTTTCAGCATCTTCATTATCAACTTGGAAATAAAGTTCAAATCCTATCTCACCTGTGTAACCAGTTCTTGATAAGATTACATTATTTCCAAATAAGCTTTGAAAAGTGAAATAATAATAATCAATGTTAATTTTTTCATTGAATAAATTTTCAACTACCTTTAATGAATTTGGACCTTGAATTGCCAATAATGAATATGAATCACTTTTATTTTCCAGAAATACATTAAACTTATTATTTTGAACGAGCCATTGAAAATCTTTATCAATATTTGAGGCATTAACAACAAACATAAATTCATTTTCAGAAATTTTATAAACTAACAAATCATCAACAATACCTCCATCTTCATAACACATCGCAGAATATTGAACTCTTCCGGGAAATAATTTAGAAGCATCATTTATGGTAACATATTGAACAAAATCTAAAGCTCTATCACCTTTAATAATAATTTCGCCCATATGAGAAACATCAAATACTCCAACAGAATTTCGAACTGCCTTGTGTTCTTGAATAATTGAGGTATAATGTATTGGCATTTCAAAACCAGCAAACTCAATAATTTTTGCGTTGAGATTTTTATGTATGTTAAAAAATTTTGTTTGCTTCATTCTTCATTCTCTTTTCAAATGTTTTTTATATTATTTTTTATTCAACTTATTCCAATCTGATAAAAACTTTTCTAATCCAATATCTGTAAGAGGATGGTTGAAAAGTTTATCTATAACATTAAACGGAATAGTACAAACATCAGCCCCTAATAATGCAGCTTCTACAACATGGAGAGGATGACGAATACTTGCAACGAGAATTTGGGTTTCAAAGTTGTAATTTCTATAAATTTGAACTATTTGAGATATAAGTTCCATACCATTTGTGCTAATATCATCTAAACGACCAACAAAAGGACTTATATAAGTTGCGCCAGCTTTTGCTGCTAAAATTGCTTGAGTTGGAGAAAAACACAAAGTAACATTAGTTTTTATACCTTCAGACGATAGAAATTTAACAGCTTTAAGTCCCTCTTTTATTAAAGGAACTTTAACAACTATATTATGATGAATAGATGATAATTCACGTGCTTCTTTAACAATTCCATCAAAGTCAGTTGATATTACTTCAGCACTAACTGGACCGTCGACTACTTCAAGAATTTCTTTCAATAATGTTTTAAAGTCTTTTCCCTCTTTTGCAACTAATGATGGATTGGTAGTAACACCATCCAAAATACCGAAGGATTGAGCTTCTCTTATTTCATTTATGTTTGCGGTGTCTATAAAAAATTTCATTTTAGTTCTCCTTATTTATACAAATTAGTTATGTCATCACCTGTTTTGTTTGAAAAGAATCTAACTTGCCCAACTGGAATAGATTCATCCTCAATAAACTTGATTCTCATAAGGTATTTAAACTGAAGTTTAGTTCTATATACAAATTTAATAAAATTTAATCTATGATAATCAGTCGGATTGCATTTCACTATAATAGATCTTTCATTAGAGTAAAGTTTAAATTTCTTTAACCATTTTTCAATATCATAATTAAGATGAGTACCTTTAGTAACATAACCACTACCATTACAAACGGGACAGACATCTTTAATCGCCTGCATAATATTGTGTCTTACTCTTTGTCTTGTAATTTCAACTAGACCAAAATCAGACATAGGTAGAAAGGATACCTTTGCTCTATCTTTTTTAAATTCTTTTTTTAGTTCATCGTAAATTTTCTTTTTATTTTTTTCGTCTTCAAGATCTATAAAATCAACTACAATAATACCTCCAATATCTCTTAATCTTAATTGCCTTGCAATTTCTCTTGCAGCTTCCAAATCTGTTTTTAATGAATTTAATTCTTGCTCAGAATTTTTTGCGTATCTACCTGTGTTAACATCAATTACTACCATTGTTTCGGTATGTTCGATAATTAAATATCCACCGCTTGGTAAAGGAACTTTTCTCCCAAATAAAATCTTAATTTGTTCTTCTATTTTAAAGGTATCAAAAATTGCCTTAGGAGATTTGTATAATTCAATTCTATCCAATAATTCTGGTTGAAATTCTTGAACAAGCTGTTTTATTTGCTTGTAAATTTTTTTTGAGTCTATAAAAACTTTAGAGACATCAGGAGTGAGTAAATCTCTAATTACACTTTCGGTAGTTGATAAATCCTGATAAATTAATGCTGGTGGCTCTTCACTTTTAACGGATGCCTGTACTCGATTCCAGGTTTTTAACAAATTATTGAGATCTTCCTTTAATAAATCTTCAGGTTGATCTTTTGCTACAGTTCTTATTATCAGTCCATAGTTATGAGGTATAATGCTTCTTGCAATTTGTTTTAGTCGCTTACGCTCTTTAAAATCTAAGATTTTTCTTGAAATACCAATTTTGTTATCATAAGGAAGTAAAACACAAAACCTACCTGCAAGTGAAATTGAAGTTGTAACACGAACTCCTTTATTTGCAATAGGTTCTTTTGTTATTTGAACAAGAATATTTTGACCTTTTTTAAGATCTTTTGAAGGAATTATTAGATTTGAGGTAAATATTTCAGGAGGTTTAATATTATTATTGTGATTATCATCTGGTTCATCATCAAAATCATCTTCTTCCAGCATTTCTTGTAGTTGTTTGGTTCTTTCTCCTATATCAGAGAAATGAAGAAATGCGTCGTGTTTCATACCTATATCCACAAACGCAGCTCTAATTCCAGGCAAAACTCTAGCAATTTTTCCAAGATAAATATCCCCCACCATTCTTCTATTTTCTGGATAATCAACAAAGAAATCTACAAGTTTTCCATCCTCTGTAATAGCAACTCGAGTTTGGTCTGAAGTAGAGTTTATTATTATTTCTTTTATCATAAAAAAACTTTTTTATTTCTTGATAATTATTTCTAAAAAAATCAGGAATATTTATCTTCTTTTTAATAAATATGATGTTAAATGAAATGGAGAGAGACAGAATTGCTAAAAAAAAATCTAATATTTTATAAGATAAACTCATATTAAAAATCGTATTTTTAAGAGCTTTCTAAAAACTAAGAATTAAAATCAAAGATTTGCTCTAATTGTTAATAAAAAAATTTAATATTGATTATTAAAATTTTTACTATTTAATTTTTTCATTCGATATAATCTTTAAAGATCATAGCTAAAAACGGAATTATCGTTTTAATTAAATTATTATAAGTTGCAAAACTAATTTAACTGTGATTTTAAGATTACAATTAATAAATCTCACAAGTTTGAATGAATCGAAACTATTCACAAGACTTAGTAAATAATCTAAAACAAAATTATTTAAGATAGCCTCTAATATTACAAAATTTTATTTTTATAATTATTTTTTCAAAGTTTCAGAGTTATCCTCTAGTAATTCTTTCCTACTTAGAGAATATTTACCATCTTCAACTTTAATCAATTTAACTGTAACTTTATCACCAACTTTGAAGTAATCAGTTACTTTTTGAACTCTCTTATTATCAATTTGTGATATATGTAAAAGTCCTTCTTTGCCTGGTAAAAATTCAACAAATGCACCGAAGTCCATTAGTTTAGTAATAACACCGTCATAAATTTCTCCTACTTCAGGAGTAGCAGTTAATTTTTTAATATATTCTTTACATTTTCTTGCATTCTCTTTATTTGAGGCAGCAATATTTACAGTTCCGTCTTCATCAATGTAAACATCAACATCAAAAAGTCTTTGCATACCCTGTACAGTTTTTCCACCTGGACCAATTACAAGTCCAATTTGCTCTTTATCGATTTTCATCCTAATTAATCTTGGTGCATAGGGAGAAAGATTAGATCTAGGAACAGAGATAGCCTCGTTCATAATATCCAAAATTTTCAATCTTCCTTCTTTTGCCTGTCTCAAAGCTTTTTCCATAATTTCAAATGAAATGCCTTTAATTTTTATGTCCATTTGAAATCCCGTGATTCCATCTTTTGTTCCTGCAACTTTAAAGTCCATATCACCAAGATGATCTTCATTACCAAGTATATCTGAAAGTATTGAATAATTATCACCTTCTTTGATAAGTCCCATAGCAATTCCAGAGACAGCCTTTTTAATCGGGACACCTGCATCCATCATAGCTAATGAGCCAGCACAAACTGTAGCCATAGATGACGAGCCATTTGATTCGAGAATATCAGAAATAACTCTGACTGTATAGGGGAAAATATCTTCACTTGGAAATACTTGTTTTAATGATCTTTCAGCAAGATTTCCGTGACCGATTTCCCTTCGCCCCACACCAGATAATTTCCCAATTTCACCGACAGAAAATGGCGGAAAGTTATAATGCAGCATAAATTTCTTTGTATATTCTTGATGCAAACCATCAACTAATTGTTCATCGTTTTTAGTCCCTAATGTAACTGTAGTAAGACTTTGTGTTTCACCTCTTGTAAATAATGCCGAACCATGAGTTCTTGGAAGGATTGATAATTCAATTTTAATCGGTCTTATCTCATCTGTTTTTCTTCCATCTAATCTAATACCTTCAGTAAGGATTCTGTTTCTCATCAACTCTTTTTCCATATCGTGCAAAATATTGCTGATTATTTTATCTGAATTTGGATATTTTTCAGATAAATTAGCTATAACGAATTCCTTTAAATCTTTATTTTTATTGGAACGTTCTTCTTTAGTTAAAATAGAGTAAACGATATCTTTGAATTTTTGATAAGCGAGGTTATAAACATCATTCTTAAGATTTTCATCAATTTCCGACTGAGGGACAATCCATTTAGTTTTTCCAGCAATTTCTCTTAATTCAAGTTGGATATTTACAATTTTCTTTATCTCCTCGTGAGCAAATTTTAATGCTTCAAGCAATTCATCTTCACTTACTTCTTTAGCTTCACCCTCGACCATAATAATGGAATCTGAAGTTCCAGCTACAACAAGTTCTAAGTCACTTAATTTTATTTGTTCGTGAGTTGGATTGATAATAAATTCACCGTTAATTCTACCGACTCTAACTTCACCAATAGGTCCCTCAAAGGGTATGTCCGAAATAGTTAATGCCGCCGAAGCACCACAAGCAGCTAAAATATCAGCATCATTTTCACCATCATAAGAGAAAACAGTAGCAATAACTTGGGTTTCGTTCATAAAATTTTTAGGGAATAATGGTCTAGTTGGTCTATCGCACAATCGTGCACTTAAAATTTCTTTTTCCGAAGGTTTTCCTTCTCTTTTAATAAATCCACCGGGTATTTTACCAGCGGCGGAAGTTTTTTCTCTATATTCGACTTGTAATGGAAAAAAATCTTGGTCATCTTTTACTTGATCTGAAGCAACAGCAGTAACAAGGACCATAGTGTCTCCGTAGCGAACCATTATCGCCCCGTTGGCTTGTTTGGCAAAACGCCCTGTTTCAAATGATAGTAATCTTCCCCCTACTTCTACTCCTTTAGTTATAGTATTCATTTTTACTTTCTAATGTTTAATTCTTTAATGATTGTTCTATAACGCTCGATATCTTTTTTCATAAGATAATCAAGCAATCTTCGTCTTTTACCAACCATCATTAATAAACCTCTTCTCGAATGATGATCTTTTTTGTGTTTATCAAAATGATTGGTAAGGTCATTAATTCTTTCTGTTAAAAGAGCAATCTGGACTTCAGCTCTACCAGAGTCTT
>Ga0308417_1003165_pt1 | contig 10583 bp, 8 predicted proteins | sample HotsprSampleOS65_FD_203528 | JGI IMG/M metagenome (GOLD analysis project Ga0308417, IMG submission 203528) | Hot spring phototrophic mat microbial communities from Octopus Spring, Yellowstone National Park, Wyoming, United States - 20090730_OS65 ... | reverse complement strand
AAACGCCTGGTTTTTCGCCAGGCTGATCCCCTGCTGAAGTTCCATCAGCGCATTCCAGCGGGCGTCCTTCACGTCGTCGGGAACCTGGCCGGGCAGCGTCGCGCTGGGCGTGCCGATCTCGTAGGAATACTTGAACGCCCCCACGCGGTCAAATTGCAGGTCGCGCACGAACTGAAGCAGCCCGTCGAACTCCTCGTCTGTCTCGCCGGGGTAGCCGACGATGAACGTCGTCCGCACCGCCAGGTCGGGGATCGTCGCCCGCAGCGCCGCCAGCGTCTCGTACACCCACTCGATCTTGGCCGGGCGCTTCATGCGCTTGAGCGTCTCGCGGTGGCCGTGCTGGAGGGGAATATCAAGATAGGGGAGCACCTGTTTGTGGCGGGCCATCGTCTCCATCAGGCGCGGCGTCACATAGCCGGGATAGGCGTACATCACCCGGATCCAGGGGATGCCCGGCGCGGTTGCCACGATCGCGTCCAGCAGATGGGCCAGCCCATCCTTCAGGCCCAGGTCGTAGCCGTAATCGGTGGTATCCTGCGCGATGAGGATCAGTTCCTTGATGCCCTGCGCCTCAAGCTGGACAGCTTCGCGCACAATCGCCTCGATGGGACGGCTGACCGCTGTCCCCTTGATTTTCGGGATGGCGCAGAAGGCGCACGGGCGGCGGCAGCCGTCCGCGATCTTGAGATAGGCGCTGGCCCCCTGGACGCTGGCGCGCAGCACGCCGCGCTCATCCAGGCCGACAACCTGCGCCTCAGTGGGCAGGTGATAGAGCGGCTCTGGGTGCGCGCGTTCGCGCAGGCGCGACACCAGGTCGAAAATGTCCATCCAGCGCCGTGTGCCGATCACGCCGTCCAGCCCCGGCACAGTCTGCACCAGGTCCGCCCCATAGCGCTGCGACAGGCAGCCGGCGGCGATCACCATCTGACCCGCGCGCTTGTTCTCTGCCAGCGCGCGCAGCGTCTCCAGCGATTCTTGCTTGGCGGCGTCAATAAAGCCGCAGGTGTTGACGATCAGCACTTCGGCGCGGCGCGGATCATCGACTCCGGCCATGCCGTTCTGACCGAGCACCTGGGCCATGCTCTGCGCGTCTACTTCATTTTTCGAGCAGCCCAGGTTGAGCAGGTAGTAGGTGTTGCGGCGCGCTTTCATGCAGACGTCAGGTTCCCTCTTTCGTTGGCGGCGGATTGGGCTGGGTGACGCGCGGCGGCAGAATGGCCGTCGGCGACGGCGTGGGCGTGATCGAAGGCGTGAGCGTGACGGTGGGCGTGTCGCTCGGCGTCGGCGTGACCGACGGCGTGAGCGTGACGGTGGGCGTGTCGCTCGGCGTGGGTGTGATCGTCGGCGTGTCGCTCGGCGTCGGGCTGGGGCCGGGCGTGCTGGTGGGCGTCAGCGCCTGAATGAGCGCGCCCACGTCAATGTCGGGCGTTGGGCTGGGTGTGTTGGTGAACTCCGGCGTCGGGTCGAAGCCCGGCCCGGAACGCACGCTGACGCCGTCCTGCGTGAACACGATGTCTACCTTCTGCCCGCGCCCGCCGAACGACCCCTGTGGTCGCCCGTTCCACGTCACCAGCAGCGCCTCGGCGTTGCTAGCCGTCACCGCCACCTGGGTAGCCGCCGGGAACTCCAGCACGTCGCCGGGCCGGACAATCCCTGTGTAGCGCTCCTGCCCGTCGGATTCGACGCGCAGCCAAGAACGCTGTGCCGCGTTGATCGTCACCAGCACGCCCCGCCCAGAGTACACCTGCTCCGGTCGCGGCACAGGTGAAGGCCCAGGCAGCGGCGTGAACGTGGGGAACACCGTCACCGGCGTCGCTTCCGGAAGCTGGAGCAGCAGGCCCGGCGCGAGCGCCTCCGGCGGGGCAGCATCCGGCGGGCTTTGCAGCAGCGCCGCCGCCACGTAAACGATCACGCCGACCGACACCACCGCCACCAGCGCCAGCGCCAGCCGGTTGAGCAGCCGGGCGCGGCGGCGGGCGCGGCGGTCCGCCTGCTCCATGAGCGAGATAGGCGGCAGTTTGGGATGGGTATCGGTGACCCTGCGCGGCAGGATGGCTTCCGGCGAGCTGGTCTGGCGCTTGGCGGATTTACGGCTGGCGCGGCGCTCGCGGCGCTGCTCTTCGAGTTTTGCTGCTTCGTAGTGCTGTAGAACGCGCTCTTCATCTAAGCCGAGGTAGCGGGCATAGTTGCCGATAAAGCCGCGTATCTGCACCGGCGAGGCGTCTATCACGTTGAAGTCGCCCAGCTCGAACGCCTCCAGCACGCGCCGGCGGATGCGCAGCGTGCGCTCAGCGTCCTCCAGGGTCAGTTCTTTCGCTTCCCGCGCTTCCCGCAGATAGCGGCCTAGGGCCAGTGCGTCCATTCCGCGCCGTTCCCCTGCCTAATGCAGCGCGACCCCAGCGCGGCGTTGCGCCGGTGGGGCCGCTGATGAGTCGCGCTTGGCAGCCAGTTCAGGCTTTGTCGGTGTCCGCCGCAGCCTCGGCAGCGGGGACAGCCTCGGCCGCCGGCGTCGCTTCAGCGCTGAGGGCCTCGCCAGCCTGCGCGGCGGCGCGGCGTGCCAGAAACTCCGCCAGCTCCTGCTCGCGGACGATGATCACTTTCAGCACCGGCGCCACTTCAGTGCCCAGCCGCACCGGGACCTCGTGCGTGCCCACTTCGCGCAGCGGCTGCTGGCTGATGCGCCGGCGGTTGATGTCCACGCCGGTTTGTTCGAAGAGCGCCTGGGCGATCTCTGCTGTCGTGACTGAGCCGAACAGCTTGCCGGTGCTGGCGGCGCGCCGGCCAAACACCAGCTCCACGCCGTCAATCCGCCGGCCCAGCTCGTTGAGCTGCTGCTCTAGGGCAGCGCGGCGGGCTGCGGCCTGCTCGCGCAGACGGGCAGCGCGCTTGAGTTCGCTGGGTGTGGCCTTCACCGCCAGCCGTTTGGGGAACAGGTAGTTGCGGGCGAAGCCATCGGCCACGTCAATCACTTCACCGGCGACGCCGTGTTTGTACACATAATCCAGCAGAATGACCTTCATCGCGTCATGCCCTTTTTCGCGCTCGCGGCGTTTGTCGTCTTGTACACAATCGCGCCATTATAAACAGCCCCAGCAGGCCTGCCAAGTGTTAATCAGCGTTTTAACGTCGCCAGTGAATCCCCGCAACTTCGCCCACGGTTGCGCGTATAATAAGGGTGAGAACACAGTAAGGAGCTGGGAACAAACATGACAGACGACAACGGCAGCGAGAAGACAAAAGCCGAGCAGGCCAAGAAAGCCGCTCGCAAGGCAGTAGACGAGGTGACGGCCCAGGTGGAGGAGACCGCCGAGGCCGCTAAGGGGCCGTTCGACAAGTTCGTGGAGCACGAACGCCAGGCGCTGCGCGAAGCCGGCAAGGCGATCGAGGCGCTGCTGCCAGAGAAGTTCTGGACGCACGGGCGCAAGGCCCTGGAGGAGTTCTCCAGCGGTGTGCAGGTGCTGGCCGACGCCGTCATCACCGAGCTGGAAAAGATGAGCAAGCAGATCGAGAAAGAGGCTGAGGACGCTGATCGCCCCTCGACCACTGGCCCGGCCAAAGTCAAGGTTGAGGTTGAGTAGCTGTCACTTGCAGCCGCAGCACAGCGGCAGATGTGGGCAGAAAAACGCCGGCCGCTCTGGGTTACACGAGCGGCCGGCGAATGTTTACCGCTGAAACGGCAGGTTAGTACTCTACAACCGGAAGCTCGCAGTTGCAGCTCACCGGCTCAGGGAAGGTAACGCCCATGGCCTCTGCCATCGCTAACGCGATGTCTTCCAGGTGAATGTTGCCCACCAGCATCTCAGAGCCGGGGCCGCTGGAAAAAGCGAAGACCGGCCCAGCCGTGTGGGTCCAGCTTGACCAGCCGATCTGAGCGCCGGCACTCTGGCTGTGGCTCATGACATACTGCAGCCAGTTGCTAACGTAGCCCTCTGCCGCGTCAAATGCCATGAAGCCGGTCGCGCCTGGCGCGGTGTCGGGCGCGAACATCTCCAGCATCGCCTGGTCTGCATCGGTGAACTGCCAGCCGCACTCCGCCAGAATAGCCTCGGCGTTGTCGGGGTTGCGCCCGATCTGCGACATCGCGTATTCAATGCTGCAGGTGTACTGCTCCAGATGGCCGATGTTCACCGAGAAGATGTTGTCGCGGCCCAGGATCAAACCGCCGCATTCGTGGTCAGCCGTCACGATCACCAGCGTGTCTGGGTTGGCCGCCTGGTACTCAAGCGCCACGCGCACCGCCTCTTCGAACGCCAGCTGGTCGTGCAGCACGCCGACAGCGTCATTGGCATGGCTGGCGTGGTCAATGCGCGCACCCTCCACCGACAGGAAGAAGCCGTTCTCGTTGCGCGAGAGCATCTCAAGCGCCGCCGCGGTCATCTCCGCCAGCGAAGGCTCGTCCAGCTCCTGCTGCACGCGGTCTATCTCGTAGGCCATGTGCGAACCGGTGAACAACCCCAGCAGGCGCTCCGTGTTGGCCAGGTCAAGCGCGTTGAATTCCGAACCGGTGCGAACGAACGTGTAGCCCGCTTCGACAAACTCGGCAACCAGGTCGCGGCCATCGTCACGGCGACCGCCGTTGTCGCGGGGCAGGAAGTGCCGGATACCGCCACCCAGCGCAACCTCTGGCGCGAATTCCAGCAGCTGCACGGCGATTTCATCTTCCATGTCGCGCTGCGGCACGCTGGCGTACACGCTGGCCGGAGTAGCGTGGGTGATGCGGGCAGTCGAGACAATGCCAACGGACTTACCTGCTTCCTGGGCCGCATGGCCAATGGTGAAGCGGGTCATGTTGTTTTCGTCAATGTTGATCACGCCGTTGCGATAGCGGCCGCCAGCGTGAATGGACGACCCGGCCGGGGCAGAGTCAGTGATGTTGTTATTGACCGTCAGCGTTTCAACGTAGGCGATATTGGGCATTGTCTTGATGTACGTTTGCGTGCCCAGCACCTGTTCAGCTTACATTTCGGCCAGGTACTGATGGTTAGGCCCCATGCCGTCGCTGATCAGCAGAATGACGCTGCGCGCCTTCCCAGCCGCCGGCTGGTCGTACGCCTGAACACCGGAAACGATGAGCAGCAGAGCGAGAACAACGAACACCACACCTTTTCTGGACATGCTTTTACCCTTCACACAGGCTAACGATGTGCGCGTTTATTCGCGCGCCGATACGGATAGCCCGGCGAGTTTAGAGCCTGCACGTGCGCCGTTTAAGCGTGGGCGAAAAGCGAGTGAAAGTTTGAATCAAATTTGACAGCGTGGTTGGGCTGCGATCTCAGTCCCAATTAGCCAGCAGCAGGTTGAGGAAAGTCACACTGGCCACGCCGAAGCCAACCAGCGCCAGCGCGACTTCGCCGCTGCTGTAGAGCACGGCCGCCGCGATCAAGAAGCTGCCGCCCACCACCGCCCGCGTCGTCCGGCGCTCCTGTGCCTCCAGGCGGATGAAATGCCGCTGCAGCCTGTAGCCCGGTTCCACCTGGAATTTGACCTCGCCGCGTTCCACTTTCTCGATGAACTGGGCGCTGGGGGCCAGCGTGCGCGCCAGCAGCGCCTGCCCCGCCTCTAACAGGGCCTGCGCCGGGTTGCCGTTGAACAGCGCGTCCCAACCAGACGGGCCAGCGCCGTTGGCGGTCGTGCTGGCGATGGCGCGCCGCAGCAGCACCTGTGAGTGCGACTGCAGCTCCACCCACGGGTTGAACTCCGGGTCAAGGCTGGTGCACATGCCGCTGAGGATGCCGATAGCGCGCGACAGATAGACGAAGTCCTGCGGCAGATAGAACGGCATGTCGTAAAGCAGGTCGCTGAACTCTTTGCCGATTTCCACCATCTCGTCCATGTCCATGTCGCGGATTTCCGACATGCTCAGGCCCCACACGCGGTTGAAGGCAGCCACAGTGGCCTCCTCCAGCCGGTCCAGGTCGGCGCTGGGCAGCAGGAAGCCCAGGTCAGCGTAGCTGCGCACAAGCTGGCGCGCGTCGCGCCGCACGACAGCCGCCAGCGTGTTGATCAAGCCAGCGGCGATGGCCTCGGTGAGCTGGCCGGTCATGCCGAAGTCCACGAAGATCACGTAGAACGGGCGGCCGTCGGGGCCGAAATCGGCGTGCGGGTCCTCCACCGGCAGCGGGTAGACGAACAGGTTGCCGGGGTGTGGGTCGGCGTGGAAGAAGCGCTCGTCGAAAATCTGCTTAAGGTAGGTGTCCATCAGCCGGGCGGCAACCGCCTTGCGGCTGATGCCAGCGGCCTCGATGGCGGCGTGGTCGTTGATCTTGATCGAGGTCACGTCCTCCATCGTCAGCACGCGGTTGGTCGAGTGCTGGGCGTACACCGCCGGGATGTACACGCCCAGGTCGTCGGCGAACATGGCGGCGAAACGCTGGGCGTTGCGCGCCTCGTGCTCGTACGACAGCTCCTCCAGCAGCACACGGCCAAACTCCTTGATGAGGGCGCGCGTGTCAGCGCGGCGGTTGACGAAGCGGAACCACATGGCCACGTGCGCCACGATCTCCAGCGCGGCCAGGTCGGTGTACACGATCTTGTCAATGCCGGGGCGCTGTACCTTGACCACCACGCGCTCGCCGGTGAGCAGTTGGGCGCGGTGCACCTGGCCCAGCGATGCCGCCGCCACCGGCGTCTCGTTGAACCACTGGAAGCGGTGCGCGATCGGGCCAAGCTCGGCCTCGATCACCTTGAGAATTTTGGGGAAAGGCACGCTGGGCACTTCGTCTTGCAGGCCCTCCAGCTCGTGGATGATCTCCGGCGGCAGGATGTCCATGCGCGTGGAGATGAACTGGCCCAGCTTGATCATCACGCCGCCCATCGAGACGGCAAAGCCGCGGAACTCGGCTGCATAGCCGCTCCAGCGCTCTAGGTTGTAGCGGCGGACGTACTCGCGCATGCCCAGCACGCGCTCAACAAAGAAGTACCAGAACAGCAGCCGCACCAACAGCCAGGCCGCGAAAACCAGCGAGCGCATGAAGCGCCACTGCATGCGCAGCGAGCGAGGCCGGGGCGGCCGCCGGGCCGGGGCGGCGGGGGGCGGCGGCAGCGCCGGCCGGCTCGCTGCCGGCGGCGCGCCGTTGCTACGCGCGTTGTCTTTTACCGCGCCGGTCGCGCCGCTTGTCGGGCGCGAAGCGGATGCGTAGGGTTGATTGTTCGAAGCGGGCATCGGCAATCTCTAAGTCCCATAAAGCGTAGGGCAAAACGATGTTCCGCCGGTACGGCCCCACGCGCAGCGTCAGCTCGTCGCGCGAGCGGTAGATGTCCATGTCCTCTTTCGAGGCGAACGTCAGCGGAACCGACAGCCGGTAAATCCCCTCTTCATCCTGCTCGATGGTGTGTGTCTTGCCGTCATACATTTTCTGCGACGGATCGCTGTCTGCATAGAGCGAATCGGCCAAGCGGCGCAGCGAGTCCAGGCCGCCCACTTCCTGGCCGAACAGCGGCGCGGTCAGCAGCGGCAGGTCGCCAAACGCCTCGCGGATAAAAGCCAGGTTCTGCTTCTGGTTGTCCTTGGCCATGGCGAAGTACGGGTCGGTCACTTCGTCTGGGATAACGCGGTTGCACAGGATGGCGTCGGTGGCGTAGCCGTACAGGTTGAGGTAGGTGTAGGTGCGCTGCGTCTCCTTGATGACCATGCGCTCTGGGTTAACCACCAGACGCATGCTGGCGATTTCCGGGTCGGCCAGCAGGTCGCGCACGCGGTCCAGCGTTTTGAACAGCTCCTGCACCTGATCCCAGGCGTCTTGATCGGGGATGCGCTCGCCCTGCCCCAAGGCCCGGCCAATTGGCCGCAGGATGCGGGCCGCGCCGCGCGTCACCGTCAGCAGCCGCTCGAACCACCAGCGCGTCACGTCCGGCAGGCTGAGCAGGCGCAGAGTCTCGGCGGTGGGCGCAGCGTCCACCACCAGCACATCGAACTCGCCGTCGTTAACGTACTTGTTGATCCACAGCAGGTGCGCGCCCTCTTCCAGGCCGGGCAGGATCGTCACTTCCTCGGCTACGATGTTGTCCACGCCTTGCCGGCTGAACAGCGCGATCATGTACTCCTGGAACAAGCCCCAGTACTTGTCCATCGAATAGCGCGCGTCAACCTCCTGCCCCCACAGGTTGTCCCCCAGCGGGGTCGGCTCTGGGCCGATCTTCTTGTCGAACGAGTCCGCCAGGCTGTGGGCTGTGTCCGTGCTGATCACAATGGTTTTGAAGCCCATCTCGGCGCAGCGCAGGGCGGTTGCCGCCGAGATGCTGGTTTTGCCCACCCCGCCCTTGCCCGTGTGTACGATAACTCTCATGGGTGTCCTTCTGCCGTGTGACGCTCAGATTATACACCGATAGCAGGTTATAACACTCAGCATTCTATACGACTCAGTGTAGCATACCGTCGCGCGGGCGGCGGCTTAAGGGCCAGCTTCTCACACAACATTTACGCGCGGCCTGCTGGCGCGCCGCGGCCAACTGCGTCATACTGGGCACGTCGTTTGCATAACACGCAATCAGGGTTCAGCACAATGCAGCGCATTTACGTCAGCGATAACCGGCGCTTTCTGGTGGACGCCAGCGGCGCGCCGTTCTTCTGGCTGGGCGACACCGCTTGGGAGCTGTTCCACCGCTGCTCTATGGCGGAAGCCGAGCTGTACCTAGAGAACCGGCGGCACAAAGGCTTCACCGTGATTCAGGCGGTGGCGCTGGCCGAGCTGGACGGCCTGCACACGCCCAACGCCAACGGCGACCTGCCGCTGCTGGACGACGACCCGCTGCGCCCCAACGAGCCATATTGGCAGCACGTGGACGCGGTGATCGCGCTGGCGGCCCACAAAGGCCTGTATATCGGCCTGCTGCCCACCTGGGGCGACAAGGTCAGCCTGATGTGGGGCATCGGCCCGGTGATCTTCAACGCCGACAGCGCCCGCGCCTATGGCGAGTTCATCGGGCGGCGCTGCCGCAGCGCTGCCAATGTCATCTGGATTATGGGCGGCGACCGGCCGGCGGTCGCTGACGGCGTGGACTGCGCGCCGGTGTGGCGGGCGTTGGCCGCCGGCGTGAAGGCCGGCGTGGGCGGCCACACGCTGATGACCTATCACCCTAAAGGCGGGGAGGGATCGTCCCAGACCTTTCACAACGACGACTGGCTCGATCTCAACATGTGGCAGTCCGGCCACATGCAGCCGGACCTGCCCAACTGGGAGCTGATCGCCCAGGACTACCAGCGCACGCCGGTCAAGCCGGTGCTGGACGGCGAGCCGAACTACGAAGACCACCCCATCGGCCCGTATCACCGCCAGTGGCTGCCGGAGTACGGCCGCTTCGACGCCTACGACGTGCGCAAGCAGGCTTACCGCGCCGTGTTCGCTGGCGCGTGCGGCCACACCTACGGCCACCATTCAATCTGGCAGATGTACGACGCGGGCCGCGAGCCGAAAACCTTCCCCGTGTTCACGTGGAAAGAGGCGCTCGACCGGCCCGGCGCCTCCCAGATGATCCACCTGCGCCGCCTGATGGAGTCGCGCCCGTATCTCAACCGCGTGCCCGACCAGGGCCTGCTGCTGACCGACCCCGGCGCGGGCGGCCAGCACATCCGCGCCACCCGCGCTGACGACGGCAGCTGTGCGCTGGTCTACGTGCCGGACGCCCGGCGCAGCTTCCAGCTCGACGCGGGGCGGCTGTCCGGGGCGATGCTGCGCTGCTGGTGGTACGACCCGCGCACCGGCGGCGCCCACCTCATCGGCGAGCAGCCGCGCAGCGGGGCGCTGGCCTTCACCACGCCGGACGACGGCCCGGATTGGGTGCTGGTGGTGGACGACGCCAGCGCGGGTTTTGCCGCGCCGGGCGCATAACAGCAGTCACAAGCTGGAAGGCTGAGCGGGCGCAGCGCAGGGTGCGCGTTCAAAGGCCGCTGGGCGGCGTGTGTCGAAACTCGGCATCAACAGCGGCGCGCTGGGGCGGCGGCCGGGCCGAAAACGCCTGCAAAGTGCTTGAATGCAAGGCGAATTGGCCGCGCCGCCCTGTCGCAACTCGGCTGGAAAATTGTGCAGTGACCGACTTGCGAAAAAACAGATTTGCATGTACAATGATGGGCAGTTGAGCGCTGCTAGGCGGGCGCAAAAAACGGGGTTTTAAGCGCCGCAGCAGCGAAAAAGGTCATAACTGCCCAAGGCCGTTTGATGGGCTGGTAGCGGCCTCAATCCCTTCGACCCGCTTGAGGGTACTGAAACCCTGTACGATGTAGGCACTGGAACAGTCGCTAACGCGGCCTCAATCCCTTCGACCCGCTTGAGGGTACTGAAACTAGCGCCATGAGCCGCCGACCCCCAGTTTGTAGACGCCTCAATCCCTTCGACCCGCTTGAGGGTACTGAAACGCTAATCAATGAGGCGCTGCCCGAAACCTTCTCCCGCCTCAATCCCTTCGACCCGCTTGAGGGTACTGAAACATGGGGCGCGTCTTGCCAGCGGGTCGGCCATGCCGCCTCAATCCCTTCGACCCGCTTGAGGGTACTGAAACTCCAGAACCGTCAAATACTGCTCAAATGAACGGGGCCTCAATCCCTTCGACCCGCTTGAGGGTACTGAAACCGCGATGGCCAGCAGCGC
>Ga0308417_1003161_pt1 | contig 10596 bp, 7 predicted proteins | sample HotsprSampleOS65_FD_203528 | JGI IMG/M metagenome (GOLD analysis project Ga0308417, IMG submission 203528) | Hot spring phototrophic mat microbial communities from Octopus Spring, Yellowstone National Park, Wyoming, United States - 20090730_OS65 ... | reverse complement strand
TCTGCAGGCTGGGTCCCCCGGCGGCTCCGCCGCCGGGGGAGCGGCCGCTCGCCCGGCCCTTTCTGCGCCGGGCGCTCGACCTGCTCCTCGCCCTGCCGCACGGGGCGCTCCTGCCGGAGGCCGGCTTCGAGGGCCTCGTGCACAGCTCCGCCAACCTCGCCGTGGTCGAAACCGCCGCCGCGGGCCTCACCGTGGTCACCAGCCAGCGCAGCCTCTCCCGCGAAGGGCTCGCGGAGGCCTCGAGCCGCGTGCGGGCGGCCGCCGCGCTCGCCGGGGCCCGGGTCTCCTTCGAAGCCGAATACCCGCCGTGGACGCCCGACCCCGACTCCGCGCTGCTCGCCCGCTGCCGCCGGGTCTATTCCCGCTGCTTCGGCTCCGAGGCGCGCGTGCGCGCGATCCATGCCGGCCTCGAATGCGCCTGGATCGGCGCGATCTACCCCGGCATGGACATGGTCTCCGTCGGGCCGACGACCGAGAACGCCCATTCGCCGAGCGAGCGGCTTCACCTGCCCTCGCTCACCCGGCTCGAGGCGTTCCTTGCGGCGCTGCTTGCCGATCTCGCCTCCGCCTAGCCCGCCGCCGCGCCCCGCCGCGCCAGGGTCTCCAGGTCCCGGCGGATCCGCTCGGCCATGCGCGCCTCGAGCGCCTCGCGGTCGATGCCCATGAGGATGTGGTAGGCGTTGTATTTCGTCTTGCAGAAGAAGACGTCGAAGGGCAGGCTTCTCCCCGCGCCGCGGTAGATGCGGATCCCCGGCACGTCCCCGCGGCGGATGAACTCGGCCTCGGCGTTCACCAGAAGCGGCTCCACGTCGTGCTTGTTCAGCCAGGGCACGCAGGCCCCCTCCATGCCGAGATCGGGGTCGAGGATGGAGCGGATCTTCTCGGCCACCCCGCCCACGGCGAGGATGATCTCCCCGGTCAGCGAACCCGTGACCCCGTAGCGGGGGTTCACCGGCTGGCGGATGAAATCCGACACGAGCGCGATGTCCATCGCCACCGAGGCGGAATCCCCCTCCACGCCGTCGTGAGCCTGGATGTATTCGACGTGCATCTCGTAGCCCACGCCGGCCGCGCCGAGGGCGTCGAGCACGCGCTTGATCGAGGCGCGCACGTTCTGCGCCGCCGCCTTGGCGATCTCCCCCATCCTGCCCGGGGCGGTCACGCGGTCGGCGCCGCCCGCGGTCACCTGGCCGTGGATGGGCAGCGGCTGGCCGAACATCTGCCCGCTCGCCGTGCTGTGGATGACGGCCAGCCCCACGACGTAGCCGATCGAATCGCTCAGGGCGGCGATGTATTTCTTGAGGTACTTGCGATGCTCGATCAGCTCGCGCGCCAGCCCGCCCTCCAGGCTGAGGTGCTCGCCGAGGGCGCGCCGGATGTGGGCGGGCTCGACGCGCGGGGCGTTTTCGAAAATGGCGGCGAACTCGGCGGCGAGGAGGACGCCGTTGATCGGCCGCAGGATCGCGCTCAGCTTGCCGTCCGAGGCGCGGCAGCGCAGCTCGCGGACGATCTCCATGACCGCGGCGCGCGAGAGCGGGCGGGCCTCCATGCGGAAGTCCCCCGGCAGCGGCCGGCCGAAGATGTGCTCGCAGCGGCGGCGCACGCCCTCGTGCCCCTCGGCGGCGAGCACCTCCCCCCAGCAGCGCCGGAACTCCCCCTCCAGGCGGCGGACCTCCTGGGCGGCGTACTGCGCCACGGCGCGCACCGCCTGCGGGGTCTCGGGGACCGCGCTCTCCATGTGCACGATCTCCCCCTTGTCCTCGATGCGCGAGAGAAACGCCCCGTCCCCCTCCTGCTGCAGGGCGGCCAGGGTGTCGTGGTTGCAGCAGGCGATGAGGATGTTCTCGGCCCGCAGGGGGTTCTCCGAGCGGTCGGCCGCGCCGCTGCCGGAGTTTCGCCCGCCCTCGAGGTAGTACTTGCGGTTCTGCATCACCTCGAGCAGCTCGGCCAGGTACCCCACGCGCACGAGGGTCTTCAGCTCGTCGATGTAGAGGATGGGGGCGGTCGCGTGGGCGCCGAGAAAGGCCCGCTTGTGGCAGGGGGTGTGGAGGTTGCCGGACTGGTAGGGGTCGTGGCGGAAGCCGCCCTTCATGTTGCGCGCGCTCGGCTCCGCGATCCGCGCCATGAGGCGCTGTTCCTTGCGCGGGTCGTGGAGCACCTCGGGGATCTGGTCCAGCAGGGGCTTGAGGTCGTGGCGGCCGCCCCCGGCGTTGTCCTGCTGGATCTTCTCCTGGACCCGGATCTGGGTTTCCTGGAGGTAGAGAAAGACGGCCCCCATGCCCGCCAGCCCGGCCGCGATCCAGGCCGCGGGGTGGACGAAGCCCCCGGCCGCGGCCGCCAGCCCGGCGGCGAGCAGGCCCCGGCGCACGCGCCGCACCGCCCGGCGCGTCTCCTCGAGGCTGAATTCCTCGACGCTTCCCTGCGCGGTCTCCACCGCGCGGCGGATCTCGGCCAGCGCGCGGTCGAGCGCCTCCGGCGCTTCGTAGGCGACGCGGATGTGGTTGCGGTCCTTGCCGGGAAAGGCGGCGATCGCCTCGCGCGGCCGCAGGATGTCGCCGAGCGAGCGGTCGAGCACCTCCTCGAACATCTCCGCCAGCAGCGACTTCCCCGTGCCGGGGCGGCCGACGAGGAGAAGGTGCCCGCGGTTCTGCGCGACCTTGCGGATGGCCGACTTCGCCCGCTCCTGGAAGATCACGCGCTCGATGGGGTCCGCGGGGAGGGTCACCTCGGAGGTGTCCTCGAAGAAGGCGAGGCGCTCCTCGAGGCTCCGGGGGTAATCGAGCAGCTCGCGGATCCACTCGTAGTCGCTCGGGCGGTAGTCACTCGACATGGCCGACCCCCGTGCTCTCTTCCAGCACGTACAGGCGACCCGCCTCGGTCGGGACGGCCCGCCGGCTGATCTCCGCGTAGACCGACGGCAGCGTGCGGCGCAGCGGCTCGAGCGCCCGCAGGTCGTGGAGCACGCAGCGGATGAAGACCAGCTCCTCGCCGCCGTCGGCCGCGGGCCGGAGCCCGCTCAGGGTGACCGCCGTGCGCATCGTCTGGAGGGCCGGGCGGATCAGGCTCCCGAAGCGGGCGGGCCCCGCCTCCCCGGGCAGGAGCTCCCGGAAGATCGGCGGCAGCGCGGTTTCGGCCTCGGCGGCCACCGCGGCGGCCGGCTCGAAGGCGAGCCGCAGCGGCCGGAGCGCGCCCTCCCGGAGGGACGCCAACGCCCGGCACATCTCCCGGCACTGCCGCAGGCTCGCTTCCAGGAGCATCAGGTAGCGCACCTCCTCGGCCGCGGCGAGCCGGAAATCGAGCCTCCCCGAGGGCGTCAGGACGCAGGCCGCGGCCTGCCCCGCCCGGCCGTAGGCCACGAGCGGCACCCATCCCCCGTCCCCGAAGGCGCCCGGCGGGCAGGCGCGCAGCTCGAAGACCCCCTCGGCGCTGTGGGCGCGGTGCACCACGATGCGCACCTCACGGCCGACGTTCGCGGCGAGGTAGCGCAGCCGCTCCTCGGTCGTCCCCAGGAGCTTGAGGTAGGTGTAGCCGTTTCCCGGGTCCTCGCAGACCCCGACGACGTGGGCGAGCCGCCGCGGGTCGAGGCGGGCGAGCCGCCGCTGGAAGGGGTCGTAGGGGCGGAGCGCATCGGCCAGCTGCTCGAGGTGCGCCCGGAGGTCGGGGTCGCGAAGCGTCGGGAGCCTGAGGCGCAGCCCGGAAAGGAGGAGCTCCCCCGAGGGCGGCCTTCCCTGGAGCCGGCGCGTGAGCCGCGGGAAGCGCAGGCCGCGCCGCGCCGCGTGGATTTCGGCGCCGATCAGCCGCTTGCGGATCTCGATCGGCCCGGGGTGAAGCAGGTAGCGCGCCAAGGGGGAGATGCGGTAGGCCTTGGCCGGCCCCGGGTCGGCTTCGGGGTCGATCGCCCGGAGGTCGGCATCGAACCGGCGCGGCTCGCTGATCACCCACGGCCCGCCGGACGTAGCGGCGCTCTCCCGCATGCCTTCCCTCACGACCGGGATCCCAAAAGAGGCGAATCCTCGAGCTCGATTTCGAGCCGGGCGAGATCGATCTCCGAGACCCTGAGGGCCCTCGCCTCCGGCGTCGCCGCCGGCGCCTCGGTCGGGGGCGGCGCAAGGCCTAAGCCCGCCTTGTTGCAGACGCGGTCGGCGAACCGCACCAGCTGGAGCAGCGCCGGGTCGCCCTCGCCGGCGGGCCGGTGATGATCGCGCACGACACCCGCGTAGACCTCGGGGAGGTCCCAATGCTGCATCAGGCGGTAGCCTTCCGCGGCGTGCAGCCGGTCCATGGCCTCCTCGAGGAGGGCCGCGGAGAGGGGGGCCGCCTGCGGTGCGGTGCGGGGCAGTTCCTCGATCACGGTGAGCACGAAGAGCTTGCCGACGTCGTGCAGCAGGCCGGCGAAAAACGCCTCGTGCACCAGGGCATGCAGCCCGCAGGTGCGCGCCAGCCAGTGGGCGGCGATCGCCGCGCCGAGGGCATGCCGCCAGAGCTTGCGCATCAGGCCGTGAACGAGGGGGTTCGCCGAGCGGAACTGGTTCTCGTGGGTCACGGTCATGACGATGTTCGCCACCTCGTTCACCCCGAGCCGCACGATCGCGTTGCGCACCGTGGTGACCTGGTTCAACCCCTTGTAGAAGGCGGAGTTCGAAAACCGCAGCACCTCGGCCGTGAGGGCCTGGTCGCTGCCCACCAGCTGCTCGATGCGCCGCGGGTCGGGGTCCTCCTTGGAGATCTCCTGCTGGATGCGGGCCGCGGTGGCGTGAAAGACCGGAAGCTGCGCCTGGCCCGAGACGATGCGTTGTGCCACGAGGTCCACCAGGGAGGGTCCCGTTCGCATGGTCAAACCTCCAGCAGACGGCTCACCTCGGAAAGCGGCCGCGGCCGGCAAAGTCGCGGCAGGCATCGCTGCACTTCCTCGAGGGTCGTCGTGCCCCGGGCCGCCTTGAGCAGCCCGTCCTCGAAGAGCGTCGCCAGCCCCGCGGTCTCGAGCGCCATTCGCCGCAGCTCCCGCGCGCCGCGCCGCTCGATCACCGCGCCCCGCAGCTCCTCGTTCAGCACCAGGAGTTCGAAGACGCCCACCCGCCCCTGGTAGCCGCTGTAGCGGCATTGCGCGCAGCCGCGGCCGCGGCGGAAGGCCGCGGGGGAGGCCTCCTCCGGGGCGATCCCCAGGCGCTGGAGCGTCGCGGCGGCGCCGCGGTCGGGCTCGGCGCACGCCGGGCACACCCGCCGCAGCAGCCGCTGGGCGATCAGCGCGCTCACCGTGGAGGCGATCAGGTAGGCCTCGAGGTTCATGTGCAGCAGGCGGATGAGCCCCCCGATCGTGTCCTCGGCGTGGAAGGTGGTGAGCACCTTGTGGCCGGTCAGGGCGGCCTGCACCGCGGTCTCGGCCGAAAAGGCGTCGCGCACCTCGCCGATGAAGAGGACGTCGGGGTCCTGCCGCACGATGTGGCGCAGGGTCTCCTCGTAGGTGAGCTGGATGCGCGGGTTGATGGAGCACTGGGAGATCCCGTCGATCAGGGCCTCGACGGGCTCCTCGGCCGTGAGGATGCTGACCTGGGGGTCGTTCAGGTGGCGGATGCAGCTGTAGACGGTCGTGGTCTTCCCCGAGCCGGTCGGCCCGGTCACCAGGATCACCCCGCCGGGGAGGCTCAGGGCCTCCTCGCGGAAGCGCTCGAGCAGCCGCGGGGCGAGCCCCAGCTCCTCGAGCGGAATCAGGGCGCCGCGGCGGTTGAGCAGCCGCAGGGCGATCTTCTCCCCGTGGACGGTCACGTAGAACGAGGCCCGCAGATCGAGGGAGGCGCCGTTGTGCTCGAAGGTGAAGCGCCCCCCCTGGTGGCGGCGTTTCTCGGTGATGTCGACGTCGCACATCACCTTGAGCCGGTTGGTGACCGCGCCCATCAGGGCGGCGGGGAAGTCCTCGACGTGCACGAGGACGCCGTCCTCGCGGAAGCGCACGCGGGCGTGCTCGGCGAAGGGTTCGATGTGCACGTCGCTCGCCCCGCGGGCGACGGCCGCCGCGAGGATGCGGTGGACCAGGGCGATGACGCCCTGCTCGTCGGCCGGGGAGATCTTCTCGCGCTGCCGCGCGAGCCGGGCACGGCGGACCGCCCGCTCGACCGCGCCGCGCCGGGCGATGGCCACGATCAGCTGCGGGCCGAAGAGCTCGCGGGCGGCGGCGAGATCCCCCGCGTCCAGGGGGTCGACGAAGGCGACCAGGGGAAGTCCGTTTTCGAACCGCAGGGGCACGAATCCCGGGGCGGCGGTCCAGGCAGGGGGCATCCGCTGGAACAGGCGCGGGTCGATCTCGGCGAAGTCGGGCTCGACGAAGGGATAGCCCAGCTGCAAGGACAGGACCTCGATCAGGGTGCGCTCCTCGACGAGGCGCCGCTCGAGCAGCACGTCGACCAGGCGCCGGGGGGGCCGGGCGTCGCGCTGCGCGGCCCGCGCCGCCTCGAGCGCCTCGCGCGTGAGGATCCCGAGCTCGGCGAGGAGGACCCCGAGGTCGAGGGGCCCGGCCGCGGCGCGGATCAACTCCCGGATCTGCTCCTCGCCGACGAGGCGCAGCTCCTTGAGAATCTCGATCAGGGGCCGCGGGGTCTCGAGCTTGGCCTGGACGCGGCGGGCGTAGGCCACCTGTTCGGCGGACACCCGGCCGGAGGCGACCAGGCGTTCCACGATGTCAAACGCGGCGCCCTGGCCGCCGGCCGCCGGCCGGGCCTCGCCGGGCAGCGTCCTGCCTGCGGGCATGGTCACGGATCCTCCTCGACACGGGCGTCGGCCGCCGCAGGCAAAAGGGGCCCCCGGAGGCCACGGCCTTCCTCTGGAGGGGGCTATCGGCCGGATTCGCCCCGGTCTTGAGGACGTCTTGCCAGAGGGATCGCCCGCGGCCTATAATGCTTCGAGTGTGCGGACCCTTTTGAGGGTCCCGAACCTCGCGGGAGGCGCGCGCCGATGGGCAATGTCTATTACATGGACGGCGAGTTCGTCGCCGAGGCCGAAGCCCGGGTCCCGGTGAACGATCTCGCCCTGCTCCGCGGTTTCGGCTGCTTCGACTTCATGCGCACCTACGGCGGCAAGGTCCTCTTTTTGCGCGACCACGTCCGCCGGCTGCTGCGCTCGGCCGGCCGCCTGGGCATCGAGCTGCCGCTCGGCGAAGCGGAGCTCATGGGGCTGGTCGAGGAGACGCTGCGCCGCAACCCGCCGGGCGAGGCGAGCGTGCGCATTCTCGTGACCGGCGGCCCGAGCCCCGACTTCATCACCCCGCAGGGGAGGCCGCGGCTGATGATCCTGGTCGCCCCCCTCGCCTCCTACCCCGCCTCCTGGTACGCGGAGGGGGCGGCGGTGATCACCGTCCCCTACGAGCGGGCGATCCCCGAGGCGAAGACGATCGACTACGCCCGGGCCATCCTCGCCCTGGCCGAGGCCCGGCGGAAGGGGGCGATCGAGGCGCTCTACGTGGACTCCCGGAACCGGGTGCGCGAGGGGACGACGAGCAACGTCTTCTGCTTCCTGGGTGAGCGCCTCGTGACCCCCGGGGAAGGCCTCCTCGAGGGGATCACCCGCGGCAAGGTGCTCGCGCTCGCCCGCAAGCAGCACCCGGTCGAGATCCGCGACCTCGCGCGCCGCGAGCTCGCGGCCGCCGACGAGGTCTTTCTCACCTCCTCGAACCGCCTCATCGTCCCCATCGTCCGCGTGGACGAGGACCGGATCGGCTCCGGGGAACCGGGGCCCCGCACGCGGGCGCTGATGGAGGCCTTTGCCGCCTACACCCGCAGCCTCGCCGCCGGAGAAACCCCGTGAACTGCGAAGGGCTGATCGACCTGGTCATCGTCGGCGGCGGTCCCGCCGGGCTCACGGCGGGCATCTACGCCATGCGCGCCGCCTTGCACACCGTGCTCCTCGAGCGCTCCGCCCCCGGCGGGCAGGTCAACCTCTCCGAGGCCGTCGAAAACTGGCCGGGCGAACCCCACATCGGCGGCGGCGAACTCGCGGCGAAGATGCTCGAACACGCGCGCACCTACGGCCTCGAGATCCGCTCCGAGGAGGTCGTGGCCGTGGAGCCGGGCCTGGAGTGCCACACGGTCCGGCTCGCCGGCGGGGAGGCGATCCGCACCCACGCGGTGATCCTGGCGATGGGCGGCAGCCCGCGCAAGCTCGGCATCCCGGGCGAGCTCGAGTACTACGGGAAAGGGGTCTCCTACTGCGCCGTCTGCGACGGGTTCTTCTTCCGGGGCAAGACCGTCGCCGTCGTGGGCGGCGGGGACTCGGCCGTCGAGGAGTCGCTCTACCTCGCCAAGCTCGCGCGGCAGGTCTACCTCGTCCACCGCCGCGACCAGTTGCGCGCCAGCATGATCCTCCAACAGCGGGCGCGGGCCGAGTGCAAGATCGCCTTCGTGTGGAACTCGCTCGTCACCGGAATCCGCGCCGACGCGGGCGGGGTCCAGGCGGTGGAGATCGAAAACCGGCTGTCGGGCGACCGGCAAGTGCTCGCGGTGGACGGGCTCTTCGTCTTCATCGGCTTCGAGCCCAACAACGCGCTCGTCCCGGCCGGGGTGCGCATGAACGCCGAAGGCTACGTCATCACGGACGAAACCTGCGCGACGAACCTCCCCGGCATCTACGCCGTGGGCGACCTGCGGGCAAAGTACGCCCGCCAGATCGTGATCGCCGCCGCCGACGGGTGCACCGCCGCCCTGGCCGCCGCGCACTACGTCGAGTCCCGCAAGGCGGCCGGCGTGTGCGCCGTGCCCCCCCCGGACGGCGGCGGCAAGCTCCGCTAGGCGCCGCCAGGAGCCCTCCCCCATGGCTTCCGCGCCGCAGCCCCCCTCCCGCGGGGCCCTCGCCACGCTCCTCGCCTGGGCGGCCCTCCTCGCCGCCGCGCCCCTCCTCGGCGCCGCGGCGGCCGGCTCCCTGAGCGCCGAGCGCTTCGCGATCCCCCCCCGGCCCGGCGGCGCGGCGCAGGCCTCCTTCTCCTGGCCCGCCTTCATCGCCGTCGCCGCCCTCGGGGGGGCGGTCCTCGGCCCCGTCGCCCGCCGCGCCGCCGCCTCCTTCCGCCGCAGCCCGGCGGTCCCCGCGCCGCCCGCCCGGCCCTTCCCCGCCTGGGGCTGGGGCGCGCTCGGGGTCGGGGCGCTCGCCTGGGCGATCGCCTGGAGCGATGCGCCGCGCTTCGCCGCGCTGCGGCCCTACACCTTCACCCCCCTCTGGCTCGCCTATGTCCTGGTCATGAACGCCCTGTGCGTGCGGGCGACGGGGAGCTCGCCGGCCACGCGGGAGCCCGGCTTCTTCTTTGCCCTCTTCCCCGCGAGCGCCCTCTTCTGGTGGGCGTTCGAATACCTGAACCGCTTCGTCGGCAACTGGAGCTACGAGGGCGAACGCTTCGGCCCCCTGGGCTACGTGGGGCTCGCCTCGCTTTGTTTCTCGACCGTCCTGCCGGCCGTGTGGAGCACCCGCGCGTGGCTTCTCTCCCGGGTCGGTCTCCGCCGCGCCTTCGGCCGCATCGACCCCCTTCCCCCCCGCTTCGGCCGCATTCCGCCCCGGGCGGCCGCGCTGCTCGCATTCGCCCTGCTCGCGGCGACCGCGGCCTGGCCCGCCGGGTTGTACCCCCTCCTCTGGGTCGCCCCGCTGGTGCTGCTCTGCGCGCTGGCCGCGCGCCGCGGCAGACCCCAGATCCTCGGGCCGCTCCGCGGCGAGGACTGGACCGCGCCGGCCGCGGCCGCCCTCGCCGGGCTCGTCTGCGGGTTGTTCTGGGAAATGTGGAACGCCTATAGCCTGCTGCGCTGGGTCTATCACATCCCCGGCGTCGACCGCTTCCGCGTCTTCGAGATGCCGCTGCTCGGCTACCTGGGCTACCTGCCATTCGGCCTGCTCTGCGCCGCGGTGGGGGATCTGGTGCGGGAGCCCTTCGCCGCGCGGGCACAAGGAGCCGGCCGTGGCCTTTGAACGGATCGCCGGCATCCCGGGGAAGTGCTACCGCCCCGAGGGCCGCGGTCGCCGCAAGCACCCCTGCCGCGACTGCTTTTCCTGCCAGCTTTGCAGCGAGGAGCGCTGTGCCCTCTGCCGGGCGGGATGCCGCGGGGGAGGGGACGACGGAACGGCGGGACGGCGCGCGGGCGGGGAAGGCCCCGGCCGCACGCCGCGAGAGGATTAGCGTTTTCCGGAAAGCCGCTCCCAGAGTTCGCGCGCCGCGGCCCGGGGGTCCCCGGCGGCCGGGGGGCTTTCGCCGCCGGCGCGGGAGCCCCCCCGCAGCCCGCGCAGGCGGGCGATCCGCTCTTCGAGCGGCGGGTGGGTGGAAAAGAGGCTCATCAGGCTTCCGCCGGAGAGCGGGTTCACGATGAACATGTGCGCCGTCGCCGGTTCGGCGTTCATCGGGATCCGCCGCGACCAGGCGCCCAACTTTTCCAGCGCCCGCGCCAGCCCCTCGGGCGAGCCCGTGAAGGAGGCGCCGGTTGCGTCCGCCAGGTACTCGCGCGATCGCGAGATCGCCATCTGGATGAGCATCGCCCCGATCGGCGCGAGGATCGCGGTCAGGATCAAGCCCAGCCCCCCGCCCCCGCCGCCTTCCTCGTCGCGGCGGCCGCCGCCGAAGACCGCCGTCCAGCGGGC
>Ga0308417_1003159_pt1 | contig 10598 bp, 9 predicted proteins | sample HotsprSampleOS65_FD_203528 | JGI IMG/M metagenome (GOLD analysis project Ga0308417, IMG submission 203528) | Hot spring phototrophic mat microbial communities from Octopus Spring, Yellowstone National Park, Wyoming, United States - 20090730_OS65 ... | reverse complement strand
CAACACATCCGCCCCTTATCCACCTTTATTATGGGCCAGTCATGCGGTTTCAAGCGTAAAGAGTCAGTGGATATCGGGCCAAAGTTTGACAAATTTCATAAATTCACATGTTTTCTGGCGGCCACGACCCTGTTTGTCACGCGATGGAGGAGGCGGGCGGGCACGGCCAGCGTTCCAGCGCCCCCAGCAGCTCGGCGGGCGTGGGGGCGTAATTGCCCACGCGCCGCACCACCAGCCCGCTGGCGTAATTGGCCAGATGCGCCGCCGCGGGAACGGACGCGCCAGCGTTCACGGCCAGCGTGAGCACTGCCACGAAGGTATCGCCAGCGCCAACCACGTCGTACACGTCGGAGACGGCCGGGGCCGGGCAGTGGGTGACCGTGCCGCCGGCCTCGGCGACAGTGGCGCCCTCTGGCCCGCGCGTGATGACCATCGCCCGGCTCAAGCGCAGCCGCGCGCACAGGTCGCGGGCGGCTGCCGCGAAGGCGTCGTCGCCGCACAGGTCGCGCCCCAGGGCGCGGCGGGCGTCGTCGGCGTTGCACTTGACCAGACCGAAGCGGGCATACTTCTCCAGGTGGCCCTGGGCGTCGGCGCTGAGCAGCGCGCCGCCGGCCAGCTTGCGCAGCGTCTCCACCAGCGACGGCGTGAGCAGGCCGCCGTCGTAATCCGAGGCCAGCACGGCCCCCACTCTCTCGATCTGCTCGGAGATGGCAGCGCGCACCTGGCGCTCGATCGAGGCGCTGATTGGCTCGCGCGACAGCGTGTCCAGCCGGGCCACCTGCTGCGGAAAGCGCAGCCCCATCTGCGCCATGATGCGCATCTTGACGCTGGTGGGCCGGCCGGGGTCGGTGACGAGCGCGTTGGTTTCGATGCCGTGCGCCTGCAGCACTTGGCGCAGCGTCGTGCCAGCGGTGTCAGAGCCGATTACGCCGGCCTGCACCGCGGTGCTGCCCAACGCCGCGATGTTGGCGGCCGGGTTGGCCGCGCCGCCGGGGATCAGCCGGCGCTGCTCGAATTCCAGCACCGGCACCGGGGCCTCGCGGCTGAGGCGGACAGCCCGGCCTACCAGGTACTCGTCCAGCAGCACGTCGCCGATCACCAGCACGCGCTGGCCGCCCAGCCTGGCGATCAAATCCTTGAGATCGTGCACAGCGTTAAACCACCTGTCGCTTGCTGCTGGCCGTTAGTCTATCCGCCCGCGCGGTCTGCGTCCACAAATGCACCCTACTACAGGGGTGTTTCACCGCATTCGCTGTTCTGTTACACTAAATACAGTGCAGCAAATACTGTGCAGCGCAGTCGGCGCGACGCAAGGAAGGACATGATGACACGCTTGACCGTCCGGCGCGGGCCGGACCCTGGAGCCGTCTACGAACTGAACACCGATGTGATCACCCTGGGGCGCGGCCCGCACAACACCATCGTCATCAACGACGACCAGGTAAGCCGCGCGCACCTGCGCCTGGTGCGCGTCGGCGCGGACTACGAGCTGCACGACCTCGGCTCCAGCAACGGCACGTTCGTGGACGGCCAGCGCGTGACTGCCAGTTGGCTGCTGCCCCCCGTCTGCTTGATCGAATTGGGCGACTCGATCACGCTGGCCTACGAGCGCACGACGCCGCCGGACGCGGACGGCGCGCGCGCCGCCGATCACCGCCCCGATCAACTGTTTTTGGTGGTCAACCTGGGGCCGGATACCGAGCGCGTCTACGCCCTGGAAAGCGAGACGATCACCATCGGGCGCGATCTGTCCAACGACATCGTCCTGCCCGACCCCGAGGTCAGCCGCTGGCATTTGCAGCTCAACCGCCAGGGCAGCGCCTACGTTGTGCGCGATCTCGGCTCGACCAACGGGACGCTGCTCAACGGCGTGCGCCTGACCGCCCCGCGCACGCTGACCGTGTACGACACGCTCGATCTGGGCACGACCGCCCGCCTGCACTACGTGCGCAGCCCTAAGGATGCGCAGCAGGGCGCGCTGGCTGGGGCCGCTGCGGCGCGGCCTGAGGCGGCCGCCAAGCTGGACACCAAAGAGGTCAAGCAGGCCGATCTGCTCAACCTGGCCGGCAAGCGCCGGACGTCGCGGCTGGGCACAGGGCTGCAGCAGGGCGCGCTGGACCGGCATATTATGGTCGCCTATGCCCGCGACGACTGGGAGAACGTCATCGCGCCGCTGACTGTCGCCCTGCAGGACGCCGGCATTGATGTGTGGGTGGACCAGTACCTCACGCCCGGCGCGGACGACTGGGCAGCCGCCATCGAGCAGGCGCTCACGGAGTGCTGGCTGCTGGTGCTGGTGGTGTCGCCAGCCGCCCTCGAATCGCACCACGTGCGGCTGGAGTACCGCTATTTCGTCAACCGCGAGAAGCCGCTGCTGCTGTTTATCTACCAGCCAGTGGACCGGCTGCCGCCGGAGCTGGCCGGCCTGGAGACTATCGCCTACGACCCGGCCAACAGCATGAGCAGCTTCCGGCGGCTGATGCTGGAAATCCTGCACCGCCGCCCATGATGCCATCTGACCAGATTCTCGTCGGCGGCTGCGTGGAAGTCATGAACGCGCTGCCGGAAAAATCGGTGGACGTGATCTTCGCTGATCCGCCGTACAACCTGCAGCTTCAGGGCGAACTCTACCGCCCGAACATGACGAAAGTAGACGCCGTTGACGACGACTGGGATCGCTTCGCCAGCTTTGCCGATTACGACGCCTTCACCCGCGCCTGGCTGACGGCCTGCCGCCGCGTCCTCAAGGACACCGGCACGCTGTGGGTTATCGGCAGCTACCACAACATCTACCGCGTCGGGGCGATCTTGCAGGAATTGGGCTACTGGATTCTCAACGACATCGTGTGGGAAAAAGCGAACCCCATGCCCAATTTCAAGGGCACGCGCTTTGCCAACGCCCATGAAACGCTGATCTGGGCGCAGAAGCGCAAAGGCGCGCGCTACACATTCAACTACTATGCCATGAAAACCGGCAACGACGATCTGCAGATGCGCAGCGTGTGGGAGCTGCCCATCTGCTCTGGCGCGGAACGGCTGGCGGTCAACGGCAGCAAGGCCCATTCCACGCAGAAGCCAGAGGCCCTGCTGTACCGCGTGATCCTCAGCAGCACCAACCCCGGCGACTTGGTGCTCGACCCGTTTTTCGGCAGCGGCACGACGGGCGCAGTCGCCAAGAAGCTGGGGCGGCGCTGGCTGGGCATCGAGCGCGACCCACAGTACGCGGCGCTGGCGCAGGCGCGCATTGACGCCGTCGCGCCGCCGCTGCCGGACGAGGCGCTCTACGCGCCCACGGTTAAGCCAAAGCCGCCGCGCGTGCCGTTCATCAGCCTGCTCGAGGCCGGGCTGCTCCAGCCAGGCGACACGCTGCGCCTGGGCGCGGCTGATCTCTACGCCACAGTCACCGCCGACGGCGCGCTCATTCACGGCGACCTGCGCGGCTCGATCCATCAGGTGGGCACGGCGCTGCTGGGCGCGCCGTGCAACGGCTGGGCGCACTGGCGCTGTTACGACCGCGCCAGCGAGAAGTGGCTGCCGCTGGATGCGCTGCGCCAGCGCCTGCTGCGCGCCTCACCTTGACACGCCTGTGCTGCTCCGCTACCCTTCTCCGCGTGATGTGAGGATTATTGGCACGCCCTGCGGATGCAGATCAAGCGCGATTATTCCCAACCGTTCTTCGGCGGCCGGCGGCGGCGGCGCAGCACTGCGCGCTTCGTGCTGGCCTACTTCGCGCTGCTGGGCGCGTTTCTCGTGTTTGTCTACACCCAGTTCGACCGCCTGCAGCTTGCCGCGCTGGACATGATCGGCCTGGCGCCCACCGCCACGCCGTTCGCCAGCGCGCTGGCCACCGAGGGCGCGCTGCTGTTCCAGCGCGGCGACGTGGCCGGCGCGGCGGCGCTGTTCGAGCGGGCCGTCGCCCAGCAGCCTACCAACGTAGATTACCTCTATGAGCTGGGCAAGCTGTACGTCGAACTCAACCGCGCCGAAGAGGCTGTTCAGGTGGGCGACCGCGCCATCCAGGCCAACCCGCAGGACCCGCGCGGCTACGCGCTCAAGACGCGCGCGCTGGTCTGGAACGGCGAGGCCGCCAGCGCGATCCCGGTGGGCGTGGCCGGCCTGGAGGTGGACAACGCCTTTGCGCCGCTCTACGCCGCCCTGGCGCGGGCCTACACTGCCATCGGGCGCTACCAGCAGGGCGTAGACTACGGCGCGCGCGCCGTCGAGCTGGACCCGATGGACATCGAGGCGCACCGCAGCTACGCCTACACGCTGATCTGGGTGGGCCGGCGCGACCTGGCCATCGAGCAGTTGGAGGACGCGGTGGCGCTCAACCCGTATCTGACCAACTCGTATTTTGAGCTGGCGCTGCAGTACCTTTCGACCAACCAGGAGGAGATGGCGATCGCCACCTACGAGCGCATCCTGTCGCTGGAGCCGCGCAACGAGCGCGCCTACCTGCGCCTGTGCCAGGCCTACGCCCGCGTCGGCCAGCAGGATCGCGCCCAGGGTTACTGCGAGGACGCGCTGGACATCAACCCGAACTACGCCGCCGCTTGGGCTGAAGTGGGCATGGCGCGCTACACGCGCCGCAACTACGAGGGCGCAATCGAGGCCTTTGAGACGTGCATCGCCAACGGCTCGAACGACATCCGCTGCTGGTATCTGCGCGGGCTGGCGCACTACTACCTGGGCGACTGCGACGAAGCCTGGGCGATTCTGGGGGAATCGCTGCCGATGGCCGAGGCGCTGCCCGACGGCGAGAACGTCGTCCGCGACGTGCGCGAGGGGCTGCGCCTGACGACCGTGTCGTGCCCCGCTTACGCTGGCCGCCCTCTGCCCACCATTCCCCCTCCCACCGCTGTCCCGCCCACGCCTATCGGCGGGCTGTGAGGGACAGCCGTGTACCTGCGCACGCCCAAACGCTACCGCCAGGGGCAGCGGCGCAGCATTATCTCGCTGCGCTGGCTGTGGCTGTGGGCGCTCACGCCGCTGGTGGTGCTGGCTGGCGCGCACATCTACAACGACCGCGCTGTCATCGCGCCGCAGGTGGAGCAGGCCATCGCCAGCCTGGTGGAGCGCGCGCAGGAGGCGGTGGCCACCGTCACCGCGCCCACGCCGCTGCCCACGGCCGACCCCAGCCAGCGCCTGGCCCTGGCCGATGCCGCTTGGGTGCGCGGCAACATCGAGGAGGCGGTCAGCCTGTACCAGGAGATCGCGCCGGCGCTGCCTAACGACGTGAACCTGCACTACCGCATCGCGCTGGGCCTGCTGATGGACGGGCGCGCCCGCGACGCGCTGCCCGCTGCCGAGCGCGCCATCACGGCCGATCCGTACTCGCCGGACGCCTGGGCCATCCGCGCCATGGCGCTCAACTGGAACCAGCGCAGCGGCGAGGCCGTCGCCAGCGCGCTGCACGCCCTCAGCCTGGCCGGCCAGGACAACCCGCGCGCCCGCGCCCGCGCTCAGGCTTTTTTGGCCGAGGCCTACCTGGATGCCGGCCAGTATGATCGGGCGCTGAGCACCGTGGAGCGCGCTTTAGAAACCGACCCCAACAGCTTTGAGGCCTACCGCGTGCGCGCGCGCCACAAACAGGAGGTGCAGTTCCAGTTCCGCGAGGCGCTGAACGACTACCAGGCCGCCTACGACCTAGCCCCCAACTTGACCTATCTGGCGATTGACCTGGCGTTGGGCTACATCAACGTGGGCGACAGCGACACCGGCCTGGGCATCCTGCGCGACGTGATTGACCTCAACCCGCGCAACACGCGGGCGCTGTTCTGGCTGGGCGCGCTGTACCTCAACACGGTGGGCAGCCCGGAGCAGGCCAGCGATTACCTGACGCGCTGCGTCGAGATTGACCCGCAGAGCATTAACTGCCACTACACGCTGGGCCGCGCCCAGCACCGCCTGCAGAACTACGCTTCGGCCTTCGAGTCGTTCAAAGCGGCGGTGGACCTGGGCACGACCAGCGCCCGCCACTACTGGTGGGCCGGGCGCGCGCAGGTGCTGCTGGGCAACTGTCCCGCCGCCGTGCCCTACTTCCGCGCCGGCTACGCCTTAGCCCGCCAGGGCGGCGACGAGGCGCTCATCGCCGATTACGAGGACCAGATGCGCAGCTGCCAGATGTTCGCTGACCTGCCCACCGCTGTGCCCGAAGCCGCCGAGGAGTAAAGCGGAGAATAACCAGCCTGCTACTCCCAGCGCCGTTTGGGCTGGCCGGTGTAGCCGATCTCGCGCAGCCGCTCGATCTCCATGCGCTCCAGAGTATCGGCTACACGGCCGTAGTCCGCTTCAGGGATGCGGCGGTGCAGGTCGCCCGCCTCGCGGTAGACATAGCCTACGCCGCCGCACCAGTCGCAGTCCTCGGCGCTGCCGTCGTCGGTCTCCACCCAGGCGTAGCCGTCGCAGGACGGGCAGCGCACGATCTCCGGTGTCATAAAAGCCAGGCCTTCCTAGCGATCAGCTAGAATCTTGTCTACAGCAGCGGCCAGCTCGCGCAGGCTGCTCACGCGGTAGACGCCGTCGGCCAGCGGCGCGTAGTCCAGCATGTCGCTGTCGCCCGTCCCCCACATCGAGGGCGGCTCTGGGTTGAACCACAGCAGACGGCGAGCGCGCCGCTGCAGCATCTGCGCCAGGTCCAGGCGCGGGTTGTTGTAGTTGTTGCGGCCGTCGCCCAGGATGATGACCGTCGTGCGGTGATCCACACAGCTCAGATGCCGCTGGGCGAACGTGTTCAGGCTGCCGCCTAGGTCGGTGTTGTAGTAGCCGGGGCGGTTTTCCGCCAGCACGCGGGCCACTGCGTCGCGCGGCTGCTCCTCGTTGAACACGTCGCTGATGTCCTTGATGTCGTCAATAAAGACGAAGCTGTTGGTGCGCGCCACCTGATCCTGCAGTTCGTAGACCAGCGTGAGCAGGAACTCGGCGCAGTAGCGCATAGACGTGCTGATGTCGCAGATGAGCACCAGACACGGCTTGACCTGGCGCGTGCGGTAGCGGATCTCCAGCGGGACGCCGCCGTACTTGAGAGCGGCGCGCATCGTGCGGCGCGGGTCCGGGCTGCCCAGGCGCGCGCGGCGCTGGCGCAGGGCGGCGCGGCTGCGCAGGCGGGCCGCCAGCCGCTTAATCTCGTCGCGGATGGCCTCGGCTTCCTCGCGGCCCAGGTGGGTGAACGGCACGTCGAGCAGGTCGGGCTTGGGCTGCGGCTCGCGCTCGGCCATCTGCTGCGCCAGCGCAGCCCCGGCGTACTGGGCGATCTGCTGGCTGAGGCCGTCGGCGTTCTGCTCCAGCAGCTCGCGCACCTGCTGGCGCGCCGGGGCGCTCATGCCCATCTGCTCCAGGGCCTGCATCAGCGCCTCAATCAGCTCTTGCAGCCGCTGCAGGCCGGCGTCGCGCTTCATGCGCCGCTCGAACCACTGGCGCTGATACATCTCGCTCCCCTGGTCCAGCCCGGCCTGCTGGCCCATCTGCCGCAGCTGCTCCTGGCTGAAGGGCTGCCCCTGCATCAACTGCTGCAGCAGCTCGCGCAGCGCCTGCATGTCGCCCATCAGCGACTGCAGCGCCTGGCGCAGCGTCTCGGCGTCGTCGGGCTGCAGGCTGGCGGGGATGTTCTCCAGCGGCGGTTGGCCGGCCCCGAAGAACAGCGGGAAGAAGTAATCGAACGCGGCCTGGTCGCGCCGCTCCTTCACCAGGGTCGTCTTCAGCGCGGCCGCGAACTGCGCCCGGTCGGTCACGCCGACGACGTCCACGCCGTACATGGCGTCTTGGCTTTCCGCCAGCGACACGCGCACGCCGGCAGCGCGCAGCGCCCGTATAAAATCCACCATTCGCTTGTCCACTGTTCCGGTAATCCTTAACTACACGCACGGGCGAGGGCGGCGCGGCAGGGCAAACGCACCTAGGCTTTCCCTCCCGCGCGGCGGCGGTCATTATAACGCGACTGCCGTGTTTTGCTGTAGAATGAGCGCTATGCGCCTGATAAACAAGCCAAATCTACACAGAGAGGGGGGTGGGGGTGAGGTCTATCCGCAGCCGGGCCGAGGATCGCGCCGGCTGGCCTTTGTCTGCGCCTCACTTATCCTCCTCCTGCTGGCCAATTTTGCCGCCGCCCAAGACGACCTGCCGCCCTGCGGCCGGCGCGCCGGTTACTTAGAGCGTCCCTGGGTGGACGCGCTGCGCTTCTGCCTGGAGCTGGTGGTGCAGGACGACGCGGCGGGCGAGCTGGCCTTCACAGCGCTGGCCGCTGCCGATGACGGCACGCTCTACGCTGCCCGGCCCTGGGCGGGCGCAGTCCTGGCAATCGAAGACACCGACGGCGACGGCCTGCCAGACACAGCCCGCGTCGCCGCGGACGGCCTGGCGCGCCCGGCTGGGCTGGCCTATCACGCCGGTGCGCTGTACATTGTGGACGAGCGCCGCGTCTACCGGCTGCGCGGGGCTGATCTCGACGCGCTGGTGGATGACCTGCCGGCGGGCGGCGGCTTCTGGAACAGCGGCATCGCGGTGGGGCCAGACGACCGCCTGTACGTGGCCACTGGCGCGCCCTGCGACCACTGCGCGCCGGACGACCCCGCGCGCGGCGCAGTCCTCAGCTTCGACATGGACGGCGGCGGCCGGCAGATCGTGGCGCGCGGCCTGCGCCACCCCGCCGCGCTGGCCTTCGCCGCCGGCGCGCTGTGGACAGTGGACACAGCCCGCGACGGCCTGTTCGACGCGCCCGACCTGGACGAACTCAACCGTGTAACGCCCGGCGCGCACTTCGGCTGGCCGTTTTGTGTGGGGGCGGCCAGCGCGCCAGACTGGCCCGCGGGCGCGTTCGACTGCGCCAGTGCGGCCCCGCCCGCGCTCACGTTTCCCACGCACAGCAGCCCGCTGGCGCTGGCGGCCTACAGAGGCGGCGCGCTGCCCTCGCTGGAGGGCGCGCTGCTGGTGGCGCTGGGCGGCTCGCACAACCGGGCAGACCTGCGCGGCAACGCCGTCGCCGCCGTGTACTTTGACGACGCCGGCGCGCCGTCCGGCTACCACATCATCCTACCGGAAGAGCCGCAGACAACCCAGGCGCGCGGCTTCACGTTGAAAGAGCTGAACTACCGCCTCAGCGGGCTGTATCCCTCGCGGCCCTACGGCCTGGCCGTCAGCCCGGAGGGGTGGGTGTATATCAGTTCGGGGCGGCGCATCTTGGTCATCCGCCCGCAGGTGTTCGGCTGAAACGCGCTTTAGGCCTCGGCGCTGGTCTCGCGCTGGAGCACCACAAAGCCGATGCCGATGTGGTTCAGGTCCTGCGCGCCGGGCGCGCCGCCCGAGCCGACGACCACCCAACCGTCGTTGAGGCGCTTGGCGATCTCCCACTCCGCTTCCGAGCGGCTCAGGATGCCCTCGCTCTCGTAACCGGGGCCGTGCTCCAGAATGAACGTAATGATTTTGACTTCCTTGAGCATTGCGAGCTTTGTCTCCTCTTAAACGGTTGTCGAAAACGGTGGCTAGGCGCGCGCCGCAGCCAGCAGGCTGTCAATAACGCGCATGTTGGCGACGGCGTCCTGCGGCGCGAAGCGCGGCGCGCGGCCGGCCAGCAGGGCGTCGGCAAAATCCTCGACCATCAGTTGGTAATGATCCGCTGGCCCGATGTCAATCTCATCGTAGCGCGTGCCCTGCCAGTGGCGGATGACCGTGCCCGCGCCCGGGTCCATGACGAAGCCCTCTGGGACGAGGATGCGGCCGCGCGTGCCGCGCACCTCGTAGGTGTGGGTGCGGTAAGAGCGCAGGCCGCAGTCGAAATGCGCCACCGCGCCCGACGCGAAGCCCAGCACGCCGGCCAGCGCCTCATCCACGCCGGAGCGCGCGCCGAACGCCGCCACAGCGTGGACGCGCTCTGGCTCTGCGTCGGTGAGCAGGCGGATCACGCTGACGCAGTAGCAGCCCACATCCATCAGCGCGCCGCCAGCCAGCGGCTGGCTGAGGCGGATGTCGTCCTCGCGGGACACCGGAAAGCAGAAGGCCGCCTGCACCACTGTCACATCGCCTACCGCGCCGGCCTCAACCATGCGCACGACCTGCTGCGTCTGCGGGTGGAAGCGGTACATAAACGCCTCGGCCAGCAGCAGCCCGCGCGCGGCAAATGCGTCCACCATCGTCTGTGCCTCGGCGGCGCTGCGCGCCAGCGGCTTCTCGCACAGCACCGGCTTGCCGGCTTCGGCGCAGCGGATGCTCCAGGCGGCGTGCTCGCTGTTGGGCAGCGGGTTGTAGATCGCGTCAATCGTCGGGTCGGCGATCAGCTCCTCGTAGCTGCCGTAGGCGCGCGGGATGCCGGTCTCGGCGGCGAAGGCCCGCGCTTTCTCTAGGCTGCGGCTGGCGACCGCCGCCACTTCGCCATTGCGCGAGGCGCGGATGGCTGGAATCACGCGCTTCAGGCCGATGTTGGCCGTGCTGATGACGCCCCAGCGGATTTTCTGCGGCATGGTGTTCTGTCCCCCTTGTGCGGCCAGGGCACTTCTGCCGTGCGCGTTGTGTCTGCTGGCCCTGGCTGCCAACTCATTGTAACCGACGACGGCCAGCCGCAACAAACAGGGCGGAACAGCGCCCGCCCTGGTTGGCATTGTGATGTG
>Ga0308417_1003157_pt1 | contig 10598 bp, 7 predicted proteins | sample HotsprSampleOS65_FD_203528 | JGI IMG/M metagenome (GOLD analysis project Ga0308417, IMG submission 203528) | Hot spring phototrophic mat microbial communities from Octopus Spring, Yellowstone National Park, Wyoming, United States - 20090730_OS65 ... | reverse complement strand
GCGCATCCCGACCGGCGGGACGCTTTCCGCCAGACGCTGGACACAATCACCGCCCTATCGCCGTCGGTCGCCATCCCCGCGCTCCACGCACTCGACGCACTGACCCAAGCGACGAAGCCGGTTTCGCAACGGCAAGCGGGCGCGTCTCTGGCGCAGGCGCTGCGCAATCACGGCAATGGCTTCCTGGCGCTCGTCGACGCGCTCGCCGATGCACCGCGCACGGCGATTCTTCCGCAGCCGCGATCTGCCCCACGCGCCGTCGCGGTGCGCGCCATCGCCGCCGCCGATCCGCTCGCCGCATATCGCCTGGCGCATGCGTTGCGGAAGGGGAAGTCCGACGCCGTGCTCAACGCGTTGATGGATGCGCCGTTCGATACGTTGACGCGCATCTGGCGCCTCCTGCCGGAGACGCTCCAACACGCCGTCCTCGGTGATCTCGACGCGCTCCTCCGTGACGTCGCCGCGCCGGGACGTGTGGACGATCTCGCGCAGGCGCTGCAGGACTGGGGTGCGGACGACCCGCTGCCGCTGCTCGCGCTGCGGATGCTGATCGGCGACAGCGAAGAACGGCGGGCGTGGGGCATATCGGCGCTGGCGCAGCGCCCCGACGTGGCTGCAGCGCTGCTGCCGCTCCTCCGCGACGACCGACGCACCATGCTGGCGTCTGATCCTACCATTGCGTTCGCCGGCGCCGATCTGCCGCCGTCGCGCCTGTCCGTTCACGGACGCGGACGCGCCCGGAGACGGCGCTAACCATACGCTGCAGGAGGGCCGGCGAACGATAGTCCGTTCGAGATGAGTCCGCGCCGCCGTGCCGATAATGCGCCCAACGATGCCGACGATGCCGATGAAAAGGAGCATCCGCCATGAAGAAGATGGTATCTCCCGCCCTCACCGCGACGCTGCGTGCGCTGCATGGCGAATCCGACCTGCAGATCGTTGCGCCTGCGCTCGACGACCTTTGGTTCACCCGTGTGCTGGCGCTTGCACCGGGCGTCGATCCCATCATCGGCGCACTCGGTGCGCTGGCGGGCGAAGTACCGGACGTACTTCCCCCCGCCGTGCGCGACTCCCCCATTCTCTCCGTCGCCATCGCGTCCTTGATCGGCACGGACACGGGCAAACGCGTCCTGCCGACGTGGGCGGAGGTCGTGCCCGCAGGATGGGGCGCATCCCTCGCTGCTGCGCTGATCGACGCCGTTCGGCGCAACCGCTGTGCGCCCTGGACGGCGGCGGCGCTGATCGGTCCCACCGATGCGAGCGCTGCGCTGCTGCACATAGCATGGGATATCGCCATCGCCATCCGCCGTTGGGGGAAGGCGATGACGGACGACCCAACCGCGTGGATGAACGAACTCGCGCCTACAGGACGGGATCGGCTCCTGGATGTGCTGCGTTGCAACCCCAAGGATGTCGCAATCTGCCTGCCCTGGCTGCCCGCAGAGTATGTGACGGAGACGTCCATGTCGCTCCTTGACGGATGGATCGGCAGCGCGCTCGACGCTTGCGCCGAAGCATCGCCCATCGCCCACGCCCGCCATGCCAACGTTCTCGCAGCGCTCATCCGATCCGCTGGACGGGATCATCTCGTTGCACTGACGCGCCTGGCGGTCGCATCCCGTATGAATTCTGCATGGGAGAGGATTGTGCATCTCTTGCGCGAGGCGCCAAACCATGCCATCCAGGTTGTTGCAGCGGCGCCGTGGGACGCCCTCCATCCAGACGTGCAGGAGACCATCCTGTCCGCCGCTTCACACAATGCCGTGAGCGCCGCTATCGTCTATGCGTGCGGCATGCGGCCCAATCCGCCTGCAATCACGTGGAAGACCGCCCGCGCCTTCTTCGCCGCCGTCACACCGGGAGTCTGGGATGCGCTGCCGAAGCGGACACAGCAAGCGTGGCACAGCTCCCTTGACAAGACAGACCTGCATCGTGCGGTGCGGTCGCTGGGACCCGACCCAATGTTCCTGGCATGCGCTGCACTGAATGCCGATCTGATCGCCGCCGTACGCTGCCACACGCCGAATGAAGAGTCCACGCGCTGGACGCTTCTCCCCGTCGCCATGCATGATCTGCCCGTCGCCGCTGTTCCTGACATCGTCGATGCGCTGCCGCCGCCACCCGACCCCGTCGCGTTCGTCCAGATCGCAAGCGAGTCTCCAAAGATACCGCTTGCATTGCACGATTGGATCATGGCACATCCAACACAGCAGGCGCGGGGGGCCGCGATCACCGTTCTGCATGCGACGGCAAAGCGTAGCGCCCCCATCGAACGTTGCGGCGCGCTGGCGCACGCGCTGGAGGGATGGAGGTGGAAGGAAACGAATGCACTCCTCGCTGCGCTGCTGGACGACACCCGTGCTGCGCAGCACCCACATCCCGACATCCTGACCGAGTACCTGGAGCACCCCGATCAGCTGCTTCCCCATCCCGACATCCTGACCGAGCGCCTGGCGCATCCCGATCAGCTGCTCCCCCATCCCGACATCCTGACCGAGCGCCTGGCGCATCCCGATCAGCTGCTCCCCCATCCCGACATCCTGACCGAGCGCCTGGCGCATCCCGATCAGCACGACACCTTTCGCCAGGCATTGAATGCGCTCGCTGCGCTGCCGCCGTCGGTCGCCATCCCCACGCTCCATGCGCTCGATACGCTGGGGGAAATGCCCGATCCCGATCAACACCGTCAAGCGGGCGAAGAAGTAGCACGGGCGCTGCGCGATCACGGGGACTACTTTACCGCCATTGTCGGCACGCTACGTCCTGACATGCGCGCTGCGCTCCTCCCGCACCTGGATGACCCGCACGTTGGGTCGACACTGGTGTCCATCGCCGCCGCCGACCCGCTCGTCGCGCATCATTTGGCGCATGCGTTGCGACCTCGCTCGCTCAACGTCGTGTTCGACACACTGACAGAGGCGCCGTTCGAAAGGATGTGCCGCATCTGGCGCCTCCTGCCGGAGCCGCTCCAACACATCGTTCTCGGCGAGAGGGACGTGCTGCTTCGCGACGTCGCCGCACCGGGATGTGCGGACGTTCTGGAGCAGACGCTGCGCGCATGGCGAGATGACGATGACCCACTGCCATGGCTGGCGCTGTGTCTGCTGATCGACGCCGACCCTGACCGAAGGATACGGGGCATGATGCTGCTGGCACAGCAGCCCGACATGACAGCTGCGATCCTGTCGCTCTTACGGAATGATCTCCAGACCACACTGGCGTCCGTTCCCGCCATCGGGTTCGCCAGCGCCGATCAGCCACCGCTACCCGCGCCCGCACCCACGCCCATGCCCGTGATCGCTCGGAGACAGCGGCGCTCGCGATAAGAGCAGGCGACTGATGACAAACGGCGGGCGCCGCGATCGCGGGAGGAAGGCGCTCTTACGAACGCGATGATAGGGAAACAGAAGGCGTTCTCATGAACGCGATGATGTGCGGACAGGAGGTCCGCCATGCATTCTCCATCTCCCACCCTCGCCGCGACGCTGCAGGCGCTGCGCGGCGAAGCCGACGTGCATGTCATTGTGCCAGCCCTCAGCGATTGGTCGTTTGCCCGCGTGCTGGCGCTTGCGCCAGGCATCGATTCCGTTGTCGGTCCACCCGGCGCAGTGGCAAGCGTATTGCCGAACTTGCTTGCGCCCGCCGAGGCGCGACTCGCCCATCCTCTCCGCCGCTATCGTGTCGCAGATCGAAACGTCTGCGAGCGTCCGCCATTGCGTACGCTCGCGGCATGCGTTTTGCCCCTCCCGCGATAACGCAGACGACCGCCCGCGCCTTCTTCGCTGTCGTTCCACCAGCGGTCTGGGACACGCTGACAGAGGAGGAGGAGCGCACGTGGCGCAGACGCCTTGATCAAGCGGATGCCCATCTCGCCGTGTGGTCGCCCGGTCATGATGCAACGTTCCTGGAGCGCGCCGATCTCGATGACGCCCTGATTGCCGCCGTGCGCCGCCACCTCCGCGATGACGCCGCCGTGCAGTGGACGCTTCTGCCCATCGCCATGCGCGATCTGCCCCTCGCTGCCATCTCCAGCATCGTTGCTGCGCTGTCACCACCGCCCGATCCCGTCGTGTTCGTGCAGATCGCGTGCAGGGAGTCGTCGCCGACCCGCTCGTCGTCCACCGCTTGTGCACGCACTGCAGAACGGCGATACCGCTGCCATCCTCCACGCGCTGATGCAGCGCGGAGACATGGCGCCGCGCCTGCAGCCCGCTCTCCGCGACGACTTGCAGGCGATCCTCGCATCCCTTCCGGTGATCGCCTTTGCACTCGCCGATCTCCCTTCTCCGCAAGCGCCCGATCCCGTCGCCGCATGAAGACGGCGACGGGATCGGGGAGATGAAGCCAAAAGGAATGGTCGAAATGACGCACAACGGAAGACGGACCCGCACGGAACGATCGTTGCGCATGCGCCAGACGATGGCATGCCAGACGCGGCGCTCTGGGACCGCCATCCCCCCTTGTGCTTGCAACAATACTTCGGACGATGCACAAGCACCCCGAATGTTCCATCATCACCATCTGGCGCGGCAACGGACGATTCGCTGGACGTCCCATCGACACACACACGCAATTGCCCACGCTTGCCGACGTCGTTGCGAAGAACGTGCTGCCGCTGCTGGCGCTATGGATACGCATCGATGCATGTTCCGATGTGCAGTCCGGGGCGCGGCGAATGAAAGGATCTGTGGATTGAACGCAGTTTCCCCCGTCCTCGACGCAACCCTGCGGGCGCTGCACGGTGAAACCGACGTGCGGGTCATTGTGCCCGCGCTGCACGAATGGCTGTTCGCCTCCGTGCTGGCGATCACGCCGAACATGCACCCCATCATCAGCGTGCTCAGTGCGCTGGCGGGTGAGCAACCCGGACTCCTCGCTCCTGCAGCCATCAAGTTCCCCACCCTCCACGCTGCCGTCGCCGCGCCGATCGGCATGGACATGGGGGCCCGCGTCCTGCAAACGTGGGCGGACGTAGCCCCCGCAGGGTGAGGCGTCGCACATACTGCCGCACTCCGTAACGCCGTGCACGCCGGTCGCCTTCGACTATGGGCACGGCAACGCTTATCGGTTCCTGTGGCGCAAGCGCCACACTGCTGATCCAGACGATCGACATCGCCCGTACCGTACGACGTTGGGGACAAGCGACATTCGATACCCTGACCGGCGGGAGAGAGACGCGGCGATCCTGGCGCAACAGCCCGATCTGGCAGCGGCGCTGCTGCCGCTTACAGGATGATCTGCGGGCGACACTGGAGTCGGTTCCCGCCATCGCGTTCGCTCGTGCCGATCGGCCGCCGCCACGCAGTCTCACATCCGCACGACGGCGGCAGCACTCATAGGGGCGGAGGAACGGACAATCCATCGCTGCTCCCGCTGCAATATACGCTGAATGCCACCCCCGACCGGCAAGCGCGGGGAGCGGCGATACCAGAGTTGAGCCCCAGACCTCCGCTGCCGCACGCGCCGATCACCCCCCACGTGCGGCAGCGGAGGTTCCTCTCGAGATCGCCGTATACGGCAAACGCTTCGTCGGAATGATCATTTCCCTTGATTGCTCGTTGACGACCACCGACACCTCCGGCACGATCGCGGTTGCCGAACCAACATCATCGCCGGGAGGAGCCGATGGACGCCACGTGGATTATCCCCGCTGTTGTCGTGATCGGCCCGCTGATGGAACGCCTGGGGCATCGCAGGGATGTACGGGCGAAGGTCCCCGACTCCGAGATTCTGACGATTGCGGTCGTCGCCGCCGGGTATGTTGGCCGTCATCACGAACGGGCGGCGCCGATGATGCGTGAGTTCGGCTATCTGTCGGGGCGGATCGGCGTCTCGCGCTTCCATCGTCGTCTGCATCGGCTCGCCGATCGGATGGCCTGGATTCCCGCGAACGTCGGGGGAGCGTCGCCACGGGCGACGGGTTCATCATCGAGAGCCTCCCCCTGCCGGTCTGCCGTCGTGTGCGCGCCCGGCGCGGTCGGAAGGCGCCGGGCGCGCGAATTCTGCGGGGAGGGCTCGGCGAAACGGGAGAAGGTCTTTGGACGGCGTGTGCATCCGTCCGCCGCCTGCAGCAAGCGCATCCGGGCGTGTGCAGATGCGGCCCGCAGGGGGGGCACGACCTGACCCCGGTCTATGAACCGGCGTATGGCCTGCCCGCCGGGGCGCGGCGGTTGGGCGATAACGCCGACAATAGCGCCGCCGATGCGGACGGCATCCCGGCGGAGACGGGAGTGTGCCCGGTCCCGGTGCGCCGGGCGACCATGCGTCCGCACGCCTGGTGTATGGACGCCATCGAAGTGCGCGCGCATCGTCGTGGCATCGAGATGACGAACGGTCAACAGTCAGCTAGAGAAGATGGGCGCCGGACGCTTGACGGCAGGCGCCAATGCCGGGTTTGAACTGAAGGCGCCTTGATACGCGCTCATTGCACGCATCTGTACGAACATGAACTGACAATCAAGGTATCATTTGTTCGCGTTCAACTTGCACCGACGCGTCTATCATGAATCAAAAGACTTTATGAAAGAAGTATCCGTGACGACGCCATCATCTCCTGCCCTTGCCGCGACACTGCGGGCGCTGCGCGGTGAAACCGATGTGCACGTCGTCGCGCCTGCGCTCGACAACCTTTGGTTCACCCGTATGCTGGCGCTTGCACTGGGCGTCGATCCCATCATCGGCGCGCTCGGCGCACTGGCGGGCGAAGTGCCGAACGTGCTTCCCCCGCCGTGCGCGACTCCCCCATCCTCTCCGCCGCCATCGCGTCCTTGATCGGCACGGACGCGGGCAAACGCGTCCTGCCGACGTGGGCGGCGGTCGCGCCCGCAGGATGGGGCGCATCCCTCGCTGCTGCGCTGATCGACGCCGTGCGCACCGATCGCTGTCCACCATGGTCCGCGGCGGCGCTGATCGGTCCAACAAGCGACACCGCCGCGCTGCTGACGATGTTCGAAGGTATCGCCCGAGCCGTGCGGCGCTGGAGCTTGACGACGCCCAACGACCCAACCGCGTGGATGGACGCCCTGGCGCCTGCGGAACGGGATCGGCTCTTGTCCACGCTGCGCACCCACGCTGACGCCGCCACTCGCTGCCTGCCCTGGCTCCCGCGCCCGCTTGCTGCGGACATTGCCGAAGCTATCAGCAACATGTGGGAAATACGGAACGCGCTTGACGCCTACACCGCTGCATCACCCGTCGCCCGCGCTCTCCATGCCGACATCCTCGCGGCGCTCATCCAGCGTGCCGGATGGGATCATCTCGCCGACTTGACGCGCCTGGCGGCGGCATCCCGTATGGATGCGGCGTGGACGGCGGTCGCACATCTCCTGCGCGATGCGCCGAACGACGCCGTCCGGGTTGTCGCAGCGGCGCCGTGGGATGCCCTCCATGCAGACGTGCAGGCGACCATCCTGTCCGCCACCGATAATGACTCGACTTCGATCTGCGCCGCTATCGCCTTCGCCCGCGGCGTGCGCGGTGATGCGCCGCCGATCACGCAAGCGACCGTGCGCGCCTTTTTCGCCGCCGTCACGCCGACGGTTTGGGATACGCTGACGGAGGGGACGCAGCGGGCGTGGCGCGATGCACTTTCCATATTGGACGCCCACCTCGCCGTGCGCTCGCTCGGACCCGACCCGATGTTCCTGGCAGGCGCTACACTGGACGACGATCTGATCGCCGCTGTGCACCGCCACGTGCGAGATGCGCATGCCATGCGCCTGACGCTCTTCCCCATCGCCGTGCGCTATCTGCCTATCGCTGACGTTCCTGCCATCGTCGCTGCGCTGCCATCACCGCCTGATCCCGTCGCGTTCGTCCAGATCGTGGGGCGGCATCGAGACATGCCGCTCGCGCTCCGCGATTGGATTACAGCGCATCCGACGCCGCAAGCGCTTGCGGGGGCGATCACCGCGCTGCGTGCGGCGTCGCAATCCGCCGCCAGCGCCGCCCGTTCCGCGGCGCTGGCGGCGGCGTTCGCCGGATGGTCATCGGAGGAGGCGACGGCGTTCCTCGCCGCGCTGCCAGACAACACCCGCGCCATGCTGCACCCCAACGCCGATGCGCTGGCGAGCGCGCTGGCGCATCCCAACCAACAGGACGTCTTCCGCCAGGCGCTGGCGGCGCTCGCTGCCCTGCCGCCATCTGCTGCGCTGCCGGCCTTTCATGCGCTCGACGCGCTGGCAGCGGCGTCCAATCTTGTTCAACGCCGACAGGCGGGCGAAGAACTGGCGCGTGCGCTGCGCAATCACGGCAATGGCTTCCTGGCGCTCGTCGACGCGCTCGCCGACGTACCGCGCACGGCGATTCTTCCGCAGCCGCGATCTGCCCCACGCGCCGTCGCGGTGCGCGCCATCGCCGCCGCCGATCCGCTCGCCGCATATCGCCTGGCGCATGCGTTGCGGAAGGGGAAGTCCGACGCCGTGCTCAACGCGTTGATGGATGCGCCGTTCGATACGTTGACGCGCATCTGGCGCCTCCTGCCGGAGACGCTCCAACACGCCGTCCTCGGTGATCTCGACGCGCTCCTCCGTGACGTCGCCGCGCCGGGACGTGTGGACGATCTCGCGCAGGCGCTGCAGGACTGGGGCGCGGACGCCCCGCTGCCGCTGCTCGCGCTGCGGATGCTGATCGGCGACAGCGAAGAACGGCGGGCGTGGGGCATATCGGCGCTGGCGCGGCGTCCCGACGTGGCTGCAGCGCTGCTGCCGCTCATGCACGCAGACGCACGCATGCTGTTGGAGCATGACGTGCGTATTGCCATCGCCGGCGCCGATCTGCCGCCGTCGCGCCCGTCCACTCCGGCTCGGAGACGGCGGCGCTAGCGTGACGGATGGGAGACCGATGACGAACGACGATGCCAGGGTATGCGTACGCCCTGGCGCAGACGCTGCAGGCATGGGAAGCGAACGCCCCACGGTCATTGCTGGCGCTGCGCATACCGATCGACGCGGATGAGGAATGGGGGGAGGGTGAGGTGCGTCGCTGCTGGCGCTGCAGCCCAACATGGCAACGTCGCTGCTGCCGCTCCTGCGTGACGACGTGCGTCCGCCACTGGAGTCACTTCTCGCCATTACGTTTGCCAGTGGCGATCTGCCACCGCCGCTCGTACCCGTGCCCGCGCCCACGCCCGTGCCCGTGCGACGATGGAAGCGCTCGTGAAGAGGGCGGGCAAAGAACAGAGACACGTACGAACGGCGGGTCCCCGATGACGAACGGCGACGTGCGGCAATGGAGAAAGAATGGCGCTATCATGAAAGGAGTGATGTGTGAATAGGAGGTTCGCCATGCATTCCCCTTCTCCCGCCCTTGCCGCAACGCTGCGGGCGCTGCACGGCGAAACCGACGTGCATGTCGTCGCGCCTGCGCTCGACAATACCTGGTTCGCCCGCATCCCGGCGCTTGCACCAGGCGTTGACCCCGTCATCGGCGCGCTCGGCGCGCTGGCAAGCAGATTGCGCGGATTGTCAGGACTCCTCTCACCCGCCGTGCGCGACTCACCCGCACTCTCTACCGCCATCGCGTCCTTGATCGGCACGAACGCAGGCGCCTGCATCCTCCCGGTGTGGGCGGCAGTCGCGCCCGCCGGGTGGGGCGCATCCCATGCCTACGCACTGATCGACGCCGTACGGCACGGTCGCTGCGAACCCTGGGTGGCGGCGGCGCTCATTGGACCGTCCGCAGGCGCTGCCGCGCTGTTGTGCAAGACGTGGGAGATGTCCTGCGCCATCCGCTGTTGGGGACAGACCACGCCCGACGACCCAACGGCGTGGATGGACGAACTGACGCAGGCGGATCGAGATCGTCTGGTGAACGCGCTGCGCGTCGCTCCCAATGACGACGCCGCCCGTTGCCTGCCCTGGCTGCCGGAAGCAAGCGCGGCCGACATCGCTCATCACATCAAGCGCACACATCTTAACTCCCCGCTCGACGCCTACGCCGCCGCATCTCCGGTCGCACATGCCCGCCATGCCGCCATCCTGTCCACCTTCATGCACTGCGCTACAGCAAGCAATCTCGCTCCGCTGACGCGCCTGGCGACTGCATCCCGTATAGACGCGGCATGGGAAAAGATCATACAGATCCTGCGCGCCAATCCCTGGAGCGCCGTCCATGTCCTCGCTGAGGCGACGTGGAACGACCTGCGCGCAGCCGTGCAGGAAAGCATCCTGTCCGCCGCCGACCACAACGCCGTGTGCGCCGCCATTGCGTACGCCCGCGGCATGCGCGACCAACCGCCGCGGATAACGAAGAAGACCGCCCGCGCCTTCTTCGCCGCCGTCACACCGGAGGTCTGGACCGCGCTGCCGGCGGAGACGCAGCAGGAATGGCGCCGCACCCTTGACGGAACGGAGACGCATCTCGCCGTGCGGTCGCTCGGACCCGATCCCGCATTCCTGGCGCGCAGCTATTTCAGCAATGAACTTGTCGCCGCCGTGCGCCGCCATCTCCATGATGACGCCGCCGTGCGCCAGACGCTCCTCCCCATCGCCGTGTGCGGCTTGCCCCTCGACGCTGTTCCCGATGTTGTTGCCGCGCTGCCGCCGCCGCCCGATCCCGTTGTCTTCGTCCAGATCGCAAGCGGCAGCCCGACCATGCCG
>Ga0308417_1003156_pt1 | contig 10600 bp, 8 predicted proteins | sample HotsprSampleOS65_FD_203528 | JGI IMG/M metagenome (GOLD analysis project Ga0308417, IMG submission 203528) | Hot spring phototrophic mat microbial communities from Octopus Spring, Yellowstone National Park, Wyoming, United States - 20090730_OS65 ... | reverse complement strand
ATTAACCATCGTTGCCTCAGGAAGTGAGGTAGTGTTAGCTTATGAGACCGTTAAAGAGTATTTTGAAGATTCTGTTGATTTAGTGAGTGTCTTTTGTTTTGAAAGGGCTACTAATCTAAAAGCTGCTTTAAGAACAGAAAAAATTTTACTTTTAGAGGCTGCTTCTATTCCCTCATTCGCTTCTAAGCTGGAGTTAGTTAACTTTATGGGCATGAGTCGATTCGGGGAATCTGGCAAGGACTCAGATCTGGCTAGGTATTTTGGGTTTACTAAAGAAAATTTGCGGAAAGTGATAGATAGCGCCCTCTAGGAGTTTTTAAAAATAAAGAAGTCTTCCGGCCATGAAGGGTTAGAGCATTTTTACACTCAAAAAAGCAACTTCACGGAATTTTTTTGAAGTTCTGATGGTGGTATAGGTCAATGTGGAAATGTAGCACAGATTAAACAGTCTGATCAGATCCTGTATTATTTCAAAAATTTAAAGAAAGCTTTGCTGAGAGAATAAAATCTAGCTAGATCATAAAATTTGGGTTAGGTGCAGTAGTTTTTATAAGTTAAAATCTTTTGTTTCAAATTCTACCCAGAGCAATCTATAGAAAGCATTTGTGTGATTTCTGCAGATTTTTAGTTAGCCTACTTTCCTAATTTAAAATTAGAAATGCTAAAATTTTAGTCTTTGAGTGGAGGTTCTTTTTGACGGGTAGCATCTTTTTAATGAGTAATAAGTGTGCGCTCGGTTATATAAACACCTGAGCACTTTATTGATTCAAAATTAAAAGGTCTTTGATTATGCGCTAGATAATACCTCTTCTCAAATTGATGGCAGTTTTAGTCAGTTACCACAGAAAGGAAGAAGTAGCTAAATCTGAGCTTTAAATTAAAATTTGCCTATAGGAAATATCGAGCTATGAAAATTCAAAAATCTTTAGACTACTTTTATCAAGGAGGTTGTAGCTAGTTAAAGCCCTTTCGTAGAGCGATCTAAGCTGTTACTAATAATCTTTTTAATAAAAGTTTTAAGGGTAGCTGGTGATGCTAAGGAAGCTGACATGGCATTAATCAAAAAGAGCCTCAAATTAAGAAGTCAGCTTTATAGCTGTAACCTTAAGTTCAGGTTTTGATCATTTTGAACTTCAAGTATTTTAAAAAGTCTTTTGAGATTTTTGACAGCCAAAGTTTATCACGCACGAAATCTTGGTATTTGCTTAGTTTGAACAATAAGAATCTGCAAGGTGCTTTTTGCTAGCCCTTGCAATGATTACTTCCATAGATCCACAGTTAGTAAAAGAGAAGCTTAGCAAAGTTTTTAAATTTTACAGCTCCTTGGTTAGGCCGTTAGAAAAATTTTTGATTTAATGTAACAGAATAAATAAAGCTGTTAGCTTTTTTGACTCAAGCCTGCTAGGGCCCCTAAAAAGATAGGTGACTTTTTTGATGTTACTTAGATTAACAATTTTCACTAACATTCCTGTTGGCCTTTTAGCAATGCTACTAGTAGGAAGATCCTTAGCAGGAAAGTCAAGATAAAATTTTAGACCTTCTTAAGTTAATCTTTTCTTACAAATTTGAGGGTAAAATTGCGTGACAATGTTCTTGCTGGGCTCCTGTAGTAATTGCTAGACAGTCCCTTAAAGACTAAAGCTTTTTGTTGAGTCAGGATTAGACTGTAATCTTAAATGGTAACAATCCCTTAATCTAAGAGGATAATTTATAATAAAAATGAACTCGTGATCCTCTTTTTATGGGATAAGCTTGCTAAGAGACTTGCAAAATAAAGCACTTTTAAATAAAACTTACTTTGACATTTTTTCGCAACAAAATTTCTTTGCAAATAAACAGCTAAATAGTTGAAAAAATAGCAGTCTCTTATTAGGAATCTTGTTCTAAATCAAAGGAAGTAATCTTTATCTATTCGGTTAAAAATTTAATTAATGTTTTAAACAAAAAAGATGTTTCAATTTGTAAAGCGGGCATACTTTGGAGCCGACTTAAGCAACAGCTCTTGGATCCATCTGAAAGTTTAAATCGTCGATTTAAGTTGTTCGAGTTTTTGATCGAGAACTTTAGAGACTTCTCTTGGGTTTGCCGAGTTAAATTTTTGCAAAACTAGCCCAACGAGGGCAGCTTTTTTCTTGTCTCTGCCTTTTAAAATCTCCTTTACAATGTCAAAGTTTTCTTTTAACACGAGATCTATATAATCTAAAACCTCATCTGATAAGGACGAATGAAGAAGTTGACGCGATTCTATAATCTCTGCCACAGATGCTTTTTCAGAGCTGATAATTTCAGCTAAAATTTCGCGACAGTTCTTTCGAGTTAATTTATCTGCTTCTAGTAAATCAACTAGCTCAAAAATCTGCTCCTCTGGCAAGGCGATTTGGTCTGCAGACTTTTTTAAACTGTTAAGAACACCTTGAATATCGTTAATAATTAAACTTGCTAAAATTTTTGAACTCTTTTTTCTTTCCACACCTTTTAGCATCAGCATAGCAAACGGTTTGGTACTAGATATAAATAAAGCTTCAGAGGGAGAAAGCCCCACATCTCTGACGAGTGTTTTGTAAATGTCAGTTGGATTTGGATGCGCTAACGCCTTTAATCTTTCAATCAGCTGTTCTGAAATGACTAAAGGAGGCAGATCAGGTTCAGGCATAAACCTATAGTCACTGTATTCCTCTTTAATCCGAAGAGAATAGGTGATATTTTTTTCACTGTCATAGCCTCGAGTTTCTTTCTTAACGGATTTACCCTCTCTCAATTGCTTGATTTGTCTGGCGATTTCGTACTCTAAAGCAGCTTCTAGAAACTTGAAAGAGTTAATGTTCTTAATCTCAACCCTAGTTCCTAACGACATTGTTCCGGTTTGTCTAACGCTAACATTTGCATCGCATCTTAAAGAGCCCTTTTCTAAATCACCTTCGCTCAAATCTAAGAATCTAACTAGATTCCGTAACGCCTTTAGAAAGCCGGAAGCTTCGGAAGGCGAAGAGAAACATGGATCAGTAACTATCTCTACAAGAGGGACTCCTGCTCGATTTAAATCAATTAGGCTACAACCTAAAGCAGTATCATGTATGCTTTTGCCCGCGTCTTCTTCTAAAACTATAGATTTGATTGTAACCTCTTTTAAGCCATTCTCTGAAGGATAACTAAAGTTGCCCATTTGAGCAAAAGGCTTAAAAAATTGTGTTATCTGATATCCCTTAGGTAAGTCTGGATAAAAGTAATGTTTTCGATCAAAAAAAGATACTTTGTTAATTTTGCAGTTAAGCGCTAAAGCTAAGATTATAGCTTTTTCAAGCGGCTCCTTATTTAACACCGGCAGAGTGCCCGGCAGAGCAAATGTGTAGAAATCGACGTTTACGTTAGGTTCGTCTGTAAAAAAATTTCTAGCTCTACAAAACAGCTTTGTGCTACTTTTGAGCTGAACGTGAATTTCTAAACCTATAACGGGCTCGAAACTTACTTCAAAACTCATCTAAGAACACTTCTGTTTCAGGCTTAAAGCCGTAGAGTGTCCAGCTAAAAAGCTCACTCTCGGTTGAAGTTTGATAAGGCTGCAGAACAAGTATTGAGCCTGCACGCGGAACGGACTGGTCACTTTGACTGAAAAGCTTGTAGATATAGCCATCCTCTCCTTCCACTATGTCTATTCCTGAAACTCTCAAAGACCAATCTGCAGGCTTTTTTAAACTTTTATAACGTGCCTGGATGATTTTTCGTACAACGATACATTTAATACCTTTAATCACGGCTTAATTGTTTCTACCTCGAATGCAGCAAAGTATGGGCTGGGGCCAAAACGAAGATCTCTGATCATTTCCGCCGCATCTTTTGTTTCCACCAAGGACCATAAAACCATAGGTTCGCCTTTGGGTCCTGACTCCTCTATTCTTAAGGGGACTAAATAAAAACAACCTTGTACTCCTTCTGACTTGGTTCTAAGTTGATAAATTGAAACGGGCATTCCTTTTTGTTTTGCTATGGCCTGAGCCTGTTCCTTCAACTGCTCTTTGTCCTTGGAAATAATCCACTGATTCTTGCCTGTGCCCTGGCAGGCGTAAAATTCTTTCCCAAACTCCAAAGATTTTTCTAAATGGCAAAGCCAATCAATTGACATTGAAACTTAACAATAATTTTAATCTAAACCCATACCTTCGTACAAACTCACACACTAACCGTCCCCGGCGCGATTCGAACGCGCGACCTTAAGTTTAGGAAACTTACGCTCTATCCAACTGAGCTACGGGGACTTCTAAATTTTAAATTATACACTCAGCGTTGGTTGAGAACATAAAAAAATCTCAAAGCAACTTAAATATTCTAAAAAGCTACCTTTGCTTAAAACTGAATTTAGGCTCTTCACCTTTTGCCAATCTGGAAATATTGGCTCGATGCGCAAAAAATATCAGAACAGCCACCAAAATCCACAGTTCAATGTAGGCCGCCCCCAAAAGATAAAGTGAACTTATTGTAAATAATATACCTAGTAAACATGATAAAGACACAATTTTTGTTATTAGGAATAAAGCAGTCACTGATATACAGAAAGTTAAAAAAGCCACAAAATTGACACTCAGGAGAACCCCTATGAAAGTCGCTACTCCTTTACCGCCCCTTAGAAAAAAGGGGATCGAAAAAATGTGCCCTGCAACAGCCAGACAACCGCATAGCTCCGGGGTTAGACCCCAATAATAGCCTAGTTGAACAGCTAGAAAACCTTTTAAAATATCAACGATCAAAGTTATTAAACCCCATTTCAGCCCTAAAGCTCTGGAAACATTTGTGGCTCCTACATTTCCACTACCAATTTTTGAGATGTCAATCTTATGGCTACGAGTTATGATCAATCCTGTAGGGAAAGCTCCTAATAAATAGCAAAGTAAGTAAGCGAGAACCATCATTTGTTAAAAAAAGCTTTGCCCATCACAACTTCATCTACTTTCAATTTGGAAAGCTCCAGTGCAATTTGATCATCCACCCCACCATCTACGCAGATACTGAAGATCAAATTTTCCCGCTCTCTTAACCTAGTTAACTCTTTCACTTTTTCTTTGGAAAAATCCAGAAATTGTTGTCCGGAGTACCCTGGACATACAGACATCACTAAAATTGAATCGAAGTAACAGATAATATCTTTTATCATTGAAACCGGAGTCTCCGGATTGATTGCAAGCCCTACTTTTTTACCTGTTGCTCGAATTTTTACCGCTAATCGCAAATGGTGAACATTATTTTCGTAGTGAAAAGTGATCCGGAAACAATTACTGATGAGGAAATTCTCAACTTGTATGGACGGGTTTGCTACCATAAGATGCACATCAAGTTTAAGATCAGGTATGTTTTTTTGAAGATCTTTGGCTAGAAAGGATCCAAAAGAAATTTCAGGTACAAAGACTCCATCCATTACATCAAAATGCACAACAGAAATCTTAAGCTTGGTAATAACGCTTTTGATATCGCTTAATGGAGCTGCTAAAAGGCTTGGAAGAATTAACATACTAACTAACTTATCTTAAACGACTTACAGAAAAGAGCATCTAAGTTTATTGGCTTTTAATATCATATCGTAATTTACCACTGAATCCATTTACTAAATCCTCACCAGTAATAATTTTACCTCCCTCAAACTGACACAACGTAACCTTTAGGCACCCATCAGAGCAACGAAGATAAAGACTGTTTTTTACATTAAACAACATTGGCTCTCCGCCATCTAAACCAGTAGCTACGATTGCTCGCAAAATTTTTAGTCTTCTCCCATTCAGATCAACGTAGGCTCCGGGTTTTAAGCTTAGCGCGTTTATGTGTCTGAGCGTTCTAAAGACGTTGGTTATTTTGAGCCTCTCTAACTCAGCAGTAATTTTGGGGGCGTAGGTAGCCAGAGACTCTTCTTGAGCAACGCAGTCTAATTTGCCTTCTTCTATTTCTGTTAGAGTTTCTACAACAGTTTTAGAGCTCAGCTCTGCAATTATTCCTCTTAAATCGGTATATGTGATTGAGTCGTCTAACGGAACAGCAATTTGCTTATAAACGCAACCTGTATCAAGACCCTCGTCCATTTTCATGTAAGAGATTCCTGTTTGATTCTCTCCTGACAGTATTGCCCATTGCAGAGGTGCAGCTCCCCTAAATTTAGGAAGAAGCGAAGCATGAATATTTACAGGAGCAATTTCTGGGAGAGACAAAAAGGATTTGGGAACTAGCAGCCCAAAATCAACTGTCACGAGAAACTTAAAAACTAGGCCATTTAGTGTATCCATTGAAAAATTTCTCAAAGTTTTAACTGTGAAAAAAGGTAAATTGTTTCGCTCGCAAAAACTCTGAACTTCACAACCCGGCTTAGTTATTGCAAGACACTCATATTTTTTAAAGATGGCTTCCAACACTTTTTGGCTAATTTCAGTTGAACCTAAAAAAAGTATCACTTGCTATAACTCCGTTTTTATAGGTCTTTTAAATAGCGAAGCGATAACCGAGCTTGGGGTTTCACCTTGGATGATTCGATTAACGGCATTTAACAAAGGGGTGTCTGTTCTTAGTTCGCTCAAAAACTCGTTAATGTACCTTATGGAATTAAAGCCCTCTACTGTTTGGTTTATTAATTTCAAAGCCTGCTCGGCAGTATAGCCTTGAGCCAGCAACCGACCGAATTGGAAGTTTCTGCTGTCACTATTTGAACCAGTCAAAAAAAGATCTCCAACGCCTGCAAGTCCAAAAGCCGTATTTGGATCGCAATTGAGATCTGTTAAAATTCTGCTTAATTCAACTGCCGCTCGACTTAACAAAGCAAACAAGCTAGATTTACCAAAACCCAAACCAGCGCAGAAACCAGTTCCCACTGCAATCACATTCTTATAAAAGCCGCACACTTGAACTCCCAAAGGATCTGTTGATGGATAAATTCTTAAGCAATCTATTTTAAAATTCTTGGAAAGTTCAAAAGCAGACATATCTTCAGATGCTAACACCGAAGCCATTGGTTGTAATTTTATTAAGTCTGATGCAAAATTAGGTCCTGATAAAACTAAGACATTTTTGAAACCTTGGGCTTTAAAATAAGTGTAAGGAAGAAAATATGGGGGCTTAAGTAAACCTTTGGTTGTAACTACAAGCAAAACTTCTTTAGCAATTTTATTCCAATCCAGTTGATCTAAGCTAGCTGCTGGGATACAAACGAATATTAGATTGCAACTGTTTAAATCTTCGATTCTGTCTGTGGCTTTTAAATCCCCTTTTAGATTCTCTTCCGGAAAGTACTTACAATTAAACCCCTTTGTATTTAAAGAATTAATAACCTCTAAAGAGCGCGCCCATATGTAAACCTTTCTACCATGACTTAAAAATACTTTCAGTAGAGCTGTTCCGAAAGACCCTGCTCCCAATATGCCAATTTCCGCTTTCGCATCACTCATCAGTTTGATAAATGAGGCTGCAAGCTACAACCTTTTCGCTTTCTTCTAAATCCATAACCTTTACTCCCTGTGTATTTCTTGAGGTTACTCTTATATCCTTGACTTTTACTCTAGCTACCTTGCCGGCAGAGGAGACTAAAATGATTTCGTCGTCTTCTTCTGAGGCAAAAGAAGATACAACATCGCCGTTCTTCGCTGTCACTTTAATGTCTATTATTCCTTTACCCCCCCTTCGCTGAACTCTGTACTGATTTAGAGGGGAGCGCTTGCCAAAGCCTTTCTCGGTGATTGAGAGAACGTGCTTATCATCTCTATCTGTGATGATCAACCCAACAACCTTATCATCCTCAGACAAACTCATGCCTTTGACTCCCTGAGCAACCCTGCCCATAGGCCTAATCTGCTTCGAGGAAAACCTAATACTAAGTCCCGATTTAGTGTTCAAGATTACATCTGATTGGTTGGTCACAATCCCTCCTCCTACGACATAGTCAGAGTCTTTTAAATTTATAGCAACTATGCCGCTTTTTCTAATTTTTTCAAACTCTTGCAGAGGCATTTTTTTCACCAAGCCACTGGCTGTACACAAAAACAAATACTGATTCGGTTCTAGATTTCTAGCTGATATGATGGTTGTGACGTTCTCTGCAGTAGATAGACTAAGAAGATTTGCTATCGATCTACCCCTTGAAATTCTGCTTCCCATAGGAACTTGATGAGCTTTCAAAGAATAAATTTTGCCATTACTGCTCAAAATAAAGAGGCTACTTAAATTTGTTGTGTGTATTATGTTTGATACATAGTCGTCATCGAATGTCGAAGCTCCCGTAACTCCTTTTCCTCCGCGTTTCTGAGAGCGAAATTCGCTTAAAAGCACTCGCTTCAGATACCCTTTTGCGGTTACCAAAATAACTACTTCCTCATCCTCAATTAACTCTTCGACATCGAAAGAACCGTTTTCGTTGGTTATCAAAGTTCGGCGCTTGTCGCCGTACTTCTTTTTTATGTCTTCCAAGTCTTCTAATATTTTTTCATTTAAGCAATCAGGCGATCGAAGGAGCTTTTCTAAATCTCCTATTTTAGCCTGAATTTCTTCTTTTTCTTTTAAAATGCCTTCTCTTTCCAGTTTAGTTAATTTTTGAAGTCTTAGTTCCAAAATGTGAGAGGCTTGTTTATCGGATAAGCCGAATTCTTTAATCAAGTTTAATGCCGCAGTTTGCGGATCCTCACTTGACTTAATTATTTGAATAGCTCGGTCGAGATTCGAGATCAACACCAGAAAACCCTCCAAAATGTGTAGTCTTTCTCTTGCTAGTCTAAGTTCGTAGATAGCCTTGCGCGTTAGAATTTCTTTACTGTGCTTGAGATACTTTTCTAAAAGCTGCTTTAAATTGAAGATAGTCGGAGCTCGGTCGTCTAACGCTAACATTATGATGCCATAAGTTGTTTGCAGATTTGTGTGCTTGTAAAGTTGATTTAGAACTACTTGAGGGGTGGCTTCCCGCTTCAACTCAATTACAATCCGTAAGCCAGATCGATCTGATTCATCCTTGATCTTGGAAATTCCATCAATAACCTTCTGGTTTACCAACTCAGCAATTTTTTCTAAGAGTCTTGCCTTGTTTTCTTGATATGGAATTTCTGTGATAACGATGTAAGTATCTTTCTTCTCCGCTACAATTTCGGCTTTCGCTCTTATTTTAACGAGACCTTTTCCCGTCGAGTAAGCTTGCTTGATTCCCTCGGTTCCTATTATGATTCCTCCCGTTGGGAAATCTGGCCCTTTAATAAACCGCATTAAGTCAGCCATTGAAGCCTCAGGATTCTTAACCAGAAAGCACAAAGCATCTACAACCTCCGAAAGATTATGAGGCGGAATGTGGGTTGCCATACCTACAGCAATGCCGTCCGCTCCGTTAACCAATAAATTAGGAATTCTGGCAGGGAAGATAGTAGGTTCATTTTTTGTTTCATCAAAATTTGGAATAAAACTTACTGTTTCTTTATCTATGTCAACCAATAATTCTTCACCAATTTTAGATAAGCGGCACTCTGTGTAGCGATAGGCTGCGGGAGGGTCTCCGTCTATTGAGCCAAAATTGCCTTGCCCATCAATCAGCGGATACCTTACAACCCATGGCTGAGCAAGTCTGACTAATGCGTCATAAACTGCTGCGTCCCCGTGAGGGTGATAATACTTTAGCACGCTTCCAACCACTCCGGCACACTTCGAGTGTTTTTTAGCTGAAGTTATCCCCTCTTCAAACATTGAGTAGAGAATTCTGCGCTGTACGGGCTTCAAGCCGTCTCTAACATCCGGTAACGCTCTACCTACGATTACACTCATTGCGTAATCGAGGTAAGCTTTTTTCATTTCTTGTTCTATTCCAACAATTTTGACCTCCGCCACTTCTGCTGCTTCTTGAAAGCTTAAGTCTTCTAAATTTTACTCAAAAAATTAGAGAAAAGTCGAACCCCAAATCCTGTGGCTCCCTCTCCCAAATGAGCAAAAATCTTTTTTTCATGCCAAGCCACTCCTGCTATATCTAAATGACTAAAAGTCACGTTTTTTTCATAAACGAAACTTTTTAAAAACATTGCACCTACGATAGGTTGGCCAGAACTTAAAGTGCCAATATTGGATAAAACTTTGTCGTCCCTTCTCAAATGTTTTGCGTAAATTTCATCGATAGGAAGGCGCCAAATGTACTCTCCAACCTCTTTACCGCTTTCCTCAAGTTTCTTTGCTACCGAATCATCGGTAGAAAAAAAACCGCCGTGCAAAATCCCTAAGCCAACCCGAACCCCACCCGTCAAAGTGGCCAGAGTAAAAAGCTGTTTACATTTGTTTTCTTGAGCTGTAATTAAAAGATCTGCCAACACAATTCTGCCCTCAGCATCGGTGTGGTCGACCTGGATGAGTAAACCGTTTCTCATTTTAATAAGGTCACCCGGTTTGTAAGAGTTCGGGCTAATTAGGTTAGCGGTTAGCCCTAAGTAAACCTCCAGATTTAAGGAAAGCTCTAAGGTTTTGGCTGAAAGCAAACTAAAGAATGCAAGTGATGCCCCGCCTAAGTCATACCTCATATGCTTCATACCGTCAACCGGTTTAATCTGAAGACCGCCCGAGTCAAAACATATACCCTTTCCTAAAAATGCAGTTTTTGGTTTCGATTTATCGGTTA
>Ga0308417_1003154_pt1 | contig 10603 bp, 8 predicted proteins | sample HotsprSampleOS65_FD_203528 | JGI IMG/M metagenome (GOLD analysis project Ga0308417, IMG submission 203528) | Hot spring phototrophic mat microbial communities from Octopus Spring, Yellowstone National Park, Wyoming, United States - 20090730_OS65 ... | reverse complement strand
TGCTGGTGAACACCAGATACCAGTCGGTGCAGGGCGTCACCAGCAACATCAGCAGGCCGATCCACAGCGCCGGCTGATCGCGCAGGAAGAGCCAGCCCAACAGCCAGGCCAGCAGCGGCGTCCAGGCGAAGTTGATCGCCAGGCTGAGCATAGCGACCCTGCGGTGACGCAGCGCCCCCCCGATTTGACGCAGCGGCACGTGCAGAAAGGCGCCGGTCAGCATCGCGATCAACAGGGGCAAAATCAGCGCGCCGGCCGGTTCGGCCAGCCCAGGCAGTTGCCCTAGCCCCAGGCCGGCGAAGACCGCTCCCAGGATGATGACCGGTTGCAGCCGCTCGAAGAAGCTCACGGGCCTGGCGCTACGCGCGTCGCCCCTCCAGCGCCTCGCGCAGCAGGCGGTTAATCAACTGCGCATTCCCCTTGCCCTTCGTCGCCTTCATCGCCTGGCCCACCAGGAATCCGAACACCTTCTCCTGGCCGCCGAGGAACTGGCGGACCTGGTCAGGATGTGCATCGATCACCTGGGCGACGACCGCGCGCAGCGCACCTTCGTCGCTCACCTGGGCCAGCCCCCTGGATTCGACGATGGCGCGCGGATCGGCGCCGGTGTCGAACACTTCCTCGAAGATTTGCCTGGCGGTGTTGGTGTTGATCGTCTGGCTTTCCACCAGGCTGATGAGCTGGGAGAGCTGCGCCGGCTGCACCTTGACCGTTGCGATGTCGGCCAGCGGTATGCTGCGCGCCTTCATCAGCCGGAACACCTCGGTCTGAATCCAGTTGGCGGCGGCTTTGGCGCGCGCGCGGACCACGTCGGCCGGCGCAGAGTCGGCGGCGCAAGTCACCACCTGCTCGAACCACTCGGCCACAGACCGGTCGCTCGTCAGCTGCGTCGCGTCGTATGCGCTCAGACCAAAGTCGCGCCGGTAGCGATCCTGGCGGGCCAGCGCCAGTTCGGGGGTGCGCCGGCGCAGCGCGTCCAACCAGCCGTCGTCCACTTCCAGCGGGGGCAGGTCGGGTTCGGGGAAGTAGCGATAGTCGTGAGCGCTCTCCTTTTCGCGCTGAACCACCGTCACGCCCCTGGCCTCATCCCAGCCCAGCGTCACCTGACGCACAGCTTCGCCGCGTTCCAGCAGCGCTGTCTGCCGGCGGATTTCGTAAGCAATCGCATCGCGCACGGCGCGCAGCGAGTTGAGATTTTTGATCTCGACCTTTACGCCGAAGTCCGTGCTCCCCCGGGGACGCAGGCTCATGTTCGGCTCGCAGCGCATGGCGCCCTTTTCCATGTCGCCGGTGCTCACGCCCAGATAGCGCACGATCTGCTGCAACGCACTCAGGTAGGCGTAGGCTTCGTCGGCGCTGCGAATATCCGGCTCGGTCACGATCTCCAGCAGCGGCACGCCGCTGCGGTTGTAGTCCACATACGACTTGTCGGCGATGTGCGTGAGCTTGCCGGTGTCTTCCTCCAGGTGAGCGCGGCGGATGCGGATGCGCTTGCGCGCGCTTTCCTCGCTCCAGTTGCCGGTGCTCAGATCGCGCACGTCCACCTCGATCCAGCCATCGTAAGCCAGGGGATACTGATACTGCGAAATCTGGTAGCCCTTGGGCAGATCGGGATACCAATACGACTTGCGCTCCCAGAAGGTGTGTCGTGCGATCTTGCAGTTGAGCGCCAGGCCAACCATGATGGCGAATTCCACAGCGCGCTTATTGATCACCGGCAGCGCGCCGGGCATGCCCAGACACACCGGGCACACGTTGATATTCGGCTCGACGCCGAAGAAGCGCGCGCTGCACGCGCAGAACATCTTGCTGTTGGTATCCAGCTCGATGTGGGTCTCCATGCCGATGACGACTTCGTATTCCATGCGTTGTGACCGATGAGTAAAGATTTAGCGATGAGGGCCTGAGCAGGGCGGGAGCTGTCGCCGGCTAGGTCATCGCAATTGCCGATTTCTCCTCTCCGAGCTTCAAATCCGGCGCTACGTCCATGGCGAGATCGTCGCGCACGCCGCGCAGAAAGGCATAGTAGCCGGCTGCGCCGATCATTGCCGCATTGTCGGTGCACAGGTAGAGTGGCGGGAACGATACCGCTGCGCCGAAGCGGGCGTGCATCTTCTCGCGCAACAGCTTGTTGGCCGAAACACCTCCCCCCACCAACACCGCGTTCACGTCGAAGGCCTCGGCGGCTCGCGCTGTCTTCTCCACCAGCCAGTCCGTCACGGCGTTCTGAAAGGATGCGGCGATATCGTTGACCAGCGCGCGCTCCGGCGGCTGACCGTTTGCGCTCGCGTGCTCCTGTGCCAGCCGCAGCGCGTGCGTCTTGGCCCCGCTAAACGAGAACATGTATGCATCGTTGGCGACCCGCACCGTGCGCGCTCCCAGCGATACTCGCGGGCGAGAAAACTGAAAGCGGCGCGGGTTGCCGGACTCCGCCGCGCGCTGGATGGCTGGCCCACCCGGATAGCCCAGCCCCAGCAGGCGCGCCACCTTGTCGAAGGCCTCGCCCACAGCGTCATCCACCGTGTGGCCGAGGAGCTGATAGCGTCCATGGCCGCGCATCAGCACCAGCTCGGTATGCCCGCCGGAGATGATCAGCGCCAGCAATGGGAAGGGCACATCCGAATACAGCACATGGCGCACCTGTGACGCCGACGACTCCGGCGGCTCAGCCGTCTCCAGCCAGTGTGCATAGATGTGTCCCTCCAGGTGATTCACGCCGATCAACGGCAGCCCATGCGCCAGGCAGATGCCTTTGGCGGCATTCACGCCGACGACCAGCGAACCGGGCAGCCCCGGTCCTTTTGTCACGGCAACGGCGCGCAGTGAATCCCAGCTCGCCCCGGCCTCCGTCATGGCCGCATCCATCACCGCCGCGATGGCCTCGACGTGCGCCCGCGATGCCATTTCTGGGAACACGCCCCCGTAGTGGCGGTGCAACTCCATCTGCGAGGCGATGACATTCGACCGGATGAAGCGACCATCGTCAATTACCGCCGCAGCGGTTTCATCGCACGAAGTCTCGATGGCCAGAATGCGCGTGGGCATGGCATGTGATTATAGGTTGAAGGGTGAAGGCAGAGGGCGTTCAAGCTGGATAATTGGCGCGTTGCGAAAGACTATGCTGCCGGAACATTCCCATCCAGCGACGCCATCCATGTCATCTCCTTCATCTCTGATCCCCGACGCCCATTTCTCAACGCCCCATCCTCCGTCGTTTATCCCTGCGCAGTTGGCCGAATGGCTGCCGGCGCGCACTGTGCTGATGTGCGAGCCGGGCGTCGAGACGTTGTTCTCCATTTTGCACACCGACGCCGCCAACTTTCTCTTTCCTTTCTCGCTGGCTCAGGGGCGCGAGGAGCACCGCGCCTACCGCCGCGCCCTCGAAGCGCACGGCGTGCAGGTGGTTGACCTGCGCGCGCTGCTCACCCAGGCGGACCGCGCGCGGCTGGTGCAGTGGGCGCGCCAGGCGGTGGCGTTCGACTTCGACGCGCAATTAACCGACGAAGAACGCGCCAGCGTCGTGACGCAGCTCGACGCAGCGTTGAATGCGCTGGACGCCGGCAGCCTGGTGGATGTGCTGATGCTGCGCCCCACGCTCCGAGTCGCCCGCGACGATGCTGCCCTGGATGCCACTACGCGCTTCAAGGCGCAGTTCACGCTTGCGCCGCTCAGCCCCTACTACACCCGCGATCCGTTGATCACCACGCGCGCCGGCGTGGTGATCACTCGCCTCAAGCTGGCTCAGCGCGCTGCCGAGAACGACCTGGCGGCTTACGCGCTGGAGGTGCTCGGCATCCGGCCGATCTATCGCGTGCAGGCGCCCGGAACGCTGGAGGGAGGCGACTTCATCCCCTGTGGCGACTTCGTGCTGCAAGGCCAGGGGTTACTGACCAACGAAGATGGCGTTCAACAGTGTCTGGCCCATCGCGTCTATGGCTATGTGGAAGTCGCCGTGGTCGAAGATCCGCGCATGGGCATGGATGAGATGCACCTCGACACCTATTTCGCCATGCTCGACCGCGACCTTGCTATCTGCGAGGACAGCCGTCTGAATGGCGACGCTGAGCCGGCGGTGAAGGTGTACGCGCCGCAGGGCACGCCGACGGACTTCACCTACGCGCTGACGCGCACCATGCTGTTCTCGCGCTACCTCACAGAGAAAGGCATCCGCGTCATCCCGTTCAGCAAAGCCGAGCAGGAACGCTTTGCCGCCAACGGCCTGCTGGTCGCTCCGCGCAGGCTCATCGCTGTGGCAGGCGCGGGCGAAGCCTGCCTGCAGCGGCTGCGCGAAGCAGGCGTGGAAGTGCACCTGATCGCTTTCGATGCCCTCACCGGCGGCTACGGCGGCCCGCACTGCTCCAGCCAGGTGCTGCTGCGCGGCTGAGGCGACAGTCGTCGCGGCTGGCCAGCCGGCGGCCGCAGCTCTACATCGAAAACTCGGCGAATGCGTCCACCACCGGCTTGATGTCATCCATGAGCGGGTAGAGGATCGGACAGGTGACGCCGGCCGCCACATATTCGCGCACCTTGGCCACGCATTCCTCGCTGGTGCCGACGGCCATCAGCATGCGGGGCACGTCGTCGGGGATGACCCTGGCTGCGGCGATGTATTCGGCCTCGGTGGCCGGCCAGCTCATCACGCTCTGCACGCGGGCGATCAGGTCTTCGGGCACGCCGCTGGCCTTCATGATGTGCGGCTCGGTGGCCAGGTAGTAGGCCACCAGCTTCTTGGCCTCGAAGTAGGCTGCCCGTGGGTCGTCGTCGCTGAGCGAGCACACCAGCAGCTCCGGCCGGTCAATCTGGTCAATGGTCTTGCCGGCTCTGGCCGCGCCCCTGGCCACCAGCTCAACTGCGCGCCGGATGTACTCCACGCTGACGACGTAGTTCAGCACCACCCCGTCGCAGATCTCGCCGGTCAGTTCCAGCATCTTGTCGCCGGTGGCGCCGATGTAAATCGGGATATCGCGCGGGCGCGTGTCGCCGAACACCACGTCGAGCCTGACCCGGTCGAGCTTGACGAACTCGCCCTGATACGTCACTTCCTCCATTGTGAACAGTTGGCGGATGGCCTCGACGTATTCGCGCATGGCCTGCAGCGGCCGCTCGCGCTTGACGCCGACGCGCCCGGCGATCGGCTCCCACCACGCCCCCAGTCCGAGCATGACGCGCGATGGCGCGTCCGGATCATCGCCAGTTTGCCTACCAAGCTCCCACATCGTGCTCCAGCTCGCAGCGATCACGGCCGGATTGCGCGTCCAGATCGGCAGCACGCCGCTGCCGACGCGCAGCTTCTTCGTGCGCGTCAGAAAGGCGCTCATCATGACAATGCAATCGCGCGCCAGGCGCGTATCAGCCTGCCAGATTTCAGAGAAGCCCCTGGCCTCGGCGTACTCAGCCATCTCCAGCTCGTAGGCGAGGGGATGCTTATCCTGCATGTAGAGGGCAAAGCGGGGCTGGGGGGATGTAAGTGTCTTGGTCATAGGCCAGGATTGTAGTGAATACAGTACGCCGGGACGCGGAAAGAAGCGCTGCGCCCGGCGGGCAGCACGCCCAGCATCGCCGGTATCTCTGCCAGCAAGACAGGGCTGCTCCTGCTGATGAACGCACCCCCTGGAATTTGTCATGCCGGGCGGCTTTCGTATAATCGCGTTCATTGCATCCCCTGTCTTTGAACGCAGTTGGGGCAGACAGTTTTCGATTCCGGAGGCAGATGCGTTGTCCGAGTTCGCAGTTGAAATGCGAGACGTGAGCAAAGTTTTCGGCGACGTCGTCGCCGTGGATCACGTCTCCATCAGCATTCGCCAAAAAGAGTTCTTCGCTTTGCTCGGGCCGTCGGGATGTGGCAAGACTACCTCGTTGCGCATGATCGCCGGCTTCGAACGCCCCACCAGCGGTGAAATCTACATAGACGGCAGGGCGATGGGCGGCACTCCCCCCTTCCAACGCAACGTCAACACCGTCTTTCAATCATACGCGCTCTTCCCTCACATGACCGTCGAGCAGAACGTCGGCTTTGGCCTGGAGATGAAGGGCGTCAGCAAAAGCGAGATTGTGCGGCGGGTGGGCGAAGCCCTGGAGCTGGTGCGGCTGCCACAACTGGCCAAGCGCTATCCCAGGCAGATGTCCGGCGGTCAGCAGCAGCGCGTGGCGCTGGCGCGTGCCCTGGTGAACCGGCCAAAGGTGCTCTTGCTCGACGAGCCGCTCGGCGCCCTGGACGCCAAGCTGCGCAAGGAGATGCAAATCGAACTGAAGACGCTCCAGCGCGAGGTGGGCATTACCTTCATCTTCGTCACCCACGACCAGGAGGAAGCCCTGACCATGAGCGACCGCATCGCCGTGTTCTCCAAGGGCAAGGTGCTGCAGATCGGCACACCGCTGGAAATCTACGAACGCCCCACCACCCGTTTCGTGGCCGATTTCATCGGCGAAACTAACTTCCTGGAAGGCAAAGTGAAAGAGGTAGACGGTGAGTTCGCCCGCGTGCTTGTCAATGGCGATCGCATCTTTGTGGGGCGCGCCATGGAAGGCGTGCGACCCGGAGGAGACGCGACGATCTCCGTCCGCCCGGAGAAAGTGCAACTGATCGAACAACCCGACGGTAGCCCGAACTGCTACGAGGTGCAGGTGCACTCCATCGCCTACGTCGGCTCGGACACCCGCGTGCTCGTGCTGCTTGGCTCCAACCGGCTTGGCGTGTGGGAGCAGAACACCGTCAGCACGCTCGATCCGAACTACTTTTTCAAACCTGGCGAGAAAGCCTGGTTGACGTTCAGGCCGGAGAACGCCCTTGTGCTGGCCCAGTGAGCCAGTCGGCTGTTCCCCCGCCTCCAGGACTGATTGAAATGATCCAGACTTTTCGCGAACGCCGTTCCCTGCGCATCGCCGGGCTGATGAGTCCGGGAGCGTTCTGGCTGGTGGCGTTCTTCCTGATTCCACTGCTGATCATGGCCGTGATCAGCTTCATGTCGCGCGATCAGTTTGGTTTCCCTGCGCCGCCTTTCACCTTGCAAAACTACTGGGACATCGTCAAGGATATCCGCCTCAATCCATCCGTCTCGCTCGAAGGCGGCCTGACCGTGCGATTGTTCGACGGCTTATACCTAGAGCTGTTCTGGCGCTCGATCTGGTTGGCGCTGATCAGCACCATCATCACCCTGCTGATCGCCTTTCCAGTCGCGTTATTCATGTCCCGCCTGTCGCGGCGCTATCGCAACCTGGCGCTGTTCCTGGTGATGATTCCATTCTGGACGAACTTCCTGGTGCGCACGTATGCCCTGCAGTTCATGCTGCGCGGCAATGGGCCGATCAACACCTTGCTGCGAGCGCTGGGGCTGGAGCCGCTCGACCTGCTCTTCACGCCGACCGCAGTCATGATCGGCCTGGTGTATGGCAACCTGCCCTTCATGATTCTGCCACTCTACACCTCGCTGGAGAAGTTCGACTGGACGATGATCGAAGCCGCCAACGACCTGGGAGCGAACACGCTGCGCGCCTTCCAGCGGGTGATGTTGCCGTTGATATCGCCGGGCCTGCTGGCCGGCTCGATTCTCACGTTCGTCCCGGCCATCGGCTCGTATATCACGGTCGAGCTGATGGGCGGCGGGCGCACGAACATGATCGGCTACGCCATCGCCCAACAATTCAGCGCCAGCGTCAACTGGCCGTTTGGCTCGGCCATGTCGTTGTTAATGATGATCATCGTCACCATCGCTGCCGTGCTGTACTTCCGCAGCGGGCGCGGCGAACAGCGCGCCGTGTTGTGAATGAGTGGTTGAAACATGGCATCCGATTCACCGGTCATCCTCATCGGCGAACGCACCGAGATCAAGCCGCGCCCTCAAGGCGAGGTGCGCCGCCTCAGCCCCGGCCGCTTCGCCCTGGTCACCATCACTCTGTTCACGTTTGCGTTTCTGTACGTGCCGATTGCGGTATTGATCGCCTTCTCGTTCAACAGCGCGCGCACCGGCGCCACCTGGCAGAGCTTCACCTTGCAGTGGTATGAGCGCGTGTTCAGCAACGCGCGCATCCTGGAGGCTGCCGCCAACAGCCTGATCGTGGCCCTCCTGTCCACCGTGGGCGCAGTGGTGATCGGCACGCTCATGGCGATGGCGATGGAGCGCTATCGCTTCCGCGGCAAGGCTGCCTGGGATGGGCTGCTCTACATGCCGGTGATTGTGCCGGAGATCGTGATGGGCATCTCGCTGTTGATCTTCTTCGCCGCCGTCAACCTCAGCCGCGGCGTGCTCACCCTGGTGATCTCGCACATCGCCTTCTGCATGCCCTTCGTCTACCTCACCATGCGCGCGCGGCTGGCCGACTTCGACCGTTCGGTGGAGGAAGCGGCTCAAGATCTGGGCGCCAATGAGTGGATCACCTTCCGGCGCATCACCCTGCCTTTGCTTATGCCCGGCATCATCAGCAGCGCGCTGCTGGCCTTCACCCTGTCACTCGACGATTTTGTGATCTCGTTCTTCGTCACCGGCGTCGGCTCGCAAACGCTGCCGGTGTATATCTGGGGACAGATCCGCAAAGGCATCACCCCAGAGATCAACGCCATCTCCGCGCTGATGCTGGTGCTGTCCATCATCCTGGTCGTGGTCACGCAGCTCATCCAGCGTCGCCAGAGGACATGAACGCAGACGTCGGGCGGCCAGATGTGGATAATTGCCATCGCTGTACGCGTGCAGCGTCCCGGTAACTTTTAGAACGAGGAGACAGAGGTAACCATGAACCGACGAGCCTTTTTGCGGATGGCCCTGGGGTTGGGCAGCACCACTGCGCTGATGGCTGCCTGTGGTGGCGGGACGGCAGCGCCATCCCCAACCGCTCCGCCGGCAGCGGGTGAGGCCGCTCCCACCACTGCTGCCGACGCCGACAAGCTCGCCCGCGAGCTAAGCTGGTACACCTGGGGCGGCTATGTGTCCGACGCGGTGATCGAAAAATTCAAGGAAGAGTTCGGCGTCACCGTCAAGATAGACACCTACGGCTCCAACGAAGAGATGGAAGCCAAGTTCAAAGCCGGCGGCAACCCCGGCTACGACTTGATCACCCCATCTGACTACATGGTGTCTAAAATGATCGCAGCCGGCCTCATCGAGAAGCTCAACTTCGACAACATCCCGAACTTCAAGCTCATTGACGATGGCCACAAGAAGCTCTACTTCGACCCGACCAACGAGTACTCCGTGGCCTACAACTGGGGGTGCACCGGCTTCGCCTACGATAAGACCAAAGTGCCGGAGCCGATTACCAACTGGAAGCAGGTGATGAATTGGCCGGATTCGCTGCGCGGCAAACTGGGTATGATTGACGATGTGCGCGAGTTGCTGGCCGTCGGCCTGCGCGTGTTGGGCTACAGCGGCAACGCCACCGATCCCGCCGAGATCAACGCCGCCCGCGACGCGCTGATTGACCTGAAGCGTCGGGCCAACTACACCCTGACCGATAGCCCGAACGCCGCCACCAACCTCGTCGCCGGCGACATCTTTGGCTCGAAGATATACACCAACGATGCCGTCGTGGCCCGCGGCGAAAACCCGAACCTGGTCTACGTCATCCCCGGCAACGTGAGCACAGTGTGGCAGGATAACCTGTGCGTGCCGAAGGGCGCACCCAGCCAGTACACCGCCGAAGTGTTCATCAACTTTCTGTGCCGCTCCGACATCTCCGCGCAAAATGCCAATGAGATCGGCCTGGCCACCCCCAACGCAGAGGCCCTGCGGCAGGGCATGATCGCCAAGGAACTGGTTGAGGACAAGGCCGTATATCCCGATGTCGCCGCCATGGGCGATGCGCTGGAGTTCCTGCGCAAGGGCAATCCCGAAGTAGACGAGCTGTATCAACGCGCCTTCGACGAAATCAAAGCTGCCTGAGGCGAGCCGCTCGTCGCCGCCCTCAGCTACCGAGGCGAGGCGCGCCATGCGCAGGCGCGCCTCGTTTGCCGCCTGTCTGCGCGTTGTTCCTGTGAGGTGTGCGTGGCTGCGCAGTACTCTCGTCCGTCGAACTTCATCGTCCAGTCCGTTGGCCCGATCGCGGAGTGGGCAGTTGACTGGATTTTCCTGTCCAGCGCAGCCATTGCCCCTCTGGCAACCGCCGCAGCGGTCTACTTCGGGTTGACTGCTGCGCCCTGGCTGGCTGCGCTCTGCGCGCTGGTTGCCGTCGGCGCTGCCTGCGGCGTGTATGCTCGCTTCGTCGCTCCCTGGCAACTGCGAGTCAGAACGCTCGACCTTGCCGCCGGCCAGCCCGCAGCAGCGATCGCCTCTGACGCTGCAGGTCGCCCTCGCTTGAAGGTGGTCTTCTTCTCCGATCTCCATCTGGGCCGGTTCAAGCGCCAGGGATGGGCGCAGCGCGTGGTCGAGGCGGTGAATGCTCAATCGCCCGACCTGGTTTTGATCGGCGGCGACTTCGTCGGCAAAACGGGCTGCTGCCAGGTGGCCGAGTTGCTGATGCCGCTGCGCCATCTGCGGGCCACCCACGGCGTCTATGCCGTGCTGGGCAACCACGACTACGGCATTCCAGGCCCCGACCACTCAGACGAGTTGATGCAGCTCCTGCCACAACTGAACATCCGCCTGCTCCACAACGAGTGCGTGGCGATCGGCGA
>Ga0308417_1003153_pt1 | contig 10605 bp, 10 predicted proteins | sample HotsprSampleOS65_FD_203528 | JGI IMG/M metagenome (GOLD analysis project Ga0308417, IMG submission 203528) | Hot spring phototrophic mat microbial communities from Octopus Spring, Yellowstone National Park, Wyoming, United States - 20090730_OS65 ... | reverse complement strand
AATCCTTGACGTTGCCCGGAATGAAGAACGAGCGGAATTCCACCGTAACGGGCAGCTCCGGCGACGACCACGACACCGCGGGAAAGTCGGCGGTGTACCGGATCCGGTCCACCCCGCGGATCACCCGGTGCGACATCACCACGTCCCGCAGCCGCAGGACGCGCTCCGTTCCATCCGGCGTCGAGCGGTGGATGAAGTGAATGTCCACGTCCCGTTCTGGCCGCCAGTCGTTGAACATGCGGCAGCGGTGGAAACATCCGTCGGGACGTACCTCAAACCCGCCCGCGCCGATGCCGCCCACGTACATCCCGCTGCGCGAGGCGTTGCGGTCGCCGGCGTCGCTGACGATCTCCAGGGCGCATACCCCCGACACGCACAGCAGTACCGACACCATACCCAACGCGCGCACCGCTCCCGGCGGCGGATCTACGATACCCCAACCACTCATCGGCTTCATACCCGAGCACCCTCTCCATCGGCGCTGTTGCCGGTGCACTGCACCCGGCGGCTGATGAGAGGAAAGCGGGAGCGCACCCGTTCCCCACACTCCGTTCTGCAAAGACGCCCCCGACAAAAAGCCCGCGGGTCCCCGCCGACCGCCGGCGCGCGGCCGGACGGCGCTACTCCGCGGCCAGCGTCTGCGCGAGCACGCTGCAGGCGTTGATGAGGTCCCGTTTGTTCTCGGCCGTCTGGCGGTACGACCGGACGATCTGGGCCGTCTCCACCTCCACCACGTTCACCATGATGATGTACGTCTCCCCCAGGCGGGACACCGTACCCACGATCATGTGCGTCACATTCAGGTGTTTGCCCATCTCCACGGCGCAGCCCGTTTCCGTGCAACCGGACATCTGGTAGCCGACTTCCGCGAGGATCTTGTCCATGTTGCCCCGATCAACGACGCGGTACACCCCCATGTTCACCAGCTCCGTGCGGATCAGCCCGGCCACCGTCGCGGCTTCCGCCGCGGACACGTCCTGCCCGGAAAAGTCCGCAACCGCCACCGTCATCGTGCTCCGCCGCGCCGGGCGGGACTCCGGCACCGCGATGCGCGCAACCTCAACCGGTTTTCCCTGGATCTCCACCGTCTGCACGCTCCGCATCGGCCGGTTCACCGGCAGCGTCAGCGTCTCTTCCCGGCTGAACCGCCGCCGCTCGTCGCTCACCGAGACGGTGAACCCCAGCCCCTGCGTCCCCGTGTACTTCCTGCTCACCGCCACTGCGAACTGAATGTGCCGCCGTTCGCCGGGGTTGAGCGTCCCCAGCACAAAGGTATCCGTGGATATGATCTGCGCGTCCGGACTGCTGCTGCGGATGCGTACCCGGGTGCCGCGGGTTGCGCCCGCGCCGCGGTTCTCCAACGGCAGGCGCACCTCCACGGACTCCCCCGGCTCCACCACGTTGTTACCGGTGCCGACCGCCAGCTTGTCCCGCTGCTGCGGCTCGAACCGGTCGTCCAGCGCCATCTCACCGGCGACCACCCGAACCTCCGGCGGCGCGACCGCGCGGGTCCGCAGAACCACCCGCTGCTCCTCGGCGTCGAAGCCACGCCCTTCGGTGCACCGCACGATGAACGACGCCGTCGCCGTCACGATGTCCTCACCGCCGGTGAGCGTGAACGTCGCTTCGCCACGGCCGCCGGGCTCCAGTGTGCCGATTTTCACCTCCCTGCTGTGGCTCACGCCACGGACGCGCTGCTCCGGAATCAGCATGCACACCACCTTCCGAGCGCGCCCGGCGCCCGACGCGTTGACAACCGCGACCTTGAGTGCGGCGGTCTCGTCGCCCGAGAGGATGTTATCGTTGTCCTGGTCCGCAAACGTCACCCCGCCGATGCGCAACAGCGGCGGCTTCTCGCCTTTGGCAAGGACGGTGTCATCCTCATCGGCGAGCGCCCAGATGAATGCATCTTTGCCGCCCGCCGAGGGGTTACCGTCAAGACCGCCGGCCGTCTCCCCAGTCACGTACACGTTCCCCGAACCGTCCACCGCGATGCCACGCCCCTCATCCCTGCCGCTCGTCCCCAACTGACGCGTCCACCGAGTCGCCTGCGCGGAGATCTGCACCCCGACAACCGACAACACCACCATGACACCCACTGCTGCACGCATCATCTGACATTCCTCACGGACAAGTCATACGACAATGCCGCGTGCGTGCGGCAACCGCAGGGGATGCGCCCCGTGCCCGGAGTCTGCACCCCGCTCATGTGCTGTGTATGTCGTCCGCCTGTGTCGCCGTGCGCCCCGTCTGGCTCCCCGCAACCGGGATGCGTGCGCAGCGCGGGGTTCGAGGCACACCGGCGGGCGTGAACGGCGTTTTTGACGAGAAGGTCATGTCGCCTGCGCCACGGTTCGGCTCATGGTGTGTTGATGAACGCCTCGATGTCCGGCACGGGATGAACGCCGCTGTTTCGAGCGGCTATTGCTTTTTGTAGTCATCATTTGCAACCGTCGGAACCCCGCGGGTCGCGGCCCGGCGGGGGCGCGTACGCTGCGGGGAGCGCCGCAGGCCCGCGAGGGGGAGAGGCGGAGAGGTGCCGGTTGCGGACGGCGGGTCAGTATTCCGTGCGGTTCACGACGTAGATCTGAATGGGGGTGTGCCGTTTGACGGAGACGGAGTAGGTGGGCCGGTAGGAGAGATCCCGCGCGGATTCCTGGGTCAGCTGCTTGACGATGGCGGCGCCGACGCCGGGCGCGGCGACGTTGGCCGCCGCTTCCAGCACCACGCGTGCGGGGACCGTTTCACGGTGGCGGCGCACCTCGCCCGGGATGCCCGCCGCCCCATCGCGGTCCAGCGCGAGTCCCGAGAGGGGGATCTCCGACCCGTCGGGGAACACCGCGGTGTGGAACAGCAGGTTCACGCGGTTGTCCGTCTTGAGCACCGAGGCGTAGCCGATGAACGTGGTGCCGCGCGGCAGCACCACGCGGTCGCGGAATATGACGTCGTACTCGGTCTCGGCGATGACCGGCGTCTCCAGGTTGTAGGAGAACACCGCGGTGCGCAGCACCGCCTCGAATGTGAAACCGGTGTGCAGGAAGTACCGGCGGTCGGTCCGGGGCGGGTGGGTGACCCCCTGCCAGGGTTCCACGCCGGCGGCGGGCGCGGTGCACGCCACCCAGCAAACGATGCCGGCGGCAAGCAGCTGTGTGCTGTTCTGCGAGCGGGCGGTGAACGGGTTCGCTGGTTTCACGGGGAGAACGGTACCTCCAGCACCGCGCCGGATCCGCCCGCCTCGGCGGCTTTCAGGACCGCGCGGCGGACGCCCGGCGGGAGAATGATGTAGCCTTCCATGGAGGATTCCCCGGCGACGAACCGTTCTGCGAGCACCCGGGCGTCCAGCGGTTGTCCGGATTCGTCGGATACCCAGACGCCCGATAGGAAAACGTAGCCGGGACGGGGGTTGTCCACCCGGAATGCGACGATGACGCCGCCGTGCCAGGGCGTGCGCGATACCACGCGCAGCCGGACGTCGCCGCCAACGACGCAATCGGGGTAGCGGTAGGTCATGCCGCTGCCGCGCACGATGTCGCGCACCTCCCGGACGGTCAGGGTGGCGGGGACATGGGCGGCCGCACCCTGCTGCGCGGCGGGTGCCGGCGGGGGCGGGTGTACCGGCGGGGAAGCGGCCGCGCGCGGGTCCGGCGGTTTTCCGGCGGCGCGTCCGGGAACGGCGGGGCGCGGCGGAGAGACCGCGGGCGGCGGGTGCGCCGCCGGCGATGCGTCGCGGACGACGGGCGGCGTCCGGCGGGCGAGCAGCGCGTCGTTGACCAGCACGAAATCCGCCCGCGCGCGGCCGGGGACCACCTCGGCGATGAACCGGTCGGGGGTGCGCAGTTCGGTGTACACCGTGAACACCGGCAGATCCGCGGCGGCGCACGGCGTTGAGCGCGGCGTCTCCGTCGCGGCGTCCACGTCGTAGATGACGCCCGGTTCCAGCGGGCGGAACGGCACGGCCGGACGCCGCTGCAGTACGACGAGCAGCGCAGCGAGCAGCGAGGCCAGGGCGGTGATCAACGGTAGGTGGCGTTCCATCAGGATTCCTTGAACACCGTCTCACGGTAGTGGTCCAGCAGCAGCCCCCACGGCGCCTTGAACGTGCGTTTGACTTTGCGCATCACCAGCTCCGCCTCGTAGACGATCTCGCGGCGGTAGCGCTCGTCCAGGTACGACGTGACGGTGCGGTACCCTTTGACCTTGACCTGCACCGCCTCGCGGGTGTCCTTGACGATTTCCACGCGTGCGATGACCGGCGTGGATTTGAGCCGCGACTCGGCGATTTCCGCGAGGATGCCCGCGGTGGTGAGGTGCGCCTGCTGGCGCTGCTGGAGTTCCGGGGTCATCATGCGGAATGCGCGCCGGAAGGTCTCCACGTAGCTGTAGTAGTCAAAACCGTGGTACAGTTCGGTGAACACCGTGGCGAAGTGGTGGATTTCCGGTGCGGTGACGGCGTCGTCGCGGCGGACGTCTGCGACGGCCTCGGCGCGCCCCAGCGAATCAACCCGCACCACGAGCGGCGGGCGGTCCATGGCGCGCGCCAGCAGCACCGCCAGTACCACCGCGACTCCCGCCAGCGCCGCCGCGGCGGTGCGGTACACCGCGATTACCCGCAGGGATTCGCCCCAGACTTCGTAGTAGCGCAGGGGCTGGCTGCCGGCGGCCGGTGTGAGCCGCTTCGGGGAGGCGTCCCTGCCGCCGTCGGAAGGCGCGGCCGGACCGGCGGTGGAGGAGGCGGTCGGTTCGGTGTTCATCGTTTGGGAGCCTCCGGCGGTGTGTCCGTGCGCGCGGCGTCGCGCGCCAGCGCGCCGATGCGGTCCAGGATCGTCCGGCCGCTCCGGCCGCCGCCCATACCCATTTCGCTGCGGAAGGTGTCCCACGCGGCGGCGCCCGCGTGTCTGATGCGGTCACCCAGCGACGCGGGAGGCGCGCCGCCGTCTCCCTGCCCTCCGCCGGGCGTGTCGGCCGGGCCGGCGCCTTGCGCACCGGAACCGCCGGACGTCCCGCTCCCCCGCAAACCGTCCGCAAAGCTCTTCGCGCCGGCGCCGACGGCGCCCGCTGCGGCGTGCGCGCGTCCGGCCGCGTGCATCGCACCGGCCAGCACCGCCCCGCCAATCAGTCCGCCGCCCTCGCCGCTGAACAGCATGTCGGTGAACAGGGGGGCGGAGACCATGGAGGCGACCAGCATGAAGTTGATGAGCGTGGCGCCCACGAGCATGCCCGTGGCGTCTGCGGTTCCCTGCCCGCCGGTGCTCAGCTCGGTCAGCGACACCACGTTGAACTGCAGGATGGCGGCCTGAAAGACGCGCACGACTACAATCCAGAACGACACCTTGAACGTGAGCATGAACCAGTTTTTCAGCAGCATGGCGACGGGCGGGTACACCGCACCGGCGATGACCAGCGGTCCCACGATGTACAGCGCCGCGAGGAACAGGTACCGCACGATGTTGAACACCGACTCGGCGAGCATCGCGGTGATGGACATCACCCACATGCCGACGGCGGACAGGTTGAGCGCCAGGATGTTGACCCGGCCGTTGAGTTCCGCCGCGCCGTAGAACGCGCCGACGGTGTCCATCCACCGGTCGTAGTTGACCACGGCGTTGCCGATTTCCTGGCAGAACCACACCATCTTGTCGAACAGGTACCGGTAGCACACCAGCACCAGCGACACCAGCAGCGCCCGCCAGATGATGTTCATGAAGCGCGGTTCCTCGCCGGAGGCTGCGAACCGCGCCTGTTCGCCGACCACCGCCAGGACGAACAGGCAGGGCACCACCACCCCGACGGCCAGCAGCCACGTGACGCTCGCGTACGGGAGCATCTGTTCGGACACCCGCGCCACGTCGGCGCCGAAGAAGTTCACCGGGACCCTCCCGGACGGGGCGACGGGCTGAACCGCTGCGGCAGCGCCTGGTCGGCGAGATCCCGGAGCCGCCGCTGCTGCTCGTCCGCCGCCGAGCGCACCGTCCGCGAAACCTGCTGCAGCCGCTGGTGCAGCGCCGCGGACTGCCGCTCAAAGAACGAACGCACCGCCATCTCGCGGCGGTCCCTGAGCGCCTGGTACTGCACCAGCAGCGCCAACAGCCGGTTGGTGTCTATCTGCTGCTGCACGCCCAGCGCTGTCAGCGACGCCAGGGCGGCGTCCCGCTGCGCTTTTTCCAGGGCCACGTCCGACAGCTGCCGCACCAGCTGGTCGGCGAGCGCCGCTGCGCTGCTGGCGCACTGGTTGAACAGGGCGCGTGCGTAGTCCTGCGTCGCTTCAATCTCGGAGCGGGCCTGCTGCTGCAGCTGGTCCAGCGCCTGGAGGTACGCACCGGTGCTGGCGAGCACCTCCCCGTGCACCAGCCGGCGGTACAGCTGTTCCACCGCGGTGTCGCCGGTCCGGCGGCTGAACTCCGCGGCCAGCCGCGCACGCTGGTTCGCGAGTCGTGACATTCCTTCGGACTGTACGCGGTCCAGGATGACGCCGGGGTTCTGCGTAATCGCCTCCATCTGCCGGTAGAACGAGACGCTCGCGTCGTAGTTCTGCTTGAGCATGGCGATTTGCTGAAGGCTGTTGGCCAGCATGCTGGTTTTCCACAGTTTCTCCGCCTCTTCGCTCACCCGGTCGTAGATGTCGGTGACGATGTTGTAGATGTCGTCTACGATGAACAGGCTCCAGCACGGCGAGGCCAGCAGCAGCCCCGCCGTGCACGCCGCGATGGTACGCCGCATGGGAGTACCGTGGTTAGTCCTTCGTCACGCGCCGGTACGCCACCGACCGCCAGATGCGTAGTCCCGGCATCTTGCCCCTTCTGCGTTCGGTGAACCGCACCGCGTGGGCTCCGATCGCCTTCGCTTTATCAATGGTGCCCTGCATGGCGCTCTCCTCCCCCATCGCCTCGATGATGACCTCGCCCAGGACGATGTGGGGCCAGGCCGGTTCGGCGCTGAGAATTTCCACCGATGCGACCGGCGAGCCGGGCACGTACGTCGGGTACTTCAGGAAGTTGCTCGTGAGCGCCCCCGCGCAACCCCACACCCCGACCGCGCACAGCAGGTACAGCAGCAGCTTTTTGTTCATGCATCTCCTCCCGTTTCGGAAAAATGGCGCAGCACGTCCAGTTCGGTCGCACCGGGGTGCGCCTGCCGGAACGCGCGTTCGCGCTGTTCGTCGTCGGCGTCCGTCGTGCAGATGAAATAGTCGGAGCGGGGCACGTCGATACGCAGCACCTGCACGCGATCCATGAACTTCAGCAGCACCTCGGCGTAGCGCCGGCGCACCGACTGCAGCGTGCGCGCGAGCGCGATCTCCGGCGGGGTGAACCCGAACTGCTGCAGCACCTCGTGGCCCTTCTGCAGCCGCAGGATGTACTTGGTGTACGAGTTGGCCAGCACCGCCGCCGCGGACCGGGACGCCAGGAAGTCGTCCGGGCTCTGCGAAACCGACAGCACCATCGCGTTGAACTTGCGGGCGGTGCGGTACAGGTTCTCCACCAGCTGCGCGCTGACCGGGTCGTTGAACAGCGCCCAGCATTCGTCGAAGACGATCATCTTGCGCAGCGTCTTGTCGTAGAGTTTGCGCCAGATCACGTTCTGGATGAGGAACAGCACGATGGATTGCAGGTCGCGGTGCTCCTGCAGCCCCTGCAGGTCGAACACCGCCATCCGGCCGGTCGGGTCCACCGAGGTCTCGCGGTTGAGCAGCCGGCCCTTCCCCCGGGGGTTGAGCCACTCCTCCAGGTCGGCGGCGACCTGCGCGGCGATGCGGCGCGCTTCGGCGGCGCCGACGGGTTCCGCTCCCGGCGCCTGCTTCCCGTGCGACAGCGGCTGAAAGGCGCACAACCGCTCGAATAGGTGTCCCACGGTCGGGGCGTTCCGGTAGCCGCCGGCGAGGTACGTCTGCACGATCGCGGTGTCCAGGACGTGGCTCTCCCGGCCGCTCAGCACCGGGCGGTTGAGCATCTTCTGCAGCACCCCTTTGAGGTACGCCACCACGTCGTAGTCCACCGTCGCGCCCTGCGGATCCTCCGCCACCGCCACCGCACGCGGCGGGAAGGGGTTGAACGAGTACTCGTCGGAGAGCCGGACCTCCAGGTAGTCCCCGCCGAACAGCCGGCAGAGCTTGCGGTAGGATCCGCCGATGTCCACGACGATGATGTGGTTGCGGTCGGACTCCACGAAGAAATTGGTCAGCAGGTGGTTGACGGTGAACGACTTGCCGCTGCCGGTCGTCCCCAGCACGATGGCGTGCTTGGCGGGCAGTTCCTCGTCGAAGAGGTCGAACGGCAGCAGCTCGTGGTCCCGCGTCAGGAACACCATGCGCGCCTCGCGGGTGCCGCGCCAGCCTGCGTGCACGGGGAGCAGCTGCGTCACCGCGTCCGCGGGGAACAGGTGGCGGGCGCGGTTGTAGTGGGCGTGGTTGGGCAGTGACGCGAGGTGCAAAAACCAGTGGTTCATGTCGTCCACGGCGCCTTCCGCCTCGCCGAGCGTGCGGAACGCCGCCAGGGCGCCGCTGCAGCGCGCGGTCAGCGACTCCAGCGACCGGTCGCGCAGCACGACGTGCAGGGACACCTGGTAGAGGCGCTGGTGGTTGTTTTTCACGTAAGCGGCCAGCGCACGGCAGTCGTGGGCTTTGATCGCCGCGTCGTAGTTTTTCCGAAATGGGTTGATACCGCCGATCACCGACGCCAGCGTGGCCTCGAATCCCAGCTGCTTCAGCGCCGCCTCCTGGTCGGGAACGTGCACGGAGACGCACCAGTCGTACTCACCCGTCAGCTGGTGCCCGAAGGCGACGGTATCGCCTATGGACACCTCGCGCGGACGCCGGTGGAGATTGACGGCCCGATGGTAGTAGCCGTCAATGAAACACTCGCTGAACTCGTTGCGGACGGCGTTGTAGACGACCTGGGTGCGCAGGGTACGTTCCGGGCTGACGGCGCCGCACGGGAGGGTTTCGGCGCGGCCGGGGTTCAGGTGCTCGTACAGCAGCGCGACGACCTCGCCGTCGCTGAGGCGCCGGCACTGCAGGCCGGCGGCGCGCAGCCCCTCCACCACGCCCCGCACCGTCTCCTCCAGGCGTTCCCGCAGCGCCGCATCCAGTGCGGCGGCGCGCGCCCGGTAGTCCGGTTCCATGATCGCGAAGAGCGGTACGTCCATGTTCAGGAGATCAGCCGACGGCGGGTGCACGGTGACCGTCAGGAAGGTGCACCGCCGGTACGGCTGCTGCTCCAGGAAGTGTTCCACTTTTCGATCAACGATGTAGCGCGATAGCGGATCGGCGGCGGTGACGGCCCGGCGGTAGCGCCGGATCACCTCGGCATCGGGCCGGTACCGGTCGGATCGGCGCACCTGCACCAGGAACTGCACCGAGGCGTTGACGGGCACCCCCTGCAGCGCGGCGCGCAGCTGCTCGTGGAACAGCGCCGCTTGTTCGGGTGACAGCAGCAGGGTGTCCACACCAGCGCACTCGAACACCGCCGACAGCTGCAGGTCCACGCCGACCAGCACGCCGTCGCACGCCGCCCACAGGTTGAGGTACGCGGGGACCGGCCGTTCGCGGTCGGCGCGCAGCAGCGCCTTGAGGCGGTCAGGCGTCAGCGCCGCCATCGCACCGCACTCCGCGCACCGGTATGCACCGCGGCGTGACCAGGAAGGTGTACCAGACCAGCAGCCACTTCTCCGGCCGGCGGGCGGTGCGCCGGGACAGGACGACCAGCCCGACGACCGCGGCGACGCTCACCGGCAGCAGCTGCGTCAACGCCTGCACCAGCATGAACACCAGGAGCGCCACTGGAACATCACCCGGCGGCATGCCGGCGACCAGCAAGCGGTGGGAGATGCCGGGGAAACACGGAACCCGATGCATGAACCGGTGTCCTGGTCAGCCGCGGCCGCCCGCGATGAACTGCAGCAGTTTGACGATGTTGCCCGCCAGGAAGATGATGAGCCCGCCTACGACCACCCAGACGCCTTTCTGCAGCGCTTTCTCGTCGTGCATGGCCAGCCGGATGCCGATGATCACCACGCCGACGGCGACCAGTCCGGCGCCCAGCACCGTGGAGAGCCAGTTGATGAGCGTGGTCAGCGAAGCGCCGATGTTGCTGCCGGAGCTGTCGGTGAGCGTGATGGCCTGCTGCTGCGCGAAGACCCGGGAACCGGCGGACAGCAGGAGCGGTACGGCTGCGGCGATACGACGTATGGGAACGGATCGGTGGTGCATGGCGCGAGACCTCCGGTGCGTCACGGCTGTCGCCGTACGCTGTGGCGTTGCGACGCGACGATGGCGTCGGATTCGGCCAACGTGCGGTGCGACGGGATCCTGCGGAGGCGGAGCCGGGCGCGCACGGGTGCGCACGCACGGATGTGCCGGGGGCGACCACGGAGCGAGACCTCCTCTGCGGACTTCCGACGCGGCGACTCGGCCGGTACGCCGGCCACGCCGCGGACCGCACCGAGCGGCCGATGCTACGTTGTGGGTATACCAAATACAGTGCGAGGAAATCAAGGGTGTCGCGTACGTTCCCGTGTACTTGCAAATAACTTATCAATTTTGTAGTTTTGTGCGATTTTGCTGGTGTTGCTTCCCGTTTTCGGGGCACGCGCGGGGCCGGATTCCGTCGG
>Ga0308417_1003150_pt1 | contig 10611 bp, 11 predicted proteins | sample HotsprSampleOS65_FD_203528 | JGI IMG/M metagenome (GOLD analysis project Ga0308417, IMG submission 203528) | Hot spring phototrophic mat microbial communities from Octopus Spring, Yellowstone National Park, Wyoming, United States - 20090730_OS65 ... | reverse complement strand
TGCGATAGGCTGCATCGCGGGTGGCGTGTTCGGCTGCTTGCAGCGCAGATGCGGCTTCGGCCGTCAGTTGGAAGGTTCGGTGTGTCATACACACCATTGTACATCATCTACTTGATCTCTCTATTAGGTGCGGATATTAGCCTGATGTGCCTGCCGTGCCTCACGCTGGCGCTGGAGGAACGTGATGACCGCAAATGCTTCGGCAATATCCTCCAGGCTGACCAGTCCTAGATAGGCGATGCCGTCGTACACGGCCACGACGCGCACGCTCTTCTCGGACATCAACTGACGCACGGTATCCAGTGAGGCGCTGGCATCAACCTTGACGATCTCGCGCCGCATAATCATAGTGACATAGACATCCTCGGTGGTGGTGTCCAGTGCACGCAATACGTCATCACGGGTCACAATACCGATGGGATTGCTGCCTTGCATGACGGCAAAATCAGGTTGATAGCTGGTCAGGATGTAATCCACCACCTTGCTGACCCGGTCGCCAATCTCGAGCCGGAGCGCATGCTTGTTGTAGGCATCACCGACCCGCAACGTGGTCAGGACGGTACGCGCCTGCCCCTCCAGGTTCTCGCGCCCGGCCCCGATGAAGATAAAGGCGGCGACCAGCATCAGGAGAAAGTTACTGGTAAAGAGACCCAGGAGTCCCAGACCGATCGCCAGGGCCTGCCCTATGGTCGAGGCGATCTGCGTGGCACGTTGATAGGTCATGGACATCGCGAGAATCGCACGCAGAACCCGGCCACCATCGAGCGGTAGCGCCGGTATCAGGTTAAAGATCACCAGGGCCACGTTGGCCTGGAGTAACCAGAGCATAAGCGTGGTGAAAGAAGGTGCCAGGGTCGCACCCTGCACGGTTCCCTGCTGATCTAATATACCAACGTAGGCCGTAGCGCCAGTGATCAGCAGGATCAAAGCAGCAATCACGACATTGACCAGTGGCCCGGCGATCGCGATCAACAATTCCTGCATAGGTTTGCTCGGATTGCGACCCAGGAATGCTACCCCACCGATGGGTAGCAGAATAATCTCGCGCACTGGTATATCAAAGAGTTGGGCAACCAGGCTGTGCCCCAGTTCGTGCAGTGTTACACAGGCAAAGAGTAGCAGGATGAGGATCATACCAAACAGGGCGCCCGGAAGTCCATACTCGGAACTCCACGGCAGGGCACCTAACACAAGAACGAAGAAGAAGGTAATATGTACTTTAATATCAATACCGGCCACCTTTACCAACCGAAATGATTGTCGCATAGCAAATACTCCCATCGCGTCACAGGTATCATACGGTGGTTCATCACGATATGAGTTTCGCCTGCGGCAGAGCGGTATTTTTTTAGCTTTCCATCCATCGTGTTCACCCAAGGGGAAAATATGGAGCGAAACCAAGTATTTCCATACTGCCGCAGTTAAAAAACAGTCGGTGGATGAGCCACCGCGTACGTCCTGTCACATCAGTAGATCAGAACAACAGAGCCATAGCAAAGCAATAACGTATAGCCGGGCAAGGCCTGCTCCTCAAGTATCAAGACAATTGCATCATCTGTCAAGTAGCGAATCTCCTACAACCGTGTGGAGTAACGGGGCTACCATTCTGCTTCAGCCCGTTTCAGCGCACACGTGCACGGGCGTTCGGATTGTGGTATCCTTGTTCTATGATACACATACGCTCCATATGAACAGGTGTCTCTCGTGCGGCCATACCACCGCCGGTACGAACGTTGCTGTGAATAGGGCCTTTCGGGCCGTCCGTCAGACGGCCTCTTGTGCTGCGCCACCTTCGGGTGGAGGAGCGAGTACAAACCCAGCAGCTTGAGCACCGGGTATCTGACAGGTGACCGAAAGAGGTTAGACGATCCGCCGGCCATATTGCAGGATGATTGTCGGCGCCGGGGGGTGACAGGCTATGTGCATTCTGGCGCACCATATGGTATACTACGTATATACACGGTATCGTGTGAGGATGTATCTGGAGGTAGCATAGCGCGACCGAAAGGCCGCGCTGTATTATGTTCAGGGAGATGGGATAAGACGTACGTGGTGGGTCATTCGCCGACCAGGTTCGTCTGCAGCAGGGTAGGACTTTGTCTGTTTCTGGTTCTCAATGCTGTAGACGAAATTGGGAACCAGAGAGTCTCGGCCACGCTGCCACAGGCGAAAAAGACGTTGTTTTGAAACGACCGCAGACGTCCTGTGGGAATCAGAAGGAGAATAGGGTAGAGGTAATGCTTGACAATTACACGTTATCGTGTTATCCTTATAGAAACAAAGCACATGAACAAAAAGACGAAGGAAAAAGGCTAGAATGACCGAAAGGAACCTGCTATGTCGCTGGCAGTGAAGCAGATCTATCACAGTGATGCACGTGCATTATTGCCACAGATTACACCCGAGTGCCTGTAGCGTCTGGTCGCCACCCTATCATCTCGGCAAGGCGTATGAGCAAGATGTAACCTATAATGCCGTTGATGAATCTTATCCAGTTATTCGGTCAGTATTTCTGACCATAGTTGGGGGAAGCATGCTGCTGCTTTGGCTAAGATACCGTAACCACTATCATTTTTAGGTAGAGTCTCTAGTTGAAACCGAGGAGATGACCATATAGCATTATCGATGGTAGGATAATATTTTTGTTGTCCGCCAGATTCGCCATACCACTCAAACAATGTGCATGTAGTATCATTGCCATGTAGTATCATTGCCTTGAAGTCGTCGACCTGATACGAAGTTACCAGTTTTTTACGAACAGGAAAATTCCATGTTAAATTATCTGGATCAGGTAGCTTAATGGGGAATTGAAAGAGCTGATACCATCCTGTTTTATTCCAGGACAATACCAGATAAAAACTTTTTTGAAGATCTACAACTGTACCATAATCAAGATTTGCTGAAGTATGCCATTTGTTGACTAGATGAATGAGTAAAATACCAACTAATTCGGGTTGATTCTTGTAGTTTTCATGATTAAGCCCATGTTGCCTTAGCTCATCCCAAAACTCACTCGAAGAATTTGATAATTCTAGAGTAACTCGACCAGTTTTATCAGTAATATCTAAAGTTCGGCGCATTTTACAAGATACACCGTACTTAAAATTTGACCTATCTGGATCGAGAATAAAAACATCAAAAAAATGATTTACTTTCTTGTGTTTCACCACCAAATGTTAAAGCAATAGAACGTTCAAAATCCCTCCATCCTGGAAGAGTCTGGCCGCCTTTCATGGCTAGTTGACCTGTTCCGTCTTGAAATGTACTTAGAATAAGACGGAATTTCTGAATCTCTTGAATTGTAGGTATTCTTTCTACGAATGCTAAAGACATTGTGGTTATACTGAGTTGCTAAAGACTATACTAGCTTGTTTTATCCAGATCTAGCTCATCCTTCAAAAGCTGGTCGGTTGTAACGTTAAATAAACGCGCTATCTTGAGGACAAACTCGGTGGTGGGTATCTTTTTACCGTTCTCCAGTTCGCTGATATGGCTATGAGTTGAGAGGCCAAGGGTTAACGCCAGGTCACGTATTGTCATATGACGTTGTTTACGAAGCATACGCAATTTTTCACCGAATCTTTGCATTTCTAAGCTTGACATTCTTAGAGCCGTTAGGATAAAATGTTCCAGAATAAGGAACAAACCTTACATCCATCACATATACATTCGCACTGATTGATTATGAGAACCTGTCCGTATCCAACTCTAGCTCATCCTTCAAAAGCTGGTCGGTTGTAACGTTAAATAAACGCGCTATCTTGAGGACAAAATCAGTGGTGGGCATCTTTTTGCCGGTCTCAAGTTCGCTGATATATCCATGCGCAGTAAGGCCAGTTGCTTCTGCCACATCCTTAAGGGTCATATGCTGACGTAATCGCAGGGTACGTAATTTTTGTCCGAATCTTTGCATTGCTCATTGACATTCAGCAAATAATAGAGTAAAACGTCTCTAATGGAGAAATGTTGATTCCGTATCCAACTCTAGCTCATCCTTCAAAAGTTGATCGGTTGTGACGTTGAAGAGCCGTGCTACCTTGAGGACAAATTCGGCGGTGGGCATTTTCTTGCCGGTCTCAAGCTCGCTGAGGCGAGTATGGCTGTTGTAGCCAATAGCATGCGCTAGATCTCTGAGTGTCATCTGATGGTGTGTTCGTAGGGTGTGTAATTTTTCACCGAATCTTTGCATATCTTTAGTATTGACAATCGTTGTATGGTGTATGGTGTGATAAACTGGTCGTTATTAACGACCAAATATCTTTTAAGAATTGAGAGATGCCTCTCTGTCGATTAGTAACGACTACCCGATGCTCAACAGTCCTTTCAAGTGGGTTGGTGGCAAATCACGTTTGCGCAAGCAAATTATTGCGCTGTTGCCCAGTCATACATGCTATATTGAGCCGTTTGCCGGAGCAGCATGGGTCTTGTTTGGCAGGGGGTGGTCACAAACTTACTGATGGTGTCTGCCAATACCTTTTAGCAAAAGGCAAGAGTACATCATTGTCAGGAACTTTATGACCACGACCTGTTTGGCAAGCCACCCAGTGATGTTGAGATTTTGAACGATATTGATCAGGAATTAGTGACATTCTTTCGTGTCGTGAAAGAGCAACCAGAAGCGCTCATCGAATCGTTTGAATGGGAATTGGTGTCTCGATCCGAATATGAACGTCTCGCTAATCTAGAACCAGACCAACTTACTCCAGTACAACGTGCGCATCGCTTTTACTATCTGATTATGGCTGGATGGGGTGGTGAATTATACTATCCTCGGTTCCAAACCAGCATTAGCGATGGTGGGCATGGTAATCGTCTAATTGGGGCGCTAAAGACACTGCGGCAACGTCTTCTGCCTATTCACGAACGATTACGTACGGTCATTATCGAGAATTTAGATTGGCAGCAATGCATTGATCGCTATGATCGGCCAGGTGTGGTCATGTATATTGATCCTCCTTATCCTGGTAACAAGTGTAATTACTTTCATAACATGCGTGATTGGAATGAACATCGTTGTCTGGCTGAACGTCTTGATCAGACAAAGTGTCAGTGGATTCTTTCGTCATATGGTACACCAGAAATCCATGAATTGTTTGCCAGGCACTTGATCATCTCGGTGCAGTCCTTCTCTGGCATGAAAGTCGAGAGAAACAAACGTGAACGGGTGATCAATCGTGAAGTGCTGATCACGAACTTTGAGCCGCACCCTATGCGCTCACTATCGCCCGGCGAATTGAGCCAGGCTACGCTGATGCTGGAAAACGAGCCAGACGCGACCTGACCAGCGTTGAGTATGGGGCTGCCGCGCTTGATGCGTCTATTATACCCGGTATCTGGCGGTAGACAACTCTGGTTGATAGAACACGATGGTAGGAGCAAGATGGCGCGGCGCGGGGGGAAGTCGCGCTTTTTTGTGAACAGATTTATCCTGTAACGGATAAATCTGGCGTGCATTGCCGCTATGTTGAGCGAAGGCGTCCGTTCAGTGCGCCTTTTTTGCTACAGTGTTATATCCGATAAAGTGTAAAGGAGATCGGTATGCCCCGTCGCATCATCATCGACTGCACCGAATTACGCTGGCTCTATGAAGAGCAGCGGCTGGGAACCGTGGCTATCGCCCGGCGCTATGGCTGTAGTCCGACGACTATCTCAAATCGCTTGCGAAACTGTGGTGTGCCAGTGCGGCCCTCACGCTTTCAACCTTGCCCTATCTCGCCAGATGAACTGTACCAGCTCTACATGATAGAACGGTTACCGATCATTGAGATTGCACAGCGCCTGGGCGTCAGCCTGGGCACAGTCGGTAACCGGCGACGTGCGCTGGGTATTCCACGACGCCCACGTTCGTTAAAATAGCCTGCGCGATGATGAGTATGACAACGAGCATCATGAGCGGGGATGGTAGTGCCGAAAACGTAGAGAACACCAGGGTGCGCGAACGATTTAGCACTTTACGATTGTAAGTCTGTACCAATTGCACATCGGTGTTCGTACTTGCGCCTGGATAGAGCGTTCCCCAGGATAAAGCCGAGACTCCGATTCTTTAGGATAGCCATATATTGGTCAAGGTATGGTAAAAAACTCTTTGCACTTTCAGCCAGTACAGCAATCGTCTGTGCCTTGCCAGTGCTACAAACCCGCGTATCGGTGTTGACCATAGTGCGGCCCTATGTTAAAATAACGCGAATGTCCCGTTCTAGAGCTTTGCCCATTTGGGGTAAAAGAGGAGGGATCGAGCATGGCGGAGGCCGATAGTATTTTGCAGCTTGGAATAGAGGCTGCGCGGGAAGGGAATAAAGAAGAGGCTCGCAATCTCTTTCGACTCTTGACGCGCCAGGAACCACAGAATGCGCAGGCCTGGCTGTGGCTGGCCGGGGTGGCTGAGAATCGTGAGGAGCGTCGGGCTGCGCTCGAACGGGTGATTGAACTTGAACCAGAGAATCAGATGGCCCGCAAAGGTCTGGAAGCCCTGGGAGTCGATCTTACTCGAAAGGTTGAACCGGCACCTGCTGATCGTGTTGTGACTCCACCGCCAGTTGTGTCTCCGGTCGAAGCATCATCGTCAGAGGTGCGCAGTCGTTATGATTTTGATGACGACGATCCTTTTGCGGCACTGGATACGCTGTCTGAGGCGATGAGCGAGTCGCCGGAAGCGGTGCGCCGCGTTGAGACGGATATGGACACGGGTAGCCATAGACGAAGTGGAGCGCCTGGACAACTGTCTATAGCTGATGATCCGCGTGGCGGTACTGTGCCAACTGGTCGGCGTTCAGGTAGATACGATGATTATGAGGAGACTGAACCTGCCCGTAAAGGCGTCAATCCACTGTTGATTGGTCTGGTGCTGCTGGCGTTTATTGTGCTGATAGCGGTTCTCTTCTGGCCTGATCGTGATCGAACAGCCAGTACGTCTACGGATGCCACGCCTACAGTGGTGCAGATATTAACTCCAACGCCGGAAATGGCGGTGGTTGTTCCGCCTGTTAATGGAGAGCCAGAGCCGCCCGGTGAGCCGGAGCCGCCCGGTGAGCCGGAACCGCCCGGTGAGCCGGAACCGCCCGGTGAGCCGGAACCGCCCGGTGAGCCGGAACCGCCCGGTGAGCCGGAACCGCCCGGTGAGCCGGAAGAACCAGCTGCACCGCCTGAACCGTCTGATCTGGCCGATGCTAGTCCTGAACTGGTACCGCCGGGAACACTGCTGACGAGTGATAGTTGGCAATATAACTTCAGCCAGCCTACATATGCCACAACGATCATTGGGGGTCTGGATAATACGCAACCTGAGGGTCGTCTGGTGGTGGTGTTATTGCTGGTTAGTAATGGTACCGGACAGCCACAGGCGATACCGGATGATTTCTTTGTGTTAAAGGATGCGCAGGGACGAGTGTATGAGGCGAAACCAGCACTTTCAACCGCGTATGTAAATCGGTTTGGACGTGGCAGAGCAGCCGATCTGAGTCATACGGATACCATGCCGGCAGATGGCCTGTTGCGGAGTGTGCCGATTGTATTTGATGTAAATACGGATGCGACTGATTTGACGTTTTTTGCACGCAATAATCCGAGTCAGGGCTGGTTGGTGTTGAGACAGGTGTAAGATGAGGTCTTGTGTGTTACGTGTTACGAGTCGTGTATGACTGATGACGATAATGGGATATTGTCACCCAATACGCATGAGCCAGCAACGGCGATACCGTTTACACCCGCGATCGTTAACCAGCTCATTCAGCTCGGTGTACAGACTGCACGCACAGGTAATAAGCCAGAAGCGCGGGCGTTGTTTCGAGCGTTAGCCCGCCGTTACCCAAAAGAGACCCGCGTCTGGCTCTGGTTGGCCGGGGTAGCCGAAACGTATAGCGAACAACAGCAGGCGCTAGAGCAGGTGCTGTTGTTGGAGCCAGAGCATCCGCTGGCACGGCAAGGGTTGGCGCGACTACATACACGCCTGGCGGTGCAGGTGGAGCAACCTACGCCGCCGCCTGTGGTATCGGTACCACCAGAGCCTGTTACCACGGCAGACGTGGTAGTGACGCCGCAAGCACCGAGCGCAGCTTATCTGCGCTGGTTGTACATAGCTGTCGGTCTCCTGGGCTTATTGCTGTTGTTCTGGTTGATGCGCATAGGTATGCCAGGCGATCGCCAGGCGGTGTTGCTGGCACCAACGCCAACGCTGTTCGGTCAGGCGTTACTCGCTCCTACCGAATCAGTAGCCGCAACCGCCGTGACGCTTGAGTCAATGCGTACACCGTCTCCCGTTCCACCACTTCCATCACCGACTATACCACCGCCTCTGGCACCGCTACCCTCTGGGAACTTGCTCGAATATGCTGGCTGGCAGGCGACCTTGCTGCGTCCCGACTATGCCCGCGTGGTTGAGGGGCCAGTCGCGGGTATTAAGCCTGCTGGTCAGTTTGTGATTGTGCTGCTGGCTGTGAGCAATACGAGCGATGTACCGCGCCCGATGCCGCATGATCTGTTTGCGCTGATCGATGAGCACGGGCAGGTCTATCCGCCGGATCGGGCAACGTCGATGGCCTATCTGGAGCTATATGCGCGGGGACAGTGGGGTGATCTGGCGATTGATGATGCCGTACCGTCAGGGGGTCTCTACAGCATCCCGCTGCTGTTTGATGTTCCTTCGCAGACGACCAGTTTGTTCTTAATTATGGGCCGGCAGACGGGTATAGGCTGGCCTGTTCTGGAAACGACACCAGCCAGTGAACCGCTCATTCAGACTGATGAAGCTGCCGCTGAAACATAGGGTTATTCCGATTACTACATTTATGCCTCGTCAACCCCTTTTTAACTTTCTGGCGATCCTTTCGTTATCAACACTCATTCTGGCCTTACTATTCTCCTGCGTAGATGCTATTATCAGCCTATTATGTCCTGCGTCGTTCTCTAACCTGATCCGCACACATCTTGAAGGAGGTTCATGATGTCGCTACGCCCGTGGTTGCGGTTGGCGATCGGAGTTGGGGCCGGGATAGGAGTTCTTTTGCTGCTGTTGAACGAGGTGCCCGCCCGGGCACAGTCGGATGTTGAGGTGGTGATCATTAATGAATTGTTGGCGGCTCCATCGGATGTCGAATGGGTGGAACTGTATAATCCAACTTCAAACCCTGTTGATATTACAGGTTGGTCGATTCATCGTGAAAGCGGTAATCAAAGAAGACCTATAAATGCAACTATGATTGAAGCCTGTGGGTTTGTGATCGTTGAGTTGAAGAACTTTCTTACCGATAATGGTGCTACTATCAGTCTTCTTGATGCTGAGGCAAATCGAATTGGATTGTCAGTAACCTATCCAAAACTTAAAGCCAATGAGTCATATGCACGCAATAACTTTGGGGCTGATCCAGAATGGGTGATAGATAGCAATCCGACCAAGAATGCGCCGAATCCTGGACAGACTCCGTGTAGCATAGATGAGCTGGAACCAGAGCCGGAACCGGAACCGGAACCTGAGCCGGAACCGGAACCTGAACCGGAACCGGAACCAGAGCCGGAACCGGAACCAGAGCCGGAACCAGAGCCAGAGCCGGAACCAGAGCCAGAGCCGGAACCCGAACCTTCACCCCGCACGCTGGTCATCAATGAAATCTCGCCATCACCACCATCGGGGCAGATGGAGTGGATTGAGTTCTACAACTTTGGATCGGAGCCGGTTGATGTAACGGAATGGCGGGTGCGACGTACCGGATTGACCGGAACGGTACAAACAAGAACGCTAAGCAGCGCCATCGTTCCGCCAGGCAGGTTTCTGCTGCTGGAGATGGCGAGTGGCTTTCTGCCCAATGGCGGTGCGACCCTGGAGTTGCTGGATGCAGACGGTGAGGTTGTTGATGGCCCAATCGCCTATCCGTCTATCGGGAGCGGACAGGTTTATGCACGAACTACAGATGGTGGTGCTGAGTGGCGAGACGACTATCCACCTTCACCCGGTGCGCCCAACCAGCCACCCCCACCGACCGCAACGCCGGCGGGCACTGCGACGTCGACGGATACCCCAACGCCGACGAATACTCCAACGTTGACGAACACGCCAACGCCAACCGACACGATGACACCCACCGGTACTGCTACTATTTCCTTACCCCGCACGCTGGTCATCAATGAAATCTCGCCATCACCACCGTCGGGGCAGATGGAGTGGATTGAGTTCTACAACTTTGGATCGGAGCCGGTTGATGTAACGGAATGGCGGGTGCGACGTACCGGATTGACCGGAACGGTACAAACAAGAACGCTAAGCAGCGCCATCGTTCCGCCAGGCAGGTTTCTGCTGCTGGAGATGGCGAGTGGCTTTCTGCCCAATGGCGGTGCGACCCTGGAGTTGCTGGATGCAGACGGTGAGGTTGTTGATGGCCCAATCGCCTATCCGTCTATCGGGAGCGGACAGGTTTATGCACGAACTACAGATGGTGGTGCTGAGTGGCGAGACGACTATCCACCTTCACCCGGTGCGCCCAACCAGCCACCCCCACCGACCGCGACACCCACTGATACGTCAACGCCATCGCCTACGCGGACGCCATCGTCCACACGGACGCCATCGCCCACACGGACGGCATCGGCAACGCGGACGCCATCGCCCACACGGACGCCATC
>Ga0308417_1003148_pt1 | contig 10615 bp, 10 predicted proteins | sample HotsprSampleOS65_FD_203528 | JGI IMG/M metagenome (GOLD analysis project Ga0308417, IMG submission 203528) | Hot spring phototrophic mat microbial communities from Octopus Spring, Yellowstone National Park, Wyoming, United States - 20090730_OS65 ... | reverse complement strand
CCGGGTGCGCGGGCGTCTCGCCCGCATGACCGTATGAAGATGAAGCGCGCAATTCCGAAGGTCAACTGTTTTGCACTTCGCTGTAGATGCCTCACCCTGTCAATTCTACTACTCTATCGAAGCGACGCCGACGAAGCGCTCCAGAAACCGCTCCAGGCGACGAGTCTGTTCCTCGCGCGATAATCCTGCCGCAACCGACGCCGGCAGGTCGGGAATGTCAGCGCCGCGTTCCTTTGCTTCCGGCCAGCGCGCCAGGTGATCGGCGATCTCCGCTGGATCGGACGATACTATCCCTGCCTGTCGTTCGCGGATCAGTGCTGCCGCCACATTGTCCGCCGGTCCGATCGCCAGGATTGGGCGGCGTGCGCCCAGGTGTTCGAAGAGTTTGCCCTGTTTTGGTTATTATAACCCCCTATCGGCACACCGGGCACGCTTGCGCAGAGGTTGTACTATGTGATAGAATTGCCTGCAAAGAAGTGGACTCATTGACCGTATCGGTCAATGCTGCTGTAAAACTCTGTTTCCGCAGAGGCGACTCGCTCGTCAACCACAGCGTCTGCTTTGTTACAGAGCGGTTCAGATCACGAATGAGTACGTTCGCTCCAAACCAGAATGGTGATTCCTCTCTTCCAGAGGTTCAGCATAGCACTGAGGAGCCACTGGCCTACCGTGCGGTACATAGCGGGTTTTGGGCCATGATCGGCTCATACTGGACAATTGGGTTTGGTTTTTTAGCCAACATCGCTCTGATTCGCCTGCTGACGCCGGAAATCTACGGTGAGTTTGCGCTGGCAATGTTCTTTGCCATGCTGCTTGATTTGCTGAGCAAGTCAGGGTTGAACTTTGCTTTTGCCAACTATCGGACAATCGACGGCGAGTCGCTCGGCACGCTGCTCGCCCTCGGTGTTCTGATGGGAATCGGCAGCCTGTTGCTGGCGGCGCTGGCTACGCCAGCGCTGCTGGCTGCTGGCTACGCACCCTCCATCCCTTTGATCGTCGTGACATTGACCGGCATCAACTTCATCGGGGCGTGGTTGTGGCCGTTTACAGCAGTGTTAGAGACGGAGTTGCACTTCAAACCAATTACTTTGATCACCAGCGTAGCGACGGTGCTCTCATATGTACCGGCTTTCTGGCTGGCGCTCAACGGGTTGGGTCGGTATAGTCTACTCTCGCAGGCAGCGTCATCCACCCTGCTGATGCTGCTTGCCATGGGTATCTACGTGTTGCACGCTCAGCGCCACCTGTTGCAGCTGCGCTGGCGCTATAATGGTACACTGGCGCGTCAGTTCCTGCGCTTTGGCCTGACCACAGGCCTGGGGAATTTCATTGCCTCCCTGCTGGTTCACATCGATAACTTCATTCTGGGCACGCTGGCCGGTACGACCACCCTGGGCTACTATGACCGCGCGTACCGCGTGGCTCAGTGGCCATCGCTGTTGCTCAGCCCGATCATTGGGCGCACAGCCGTGTTCACCTACAACCAACTGCGCGACGATCAGACCCGTCTCCAACGTTCCACAATGATGGTGCTCTGGACATCGGCAAACCTGTCCATCCCTCTTGCCCTGGCGCTGTTCTTCAGCGCACCGGATCTGGTGCCGCTGCTCTTCGGCGTGCAGTGGGCGCCGGCGATCCCGCTGCTGCGCATCCTGCTCATTGTCGCAGTGCTGCGCCCGATCTGGGAGAATGTCTGGTCCATGCTTGTCGGGTTGGGGCTGCCGCAGCAAGTGATCGCTCTCTCGCTGTTTCAGTTATCCGTGCTGGTGATTGCGGGAACGTTGCTCACCTGGCTGGCCTCTGCTACCGGGATGGCTGTAGCAGTCGTGTTGATGTTCGCATGCGGTCTGGCTCTGGCTTATACGCAACTCAAGTCCAGGCTGACCATTGATGATCTGCGCGATACTTTCGTTGGCCCGCTGGCGGCGCTTACGCTGACGGTGATCGGCTATCTGGCGCTGGTGCGCATCATCGGTAGCGAGTATCCGTTATGGATCGCTGTAGTGTGGAAGGTCAGCTGGGCATTCGCTGGCTTTAGCCTGTTCTCGCTGCTGGTGCAACCGAGAGCGTTCATAGAGCGGTCAGGATATATCTGGCGATTGTGGCGGCGCCAGTCGCCGACAACGGTAAACCTGGAAGCAAAGACATAACGGTCAGGGTGCTGAAGGCGCACAGACGACTCAAGAACATGCACATGCCTGGTGTCATCCGCGATGCAGCAGTCAATATTCAAACAAATCGGACGTTCTATGAGCAATGGCGTGATCTACTCTCTCGGAAACAAGTTTGCTGGCAGTGGCATTGGCACAACTGCTTATCACGGCGCCTGGGGACTCTATCGCCACGGCATGCTCCGACGCATTCTCTGCGGGGCATATCAGCCCAGTGCGCTTCCAGCCAGTCTTATTCGTGCCATTGGCTGGCCCAACCGAATCCTGTGTAAGCTGGCCAGTCTTGAACAAAGCGGACTGCTGTGGCACCTGCAAGCCATCATCTATGACCAATGGGCAGCCCGTCTCATCGAACAGGCGAACATCTTTCACGTGTGGGGCGGATATGGCGCCCGTTCGTTGCAACAGGCAAAGATATACGGCATGACCACGGTGGTACAGATCGCTTCCAGCCACCCGCACCTGCAATATCGCCTGCTGCACGAGGAATTCGCACGCTGGGGACTGCCCTGGAGAGCGCCAGCTGCAAGCTTTGCGCGCGCGCTGAGCGAGATTGCCCAGGCTGATTACATCCTGATCCCTTCTGACTTCGTCCGAGACAGTTTCATCGCCGAGGGCGTGCCGGAGACGAAGCTGATCCAGATCCCGTTTGGCGTAGATTGTTCGCGCTTTACGCCAGCTGCACGATCCGAAGTGCATCCCTTCCGCGCTGTATTCGTGGGCCAGGTGGATATACGCAAAGGCATCCCCTATCTCCTGGAGGCATGGAAACGCCTGGGTTGGCGCGATGCAGAGCTATGGCTGGTGGGCAGTGTATTTCCGGAGATTAAGGATGTGTTGAGAGCATACGCCGACCTCCCCGGTATACGAACGGTTGGCTTTCTAAATACGCCAGCAGAGGCCTACCAGCAATCAGACATCTTTGTCTTTCCCTCTCTTGAAGAAGGTAGCGCGCTGGTCACCTACGAGGCGCTGGCTTGCGGGCTGCCGGTGGTGACCACCCCCAACGCCGGGTCAGTAGTGCGGGATGGGATAGAGGGATTCATTGCGCCGATCCGTGACACCGACGCGCTGGCTGAGCGTATGGAGCAGCTACGGGCCAATGCGCGACTCCGACAGGAGATGGGAAGGGCTGCGCGCAAGAGGGCAGAGGAGTTTCCATGGGAGAGGCACGGGGAGCAACTGGCATCAAGATATACCCGGCTTAAGAGTGCAGAACCTGCTGATGATTATAGTAGTTCTCAGATGCGTTGACTCCTGTCTGAGCCTGCCGTATCGCGCCAGACGCCCGCTTCCAGCAGAGTGTAGACCGAAATTTATTTCGGTCATCGCGTGGGGCGCGCGACTTGGAAGACTACAAAGAGAGTTACGATGAATCTGACGAAAGTGAGACCTCTTCTTGGCATACTTGACCTGTTCGGACGACTCCCTTATTTTCGTGGCAAGGGGCTGCCGGTAGTCTGGCTGTTACGCCTCCTCAACTCACGCGGTCCGTTACCAGTTCGTTTGCCAGATCAGAGGCGCATACTCTTCACAGGCAGCGACCCTAACTGGGTTGCTAGCATATGGCTTGGCAAACTCCAACCCGACTTCACCAGGGTATTCTGGCGAGTGTTATGCGCTCTACCTGAAAAAAGCAGCGTCATCGACATTGGCGCCCACATCGGTTACTATGCTCTCATTGCTGCTCATCGCCTGCGCTATACAGGAGGGATGGTATTTGCGTTCGAGCCACATCCTGTTAACTTTTCTGATCTGCAACGTAATAAGATACTCAACAGCCTGGACAATCTGATACCTGTGCAAAAGGCTGTTGCTGATCGCACAACACGAACGCTTCTTTTTGCTGGCTCACCCACGTGCAGTCATTCCCTAAGGCAAGATTACTTTCATGATCATACGTATGAAGTTGAGTGCATCACGCTGGACGACTTTATATCTTCGAATGCCACGGCAAAGATTGGGTTGGTGAAGATAGACGCAGAAGGTGCAGAACTCTTGATATTGCGCAGTGCGCAGCAGGTTCTGGCGCGTGATAGACCCTATATTATGTATGAAGAATGCGAGGAAAGGTATCAGCTATTTGGTCATACCGTTACCGACGTGCGCGCTTTTCTTCAGCAATTTGGGTATACTGTGCAACCAATAGACAATTTCGGGAGCTATAATAACGCGATTGCTGTGCCGGAAGAGCAGGAAGCTGATTTTTTTGACAAGAGTTTCTGAAAGTTGTATGAGAAAATAGATTATCTATGACGTAGTGGTGAATATTTACTTCTGGAAGCCATTGTTCACGCCGATTACCGGTCTAAACGAAGTTTATTGAGATTATTCCTCATATGAAACAGCAACGAGTCTATTATGATGATTACTGGCAAAAGCACAGCACAGGCTGGTCGCCACGTAATCAGAATCCCGATCCGATACTGCGATCTCTCCTGATCAAGATGATTCGTGAGGGGAATTATGTGCTTGACTACGGATGTGGTGATTGCTCCAGGTGTGGATCTCTGGTTCATTCTCTTGGAGCCCACTATGTCGGCGTAGATATATCCCTTTCAGCTATACAAGCCTGCGTAAAATGGGATCGTATCTTATGTGGAGATGAAAATACTCCACTACCATTCACCTCCGAAAAGTTTGATGTAGTATTGTGTATTGAAGTATTAGAGCATCTCTTTAGACCAGATCTGGCGCTGCAACAAATCCATCGTGTCCTGAAGCCAGAAGGAGTCTTGATTGCTTCTGTACCAAATATAGCCTGGATAGGAAATCGTCTTCTCATGGCTGCTGGATTCTTTAATCCAGGCGGATCACCTGAAACGAGTTTCCGAGCTCCCTGGCGAGATCCTCACGTCCGTTTCTTCACAAAAAGAAGCCTATTAAGACTGATTCAGTATGAAATAGGCATGGACGTAATGATATGCACAGGATCAGGTTTTTCATTAGCAGAATTACCGTTATTCTACAAGACAAAGAAAATTCGATCGTTAATTCGTAGGGTTGAAGCTCCACTACGATTTCTAGGACGGCTTATACCGTCATCATTTGCTGGAAATTTATTTATTGTCGCCAGGAAAGTCCATTGAATCCTTGTTTGCTCGCCATGGCCCAAGGAGAGGAAAATGGGCGCTGGACGCTTGACGGCAGGCGCCAATGCCGGGTTTGAACTGAAGGTGCCATGAGACGCGCTCATTGCACTCATCTGTACGAACATGAACTAGCAATCAAGGTAGCTTGATTCAGCCTGGAGTAGATGATGATGATGTGGAAGCCGATAACCCTTTGCTGGCGAAAAGTCCCCCCGGTAGATCTTGTTCTCCCCTTGTTTATCGCGGTGACTGTCCGGCTTTTCTTGATCCTCCGTTGGCCTCATTTTGCCTACGATGATGCTCTGATCACCTTCCGCTATGCTGAGAACCTTGCCAAAGGTATTGGTTTTGTCTACAACCCAGGGGAACGTGTTCTAGGGAGCACCACCCCCCTATATGGTCTGGTTCTGGCACTCTTTCACAAGCTTGGCCTGGACATCTTCGTTAGCGCGGCTGTTTTTAACCTCGTTTGCGATGTGGTTTGGCTTTACCTGTTCATGCAGACTTTGATGAGCACGATAAATGACCCTGCCCGCCGCGATATAGCTATGGCAGTAGGGGTTTTCCTCGGCACCTATTTTCCCTTCTTGCGGGTCACTGTTTCGCGGATGGAGACTTCTCTATTCCTTCTCTTTGTGACTGCTGCTTTGTGGGCATTTATGCACAGGCGTCAGGTTCTGCTGGGCGTTGTGTTAGGAGGGCTTGTTTTAACCCGAATTGATGGACTGGTGCTACTTGTAATAATCCTAGGGTGGTTTCTCTGGCGACATCGTTTTGTTCCTATCCTACTGCTTATTGGTATTGGAGTTCTCCTAATCCCATATGGGCTATTCACGACTGTATACTTTGGCTCACCCATTCCTCATAGCGCAGTTGCCAAAGCCGTAATTTATCCAAGTGTGTTTGCTGATCAGTTTTCCAGGGTTGATTCATTGATCACATTAGCGAAACATATCTTTGCCGGTAACCTGTATCATCGTTTACTTCTTGTCCCATTTGCGCTTGTCGGTTTTACCATCTTAATGCGAACAAGGGCGACTTGGTTCATGGTATTATTGGCTTTGTTCATCTTGTATTTCACCGGTCTGGGTCTATCCAACACTTTTGTCCATGAGTGGTATCTTGCCCCCCTTTTCCTCGTATATGGTGTAAGCGTTGGAAGTGGGATTGGTCTGCTGGGCAATCGGTTACTTTCAGTTCTCAAGACCTCTGCTTTGGGGCGCAGCCTCGTCATCGTTCTCCTGGCTACCACCTTCGTTCTGGTTAACGTGTACATTGCAACTGACAAGACAGAGAAGGATTACCGTTTTGATCGAAATGTGCTCCAGAACATTGGATTGTATCTACGGGAGCACGCAAGTCCGAACCAAAGTGTATTGCTGGAACCAATCGGCTACATCGGCTACTATTCGGGCTTAAGGATCTATGACGCAATGGGATTAGTAAGTCCTGAAGCCATTGTTTACTTTTTGAACTATGGTGTAAAAGACTACATGGTTGCTTGGGCGCTGGATGCTCTGCCGGATTTCGCCGTTTTGAGACCTCAGAGTTTCAGCAAGCCACACCAGAGCGATACCAGGCGTTTCTCCAACGCTACCAATTAGCACGGGAGGTGAAGGTATACAATGAGGTAACACGTAAAGAAGTGGTTTTTATGGTCTTCCAGAGAAGAGAATAGCATGCGTTTCTCCATCATCATCCCTACCCACAACCGCAAAGAGACCCTCCGCCGTAGCCTGTCCGCCGCCATAGTCCAGGACTACCTCAACTACGAAGTCATCGTGGTGGACGATGGCTCCAGTGACGGCACGGGGGAGATGGTGCGGCGGGAGTTCCCGCATGTGCGCTGTATTCGCCAGGAGCCGAATCGCGGCCCGGCGGCGGCCCGTAACCGGGGAATCGAAGCCGCCACCGGCGAGATCATCGCCTTCACCGACGACGACTGCCTCGTGCCGCCGAATTTTCTCTCCCGCCTGGCCGATGGCTATTGCCGCTACCCGGAAGCGGTCGGTGTGGGCGGCTACCTGGAAGCCCCGGATGCACTGCTACAGACGAACCCTTTCGCCTGCTACGAGGCTTATGTGACCCATCAAGTGTATCAGGCCGGTCCAGAGGAATACCTGGGCGGCTTTGAGTGCCCGGCTGGTGGCACTAACTCTATGTCCTATCGTAAAGCTGTGTTGCTAGAAGTAGGGGGCTTCGATGAGACGTTTCCCTACGCTGCTGGCGAGGATGCGGACCTCAAGTGGCGGGTCGTCCAGCGTGGCTACCGGTTGCTCTACGTGCCAGTAAAGGTGACACACTTGCAGCCTTACCAATTCCGTTCCTTCTGGCGGCAGTACCGGCGGCACGGGTATGGAGCAGTTCACTTTGAACGCAAGTATCGGGGACGGCTGCCTTCTGCCACGCGCCTGGCGTTGCGCTTTGCTGCTCGCTGGGCACGCTGGCTGCCAGGACTCTTGCGGCTCGGACCCACGCTGGCCACGGTGAAACTCCTGGCCGAACTGGCGGATTGGTGGGGGCAGTGGGAAGAAGCAATAAGGAGTCGCTGAAATGGAGCGAATTCTGGATGTGGGATGTGGTCGTGCAAAGTACCCTGGGGCGATCGGCCTGGATGTGAACCCTTTGACTGACGCAGATGTTATTGCCGATTTGAATCGGTTTCCTTGGCCTTTTCCAGACAGCACCTTTGACCGCGTCCTTTGCCACCATATCGTAGAACATGTCACCGATTTGGTCCGCTTTATGGAAGAAATCCATCGCATTGCCCGGCCAGGAGCCCTGGTGGAGATTGTCACGCCTCACTTTTCCAACCGTTATAGTTTTACTGATCCGACCCACCTCCGTCACCTGGGATGGCGCTCCTTTGAGTACTTCACGGGTGGAAGGACGGTCTCCTTCCCTAATCTCGGCCAGCGATTGCTGGAAACTCAACACCCCATCCCTGGATTTTATACCTCCGCTATCTTTCGGATTCGCTCTCGTCGCTTACATTTTGGTCGTCCTTTCCGTTGGGTGGGCATCCAATGGCTGGCCAACCGTTTCCCCGATTTCTACGAACTCTACCTCGCCTTTATTTTCCCGGCCAGGGACCTTTACGTCACACTGGAGGTGATCAAATAGATGCGAGTGGTAGTGATCGGCCATACGTATATCCTGGAGGCCAATCGGGCCAAATGGGCTTATCTCCCACCCGACGTGAATCTGGCTTTGGTCACCCCGCCAGCAGTCCGTCATCCCTTAAAAGTGTATCGGGCTGAACCGTCTGCCCGCTGGCCTCACTTCCTTGTACCCGCCTGGGGCACAGGTCGGCTCTCGGGTTTTACCTTTCATCCATGGAGGCTGTGGCATATCCTTCGACGTCTTGGGCCGGATTTGATCCAGGTGGACGAGGAGCCTCTTTCACCGGCGCTTCTGGAAGTCTTGCTGCTTAAACACCAGTTGAAATGTCCGATGGTCTTTTTCTCCTGGGAAAACCTGCCGATCAGGCCTCGGTGGCCCTTTTCCTTCATCCGCCGTTTCAACTTGCGAAGGGCCGATGGCGCTATTGCAGGTACGGAAGAGGCAGCCCGACGGCTACGGGAGGCAGGCTTTGTCGGCCCTATTGCCACGATTCCGCAGTTGGGCGTGGATCCGGAACGTTTTTACCCCTCCCGCAATGAGGCTTTGCGACAGCAACTGGGCCTGAGAACTTTTACGATCGGGTACGTGGGACGGATGGTTTCGGAAAAGGGCCTGTGGACTCTGTTGGAAGCCCTGGCGTTCCTGGATAGTGACTGGCAATGCCTTTTGGTGGGGGAAGGACCCATTCGCGAGGAGTGGCTGAAGCGAGTCAAAGATATGGGACTGGATAGACGGGTGGTCTGGGTGCCGACAGTCTCTCACACTGTAGTACCCGATTATATCAACACAATGGATGTCCTGGTGCTTCCCTCGCTGACGACCCCGCGCTGGAAGGAGCAGTTCGGCCACGTCCTGATAGAGGCGATGGCTTGCCAGGTGCCGGTCATCGGCTCCGATTCGGGGGCGATCCCCGAAGTCATCGGAGATGCTGGGATCGTCATACCAGAAGGGGATTCCAACGCTCTGGCCCGGGCCATAGAGCGATTGCGCTCATCTGAGGCCGAAAGGGTGGCCATTGGGCGCAGGGGAAGAGAACAGGTTTTAGCCCATTTCACCAATGAACGAATTGCCCAAAAGACGTGGCTTTTCTGGCAGGAGATTCTGGATGCGTGTGGTTCTGTTCGCCGATAGCCCCAGAGAAAACTGGCCCAGCATGGATCGCTATGCCCGTTCGCTCTTTAGGGCATTGCAACAGATTGCGCCCGAGCATGAATTTCGCCTGCTGGTCCCTCCCGATCCACCGATAGGCCTGCGCGGACGCCTGTTTCCTCTGTGGCGGCTATGCTGGTATCCTCTCTGGGCCCGGCGTTTCGCTGCCGACGTGTATCACGTCTTGGACCACTCTTATGGTCACCTGCTCTGGGGACTGGACAGGGATCGGACGGTGGTGACGATACACGATGTGGCTCCTCTATTCTTTCCTGGCCATTCCCTTGGCGTGAGCCGTTTGGCCTGGCAGATAGCCTGGAAGGGCGCGCAACACGCCCTTCAGTGGATTACCGACTCGGATTTCACAAAACGTGAGTTGTTGTCCCATACAAACAAGAGCCCGAGAAATATCACTCCAATACCGTTGGGTGTAGACTCTACCTTCTGCCCGCTACCTGCACAAGTCAACGAATGGCGGGAGAGACTGGGCCTGAGCAAAGCAAAAGTTGTCCTCCACGTCGGGCACTGTCAGCCACGGAAGAACATGGAAAGACTCCTGACTGCTTTGGCATTGCTGAACAGACAGAGGGTCGCCTTTCACTTCATTCAGGTGGGGGGCGTCTTCACGCCCGCCCAGCGCCGCTTGCTTGAAAGTTCAGGGCTGGAGCATCACGTCCGGCAAATGAGCCGTGTATCTGAAGAGGAGCTGGTTGGGCTTTACAACGTGGCCGATGTTTTCGTGTTGCCCTCGCTTTACGAAGGCTTCGGCCTGCCGGTGCTGGAGGCGATGGCCTGTGGTACACCGGTCGTGGCCGCCAATGCCGCTTCGTTGCCCGAAGTGGTTGGCGATGCTGGCCTGCTGGTAGACCCCCGCAGTCCCGAAGCCATCGCCGAAGCCATCGCCCAGGTGCTGGAAGACCCGGCATTGGCCAGCGACCTGCGGGAGCGCGGCTTTCAGCGAGCCCGAGCGTTCACCTGGGAGCAGAATGCCCTGAGAACGCTTGAAGTGTATCACCGAGTTCTGGAGAATAGCGCGTGACGAACGTTCCCTTTTGGATGCAAGCACTGCGATGGTATGCG
>Ga0308417_1003145_pt1 | contig 10626 bp, 9 predicted proteins | sample HotsprSampleOS65_FD_203528 | JGI IMG/M metagenome (GOLD analysis project Ga0308417, IMG submission 203528) | Hot spring phototrophic mat microbial communities from Octopus Spring, Yellowstone National Park, Wyoming, United States - 20090730_OS65 ... | reverse complement strand
AAATACCGTATTCACCGGGCGGCGATAGGGCGGCACGCCTACCATTGACCTGCCCTGAAGCAACACCTCGCCTGCGGTCGGTTCGTCAAATCCTGCAACCAGCCGCAGCGTCGTGGTTTTGCCGCAGCCGGAAGGGCCGAGAATACTAAAGAACTCGCCCTGCCGCACACTTAGGTCGATGCCACGAACTGCTGCAAAGCCGTCAAAAACCTTGAAGACTTTGCGGAGTTCAACATCGTATTGCGTCTCGGTTTCTACTGCGGATTGATTTGGGGTGATGGTCTGTGCCATGTGGCAAATTCCCTGTAGAAATTCGGATAAACGGGGCAGCTAAACGGGGTCACGGTCGAGGCTTGGGGGTGAGTTTCTGGCGGTTGATGTCGTTGAGTCTTTGTAGGAAATGCGACGTAGGAAATGCGATGTCAAAGAGGTGTCAAAAAAGAGGTGAAAAATAAAGAGGCTTTAAAGGGGTGTCGAACAACGAGGTGTCAAACAACTGCCGACCGGATGACTTGTAAATATCCTAAGGGATGAAGCCTGTAGACTCATGAGATTCTTGGATTTGAAATTTGCAGAATGAGAGGGGCCAGAGCGTTGGGGCATGGCCCAATTCAGGGAGTGCGTCTTGGCTTATCAGTCAGTTTGCCCGGAAGGAGTTCATGGCTATCGCTAGCTCTTTTGAAGCTTAATCTACCCAGATCGACTCTGAATCGACGCACCCAAGTAGACGTACCCAAGTAGACGTACCCAAGTAGGCGCACCCAAGTAGGCGCACTTAATATCCACGCACTTAATATCCACGCACTTAATATCTCGCAATATCTATGCAGCAATCTGTGCAGCCTCGCATCTAGACATTCTCTGCTGGACATTTCCTGGCGGACGTTTCCTGTCAGATAATTACTGGCGTTTCACCTACCTAACTTTTCCCTTCATCTTCAAAGAAGCCAGGGTGATCAACGGTTGTTGGGTATACCGTTTGGCGATTTGGCTGACTGATTTCGGCGCTGGGAATAGGGGGCGATCGCCCGCCGCCCAGATTGCCCACCACCCAGATTGCCCGCTGCCCAGATCGCTGCGTTTAGACGAGTCCGAGCAGTCCTGGGGATCAATATCGGGGTCAATGACGGTAAACTATGTGAATTGATTCACTCATCTTTACTAAAACTTAAGGTTTCTCCGACCTGCATGGGTCTTCAAAGGTTTTGTCAGAGGGCGCGTTTCCATTTATGACGCTGACGCAAAATCCGCCAACTGTGCGGCAACCAGCTGGACGCACCGTGGGCAAATCCTACCATTCATTGGTAGTAATGCTTACCATCACAGTTGCCTTACTAGGAGGCATCGGCACTCGCCTGGCCTACCTGCAATTGGTGGAAGGGCAATACAATCGACAACTGGCAGACGACAACCGCGTGCGGCTGATTCCGCGACAGCCAGAGCGGGGGCGCATCCTCGACCGCAAGGGGCGGACGCTGGCCGGGAGCCGCCTTTCCTATGCAGTGTTTCTCTGGCCGATTGCCAATCGTCAGGCAAACTGGCGGCCCATCGTGAGGCGGCTGTCCACGATTCTCAACATTCCTGAAGCGAATATTCAAAAGCGGCTGGATCAGGCGGGCTATAGCTCACCGGAGCTGCTCCGTATCGCCCGTGGCATCAGTCCGGCTCAGGTCACGGCGCTGGCCGAGTTTAGCCAGCAGATGCCCGGCGTGCAGGTGCAGGCAGAGGCAGTGCGCTACTATCCCCACGGAGATCTGGCGGCCCATGTGCTAGGTTATACGGGCGAAATGTCGGACGAAGACCTAGAGCAGCGGCGGTCTGAAGGCTATCGTTTGGGGGATGTGGTGGGGCAGATGGGCGTGGAGGCGGCCTTTGAGCGGCAACTCCGAGGACAGTGGGGCGGGCAGCAGGTCGAGGTCGATGGCATGGGTCATGTGCTGCGGGTGCTGGGCGAAAAGTCGGCGCGGGCGGGCAATACCGTGACGCTGACGCTGGATCTGGATTTGCAAAGGGCGGCAGAAACTGTGCTGGGCGATCGCAAAGGGGCGATCGTTGCCCTTGATCCGCGCAACGGAGCTGTGCTGGCGCTGGTCAGCCGTCCTGCGTTTGACCCCAATCTCTTTTCTACCTATATTACTGATGCCCAGTGGCAGGAACTTCAGAGTAAGTCCTACCCGTTTGTCAACCGGGCGCTCCAGGGTTATCCACCCGCCAGCACCTTTAAGATTGTCACGACGACGGCAGCAATTGAGTCGGGACGCTATTCCCCCAGCACGGTTCTTGTGACTCGACCCTATATCGAAGTGGGCGGCATCCAGTTTTGGGATTGGAATAATGCAGGCTTTGGTTCGCTAGATTTTCGCGGAGCCATGGCCTGGAGCAGCGACACCTTTTTCTATCAGACCGCGATGGGCATGGGCCATGAGCCGCTGATTGAGTGGACGCGGCGCTACGGCTTTGGTCGGAAAACGGGCATTGAGCTGGCGGCTGAAGAATCGGCGGGGCTGGTGCCTGATCCTGCCTGGAAGCGCGAAAACCTAGATGAGGAGTGGTTCATCGGCGACACCATCAATATGTCCATTGGTCAGGGCTATCTACAGGCTTCGCCGCTCCAGGTGGCTGTGATGTTTGCCGTGCCCGCAAATGGCGGCGATTTGGTGCGCCCCCATTTGCTAAAAGACCAGGAAGCGACTCGCTCTTGGCGCACCCCGATTGGGCTGAGTCCGACCACGCTGAGAATTTTGCAAGATGGGTTGCGGCGAGTGGTGACCAGCGGCACCGGCAAAGTCATGAACACCTCCAGCCTGCCGCCTAATGCAGGCAAAACGGGCACTGCCGAAGATCCGCCGCGAAAATCCCACGCTTGGTATGGTGGCTATGCCCCGCTGGAGAATCCGGAGATTGTGGTGGTGGCGTTTATCGAAAACTCGGCCGAGGGCGGCGGCGGCAAGGTGGCTGCGCCGATGGTGAAGCAGGTATTGGAAACCTATTTCAACAACACCCAGCCCGATAACCAGGCTGCGCCCCAAAGCGGGGTAGTGTCTGATTAGGTGGGTGCTGGCTGGTATTGCTTGCCGGGCTGGAGGTGGGCCTGTCGCGAAGGGGCGATCGCCCACCAGGTTTACACCCGTTCGCTCAAAAAAAGCGCTAGCGTGGCGATTGGGGATTCGGGATGGCGGCTGGTTTTCAGGCCAGGGCTACGTCCCCTGTCTTTCATGTTTCTGGTTTTCTATGTCTAGAAGTCGATTAATTACGCTTTTTCGTCGAGCCTATCGAATTTCGCAATGGTCTGAACAAACGAAAATGCCCCTGCCTGAAGCTGCGGGATGGCTAGATGAACACCTGTCGCGGCGGCGCGTGTTGCGGGCAGGCGCGTTGCTAGGCGGCACGCTGGGGCTGAGCAGGTTGGGGATAAACGACTCGGTCGGGGGCGATCGCCCTCATGCCTCTAGTCAGGCCGCTCGCACTAGCGCCGCCCAATCCCCCGTGCTGATCGTGGGGGCGGGGGTCGCCGGATTAACCGCCGCCTATCGGCTCCAGCAGACGGGTGTGCCGTTTGAGCTAGTGGAAGCAAGTTCTCGCATTGGCGGGCGACTGCGGAGTGTGCGAAATCCGAATGGACTGCCGGGGACGGTGGAACTGGGCGGCGAATTTATCGACACACGCCACACCCATGTCCGCGCCTTGGCCGCAGAGTTGGGGCTAGAACTGTCTGATCTGCGGGCAGCAGATGTGGGGCTAGCGCCGGAAGTGCTGTATTTCCAAGGGCAGAAGGTGAGCCACGAGTCAGTGGTGGAGCGGTTTGCGCCCTTGGCCAGGCGAATTACGCAAGACCTGCTGGCGATGGGGCGAGGAATTACCTATCGCCAGCATAATGCCCACGCGGCTCAACTCGATCGCCTGTCTCTGGCGGAGTATTTGGATGCGGCAGAGATCGACCCGGTGATTAACCAACTGGTGCGGGTCGCCTACATCACCGAATTTGGGCGAGACGCAGAGGAGATGTCTTGCTTGAACATGCTCTACCTGATTGGGGCAGAAGTGGGACAGTGGAGCACCTATGGCGACAGTGACGAGCGCTGGCATGTGGTGGGCGGCAACCAGTCCATTCCAGAGGTGCTGGCAAAACGGCTGGCGGGGGCGATCGCCCTCGACACCGCTCTCGAATCGATTCGCACCGCTCCAGATGGCTACTACCGCGTCAGCCTGCGGCGAGGTAGCCAAAGCATCGAGCGGCGCTACGAGAAAGTGCTGCTGACGCTGCCCTTTTCGGTATTGCGGCAGGTAGAACTCGCCGTAGACCTGCCGCCGGTGAAGCAAAAGGCGATCGCCGAGTTGGGCTATGGTACCAGCAGCAAGCTGGCTGTTCCATTCAAAGAGCGGATCTGGCGCACGCGCTACGGCTCCACCATCAGCGTCTATACGGATCTAGATTTTCAGAACACCTGGGAAAGCACCCGCTATGCGCCCGGGCCAAGCGCCTGGGTAACGGATTTGCGGGCCGGGCGACAGGGCTTGCAGCTTGCAGCCGATAGCCCCGCCACTCATGCCAGAGCGCTCACGGCTGATTTAGACCAAATCTTTCCAGGGATTGCGGGCGTGCAGGAGGGGCGATCGCTCCGAGCCATCTGGGCTGCAGAACCCCACGCCTTGGGGTCCTATTCCTGCTACCGACCAGGCCAGTGGACGGCGATCGCCGGGGCGGAAATCGAGCGCGTGGGCAATCTCTGGTTTGCAGGAGAACACTGCTCTGTGGAATCCCAAGGCTATATGAATGGCGCGGTAGAAACGGCTGAAATTGCTGTCCGCAGCATTCTTGAGGCGTAAAAGCTGGCATTCTGCCAGTTTCATCGAAAATCCCGGCAAATTTCAGTTCCTGCCAGGGTCTTCTATCACATATATCCGTTTAAATCACTAGACTACATCGCTAGATCTCTTGCGTGAATGTGCTTTGAAGGCATGAGTCGTTGTGCGACACCGCTGTGCAACGATTCATGCAGAACATCTACTAATCGCAACAAGGGCGATCGCCCAAACCTAGTCGCCGCCGCCACCCGACCCAACGCAGCGAGTTCCGTTCAACGGGCAAGTGCTGGTTCCTCTGCGGGCAAACGCTGCTGGGGCAACGGCGGTCAACAGCACCAACGCAAACAGCGCCATGAGAACAATCCGTTTCATCGTGAACCTCCTAGATGTCAGCCAATTCGCGGAAGGTTTCGTCCCACTGTTAGCAAGGCCTGGACGTTTCTTCCGAGATGACTCCTATCTTGGGGGTTCTAGCTGAGGAGCAACTGAGGCGGTGCTAAGTCCTCCAGGAACCTTTCGTGAAGACGCTGAAGCAACCGTGAGAATCCGCCGAACCTCCGGCATAGTCCTGCCTGAAAGGTGCAGTCCTGCCTAGAATGAGCGGGAAATTAGCCAGCTTTCGTCAAACTCGCGATCCATCGACCCCACAGAGCTTCGTCCACCCCCTCTAGAACTCATCGTCGGTATAGCCGCCAGAGGCCGCCGCTGCTTCGTTGTCTCGCTTAGACCCCAGCAGTTCCATCCGATCAACCCGAATCACCGGCGCAGAGCGCTCGGCTCCGGTCGCCCGATCTTTCCAATGCTCAAACTTGAGCGAACCGCTGACCCCAATCAAGCTGCCTTTACGGACGTAGTTTGCAGCCACCTCAGCCGTCTTTCCCCACATTTCCAAGTTGAACCAGTCTGGTTCGTCGCTGTTGCGAGTGCGACGATTCACCGCCAGCGTAAACTTACAGACCACGCTGCCCGACTCAAAATACTTCACATCCGGATCACGACCTGCCCGACCTACTAGGGTAACGACATTCAAACTCATCAGAAATTCTCCCAAACCCAAGTTCAGAACTTTGAAAACGGAAATTCAGACCAGATGTACAAAAAGTCGAGTTGATCAACCTGTCCAACACAAGTTCCTAAAACTAATTTCTAAAAAGTTGATAGGAATGATTAGAATTGCATATCGTCGCAGGCTAGTGTACCTGTACTATTCTAGCAGGATCTAATCGAATTTTGTGGACGTTAATCCCCGCCTATCTGAACGATTCTGTCCAAAATTTTTGCTTTGGAAAGCACTGGAACACTTTCAAACCCGTCTCATCGGGCGATCGCCCGCTATGGTTTACCTTCCGACAATCTCCCTGGTATCTTGCGCCGCAGGGGTTCATTTTGCGGTATCGTAAGCGGGGTACAACCTTTGAGCGTCTAATGACACCCTGAAAATAGCAAATAATACACGGATCGCGACCAGATCGCGACAGGAGATAACGGCAGAATGCTTGGTCGTCAGCGTTTAGAGGGGGGCGATCGCCCTCGCTCACTCAATCAGCCAACCTCGACCAGCACCTTACACATGTTTCGACTAGACGGTTGACAAAAATCGTAATACAATCCCATCGACGGAGGAATCCTCTGCTCAAATCTCTACTATGTCCTCAATTTTTGAAACACTGGTTTGAAACACTGGTTGGAACCCCAAGATATGGTTTAGAGATATCAAATCTTACAGGCATTCAGCCGAGCCGCATAAGGCAGACAGAGTAAGCTTGAGGCATCGCGAATCTAGGCAGCATCAACGACAAAGCTACTCTTCAAAACAATCCTCTTTTCTGATTTTCTGAGGAGATAGGGCTAAGCCACTGAGGTTTGTCTGCAAGTTTAGCCTTGGGCACCGTCATCACCTGAGCATCGTCATTGTCATCATCTGGAGAGTCGTTAGCCAGATACTAACCAAGAGTTTTACCTAAGCTATCGGGGCATTTGAGTTAGCGCAGTACTGTTTTTTGTAATTAGGAGCTTGTTAGGCTAGTGGGACTTCTTAAACGCTTCTCGCTATCACGCGACATGGGTATTGACCTAGGCACCGCAAACACCCTGGTCTACGTTTCGGGCCGGGGCATCGTGCTTCAGGAGCCATCCGTAGTAGCCATCGATCAGAATGAGAAGGTGCCCCTGGCCGTCGGCGAAGATGCTAAAAAGATGCTAGGGCGGACACCTGGTAACGTGCTTGCATTGCGACCCCTACGGGATGGGGTGATTGCAGATTTCGACACGGCTGAACTAATGCTCAAGCACTTCATCCGTCGTGTCCATGAAGGTCGGACGCTAGTCTCCCCCCGCATCGTGATTGGCATTCCCAGCGGCGTGACAGGCGTTGAGCGTCGGGCTGTCATGGAAGCAGCATCCCAGGCCGGAGCCCGCGATGTTTATCTAATCGATGAACCCGTGGCAGCGGCAATTGGGGCAGGCCTGCCTGTGGCAGAACCAACCGGCAATATGATCATCGACATCGGCGGTGGCACCACCGAGGTCGCAGTGCTGAGCTTGCAGGGCACAGTGCTGAGCGAATCGGTGCGAGTGGCTGGCGACGAGCTAAGCGAGGCCATCTCCCAGTACATGAAAAAGGTTCACAACCTGGTGATTGGGGAACGCACAGCGGAAGAAATCAAAATCACCGTTGGTTCTGCCTATCCAACAGACAACCATGACGACATCATCATGGACGTGCGCGGGCTACACCTGCTATCAGGACTGCCTCGCACCGTCTCGGTGAAAGCGCCGGAGATCCGCGAAGCTATGGCAGAACCCCTCTCGGTCATCATTGAGGCAGTTAAGCGGACGCTGGAGCGCACACCTCCTGAACTAGCGGCAGACATTATTGACCGGGGCATTATGCTGGCAGGAGGCGGAGCGCTATTGCGGGGGCTAGATACGCTAATCAGCCACGAAACTGGGATTGTCGTTCACATCGCGGCTGACCCGCTAAGCTGCGTGGTGTTGGGCACTGGGCGCGTGCTAGAAAACTTTAAGCAGCTTGAGCGCGTCTTTAGTGGGCACTCCCGCAGCATGTAGGCGGTCTGCTGGGTGGACCGCTGGCGGCTAGAACTGGAGGGCACATGCTTCATAGGCTGGCTGGAACTAGTCTTCTGGTCTGACGTTCTGGATTGGTGTTCTGGATTGACATCAGGACTCGTGGTGGAACTTATGTCAGGATTCTCATATCCAGATTCATAGGCAGAATTTGGGGAAGCGCTGGCGGTAGGGATTGAGCGCGGGTAATGTACGTACTGCGTCGATGGTGGGGAAAGAACGGGTTGCGGCTGGGGCTGGCAGTGTTGGCCATCAGCGCTGCGTGGCTGCTCAGACAGACCCAAGGCGCGTTTGTGCTGGAGCTATATCGAGCGATAAGCGCCCCGTTTCAGGCTAAGGGCCCGACTCGCGCTGAGATTTTGGATAATGCTCAGGTGCAAGAATTGCAGCAGCGTTTGATTGAGCTAGAAAGCCAAAACCGCCGACTCCAGGAGCTATTGAACTACAACACGACGCAGCCCCAGCCGGGTATTGCTGCTCCTATTATTGGGCGTAGTGCCGACCACTGGTGGCAGCAGGTGACTTTGGGGCGGGGCCGGCGCGATGGAGTAGAAGTTGGCTCTATTGTTTCGGGAACTGGCGGACTGGTTGGGCGAGTGGTGCAAGTGACGGCGAATACGAGCCGTGTGCTGTTAGTGAGTGACCCCACCAGTCGGATTGGCGTAACGGTCAGTCGCTCTCGCTTCATGGGCTACATGCGAGGGCAGTCGGGCAACCGAGCCGTGATGGAGTTTTTTGAAAAGGTGCCGGATGTGAAGCCGGGGGATGTCGTATCTACGTCGTCATTTAGCCAGTTGTTTCCACCGGGGCTGCCCGTGGGGCGCATTGAGTCCATCGACTTTAGCAAAAGCCCGGCCCCAGAGGCGATTGTTGAGCTGTCGGCTCCCATCAGCACATTGGACTGGGTCCTGGTTGCGCCCAACCCAAAGCCCGCCGCCACTGAACCGCCACCGCTGCTGCCACCTGCCCCAGACCCCGCGCTGCCCTGATGATTGTGCGTGATTGCCATGAATGATTTACTGCTCCTGAGTCCCTATTTGAGGCAGGCGCTGAATGCCCTGGTGACGGCTGGCTCGGTTTTGGCCTGTTTGCTAATCCTGCCGACTCGGTTTGTGGGCATGGAACTGCTGGGTGTGGGGCCAAACTGGCTGCTGATCTGGGTTGTGGCCTGGAGCATCAAGCGATCGCCCTGGCAGGGGGCGATCGCCGGAATTACGCTGGGCTTGCTGCAAGACGGCATGACCGCGGCTAACCCGACGCACACGCTGAGCCTCGCACTGGTAGGCATTCTCACGGCGCTCCTTCAAAAACAGCGCTATATCCAGGAAGATTTTATTTCAGTGGCGCTAATTGTGTTTGGCATGGCGGTCATTGCAGAAACCGTGACGGCGTTTCAATTCATGCTTCAAGACCTGCGGGTGCCCGATCGCCTTTCCTCGCGCACACTTTCAGAAATTTGGAACTATCACCAGCAAATTGCCCTCTGCTCTGCTATTCTTAGCAGCCTCTGGGCCCCAGCGCTGTATTACCCGCTGAATCGCTGGTGGCAGCGGGTCAGCCTGGCCGATCAGCTTCAGACTTAGACAGGACTTACGCCGTTGCGATGAATTTTCCGGGTTTTGGAGGCTTTCTCGCGGGCTGCGCCCGTGAGAAAGCCTCCGGCCGCGTCAGCCCTATTAGAGAGAAACTGGGTCGCTATTCCCAGGCCAGCGGGTCTAAAAATTTTTTGATCAACTTCGTCAACAACGCATCTCTGGAGGTTCCTTGACAGGGATAATAGGGGTTAGCTGAAGTTTTGCTCAGTCTGACTTCCAGAGAAGGCTCTAAGTACTTTTACTCAAAGCTGATAGGCTAAGCGACCGGAGCAGCACTTTCAGCCAAAAGATTAGATGACGAGCGAGAAAATTTGGGGTTCTCCTGCGTTTTCTTGACCACAAAAGCTTTTGCGAACACATAGACACATTGAACACACAGACGCATTTTTTGGAGCGATCGCAACAATGGGTTTAATTAAGAAACTACTTGGGGGACTGTTCTCGTTTTTGCGTGGGCTGGGCAAGCTCCTGGGCTTAGGCAAGTCTTCAGAATATTTTCTAGAGGCGGAGCCTTCTGACAGTTCCGCGCCGGTAGTTCCAGTCGCAGAGGCCGCCCCTCCGACGGCCGAAGCGCCTGCTGCTGCCCCTGTGCCTGGGGCGGCTGTGGCAGCGGTTGCGCCCCCTGCAACGGATGTGACGACTAATGGTAAGGCTCCTGCGGCTGCGGCTCCCGCTGCGGCTCCTAAGCCTGCCCCGGAGGCTGCGCCCGCGACCGACCAGACCTTCGCGCCGAATTTCGTGTTTTTGAGCAGCAGCCGGAGTGGTCGCCGTCGTCCTGGCCCCAGTCTCAATCCGTTCCTGGACATGGCACGGCAGGTCAGACCCCAGGGCTAGGGGCTGTCATCATAGGGGCTGCCATCAATATGTTGGCGATATTGGCGAAACTATCGGCGAAACAACCAATTGTCGGCGAAACATCCGGTTTCAGAAGTTTCAGCCTCTGGCTTGGTTGGTTTGGACGGGCGCGATTGTGCTAGTTCCTCAAGAATTCTGAGATGAATTGATGACGCGCCTCAGTCCTGAATTCTGCCTAATTCTAATCTTTGATCGCCTGATTCCTATCTGCTCTGAATAATAGACCTCCTGCATGAATGTCGTTTTGAAGGTATGAATCGTTGCGCGGCACCGCCGCGCAACG
>Ga0308417_1003144_pt1 | contig 10628 bp, 9 predicted proteins | sample HotsprSampleOS65_FD_203528 | JGI IMG/M metagenome (GOLD analysis project Ga0308417, IMG submission 203528) | Hot spring phototrophic mat microbial communities from Octopus Spring, Yellowstone National Park, Wyoming, United States - 20090730_OS65 ... | reverse complement strand
CCCTCGCCCGCTGCCCCTGGCCCGCTGCCCCTCGCCCGCTGCCCCTGGCCCGCTCACCCTCGCCCCCTCAGCCTCCCCCGCTCACCCTCGCCCGCTCAGTAGAGCCGCACAAGCAGGCGCGGCGGAACGCCGGCGAACCAGAGCGACAGAATCGCGAGGTTGCGCGCGCTTCGGCGCAGATACCCCTCGCGCCGCCAGCGCTCGGCCGAAGTGACGGCATCGGCCGAGATCGGCGCGAGCCGCCAGCGACCGAGGCGGCGGACCAGAGTGACGTCCTCGAGGATCGGCAGCTCCGGGACGCCTCCCACCCGCGCGAGAAGGTCGCGGTGGATCAGGAGCCCCTGATCGCCATAGGGGAGCGAAAGCCGACGGCAGCGCCAAGCGACCGCCCTCTCGAGCCGCCGCGCCGCAGCCGAGGCGTCGTCCAGGCGGAAGCGGAAATAGCCCGCCCGCGCCTGAGCCCCAGGGGCGGAGACGAAATCGGCCACGGCCTCCGCCCAGCCGGGCGCGAGAACCGTGTCCGCGTGCAGAAGCAAAAGCCACTCACCCTGAGCGACGGCGACACCGGCAGCGAGCTGCACCCCCCTGCCCTCTCGCGCCGGGACAACGCGCGCCCCGAGTTCCGCTGCCACCACGGCCGTCCCGTCGGCAGAGCCGCAATCGGCAACGATCACCTCCCGCGGCCAGGGGCCAAGCGCGGCAAGGGTCGCCGGCAGAGCTGCAGCAGCCTGCCGCGCCGGGATCACGACGGAGAGGTCCGGAAAGGAAACCACCATGTGCCAAGCGCAGCATGGCATCGGCCGCAGCGGAAGCGCCCGCGCCTTGCCGCTCTGGCCGGAGACGTTGTTCTTGTTTTGTTCTTGACAGAGCCACCCCCGGGCGGCGATGCTTTCGGCCGCGGCTGCAGAGGCGCGCCGCGAGGGGGAATGGGCGGCGATGGACGAGCTCGGTCGGATGGCGTTTGGGCAGCTTACTCCCTGGGACGACGGCTTGGCCCGGCCGGCCAAGCCCTTGCCTCCGTGCAAGGGGCGCGGCGCCGTCTCCTCTCCTCCCTGCCGGTTCGACCGGCAGAGGACGGAGGCGTTCGATGACGGGTGGGGAACGCTCGAGGAATCGCTGCTCGCGCCCCGGCGCCTTCAGACCACGCTCACACGCGATGCCACGCGCAGCATCATCGCCCGCAACGACAGCCCTGACATCGGCTTCGACCGCTCGGTGAACCCCTATCGGGGCTGCGAGCATGGCTGCATTTACTGCTACGCTCGCCCGACGCACGCCTATCTCGGCCTCTCCCCCGGCCTCGACTTCGAGACGAAGCTTCTGTTCAAGCCGGAGGCGGCATCGCTGCTTGCGCGCGAACTGTCGCGGCCGGGCTACCGGCCGGCGCCGATCGCGCTCGGCTCCAACACAGACCCCTATCAGCCGATCGAGCGGCAGCTTCGCCTCACCCGCGCGATCCTCAAGGTGCTGTCCGAGTTCAACCACCCTTGCACGATCGTGACCAAGTCGGCGCTGGTGACGCGCGACATCGACATCCTCGCCGCCATGGCTGAGCGTCGGCTCGTCCGCGTCTGCCTCTCCGTCACCACGCTCGACAGGAGGCTTGCCGCAGCGATGGAGCCGCGTGCCGCCACGCCCGTGCGGCGCCTGCAGGCGATCGAGGCGCTGGCAGCCGCCGGCATACCGGCCGGCGTGCTCGCCGCACCGATGATCCCCGGCCTGAACGACGCAGAGCTTGAGAGCATCCTCGCCGCCGGCGCGCGCGCAGGCGCCGATGCGGCGGGCTACATCCTCCTCCGCCTGCCACACGAGCTCCGCGCCCTGTTCACGGAGTGGCTCGAGGCGCATTTCCCGGAGCGCGCGGCCAAGGTCCTCGCCCTGATCCGCGCCACACGCGCCGGCGCGCTGAACGACCCCCGCTTCGGCAGCCGCTTCACCGGAACCGGCCCCTATGCGCAGCTGCTTGCGGCGCGATTCGCCGCGGCGGCGAGGCGGCACGGGCTCGGCTCCCCGTCAGGCGGGCTCGATTGCAGCCGCTTCCGCGTGCCGCCCTGCCGCGCCGAGACGTCTCACGGCCAGCTTGCCCTGCTGTGATCGCGGTGCCGCTTGCACCGATGCCTCGCCCGGGCGATGTGTCTGGCCATGATCGACGCCAAGCAGCTACTCGACCGGTTGCTCGGCGCAGGCAGCGCTGACCGTGCCGCCGCCGCCCTCTCGCAGGCGGATCGGAGACTCGCCGGCATGGGCGTGCCCGGCGGGCTCGCGGGGGGAGCGGCTGCGGCCGGGCTGATCGGCCTTCTCCTCGGAAGCAAGAAGGCGCGCAAGCTTGCCGGCGGCGTGGTCGGCTATGGCGGTGCTGCCGTCCTCGGCGCGCTCGCCTTCCGCGCCTGGCAGAACTGGCAGTCGGGCAAGGCCGAGGCGCCGCCGGCAGCGCCGACACAAGCCGAGCTCGAGGCAACCGACGCGCGCTTCCTGCCGGACCAACCCGCGGCGGACGGCCGCCCCTTCGGCGTCGCTCTCGTCCGCGCCATGGTCGCTGCCGCCAAGGCAGACGGCCACATGGACGCAGCCGAACAGCAGGCGATCTTCGCTGCCGTCGAGCGCGCAGGCCTCGACGCCGAGGCAAAGGCGGCTCTGTTCGACGCGAGCCAGGCGCCGGCGGACCCGGCGGCGATCGCAGCGCTCGCCGCCACCCCGCAGCAGGCAGCGGAACTCTGGCTCTCTGCCCGGCTCGCGATCGAGCCCGATCAGCCAGCCGAGCGCGCCTTCCTCGACGCGCTCGGCCATCGCCTCGGCCTCACTCCCGAGTTGCGTGCGCATCTCGAGCGGGAGGCCTCAGCCGCCCTCGCTTCCCCGTGAGCCTGCCGCCGACCCTCATGCTCGAGACCGCATCGGGGGAAGGCATCGTCGCAGGCATCGACGAGGCGGGCTGCGGCCCGCTGGCCGGGCCGGTCGTTGCGGCGGCCTGCGTCTTCCTCGCCCCGCCAGATGCCACCCTCGCCGGGCTGATCGACGACAGCAAGCGTCTCTCCCCCCGGAGGCGGGAGCGCGCCTTCGCCGCGCTCGCAGAAGCGGCGCGCTTACGCCGGGTCGCTTTCGCCGCTGCGGCAGCGAGCGCGGCCGAGATCGGGCGGCTCAATGTCCGGGAGGCGACGCACCGGGCGATGGGACGCGCTCTCGCCCGCCTCTCCGTGGTGCCGGATCTCGTCCTCGTCGACGGCAACCGCCTGCCGGTCCTTCCCGTCCCGGCGCGCGCGATCGTCGGCGGCGACCGCACCTGCCTCTCGATCGCCGCAGCCTCCATAATCGCGAAAGTGCTGAGGGACAGGACCATGCGTCGTCTCGCCGCCCGCTACCCAGCCTACGGGTGGGACGCGAACATGGGCTATCCGACGGCAGCGCATCGTTCCGCGCTCGCGCGCTTCGGCGCCACCCGGCATCACCGCTGCGGCTTCGCCCCGGTCGATCTCGCCCGCGGTTCGGCGCCCTCCGGTTGACTGCCGAGTCCCGCCTCGGCGAGACTCACGCGCTTGCGCGCAGGGCGGCGCGCAAGAGCGGGGGAGCATGGGGCGGGAACTCGATCTGCCGCTGGACGCGGTGCTGGTCGGCGACTGCGTCGCGACGATGGCGACTCTCCCCCCGGCGTCGGTGCACGCGGTGTTCGCCGACCCACCCTACAATCTCCAGCTCGGCGGGGCGCTCCACCGGCCAGACAACTCCGAGGTCGAAGGGGTCGATGCGGAGTGGGATCGTTTCCCGGACCCTGCCGCCTACGACGCGTTCACCCGCGCCTGGCTTGCCGAGGCGCGCAGGCTTCTGCGGCGCGACGGCACGCTCTGGGTGATCGGCACCTACCACAACATCTTCCGGGTCGGGGCGGCACTGCAGGACCTCGGCTTCTGGATCCTCAACGACATCGTCTGGCGCAAGTCGAACCCGATGCCGAATTTCCGCGGCCGGCGTTTCACCAACGCACACGAAACCCTGATCTGGGCGGCGCGGGAGAAGGGCTCCCGCTACCGCTTCAACTACGAGGCGATGAAGGCGCTCAACGACGACCTGCAGATGCGCAGCGACTGGACCTTCCCGATCTGCACCGGGCCGGAGCGGCTGCGCGACGAGGCGGGGGGCAAGCTGCACCCGACCCAGAAGCCGGAGGCACTGCTCCATCGGGTCATCCTCGCCTGCACCAACCCGGGCGAAGTGGTGCTCGACCCGTTCCTCGGCACCGGCACCACCGCTGTGGTCGCGAAACGGCTCGGCCGGCGCTTCATCGGCATCGAGCGCGATGAGGGATACGCGGCCGCAGCGCGCGCCCGAATCGCCGCGGTCATTCCCGTCGCCGACGAACGGCTCGCGGCGACGCCCTCGCGCCGCGACGCCCCACGCGTTGCCTTTGGCGCGGTGGTCGAGGCGGGCCTGATCGCCCCGGGCACGGTGGTGTGGGACCGCTCGCGCCGAGTCTCGGCCGTCGTGGCGGCGGACGGGTCGTTGCGGTGTGGCAACGAACGCGGCTCAATCCACCGCCTTGGCGCTCTGCTCACCGGCGCTCCCTCCTGCAACGGCTGGACCTTCTGGCACTACGAGGACCGGGGCAGGCTCCTGCCGCTCGATGTGCTGCGCGCGCGGCTACGCCCGGTCTCGTGAGCGAGCGCAAGCCGCGCTGCCTTGGCCATCACAGAGGGAAGACCGGACTCGAGCACCTCTGCGCGCGGCACGCCCTGCGCAGGCAGCGACTCGACGCGTGCGACGAGAACCGAGAGCGCGAGCGAGAAATGCGTGAACACGTGGCGGACGACGCCTGCCGAACGCCACGCCGCCGCAGCCGGCGCATGCGCGCATGCCTCCTCCAGCCCCCAGGGTTCGGCGCGCCAAGGCGTGCCGGGCAGTTCCGCCATGCCGCCAAGCAGGCCCTCCGGAGGCCGACGCCTGAGCAGCACATGGCCACGCCAATCCTCGAGCCAGAAGGCGGTGCCGTGGCGTCTCGGCCGAGTGGTCCTCGGCGCCCTGGCCGGCAGCGCCTCGGCGATCCCTTGCGCATGCGCCTTGCATCCGCCCCTCAGGGGGCACAGCGCGCAGCCCGGGCGGCGCGGGGTGCAGAGCGTGGCGCCGAGGTCGAACAGCGCTTGCGCGAAATCCCCAGGACGCGCACGCGCCGCCCCGGCAGCGCAGAAAGCCCGCGCATGCGCCGCAAGCGCCGGCTTCGCGCCGGGCAGGCTCTCGCGCACCGCGAACAGCCGCGCCATCACCCGCTCGACATTGCCATCGACCGGCACCGCCGGCCTGCCGAAGGCGATCGCCGCGACCGCGGCTGCCGTGTAGGCGCCGACCCCGGGCAGGGCGCGCAGGCCGGCCTCGTCCTCGGGGAAGCCGCCGCGCGCAGCCACGGCCTTGGCAGCGGCGTGCAGGTTGCGCGCCCGCGCGTAGTAGCCCAAGCCCGCCCAGGCCCTCGCCACCTCCTCCCAGGACGCCTCGGCAAGCGCGCCGACATCGGGAAAGCGTCGCAGGAAAGCCGCAAAACGCGGGGCCACGGCAGCGACCGTCGTCTGCTGCAGCATGACCTCGGAGAGCCACACGACATAGGGATCGGCTCGGTCGCCTGGGCCGGCGCGCCAGGGCAGGATCCGACGGTTGCGGTCGTACCAGGCGAGCAGGTCGCCTGCGGCCGTCTCCATGCTAGCCTCAGGGAACATGCAGGCAGGGTGGTGATGGCGGAGGGAACCGGCAAGCAGGGTGAGGAGCGCCTCGGCGAGCAGCGGCTCGCGGCCGGGCCTCTGGCGCTTGCCGGCATTATCAACATCGTGACCCGGCCCGCTCTGCAGAGCCGCGGCGGCGCGCTGGCCCGCCTCGCGCTTGACTGGCCGGAAGTGGTCGGGCCGGCGCTCGCGGCGGTGACGGCGCCGGAGCGCCTCTCAGGGGGCCCGGGCGGCGGTACGCTGACAATCCGTGCGAGCGGGCCGATGGCGCTCGAACTCGCCCATCTCGCCCCGGAGCTGATCGCGCGCGTCAATGCCCGTCTCGGGCGGCATACAGTGGCGCGGCTCCGCTTCTCCGCCGGCAGGCGAAGGAACGCCGATCCCCCCGCCGCACCCCCGCCAGCCCCCCCGCCGCCGCCCGGCCGCGAGGCCCTCTCCCGCGCCGCCGCCCTGGTCTCCGACCTGCCGCAAGGCCCGCTGAAGGAGGCGCTCGCGCGGCTCGGCGCCTGCGTCCTGTCGCGGCGCTGACGTCGCGCCCCGGTGATTCGTGCCCAAGTGATTCGCATTGTCTCCCGGCGGAGACCGCATCCGGGGCGCTCGACTCGCCTGCGGGCAAGCGACTATCTTCACCAGATGTTGGGGAAACCGCTGTGATCGACCGCAGAAGCCTACTAGCCCTTGTGGGCGCCGCCACCTTTGCGGAAGCCCTTCCCGCCGCTGCCCAGGCCTTGCTTCCCCCGCTCGAGGAGATGCTCGCCGAGCGCTCCATCGGCAGCGCCGAGGCGCCGGTGACGGTGCAGGAGTTCTTCTCCCTCACCTGCGGCCACTGCGCCGCCTTCCACCGGGACACCTTCCCGCGCGTGAAAGCGGAGCTGATCGAGACGGGCCGAGTCCGCCTTGTGTGGCGCGACTTCCCGCTCGACCCGGCCGCGCTTGCCGCAGCCGCGGTCGCCCGCGCCATGCCGCCCGAGCGCTACGAGGCCTTCCTCGGCCTGCTGTTCCGCAGCCAGGCGCAATGGGCACGGCAAAGCTTTCTCGAGGATCTCGCCCGGATCGCCGCGCTCGCGGGCATGCCGCGGGCGACCTACGACGCCGTCCTCGCCGCCCAGGCGCTGCAGCGCGGCATACTCGAAGGACGGCTCGCTGCCGAACAGCGCTTCCGGATCTCGGCCACTCCCTCCTTCGTGTTCAACGACCGCACCCCGGCCGTCTCGGGCGCGATCGACTTCCAGCGCTTCGCGCGGGAAGCGGGCCAAGCCTGAGCCTGCGCCCGAGAGGACCCGCTCCGCCAATGGCGCTCACCTTCACGCGGCTTCGCCTCTCAGGCTTCAAGAGCTTCGTCGACCCGACGCTTCTCGAGATCCTGCCGGGCCTGACCGGGATCGTCGGCCCGAACGGCTGCGGCAAGTCCAACATCGTCGAGGCGGTGCGCTGGGCGATGGGCGAGACCTCGGCCAAGTCGCTGCGCGGCGGTGAGATGGAGGACGTGATCTTCGCCGGCACCGCGACTCGGCCGAGTCGCAGCTACGCCGAGGTGGCGCTGTTTCTCGAAGCGCCGCCTGGGGAGGCGCCGGCTGCACTGCAGGCGGCAGCCAATGACGGCGAGGAGGCCCCCTCCGGCCCGGTCGAGATCGAGGTCGAGAGGCGAATCGAGCGCGGCCACGGCAGCACCTTCCGGGTCAACGGCCGCGAGTGGCGCGCCAGAGACGTGCAGCTCCTGTTCGCCGACAGCGCCACTGGCGCGCGCTCCACCGCGCTGGTAAGCCAGGGCAGGATCGGTGCCATCGTAAACGCACGGCCGGAGGATCGCCGCACCCTGCTCGAGGAGGCAGCCGGCATCACCGGGCTGCACGCGCGACGGCACGAGGCAGAGCTCAGGCTGCGCGCAGCAGAGGCGAATCTCGCCCGCGCCGACGACGTCCTCGGCACACTGGAAGCCCAGCTCGCCACGCTCAAGAAGCAGGCGCGCCAGGCGACACGCTACCGCAGCATCGCCATGCAGCTGCGCGAGGCGGAACAGGCGCTCTTCGCCGCCCGCCTCGCCCGCGCCGCCGCCGCCAGGGCGGAGGCGGAGGCGGGCTTGCGCGAGGCCGACCGGGCCGTCGCCGAGGCAATGGCGTCGGTGGTGGCGGCTTCGTCCCGCGCCGCCGAGGCCGAAGCCGTGCTGCCCGACCTGCGCGAGGCCGACGCTGAGGCGCGCGCCGCGGTCGAGCGCGCCCGCGCCGGTGCCGCGCGGCTCGAGGCAGAGGAGCGCGCCGCCAAGGCGGCCCTCGCCGCCGCCCAGTCGCGTCTTGCCGAGCTCGCCCGCGACCTCGCCCACGCAGAGAAGCTCGCCACGGACGCCGCCGAGGCGGAGACGCGGCTCGCTGCAGAGGATGCCGCGCTCGCCTCGACCGAGGCCGGCCTTCCCGACCGGCTCGCCGACGCAGCAGAAGCCGCCGACCACGCCTCCCGCCTGGTCGCGGCGCGCGAGGCAGAGGTGCAGGCGGCGACCGAGCGTGCCGCAGAGGGGCAGGCGCGCGCGAACGCCCTGCGCGAGGCGATCGCCCAAGTCCAACAGGCCTCGGCGCGGCTCGCCGACGAGGCGGCGAGGCTCTCGCGAGAGCGTGCCGCGCTCGAGCGGCAACTCGTCGAGGCGGCGGCGCTCGACGAGGCAGGCGCGGCTGTCGCAGAGGCGACCCGGCGCCTCGCTGAAGCGCGCGCCGAGGTCGAGCGCGCGGAAGCGAGGCGTGCCGAGGCGCAGGCGCGGTCAGCCGAGGCGGCGAGGGCGGCGGCTGAGGCGGAGGCCGAGAGAACGCGGCTCGCCGCCGAGGTGTCAGCGCTTGAGGAGGTGCTCGGCGGGCGCGAGGACGAGCTCTGGCCCAAGCTGGTCGATGCCGTGACCGTCCCAGAAGGGCTGGAGACGGCGCTCGGCGCAGCGCTCGGCGAGGCGCTCGAGGCGCCGGCGGACGAGGCCGCCCCCCGCCACTGGCGGATCCTGCCGCCGGTCGTTCCTGCCCAGACTCTGCCAGAAGGCTCGACGGCGCTCGCAGCGCTCGTCACCGCGCCGCCGGCTCTGGCCCGGGCCCTCTCCCAGATCGGCCTCGTCGAGACCGCCTCCGCTGGCGAGGCGCTCTGGCCACTCCTGCGCCCAGGCCAGGCGCTGGTCTCGCGCGACGGCGCGCTCTGGCGTTGGGATGGCTATGCAGTGCGCGCCGGAACACCGACAGCGGCGGCGACCCGGCTCGCCCAGCGCAACCGGCTCGCCGCCCTCAGGGCGCGGCTCGGCGACGCAGAGCGCTCGGCCGCGCGCGCGCGGGCGGAGCACGAAGAGGCGGCTGCTGCCGAGGGGCGCTCTCTCGCCGCCGAACACGAGGCACGCAGGGGCCGGAGCTTGGCCGAGCGCGCGCTCGAGGAGGCGCGGAGCGCGCAGGCGAGCCTCAACGCACGGGCGACCGCCGCCTCGTCGCGTCTCGCAGGCCTCGTGCCGCAGGAGGAGAGGCTCGCCGCCGAGCGGGAGGAGGCCAATCGTCGTCTCGCCGAACTCCACGCGAGCGAGGGTGACATCCCCTCCCTCACAGGTCTGCAGGCGGCTTTGGCAGAGGCGCGCGCTGCCCTGTCGGAGGCGCGGCGGCAGGAGGCGGAAGCGCGCGCCGCGCTTGCGGTGATCCGACGCGAGGCCGAGGCCGTGTCAGCCCGGCGCCGCGCGATCGCCGCTGAGCGCAGCGCCTGGGCGGAACGTGCGGCAGGAGCGCGGTCGCGCAGCGCAGAACTCGGGATCAGGCGCGCCGAGGCTGAGGCAGAGGCCGCAGCGCTCGCCGAAGCGCCGCGACGGCTCGCTGCCGCGCTGGCGGAAGCCGCAGCCGCACTCGCTGCGGCCGAGGCGGCGCGCAACGACACCGCGGCGCGGCTGAACGCTGCCGAGCAGGAGGCGGCGGCGACCACCCGCGCCTTGCGTTCCGCCGAGGCCGATCTCGCCATCGCCCGCGAGGCGCGGGTGCGCGCGGAAGGCACGCTCGCCCAGGCAGAGGCGGCGGCAGCCGATCTCGCGCTCCAGATTGGCGAGCGGCTTGGCATGAGCGCCGAGGCGCTTCTGCGCGCAGCACCTGTGCCCGAGCCGCATGCAGAGGCGGAGGCGGCGGCTGCGCGAAGACTGGAGCGGCTTGCCCGCGAGCGCGACCAGATGGGCCCGGTGAACCTCGCTGCGGAGCGCGAGGCGGAGGAGGTCGAACAGAGGATCGCAGCGCTCAGGCGGGAGCGCGAGGACCTGACCGCGGCGCTCGCCAAGCTGCGCGGCGCGATCGGAGCGCTCAACCGCGAGGGGCGGGAGCGGCTGATGGCCTGTTTCGCCGAGGTGGATCGCCACTTCCAGGCCCTGTTCACGCGGCTGTTCGGCGGCGGGACGGCGCATCTGAGGCTGGTCGACAGCGACGACCCGCTCGAGGCAGGGCTCGAGATCATGGCCTCGCCGCCCGGCAAGAAGCTCGCCACGCTGTCGCTCCTGTCCGGCGGCGAGCAGGCTCTGACAGCGCTGTCCCTCGTCTTCGCCGTATTCCTCACCAACCCCGCCCCGATCTGCATCCTCGACGAGGTGGACGCGCCGCTCGACGACGCGAATGTGGGCCGCTTCTGCAGCCTGCTCGAGGACATCGCGAAGGAGACCGGCACGCGTTTCCTGGTCGTCACGCATCACCGCATCACGATGGCGCGGATGGACCGGCTCTATGGCGTGACCATGCCGGAACGGGGCGTGTCGCGGCTCGTCTCTGTCGATCTCGCCGCTGCGGAGGCGCATGCCGCTGCGCCGTTGGCGGCAGAGTAGCTCACGCCGCTTCCCGCCCGATCCGGCTGAGCGCGAGGGTGCCCGCGGCCATCGTCAGGGCTGCAAGAGAGAAGGCGAGCACAGGCGAGGCCGCCGTCCAGACGAACCCCGTCGCCGCGGTCGAGACGAAC
>Ga0308417_1003138_pt1 | contig 10644 bp, 10 predicted proteins | sample HotsprSampleOS65_FD_203528 | JGI IMG/M metagenome (GOLD analysis project Ga0308417, IMG submission 203528) | Hot spring phototrophic mat microbial communities from Octopus Spring, Yellowstone National Park, Wyoming, United States - 20090730_OS65 ... | reverse complement strand
AGAGTGGCTTACATGGAAGACCAGATTCGCGATGTGTTGGCAGCTAAAGACGAAATGCACAGCTCTATTGAATCGGTAGTTCAAAAAATCAACCATATTTCGCAATATCGCGCAAGTTTTAATGATGTTTTTAGTAAAAAAAATAATGAACCTGTAACTGAAAAAGAGGTTCTCAACGCACTTGCCGCCTACTTGCGTTCGCTTGTAGCCTTGAATTCCAGATTTGACAGACACATGCGCGGCTAAGCCCAAACACTCACAGCCGAAGAGATTCAAGGGTTCAACTTGTTCATGGGCAAAGCCAAATGCGGAACTTGTCATTTTATGCCGTTTTTCAACGGTACTGTACCGCCGCATTTCACCCATACGGAAAGCGAAGTTATCGGTGTGCCAACCCGCCCCGACACTGCTAATGCCGTCATAGACAACGATTTGGGAAAATATAACCTGTTCCCGTTTGATGTGTTTAAATATGCGTTTAAAACCACAACCGTGCGTAACGCCGCCCTGACCGCTCCTTACATGCACAACGGCGTGTATAGCGACTTAGAACAAGTGATGGATTTTTACAATCGCGGAGGCGGAGCGGGCATTGGCATCGCATTAGATAACCAGACGCTCCCCCCCGACCCGCTCAACCTAAGCAAAGAAGAGCAAAAGGCTATTATCGCTTTTATTCATAGCCTTACCGATACGACCCACACCCTTTATATAGGCGGCAAACTTAATCAACAATGATATGGAAAAAATATTAACAGATAGCCGAAGGCACGCTTGAAAGTTAGGAGGATTAATGTTATGCGGTTTAGCTTGTCAAAAAAACATCCTAAAAGTTCCCGAAGAGCAATTAGTGTTACAAATTTCATTGATAGAAAACTTAGCCGCGCCCTTGCGACAAACGGGAGGGTTTGTCTTCCGCAACGAACTGTTTATTATGCGCCTTGCTGCCGATAGGTTTGCTGTTTATCGCAGCGATGTACCCACGCCACTGGTGCATTGCAGTTCACTCAATTCGCTTAAGCAGCGATTGGAATATCTTACTTATATACGGCTCTATTTTTTGAAATTGTGAGCAAGGGTTATTACAAGGTTCAGCAAATTTCCCTTGCACTGTTATAGCTATGAGTTGCGACAAGATATTTCGCTAATACATAAACTACCAGTCAATTTCTGATAGTCCGCGACTGCGCAAGTATTCGTTGGCTTTGCTGAAATGACGGCAGCCAAACCAGCCTTTGTCGGCTGAAAAAGGAGAAGGATGGGCAGCAGTAAGTATCAGGTGGCGCGTTTTGTCAATGAACTTGCCCTTTTCCTGCGCATATTTCCCCCAGAGCATGAAAACCAAACCTTCTTTTTGTTCTGCTAAAAGGCGTACCACTGCGTCGGTGAAAGTTTCCCAGCCTTTTTTCTGATGAGAACCGGGCGCATTGGCACGAACGGTTAGCGTAGCATTGAGTAGCAGCACGCCTTGCAACGCCCAACGTTCCAAATTGCCCGTTTGGGGTATGGGTTTGCCCAAATCGGCATTGATTTCTTTGAAAATATTCACCAGCGAGGGAGGAATAGGAACATGGTCTGCTACTGAAAAGCACAGCCCATTAGCTTGTCCTTCGCCGTGGTAAGGGTCTTGCCCTAAAATAACAACTTTTACCTCATCAAAAGAGCATTTGTCAAATGCATGAAAAATCAGTTTTCCGGGTGGATAAACTTTTTGGGTGCGATATTCATTTTTGACAAATTCTACCAGCTGGCCAAAGTAGGGCTTTTTAAATTCAGAGGACAGGTGTTCTTTCCACGAAGGAGCAATTTTTACTTCCATGCAGTTCAAATAAGGCTTTGCAGCTACAAACCTGACGGATTTTGACCCGTCAGGTCTTGTTTATTTTTGAAAACTGTGTGTTAGACCTCTTCCATTAGCGAGCGAAAAACAAAAAACTTACCCTCGAATTTGTCTTCCGTATCTTTGCGGAGGGCAGGTGCATATTGGGCTTCATACTCCTTAAAGCGTTCTATGCTTTCGCAGACGTATTGGACGACGTAATTATGTCCGTTGTCATCCTCAGCATTGGTAAGCAGATGGAACATTTTTGCACTAATGAACATACCTGTTGCCAGCACATCAGGAATGTGCTTGTGTTTCATCCACTCTATCCATTCATGACGGATGCTGTCGTCTATGCTGATAGTAACATTATATACAATCATCTGATGAGCAGCTATTTTACCAGCGAATCAGCGCTGATGCCCAAGTAAAGCCGCTGCCGAAAGAGCAGAGGCAGACCAAATCGCCGTCTTTAATACGACCTTCTTCCCATGCTTCGCATAGTGCGATAGGAATAGAAGCAGCAGTTGTATTGCCATAGTTGTGAATATTGCTGACCACTTTCTCATCGGGTAGCCCAAGTCGCTGTTGAACAGCTTGTGTAATGCGCACATTGGCTTGATGAGGCACCAAAAGGTCAATATCTTTAGGTTGATAGCCGTTGGCTTCAAGCGCTTCCATCACTGCCTCAGGCATGCGGGTTACGGCATGTTTGAACACATATTGTCCGTTCATCACGGGATAGAACCCTCCGCCAGGTTGTAATTCCTCGAGTGGATTGCGGTTTTTGGCGCTTGACTTCGGATAAATAACCGCCAGTTCTTCGGCATATTTGCCTTCGCTGTGCAAGTGAGTGGAAAGGATGCCTTTTCTCGGCTCATTGGTAGCAGAAAGCACAACAGCGCCTGCGCCATCACCAAAAATAACAGCTACATGGCGACCATAGTCAGAGTAGTCCAAACCACTGGAATGTATTTCTGACCCTACTACAAGCACGTGCTTATACATGCCTGTTTTGATGAACTGGTCAGCAACAGAAAGTGCATAAATAAAACCCGAACATTGCGCGCGAAGGTCAATAGCGGCAATGTTGCGAAAGTCCATCGAGCGTTGCAACAATACGCCTGAGCCGGGAAAGTAATAGTCGGGGCTAAGAGTGGCATATACAATTAGGTCAATATCTTGTGGCGTCAGGCTGGCGCGTTGCAAGGCAATTTCAGAGGCTTTTACGGCAAATCCGAAATTGGTTTCACCTTTTTCAGGGTCAAAATAATGTCGTTGGCGAACACCGGTTCTTTCTACAATCCACTCATCGGTAGTGTTTACAAAAGCAGTGAGGTCTTGGTTAGTAACAATCTTTTCAGGCACACAAAAACCCATGCCTGCGACTTTAGAGCTTTTCATTCAGCAATGTGCAGTTAAAATTCCATTTCATTATATTTAAAGCACCCTGATACGAATCAAAAATGCCTTCATTTTCAGAGGCAAAAATAAATAAAAACTTAATTTTCAAACGCTTAAAGCGCTCAATTGGAAGAAGTCTTTCGGTCGGATGCCTTTATTGGTTCTTTGTAGGGTACAACATTCATGTATGGGGTCATGTTCAAAAAAAAGTACCCAATTCTCGGTTACAGCGTGTTCCAGCACTTGTTCTTTTTCCTGTAAGGTCAGCAGGGGGCGCACGTCATATGCCATTACATAAGGCAGTGGGATATGTCCCGCTGAGGGCAGCAAATCACCGCAAAACAGCACTTTTTGTCCTTTGTAGCTAATGAGCGGCAGCATTTGCTTTTCGGTATGCCCATCTACTGCAATAATTTCAATACCTTCTGCAAAAGAGGTAATAAGTAGTTGATTATCGCTTGTTTTTTGGGGTAATGTGAACATTTTGAGTTGTCCGCTCTCCTGCATTGGCAGCAGGTTCTCGCTTAGGAAACTTGCTTTTTCGCGGGCATTGGGCTGCACTGCCCACTGCCAGTGCGCTTCGTTTGTCCAGTATGTAGCACGAGGGAAAGTAGGGCGCAGTTGCCCTTCATAGGTGCGTATGACACCTCCGCCGCAGTGGTCAAAATGCAGGTGAGTAAGAAAAACATCGGTAATGTCGTTGAAATTTACACCAACTTTGTTCAACGAACCTTCCAGCGTGTCGTCCCCATGCAAATAATAATGGCTAAAAAATTTTTCACTTTGCTTATTGCCAATCCCATTATCTATAATAATCAGACGATTACCTATTTCTACCAACAAGCAACGCATTGCCCAGCTGCACATGTTGTTGGCATCGGGTGGGTTGAGGTTTTGCCAAATGGTTTTGGGTACAACGCCAAACATAGCCCCACCATCTAATTTAAAAAAGCCCGTGTTGATAGTATATAGTTGCATAACTTTCAAGTTTTGCGATATTATTAAAGTTTTGTTAAACAAAAGTGAATTTATGCGAGTAAAATCATTTATTTTGGGCAAATTAAACTCAACCTATTCAGTTTATGAAAAAACTTTATCTACTCCTCTTTACATGCCTGATTGCCGTATCGGCAATGGCTCAAAATTTCAAAGGCAAAGTTACTGATAGTGAAGGTAACGGGCTGCCAGGCGTTTCAGTTGCTGTTACAGGCGGTTCGCAAGGTACGGTTACTAATGCGGAAGGCAACTTTGGTTTGCAATTGAAACAAGGTAATTACAAAATCCGCTTCTCATTTATCGGCTACAAAACACAGGAACAGACGGTTACTATCGGTGCGGAAACTGTAACGCTGGATGTGAAGATGGAAGAAGATGTTGTCAGCCTTTCCGATGTGGTAGTGCTGGGTTCACGCTCTGCCACAGTGCGCACCAACGTAGAAACGCCTGTGCCGGTAGATGTAATTACGATAAAAGACTTACAACTAACCGGACAAATAGAACCTACGCAAATGGTCAATTTTGTAGCGCCGTCGTTTAACTCTGCCCGCCAGACGGTTGCCGATGGTACCGACCACATAGACCCAGCTACACTTCGGGGTTTAGGACCCGACCAAGTGCTGGTACTTGTAAACGGCAAACGTCGCCACAATCAGGCATTGACCAACGTAAACGGCACAGTAGGGCGCGGTTCGGTGGGCACAGACCTAAACGCAATTCCTGCCGCTGCTATTGAGCGCATCGAGGTACTGCGCGATGGCGCTGCTTCGCAATATGGTTCTGATGCGATTGCAGGAGTTATTAACGTAGTAATGAAGAAAGAGGCAGGTACTACTGCCAACTTACACTGGGGACGACACTATGCAGGCGACGGGCGGAACTTGATGTTAGGGGTATATCACGGCATGAAAGTGGGCAAGAATGGAACTATCAGCGTTGCCGGTGATTTCCGATTCCGTGAGCCGACCAACCGCGCCGGTGACTACACAGGTCCTGTTTACATCAACTGGAACACAGGCACAGACATCGCCCGCCGTCAGCAGTTGTTTGAGCAAGACGAGGCGCTAATTGCCCAAAGGGGTTTCAGCCGTGCCAAAAACATGCAAATTGGCAATTCCAAAGTAGATAACTTTGGCGGCATGCTCAACGGCGAGTTCCGCATTGGTAAAAAAACTAACTTTTATTTTACAGGTATGCTGAACTATCGTCGCGGACAAGCAGCAGGTTTTTATCGCTATCCGTTCCAAACTGCTCAGGTCAATTTGGATCTGTACCCTAACGGATTTCTGCCGCAAATCCACTCTACCATTTGGGACAGGTCGCTGTTGGCAGGGATTAGCGGTAGCTTTGGCAACGGCTGGCGCTGGGATTTGTCTAATGTATATGGGGGCAACTCATTCCGCTTTGATGTGAAAAACTCAAACAACGCTTCACAATTCGCACTTGGCGCACGCGCACAAACCGAATTTTACGCTGGCACGTTGGGCTTTAATCAGAATACAGCAGACTTTGGTGTATCCAAAGATTTTGGCAAAGCCGTTGGCTTGAAAACTTTCAATGTGGCGGCTGGTCTGAATTTCCGCATCGACCAATACTCTATTGAGGCGGGCGAAGAAGCCTCATGGCGCAATTACGACCCTGCATCGGGTCGTGTAGGTGGTGCGCAGGTATTTCCTGGTTTTCAACCAGCTAACGAAGTCAATCAAAGCCGCAACGTATTGGGCGCATATGTAGATTTGGAATCTGACTTGACCGATAAACTGTTGGTCAATGTAGCTGGTCGTTTTGAAAATTATAGCGATTTTGGCAGCAATTTCGCTGGTAAGCTGAGCGCGCGCTACAAATTTGCCGATGCGTTCTCGCTTCGCGGTGCTATTTCTAACGGCTTTCGCGCCCCTTCTGTGCATCAAAGCGGCTTTAGTGCTATCTCTACAGTCTTTATCTCAGTTCCCGGACAAGGCTTGCAGCCTCGTCAGCAGGGTACATTCCGAAACGGTAGCCCGGTTGCCAACGCCTTTGGCATTCCTAAGTTAAAAGCCGAAACCTCTATCAATATTAGCTTAGGGGCAACTTCTCAAATTACGGATAACATCAGCCTAACGGTAGATGCTTATCAAATTGACATTAGCGATCGTATTGTATTGACAGGACAATTCCAACGCGGCACTTCGCCTACCGGACAGCTAATTTCGCGCATCCTTGATAATGCAGGTCAGCAAGAAGTTAACGCAGCTGTATTCTTCACTAACGCCATTAATACGCGAACTCGAGGTTTAGACGTGGTACTAACCGGCAATCAACCTATCGGAACAGGTACATTGACCTTTACCTTGGCGGGCAATATGAACCGCACCGAAGTACAGGGCGACCCAAAAGTTTCGGAAACACTCCCGCCCGACCAATTTGGCAATGTGCTCTTTAACCGTCTGGAACGCTCGCGTATTGAAGAAGCGCAACCACGCAGCAAATATATGGTTAGCTTAAACTACAAAGTAGGCAGTTTTGGAAGCAATCTGCGCGTTACTCGTTTTGGCCAAGTGGCTGTTAGAGACCCCGCTAACCCTGCATTAGATGAAACATTCTCGCCCAAAATAGTTACTGACGTAAGTGTAAACTATCTCATTACCAAAAACATTAACATTGTTGTAGGAGCAAATAACTTGTTTGATGTATATCCTGACCCGTTACGCGTCAATCAGTGGGCTACGCCAACTCGCACTACTGTTTTGGATAATACCTCCTTCAACCGCTTTATTTACAGCCGAAATGCCACACAATTTGGCTTTAATGGCGGTTATTATTATTTTAGCTTAACTGCTAATTTTTAGCAGTAGCCAATAACAAGGTTAGCAAAACCCGATAGGTTTTCAGAACCCATCGGGTTTTTTATTGTATGCCGAAAAGGTTTCTATCCATTTATCCTTTACCTTTGCGTGGCAAATAAGAACTCTTGATTATTTGCTTCATGACCTCCTCTTTTGAATCTCCTTTTGTAATGGAAGCGCTTACATATGATGACGTACTGTTGCTTCCTGCCTACTCCGAAGTATTGCCCCGCGAAACAGATACCTCCTCGCAGCTAACCCGAAACATCCGTCTTAGCATTCCTATCATAGCTGCGGCTATGGATACAGTTTCAGAAGCTGAAATGGCGATTGCCATGGCGCAGGAAGGCGGTATTGCATTTATCCACAAAAATATGAGCATTCAGAAACAGGCTGAACAGGTGCGTAAAGTTAAGCGCTCGGAAAGTGGAATGATTGTAGACCCGATTACCTTGCAGCCGCACATGAGCCTGTTAGAAGCTACCCGCATGATGCGTGAAATGAAAATTGGAGGTATTCCGGTGGTCAATAATGAAGGAGTGTTGGTAGGTATTATCACCAATCGCGACTTGCGTTTTCGGAAAGACCTTTCTGTTACAGTTGGCGAAGTAATGACTAAAGAGAATCTCATTACTGCTCCAGCAGGTATTGATATGAATCAGGCAGAGGAAATTTTGCAGCAATATCGAATCGAAAAACTGCCGATTGTTGATAAAAACAACAAACTAATTGGTCTGATTACCTACAAAGATATTCTCAAGCGCAGAGATAATCCTGATGCATGTAAAGATTCGCTAGGTCGTTTGCGTGTAGGTGCGGCAGTTGGCGTTACCCCCGACATCATCGAGCGCGTGCAAGCACTCAAAAATGCAGGTGTAGATGTAGTTACCATAGATACCGCTCACGGACACTCTCGCGGAGTAATTGAAACGCTGAAAATGGTGAAAAAACATTTCACCGATTTAGATGTAATTGTAGGCAACGTAGCTACTGCCGAAGGTGCGAAAGCATTGGCTGATGCAGGTGCTGATGCAGTAAAAGTAGGTGTAGGACCGGGCAGCATCTGTACTACGCGTATTATTGCAGGGGTTGGTGTGCCACAACTGACTGCTGTAATTGAGGCATCGCGCGCATTGAGGGGCTCAGGTGTACCTGTAATTGCCGATGGCGGTATCCGTTTTTCAGGCGATATTGTGAAAGCCATTGCAGGCGGTGCAGATAGTGTGATGATTGGTTCATTGCTAGCAGGTACGGAAGAAGCACCCGGCGAAGTGATTTTGCTCGAAGGCAGAAAATTCAAATCCTATCGCGGTATGGGTTCATTGGAAGCGATGGAGGAAGGATCGAAAGACCGCTATTTTCAAGATGTGGAAGATGATATCAAAAAATTAGTGCCCGAAGGTATTGTAGGCCGCGTACCTTATAAGGGCAGGGTAGAAGAGGTGATTTATCAGTTAGTAGGCGGTTTGCGCGCCGGCATGGGCTATTGCGGTGCGGCAAATATCGCAGCGCTTCAAAAAGCAAAATTTGTGAAGATTACCGCTGCCGGTATGCGCGAAAGCCATCCGCATGATGTCATTATTACTCGCGAAGCGCCTAATTATAGCCGCTAAATATTATCGGGACACGGTCTAATCAGCAAAACAGCAGCTGCAAGCCCTATTAGCCGATTGATATAGAAGCCTGCTGTTAGGGTCTTGCAACTGCTAACAAAGTAATTGGTTATCCTTAATAGCAGTTGCAGACCTGGTGAGCAAACGAATGAATGCTCTCAAATAAAACTTTTCAAAGAGTTTATTGTAAACAGTGTTGCTCCACTGCTAGTCTCTTCTCTGTGGCTTGTAGCCCGACTCTTCAAATATTTTTTGCGCATTACGCTCTGCCATAAGTTGAGGCAGTGTTACTTCGGGATGAGTTTTCATGTAGGAGCGTACAATTTGCCAACCTAACCAAGTACCGATGCGCCCTGGACACTCATCGCCGATTTCAAAAGTGTGCGGACGTTGTTCAATATAGCGCTTCGAAGCAATCAGGCTTGTCTCAAAAAACAGGTTGTTTTTGATGAAATGTGCCCAAATAATATCCTGATTATCGTATGAGTCAGCAATTTCTTTTGCCGTATAGCGAATAATAAGCGAATCGGGAACATGGGGCAACATGCGCGAGGTGAACTCATAGGCTTTGCCATAGGCAATCATCTGACTAAGCAGGGTCTGGTCATTTTCATCTAGTTGATTGTAGCGTGCCGAAAGCATCAACACTATTGCCGGTGTAATCAATTCTTTGCGATAGTGGCTAAAAATATACTGCGGGTCAGGAGAGCGATAACGGGAAGCCTTTCCCATAAAATAGTCTAATCCGATAAAAACTGTAGAGTCGGAAATAGTCAAATCGTTGCCATAGCCCGTTATCATTGTGTAAACCGTAGGTATTTGAAAATCAGGATAATAATATTTAACCATGCGAAAAGCCTGCTCTAACTCTGCCCTTGTAGCCGACATATCGCCAAAATAGGCTTGCGCCTCCATCGTTAGCGTATCTATGTATTGGCTGCGCCCCAGCCGAAGCATGTCGCTTATCGGCACAGCATCATTATTTAGGCGGCTGCGGAATAAAAAAGTATTGGCAAAATCAGGGTATTTGTCCAAAAAACGACGCGCCTGCTGCTCATCGCTGATGGCGGCAATTTCGTTTTCCAGCCTGATAAGCGATACATTAACGGCAATATGTGAAACATCGGGCGTTTCTTGTTCTTTTGAACAAGCCCAAACAACAGGCAATAAAAAAACAATTGGCAGTAAGCACCGCTTCAAGGTTTGCATAATAAATGAAAAAAATTGGCGTATTGTAATTTTTTCATCTATAAAGATTACAATTTTAACTGTAGTTGCGAATTTTTTTCTTCAGCCAAATGCCTGCTTCACGTATGTTGTAGAAGCAAGCTAAATCTAAACGGTTTCCACCAAGGCTCACCTGTATGTTAATCAGGTTAGCTACTGCCGCAGCACCTGTTTTTTCGGGATTAATGCTCAAAGCGTATGCTTGAATACCCTGATAAGCTAACTGACGTGTTTTTTCATATACTAAATAAGAGTAGGCATTTTCGCGCAGCACTTTGAGCTTACCTAAATCGGAAAGCAGCGAATGAGCGCCCGTTTGCTGAATTGCTTGTAAAGTAATAGGAGTAGCGGTTACGAATCGTGCATAATCCACAAATCCGTACCACGTTTCAATCAGTACATTTTCAGTAGGTAGATACTCAAGATGTAAAAAGTCATCATTGAAAAGCGTTTGATTAGTAGAGTCGTTAGTCTTCATATCACTAAAATCAAATATCGTTGTTTGCTGGTTGTAGTTTAGCGATACCATGCGGTTAACATCGGTTCAATAAAGCAAAACGCATAAGTAGTGCCAATATTATTGTTACAAGTATAATTCAAAATCGCCCAAACCTTCGCGTACAACCTCCATTATGCCGTTATTTTGGCACAGCACAACAGTTGACGGAACATTGCCACCATAGCCCGAGTCAATGACTATATCTACTACACTGTCGTATTTATCTTTGATGAGTGAAGGGTCGGTCATATACTCAAT
>Ga0308417_1003137_pt1 | contig 10644 bp, 7 predicted proteins | sample HotsprSampleOS65_FD_203528 | JGI IMG/M metagenome (GOLD analysis project Ga0308417, IMG submission 203528) | Hot spring phototrophic mat microbial communities from Octopus Spring, Yellowstone National Park, Wyoming, United States - 20090730_OS65 ... | reverse complement strand
AGCCGCAGGCCTGCAGGTTGCCGCCTTCGATCTGGCCGCTGGCGGTGGCCGGGTTGATGGCCACGCCACAATCCACCGCCATCACCAGCCTCGTCACGGTCACTTCGCCGGTCTCGGTATCCACCTCCACCTCGGCCATCTGGCAGCCAAAGGGCGGCGGTGAGTCGTAGCTCATGTGCGAGGCAACGGCGATGATCTGATGCTGCTCCTCGGTGTGCGTGGCAAAGAGCGCGACCTGCTGCAGCGTGATGGCGCGCCCGTCCGGCGCCCAGGCGCAGCGATCGCGCAACCGCACCTGCTCCGGCTTGACCGGCGCACGGACCAGCGAGGGGTCGGGGTTGGCCGGGCGGCCCTTGAGATACTCAACCGTGTCAATCTGGCCGGGCGGGACAACCATGCCGTAGCCCTTGTCGAACATGCGGGCGGCCACTTCCTGAATCTGAGCACGGACTTTCTCGGCGGCTTTTTTAGCCGCGCCGCCAGTGATGAAGGTGGTCGAGGAGGCATAGGCGCCGGTATCGAAGGGCGTCATGTCGGTGTCGCTGGAGTACATGATCACGTCCTCCAGCGGCACGCCCAGCGTCTCGGCCACGATCTGGCCCACCACGGTGTCGCTGCCGGTGCCGATGTCGGTGCCGCCGACCAGACAGTTGAACGAGCCATCGTCGTTCATCTTGACCGACGCCGCGCCCATGTCCAGCCCGGCAATCGCCGTGCCGTGCATGCAGGCTGCCACGCCGATTCCACGACGCACGCTGGGCCGCTGCGGGTCAACGATCAGGTCTTTGCCGGCGAACTCGTTGCGGCGCTCCCAGCCGATGGCCGCCATGGCCTGCTGGAAGCACTCCTCCAGGCCGCTGGTCTTCACGACCTGCTCAAAGCCCTCGCGCGCCTCGCCCAGCGCCGCCGCCAGCGGCAGCGGGTCACCCACGCGCACCCAGTTTTTGCGGCGCAGCTCAATCGTGTCCACCCCCATCAACTGGGCTGCCTCATCCATCAGGCACTCCAGCCCAAATTCGGCCTGTGGCGCGCCGTAGCCACGAAACGCCCCCGGCGTGGGGATGTTGGTGTAGACGACGTGGCAGTGGAACTTAAGGTTGGGACAGCGATAGGTGCTCAGGCCGCGCATGCCGCTGACGGTCTGCACGGTAATGCCATGCGTGCCATAGGCGCCGGTGTTGCCGATGACGTAGTGGCTGAGGGCATGCAAGATCGGCGCGCCGCCGTTCGGGTCTTTCTTGAAGCCAGCCTTGAACACCATGCGCTGCGGGTGACGCGAGCGCGCGCTGGTGAACTCCTGCGCGCGGGTGTACTCGAAGCGCACCGGTCGTCCGGTGGCAATCGTCAGGTGCGCGCACAGGTCCTCGATCAGCATCTCCTGCTTGCCGCCGAAGCCGCCGCCGACGCGCGGCTTGATGACGCGGATTTTCTTCACCGGCAGGCCGATCAACGGGGCGATCATCCGCCGCACGTGGAAGGGCACCTGCGTGCTGGTGCGGATGATCAGGCGATCGTCCTCGTCCCACCACGTCATGCAGATGTGCGGCTCGATGCTGGCCTGCTGCACCTGAGGCACGCGATACTCGCGCTCGATCACGAAGTCACTCTCGGCGAACCCCTGCGCCACGTTGCCGTGCTCGGCGACGATCTCGGCTACCAGGTTGCGCCGGGCGTCCTTGATGCCGACGGCGTCGGGTTCGTCGTGGATGACCGGCGCGCCCTCGCGCATGGCTGCGTCGGGGTCGAAGACGGCCGGCAGCACTTCATATTCCACCTCGATGAGTTCGAGCGCGCGCTGGGCGATCTCCGGCGTCTCGGCCGCGACGACGGCCACCCGGTCGCCGACGTGGCGCACCTTGTTGTCGAGGCTCACCTGGTCGTAGGGGAAGGGGTTGGGATAGGACTGCCCGCCCGACGCATAGACCACGCGGGGGACGTCTTTGTAGGTGAGCACGGCATGCACGCCGGGCAGCGCTTTGGCCTTGCTGGTATCAATGTGCTTGATGCGGGCGTGAGCATGCGGGCTGGTGAGCATGGCCGCGTAGAGCATGCCGGGCAGGGGCGCGTCGTCCACAAAGGCCGGCTTGCCCTGCACCAGCTTGGCGGCGTCCACCTTCTTCTCGGCCTTGCCGACAACCGTGGTCTGCGGTTCAGGCGCCAGCATGAACGGAGCCAGAGTGGCGGTGAGCGTTTGGGTCTGGGCCTCAACCTGGGGGGCTGCGCCGCTGGCGCGCGGGCCTTCGTTGCCCCAGTGCACGTCGCCGATGTCCTGTCGGAAGGCGCCCGGGCTACCGGCGCCGGCGCCCTCTGGCGCGATTACGCGCCGGAAGGGGGGCGGCAGATCGCCGGGCCGTTCCCCGCGCAGGATGGCAGCCGCGGTCAAGATCGCCTGCACGGGCTTGATGTAGCCGGTGCAGCGGCACAGCACCCCGCCGATGGCGTCGCGCACTTCGGCCTCGGTGGGGTTCGGCTCGCGGTCGAGCAGTGCCTTGGCCGCCAGGATCTGCGCCGGCGTGCAATAACCACACTGGATCGCGCCGTTCTCCGTGAAACATTGCTGCAGCACGCTCAACCCGCGCCGGTCGCCCAGCGACTCTACGGTGACGATTTCGGCATCGTGCGCCTGGGCTGCCAGCATGACGCACGTGTTGACGACGGCCGGCGTCTCGCCTGCGCGCATGCGCATAATCACGGCGCACGCGCCGCATTCGCCGGTCTCGCAACCGTGCTTGACGCTAAAGTAGCCCTCGCGCCTCAGAGCAGCGAGCAACGTTTCGTTAGGTTGAACGGAAATATCCTTCGATTGGCCGTTAATCTTCAAGTGAATGACCATTGGGTTGCCTTATGCAGGTGGGGTGTGGCGGGATGATGCGAACCGACAGGCGCTGGCGCAAACTCGCCGGCTAAAGCGCGCGCGTCTGGCCGAGGTCGTGCACATTCATGTCGCCTGGCAGATCACCGGTCTCAACGAAGATCACGCGCTCGGCGATGTTGGTGGCGCGGTCGCCGATGCGCTCCAGGTTGTGCCCGGCGTGCAACAGCCAGGTGCCGCACTCGATGTGCTGCGGATGGCTGACCATGGTCGCCATGGTGCTGGACAGCAGTTCGCTGTACATCCGGTCGAGCTGGTCGTCGTCGCCGAGCACCTGCCGGGCCGCCTGCACGTCGCGGTTGAGGAAGGCCTGCGTGCTGCGTTCCAACATGTCGCGCGCCAGCCGGTCCATATCGGCCAGGTTGAAAGCAGGGATGTCGCTGCCACATCGGGTGATCCGGCGGGCAGCCTTGGCGACGCCCTTGGCGTAATCGCCGCAACGCTCCAGCTCAACAGCGATGATGCTGGCGGCGATCAACTCGCGCAGGTCGCGGGCGACCGGTTGCTGTGTGGCCAGGGCGTTCAGGCAGGCGCGCTCGATGTCGTAGCGAGAGGCGTCCATCGCTTTGTCTTCGTGTTTCACGCTGCGCGCCTCGTCAAAGTCGCGCTGAATCAGCGCGCTCACTGCGCGCGCGGTGGCATCCACGGCTTGCGCGCTAAGCGCAGTGATGCCGTCGCGGATGCCTTGCAGTTCTCCTTCGAGTACGCTCCTCATGCTCAATCCTCCTGCAAAACGGAATCAGCCAAACGAGAGGCTCGTTTGGCTGATTATCCCTAAACTCTCGGCCCAGCGGGCGAGCCACTGCTACATGTTGCGCGCGCCGTAGCCGGGGCCTTCCTGATAGAAGGCATAGTTGTACTGGATATCCTCGCGGAGGTTGATGACCTCGCCGCCGGCGGCTGCGTAGCGCTCGCCGCGGAAGGGCTGCACTTCCTGGCCAGGCTTGAGCTCGTAAGCCTCAGGCACCTCATCCTCCGGGAAGATCGCCTCGAATGGGCATTCGGGCACACACGCGCCGCAATCTATGCACGTCGCCGGATCAATGAAGAACCACGGCCACTCATCCTCAGGCTTACCGCCGACGATGCATTCCACCGGACAGACATCCACGCATGCACCGTCGCGCAAGCACAGGCTGGTGATGATATGCGTCATTTGAAACTACTCCTTCTCAGCAATATGGAATTTCATTCGATTCAACGTTGTAGTTAACCGGGGTTAACTTTCCAACGACGCCGGTTATACACGAAGTTGAAGGAGTTGTCCAGCGCGTTTCCTCACAGGTTTGTGTGAAGTTCCGCATAAACACGCGATGCCCAGGCGCGCTACGCGCCGAAGCGCCTGGCCACATCATCCCAGTTCACCACGTTCCAAAAGGCCTTCAGGTAATCCGGCCGGCGATTTTGGTACTTGAGGTAGTAGGCATGCTCCCAGACATCCACGCCGAGGATCGGCTTCAGGCCGCCATACTCGCTCATCATCGGATTATCCTGATTGGGAGTGGACATGACCTCCAGCTTGCCATCTTTGTTGACGACCAGCCAGGCCCAACCCGAACCGAAGCGTGCGATGCCGGCCTTCTCAAAGGCCTCCTTGAAGGCGGCCAGCGAGCCAAACGCGGCATTGATGGCATCGGCCAGCGGCCCGCTCGTCGGCTCTGGCACGCCGACCTTGAGCTGCTCCCAGAACATAGTGTGATTGACGTGACCGCCGCCGTTGTTGCGCACAGCAGCGCGGATGCCCTCGGGCAGGGCGCTGAGATTCCCGATCAGTTCCTCGACCGTCTTGCTCTGCAAGTCGGGGTAATCCTTCACCGCGTTGTTGAGGTTGTTCACGTAGGCCGCGTGGTGCTTGTCGTGGTGAATCTGCATCGTCAGCGTGTCAATGTGCGGCTCTAGCGAGTCATAGGGATACGGAAGAGGCGGAAGTTCGAAAGCCATGTGTTTCTCCTCTGCTGATCTTGAATTTGTGGCCATTGCGGCCGCGTGCGCATTATAAAACCCCGCGCTTTCGATGATAATTACGCATCGTGACTACTCCTTCGACGGCGCTGGAACGGCCGTCTGTCCCGCCTGCGCTGGGCATTGCTGTTGGCGTGATCGCTGTCTCGACCGCCTCGATCTTCATTCGGTTTGCTCAGCAGGCCGGCGCAAACTCGCTGGCCATCGCTGCGCTGCGGCTGGCCATCGCAACGCTGGTGTTGCTTCCGTTCGCCCTCAACCGCTGTCGCGACGAATTCCGCGCCCTCTCGCGGCGCGACCTGCTGGTGGCGGCCGTCAGCGGAACCTTCCTGGGCGGACACTTCGCGACCTGGATCCTGTCTCTGGAGTTCACCAGCGTAGTCAGCTCTGTCGTGCTGGTTTCGCTCTCCCCGTTGTTCATCGCAGCGGCGTCGGCGCTGTTCCTGAAGGAACCGCTCACCACCCGCATCATCACCGGCATGGTCATCGCCATCGCCGGCGGCGTGTTGATCGGGCTTTCCGACAGCGGCGGCACTGCACCCGGCCAAAACCCGGCGTTGGGCAACGTCCTGGCGCTGGCGGGGGCCTTGTGCATGACGCCTTACCTGATCATCGCGCGCGCGCTGCGCAGCAAGTTCTCGCTGCTGGCCTACGTCACCCTGGTGTACGGCGCGGCAGCGGCGGTGCTGGCGCTGGTTGTGTTGCTCACGCAGACGCCGCTGGCCGTCGGCGACCCATCGGCCTACTTGTGGGTCGCGCTGCTCGCGCTGGTGCCGCAACTCATCGGTCACACGTCTTTCAACTGGTCAGTGCGCCGCCTGCCGGCGGTATACGGCACCATCCCGGTGCTGGGTGAGCCGGTCGGCTCCACCATCCTGGCCATGCTGCTGTTGAGGGAAGTCGTCGGGCCGCTCACGCTGCTGGGCGCTGCGCTGGCGCTCGCCGGCATCGCGCTGATGAGCCTGAAGAAAGGCGGATAGTCACGGCGTCCGGTCGCCCCCTCATGCAGCCGATCTCCCGCCGTCCCGTATTCGTGGCCCTGGCGACCCTGCTCGGCTTCGCGCTACGCCTCCCGATGCTGGGCGACGTGCCGCCGCGCTGGGACGAAGGGTGGTCTGTCGCCCATGCCGCGCTTGATCCGGGCGAGATACTTACCGTCACCGCGGCCGATGTGCACCCGCCGCTGTACTACCTGCTGCTTGGCGCCTGGCAGCGTCTGGTGGACGTTGACTTGTTCGCTGTGCGCTACTTTTCAGTGCTGTCGAGCACGACGGCGATCCCGTTGATATACGTCGCGGCCAGGGCGTGGGCGGGCTCGGCGCGGGCTGCCACGCTGGCAGCGTGGTTCATGGCCTGGCTGCCGCTGGGCGTGTACTACGGCGCTGTGGCGCGCATGTACGCGCTGGCACCGTCGCTGGTGCTGCTGGCGGCCTACGGGGCGTCGAGGCTGGGGGCCGAGGGAGAGCAATCGAGGCGCGCCTCGATCGCCTTCACCCTCGGCGCAGCCGCCGCGATGCTGACGCTGTATCACGCCGTCTGGGCGCTGGCGGCCGTTGCCACGTATGCCTTCGGGCGCGCGATCATCCGCCGCGACTGGCGCGCTGCTCGCAGCCTGGCGCTCTCCATCAGCGTGGCGTTGCTCATCTTCGCGCCGTGGGGCCTGTTTGCCGTGCCGCAGTTTCTGGCCCGCGCTGCTGCCGAGTCGGCGACCAATATCGGCCAGCAATTCCCGCTGACCTACTTTCTGCGTCAGGGCGTCTATGACCTGACGATGTCGCAGCAAATCGGCGAGGCCGGCTTGATCGTCACCGGTGCGATCATTGCCGTGGGGTTGATCGCTGCAGCGGCCCGCCGGGCATCCACCATCCGGCTCGTCCTTCCCGCGCTCGCCATCGCCTTCACGCTAACCGGCGTGGCGTTCGCAGCGCGGCAGTGGGCGTTCAATGCGCGCATGCTGATCTGCGCCGCACCCGCCCTGGCAATGTGGCTGGGGTGGTCGTTCGACCAACTCCTCCCGGGCCGCGCCATGCCCCACGCGCAATGCGCCATGCGCAGCGCGCGATGCCCCTCGTCCCTCCTTCCCCTCCTGCCCGGCCTGGCGCTCGTCATCGTCTACTGGCCGACGAGCACAGAATTCGTCTACGCCAAGACGCTTGAGGTGTTTGACCCATACAACCCTCACGCATACCACCAGCACATCGCGCCGCGCGCCCGGCAGGGAGACCTGGTGTTCTTCAACGTGCTCAGCCCGGCCGGCTTCTATGCGCTCGATCGCCGGGCGCACGATCCGCGCTGGTCTTATGCGCTGACGTGGGACCCAGTCATCGAGCCGCGCTCGCGCTGGGAACAACGCATCGGCCAGGCCGCCGAAGACCACGATCGGCTGTGGATTGTGCTCTACCGCGGCCTGGCCGGCGCAAATGGCGACCTGCGCGGCTGGATGGACTCGAATTTTTATCCCGCCTATGCCGCCTGGGGAGAGGAAGAGGTGTTCTACGGCCTGTACGGTGTGATGCGCGAGGAGATGGCAGCCGGCGCAGTCGCCGGCGCGCGTTGGGGCGCCATCGTGCTGGAAGAGGCGCAGGCGCCGCAGAGCACCGCAGCCGGCGCGGTGCTCCCGGTCAGGCTAACGTGGCGCGCAGAAGCGCCCATCGCGAAGAATTACAAGGTTTTCGTGCATGCGACCAGGCCCGATGGATTCGTGATCGCGCAGCACGACGCACAGCCGCTCAACGACCTGCGGCCGATGACCTCGTGGACGCCCGGCGAACCGGTGCGCGACAACCACGGCCTGGCGTTGCCGGCCGACCATCGCGGGGTGCTGCAAATCAAAGTCGGCCTGTATGATCCCGACACCGGCGAACGCCTGCAGACAGCCGACGGCATGGATGCCATCGTGCTCGCCGGCGTCACAGTTCGCTGAATCGGCGCGCGCTGCGTCTCGACGTATGGACAGCCAGGAACTGGGCTACTACTTTCATCCCGCCCTGCGCGCCGGCGATCCTGGCTATCCGCGCCTGGACGTCAACATCCTTGCTGCGCCGACGCACCGCCACTACGATACCCGCCTGCTCCATCTGCCCATCGCTTACTTCGGCAGCGTGCGGCAACTGGACATCCGCCACCCCTGGCGCCGCGCCAGCTATCGCGTGTGCCCGGGGCGCATTACGCTGCGCGACTTTGTAGATAAGCCCATTGTCGCTTTCAGCTTCGGCGGCGACGCCGCCATCGAGGAATGGCCAGACCGCACCCACTGCACCATCACCTCCAGCGCGCCCATTGTGCATCTGATCGAAGAAGAGGATTCAGCCACCCTGCTGGGCGAGGAGTTCGAGTCGCTGCTGGCGCGGCGTCAGGGGGCGTGGGTCGGCAGGCAGGCCGAATTTGAATCGCGGCTGACGCGAGCCGATCCGGCAGCGCTCTACCTGGCGTGCCTGCGCGCACTTCGCAGCCTGCTCGACGAGGACGCGCAACCCCACGACGACAGCCGGGCGGGCATCCGGCGCGCTCTGCACGACGCTATCCGCGCAGTGGAAACGGGCGGACGGCGCGTGGAATTTGCGCCGGCGCTGGAGCAGTTGTTGTAGATTGCGCCCTGGCGCCGCGTCATCCCACACCGCTGGCGCCAGCGCAGGTTGGCCGGTCACGACGCCACAGCCCGCCGTCTGGCTGGCAGCGCGATCCGCCAATCGCCCGCGTAGATGTTAAAGTGTTCGCCCCGCGCAAAGCCAATCAGCGTAATGTTGAACGCCTGCGCCAGCTCCACAGCCAGCGAGGAAGGCGCGCCCACGGCGACCACGACCGGGACGCGCGCCATGAGCGCCTTTTGCATGATCTCGAAGCTGGCGCGGCCGCTGACCATCAGGAGACAGTCGGCTGCCGGCAAATGGCCATCCAGGAGGCGCCTGCCGACCAGCTTATCGAGTGCGCCATGCCGGCCGACATCCTCGTGCAGGGTGAGCAATTCGCCGGCCGCGTTGAAAAAAGCGGCTGCGTGCAATCCGCCGGTTTTGTCGAATAACGCCTGGCGCCTGCGCAGCCCTGCGTCAAGGCGCCGGATGATGCCGGCGCTTACGCAGAACGCATCGCGCGCCAGCGGCGCACAGCCGCGCATCTCCAGGGATTCGAGCGACGCTTTGCCGCATACGCCGCACGATGAGGTAGCGTAGAAGTTGCGCCGGATCTGCGCTGCGTCGAAGGGCACGCCGGGCCGCAGGCGCACGGTGACGACGTTGTAGCGCGCTCCTGCGGTCACCTGCCCCACCCCATCGGCGAAACGCGCCTGCGGCCGGTCATCGCAGCAGTAGCCGATCTCGCTGATCTCGTCGCGGGTGTGCAGCAGACCTTCGCCGAACAGGAAGCCGGCCGCCAGTTCAAAGTCCTCGCCCGGCGTACGCATGGTGACAGCCACCTGAACCTCGCCGGCGTCCGACGCGACGCGAATCTCCAGCGGCTCCTCAATCGCCAGCACGTCCCTGTGGAGCGCGGCCTGCTCGCCGTGCACCTTGTGCACGTAAAGCCGACGGAGATTGGGCTGGGTGAGCATCGGATTGATAGCGAATTCCAAGCTAACTCTGCGCTCGCTCGATGGTCACAATCGCCTTATACACCGGCACGCCGGCGGCCGGGTCGAGGCAATGCGGAGCCAGCAGGGCATTACCCTCCGGCCAGTGCACCTGGACGTTGCGCGGCTTGATCGGCGCGAACTTCACGCGCACGCGCATCTCACCAATGCTGGAGCGCACCGTTACCCAGTCACCCTCGGCCAGGCCCAGCGCGCGCGCGTCGGCAACACTCATCAGCAGGTCGTCGCGCCGCGCGCCGTTCAAGGGATCGCGCTCCATGTGGATCAGGCTGTTGAACTGTTTGCCGCGCCGCGTCTTCAGGATGAAGGCGCCTTCGGGCAGCTCATGCTCCGGGGGGGCGAGCGGCGTGAAGCTGGCGCGTCGCGACGGTGTGGGGAAGTCGCCGCCCGCGCACAACAGCCGCCCGCCCCATTGCATGTGATCGCCTTTGTTCTTCAGATGTTGAATGCCATCGTAGAAAGGCACAGCCCTGGCGATTTCGTCGCGGATGGCCTGGCCGTTCTCAAAGTGGATGAGATGGCCGCGCTCTGGATAAGTCCGCTGGGCGAGCCGCATGAAGATCTCCCATTCGCTGCGCGCCTCGCCGGGCGGGCTGGCAATATGAGGCGAAAAGATCACCTGACGCTCGGTGCTGGTCTGGGTGCCGCCATCGCGCTGTTCGTAGCGCGTGGCAGCCGGCAGCAGGATGACCGTATCCGCCGGGTCAACCAGCATCTGCGAGGTGATGACGATATCCTGATGGACGCGCAACGGCAGCCGCTCCAGCGCCTGGCGAACGAAGCGCGGATCGGGCAGCGTCTCAAGAAAGTTGCCGCCGGCGACGTAGAACACGTCCATCGCGCCAGCGTGAGCAGCCTCGAGCATGTCCACGCAAGCCAGGCCTTTCCATGCCGGCACGTCAAATCCCCACAGCTCGCTAAAGTGACGCGCGGTCGCTTCGTTGATCGGCACGCCGCCGGGGAAGTTCCACGCCGCGCACCCCATCTCGCCGCCGCCCTGCACGCCGCTGTGGCCGCGAATCGGCATCACACCGCAATGCTCGCGGCCGATGAACCCACGAGCCAGGGCCAGGTTGAGAATTGCCTTCACGTTGTCCACGCCGTTTTCGTGCTGGGTGATGCCCATGCTCCACACGAACACGGCGCTCTTTGCGCGGGCCAGCATCTCGGCGAATCGGCGCATCTCTTCGCGCGACGCGCCGCTGTAGCGCTCCAACATCTCCCA
>Ga0308417_1003128_pt1 | contig 10659 bp, 5 predicted proteins | sample HotsprSampleOS65_FD_203528 | JGI IMG/M metagenome (GOLD analysis project Ga0308417, IMG submission 203528) | Hot spring phototrophic mat microbial communities from Octopus Spring, Yellowstone National Park, Wyoming, United States - 20090730_OS65 ... | reverse complement strand
CCTGTACCGCACCTACGTCGGGTTGACCAAGGTCGGCGCGCCCGAGGTCCTGCTCCACCGGGTGGAGGGACCGACGGTGCACCTGCAGCTGCGGATGCGGTTCGTGGCGCCGCTGTCAGCCGCGGCACAGGCGGTGATCGACCCCGCCCGTCTCAGCTGGGTGCAGGACGAGCGCTACGACCTGGCGGCCCGGCGTGCCTCCGTCGTGTTCCGGCCCGACCACTACGCGAACCGCTTCAGCTGCACCGGGGGCTACGAGTTCAGCGCCGAGGGCGGTGGCTGTGTGCGCATCGTCGAGGGGGACCTGCGGATCCGCATGCCACTCGTCGGCGGTCAGGTTGAGCGGGCGCTGGTGTCCGGACTGCGCGAACACGTCGCCGAGGAACAACCCCTGGTGGCGCGCTGGCTCGCAGGCGACCGCCCCGGCGGCTGACCGTCACCCCGTGCCGGGCCCGGTGTGGCCCCAGCGGGCGGCGTCGCGCTGTTCCTTGAGCGCCTGGAAGGTCTCGACCCCGATCGAGATGAAGACGCCCTCCGCCTCGGCACAGAGTCGTTGGCCGGCGAACAGTTTCGCCTCGGTGAAGATCTTGCGCCCCTCGATGCGCACGAGCTCGCCGACGAAGTGCAGCTCGGTGTGCAGGGGGGTCGGGCTGCGGTAGCGCACGGTCAGGGTGCCGGTCATCCCGGCCTGACCCGACAGCGTCTGGGTCGCGCCGAGGACCTCGTCGAACGCCCCCGCCACGTAGCCGCCGTGCACACACCCCGGCGGGCCCTCGTAGGCCGAGCCGAACACGACCCGGCCGTGCACCTTGCCCTCGACCTCCTGGAGGTAGATCGGTGGGGCGAGTGGGTTGGCCCGGCCGATGAACGGGCTGTGCTCGAAGCTGGCGTGGGGGTCACCGCCCGCCAGGGTGGCCTCGGCGAACCCCTCGTAGGGGGCCTGCCCGCGGAGCTCGTCGAAGGCCAGGGCCACGCGGGCGAGCTGGTCGGCGGCGTCGATGATGGTCTCGGTCGGCGCCCCCGTGGACACCAGCCGCTCGAGGATGATGCGGATCGAATCCGCCAGCCGGCGCAGCTCGACCCGCCGGGTCGTCATCTGCGACACCGGTGGTTCCTGCCAGCGGCTCCAGAGCACCGACCGCACGTCGGCGCCCTCTGGTTGGGTGGTCCGGGGTTCGTCGCTCACCGGTCCTCCTCGTCGAGATCGACCACCACCGGCGCGTGATCGCTCGGCCGCTCGCCCTTGCGGGCGTTGCGGTCGATGAGCACCGCCCGGGTGCGGGCCGCCACCGGCGCGGTGGCGAGCACCAGGTCGATGCGCATGCCGCGTCCCTGGTGGAAGTCACCGCCGCGGTAGTCCCACCACGAGAACAGCCCGGGTTGGGGATGGTGGCGACGGAAGACGTCCTCGAGGCCCCAGGCCTCGAGGGCCCGCACGGCGGCGCGCTCCGGCTCGGACACGTGGGTGGCCCCGACGAAGGCCGCCGGGTCCCACACGTCACGGTCCTCGGGGGCGACGTTCCAGTCGCCGCACACCACCAGCGGGTCCTCGGGCCGGTACCGGGACCTGATGGCGTCGGTCAGCCGCGCGAGCCAGGCGAGCTTGTACTCGTACTGCTCGTGGCCGACCTCGCGGCCGTTGGGTACGTAGACGCTGGCCACCCGCAGCCCGCCACAGGTCGCCCACAGGATCCTCGCTTCGGGATCCTCGGGCCCGTCGTCACCGAAGCCCACCACCACGTCGTCGAGCCCCACCCGGCTGACGATGGCCACACCGTTCCACCGGCCCTGGCCGGCGTGGGCGGCGTCGTAGCCGAGCGCCGAGAAGGCCAGCTGGGGGAACGCCTCGTCGCTGCACTTGGTCTCCTGCAGGCACAGCACGTCGGGCCGGAAGGTGGCGATCCACTCCTCCACCCTCGGCATCCGAGCCTTCAGCGAGTTGACGTTCCAGGTGGCGAGCCGCACGGGGCCGAATCCAACCACGGCTCGGTCGGGACGTGCGAGCCCCACCCCGCTCGAGAGGACGTCCCGGGTCGTCGCAGGGTTCACTCCGCAGCTCAGGAGGGTCTAGCGTGACGAAGTTCACGCTAGACCGATGGGGAGTCCTGTGACCGACACCGAAGCGCCCGATCCCGCCCCGGACCGGCCCGGCGTAGACCTCGAATCCCGGGCCTCTGCCCCCTCCCCGCCGCCGCGGACCGCCATGCAGCGGTTCTGGTCCCGGTTGGCGGTGGACCTGGGCAAGCACGTCGGGATCGTGTCGCTGGTGGGCCTGCTCATCACGCTGGTCGCCGGGTACGGGGTGACGAAGCTGCAGTTCGCGACCGGCCAGGACAGCTACCTCAACGCCGATGATCAGGTCTACATCGACAACGTCGCCTACCAGGACCTCTTCGGCGGCCAGGCGATGCTGGTCATGCTGGCCGCACCGGAGGGCACGACCATCGACGAGGCGATGACCCCGGCCAACCTGGCCGAGCTCGACCGCATCGCCTCCGAGCTCAAAGCCCGGCCGGATCTGGTCAAGGCGGTGGTCAGTCCGCTCACCGCCCTGCAGTGGAGCGAGAGCCTGCTCACCCGCACGCCCGACGGCGCGGCCGCCGCCAGCCCCCTCGAGAGCGCAGCCGGTCTCGCCACCGTCCACGCCCTCGAGGACGAGCCGTCGGAGGAGGGCAGGGCGGCACGCCAGGCGGACGCCGCGAAGACGCTGGAACGGTTCAACGCCATCCCCCCGGAGCAACGCTCGCTGCTCGGCCCGGACAACCAGGCCTGGGTGGACCTGCTGCTCTACGACAACCAGGGCGGGATCCGTCGCGCCCAGCAGGCGGTGTTCCCCGACGACCGGCACGCGCTCGTCGTCGTTCGCCTCGTGGGCAACGCCTCGATCGAGCAGGAGGGCGAGGGCTCGGTGCTGGTGCGCGACGTGATCGAGCGCAGCAACCTCGAAGGCGTCGAGGTCGTCGTCACCGGCGCGCCGATCCTGCTCAAGGACATCAACGACTACCTGCGTGGCGGCATGCTCCAGCTCGGCGGGATCGCGGTGGTCATCATGGCGATCATCCTCGTGCTGCTGTTCGACGTCCGCTGGCGGCTGCTTCCCCTCGCGGTCGTGCTGGTCGGGGTGACCTGGGCGTTCGGCATGGCCGGCTACCTGGGGATCCCCCTCTCGCTGGTCACCATCGCGGGCCTGCCCATCCTGCTCGGCATCGGCATCGACTACGCCATCCAGATGCACGCCCGGGTGGAGGAGGAGGTGGTCGTCGACCGGGCTGACCACCCCATCCAGGAGACGGCCCGCAGCCTGGGGCCGGCACTGCTGGTGGTGACCTTCGACGCCGTGTTCGCCATGGCTGCGCTGCGCTTCGCCGCCGTGCCCATGATCCGCGCCTTCGGACTGCTGCTGGCGATCGGCGTGGCCATCGTCTGTCTCGCCAGCATCGTGCTGCCGCTCGCCACCCTCGGGGCGCGGGAGTACCGCTCGCCGACCCGGAGGCAGGACTACCGCGAAAGCCGCATCTCCCGGCTGGTCGTCAGGCTCGGGTCGCTGCCGATGTGGGTGGCCCCGGTCTTCGCCGTGGCCAGCCTCTTCGTGTTCGCCGGCGGGCTCGCGGTCGAGGAGAAGATCGACCTGCAGACCGACGTGCTGCAGTGGGTCGACCAGGACTCGAAGGGCATCACCGACTTCCGCAACGTCGAGGCCCAGACCGGGTCGAGCTCCGAGCTCGGGATCTACATCTTCAGCGACCGCTACGACGTGTTCTCCCAGGAGATGGTCGACTTCACCTGGGACTACGCCAACACCCTGCTCGCCCAGGAGGACGACCTGCTGACGGCGTCGAGTCTCGTCACCACCATCGGCTACGCCGCCGAGGTGCCCGGAGCCACCCCGCTGCCACCCCGGGCGGAGGACGTGAAGGCCGGCTACGACCTCGCCCCGGTCGACATCCAGCTCTCCACCATCGCCGCGCCGGATGGACAGGACCCGTTCGGGGCGGCGAACCTCATCTACCGCTACGGCCCCAGCACGCTCGAGGAGCGCAAGGTCGTCAAGGACCGGATCCTCGAGCTCCCGCTTCCCGAAGCGATCACCGCCACTCCCTCGGGCCTGGCCATCGTCGGCGTGGGTCTGCTCGAGAACCTGCGGGCGAACCGGATCCTGCTCACCTACCTGGCGATCGGCTTCGTCGGGGTGTTCCTGGCCATCCGCCTGCGCAGCGTGGTGCGGTCGCTGCTGTCGCTGGTGCCGGTGCTCATCGCCGTCGGTGGCACCTCGATCGTGGCCTACGTGTTCGACCTGAAGCTGAGCCCGATGACCGCCGTGGGCGGGCCACTGGTCACCGCCGCCTGCACCGAGTTCACCTCGCTCATGCTGCTCCGGTTCCTGGAGGAGCGCCGCAGGGGCCTGTGGCCCCGCCAGGCCAGCGACGTCGCCTCGTCGCGCACGGGGCGTGCCTTCGTGGTCTCCGCGCTCACGACCATGACCGGCGTCGGCGTCATCGCCACCTCCAGTCTCCCCCTGCTGCGGGACTTCGGCATCGTCGTGGCGATGAACGTCACGGTCGCGCTGCTCGCCGCCCTGGTGGTGCTGCCGCCGATTCTGGTCTGGGCCGACAACCGCGGCTGGGTCTCCCGGGGAGAGATCCCCAGGGACATCCTGCTGACGACCACCCCGCGCTTGGTCGGACGCAGCGAGGCCGAGGCGACCGGCGCCGCCACCAAGGTGCCCGCCGGCACCTGACAGGGACCGGGGGGTGCGTCGGTAGGATCGGCTCGTGGCCGTCGAACCGACCCCCGCCGGCGTCGCCGGACCCAACGTGTGGCTGGTGGAGGAGATGTACGAGCGGTACCTCTCCGACCCGGCCTCGGTGAGCCCCAGCTGGCAGGAGTTCTTCGCCGACTACCGCCCGGGAGGCTCGGGTCTGCCCCCCGGGCCGCCACCGCGACCGACGCCGCCCACCCCACCTGCGACCGGCCCCACCGTCCGCCCGCCGGTCCCGGCGACGGCAGCGCCGCGCGGCGACGGCGCGGTGTCGCCCCCCGAGGGTGAACCACTGCGGGGTGCGGCAGCACGCATCGCCGCCAACATGGAGGCCAGCCTGGGGGTCCCCACCGCCACGAGCTTCCGCGAGGTACCGGCCAAGCTGCTCGAGGTCAACCGGGGGATCATCAACGACTACCTGGCCCGCAAGCAGGCCGGCAAGGTCTCGTTCACCCACATCATCGGCTTCGCGGTCGTCCGGGCCATCACCCACACCACCCCGGTCATGAACTCGACCTACCTCGAGGGCCCCGACGGCACTCCCCGGGTCGTGCGCCACGACCACATCGGCCTCGGCCTGGCGGTGGACGTCGAACGGACCGACGGGTCACGGACGCTGCTCGTCCCCTGCATCGCCGAGGCCGACACCCTCGACTTCCGGGGGTTCTGGCTCGCCTACGAAGAGCTCATCCGCAAGGTGCGGGCCAACCGGCTGAGCCCCGACGACTTCAGCGGGGTGACGGTCACGCTGACCAACCCGGGCACGATCGGCACGGTGCAGTCCGTCCCGCGGCTGATGCCCGGCCAGGGGGTGATCGTGGGGGTCGGGGCGCTCGGCCATCCGGCCGAGTTCCAGGGCGCCGACCCGGCCACACTGGCCGACCTCGGCGTGTCGAAGGTGCTCACGCTCAGCTCCACCTACGACCACCGCATCATCCAGGGCGCCGAGTCGGGGCTGTTCCTGCAACGGGTGCACGAGCTGCTGATGGGCGCCGACGGCTTCTACGACGAGCTGTTCCGCTCCCTGGGCGTGCCCTACGAGGCGGTCCGCTGGCACCGCGACGTGAACCCGGTGGACCGCGAGCACGCCCTGCTCGACAAGCAGGTGCAGGTCCAGGCGCTGATCAACATGCACCGGGTCCGAGGGCACCTCATCGCCGACCTCGATCCCCTGGCGGCCGACGAGCCCCACATGCACCCCGAGCTCGACCCGGCCACCTACGGGCTGACCATCTGGGACCTCGACCGGGAGTTCCTCACCGGCGGCATCGCGGGGCGACCCCGCATGCGCCTCGGGGACATCCTCCAGATCCTGCGTGACGCCTACTGCCGCACCATCGGGATCGAGTACATGCACATCTCGGACCCGGCCCAGAAGCGCTGGATCCAGGAGCACGTGGAGGGCGTCACCGTCTCGCTGTCCACCGACGAGAAGCGCCACATCCTGGAGCGCCTCAACGCCGCCGAGGCCCTCGAACGCTTCCTCGGGACCAAGTACGTGGGCCAGAAGCGCTTCGGGATCGACGGAGCCGAGAGCGCCGTGCCCCTGCTCGACGCCATCATCGGTGAGGCCGCGGATGCCCATCTCGACTCCGTGGTGATGGGCATGGCCCACCGGGGCCGGCTGAACGTGCTCGTCAACATCGTGGGCAAGAGCTACGAGCAGCTCTTCAGTGAGTTCGAAGGCAACATCGACCCCGAATCGATCCAGGGGTCGGGCGACGTCAAGTACCACTTGGGCCAAACCGGCAAGCTGGTCAGCCGGGCCGGCAACGAGATCACCGTCGAGCTCGCCGCCAACCCCTCCCACCTCGAAGCCGTCGACCCGGTGGTCGTGGGCATGGCTCGCGCCCGGATGGACCGGATCGAGCCCCCCGGGGACTACCCGGTGCTGCCGTTGCTGATCCACGGCGACGCCGCCTTCGCCGGCCAGGGCGTCGTGGCCGAGACCCTCAACCTGTCCCAGATCCGCGGCTACAAGGTCGGCGGCACGATCCACCTCATCATCAACAACCAGCTCGGCTTCACCACGCCACCGGAGGCCGCCCGGTCCTCGGAGTACGCCACCGACGTGGCCAAGATGGTCCAGGCACCGATCTTCCACGTCAACGGCGACGACCCCGAGGCGTGCGTGCGGGTCGCCCGGCTGGCCTTCGCCTACCGGCAGGCCTTCCACCGCGACGTGGTGATCGACATGCTCTGCTACCGCCGGCACGGCCACAACGAGGCCGACGACCCGAGCTACACGCAGCCGCTCATGTACAAGCGCATCGAGACCCGCCGCTCGGTGCGCAAGCTCTACACGGAGGCCCTGGTCAAGCGGGGCGACATCTCCGTCGACGAGGCCGAGGCCGCGCTCGAGGACTTCCAGCACCGCCTCCAGGCCGCGCTCGACGCCACCCGGCGACAGGCACCGGCTGCTCCGGTGGACCCCCCGGCGGCCCGGCCGGCGCTCGGGGTGCTGCCCCACGTCCCCACCGGTGTGGACCGGGCGGTGCTCGACGAGGTGCTCGCCGCCCTCGAACGCGTGCCCGAGGGGTTCCACCTCCACCCGAAGCTGGCGAAGCAGTTCGAGGCCCGCACCCGCATGGTCCGCGCCGACGGCGAGGTGGACTGGGCGCTCGGCGAGGCGCTGGCGTTCGGCTCGCTGCTGCACGAGGGGATCTCGGTCCGCCTCACCGGGGAGGACACCCGTCGTGGCACGTTCTCGCAGCGACACGGCGTGCTCGTCGACTACGAGACGGGTGGAGAGCACGTGCCCTTGCGCGCCGTGGCCCGACACGGCGCGAAGTTCTGGCTGTACGACTCGCTGCTGTCGGAGTTCGCCGCCCTCGGGTTCGAGTACGGCTACTCGGTCGTCAACAAGGACGCGCTCGTCATCTGGGAGGCGCAGTTCGGTGACTTCATGAACGGCGCCCAGGTGATCATCGACCAGTTCGTGGTGGCCGCCGAGGACAAGTGGGACCAGACCTCGGGTCTGGTGATGCTGCTACCCCACGGCTACGAGGGCCAGGGACCCGAGCACTCCTCGGCGCGCATCGAGCGGTTCCTGGCCGCCGCCGCCGACGACAACATCCAGGTCTGCAACGCCACCACCGCCGCCCAGTACTTCCACCTGCTGCGCCGCCAGGTGCACCGCAGCGTGCGCAAGCCGCTCATCGTGTTCACCCCCAAGTCGTTGCTGCGGGCCCGATCGACCCGCTCGCCGATCCAGGCGCTCACCACCGGCTCCTTCGAGGAGGTGCTCACGGACCCCGGTGCCCCCGAGCCGACACGGGTCCGCCGGGTGGTGCTGGCCTCCGGCAAGGTGGCGGTCGAAGCCCTCGCCGCCCGTGACCGCGCCGGTGCACCGGTGGCCGTGATCCGGGTCGAGCAGCTCTACCCCTGGCCGGCCGAGGCACTGGCCGAAGCACTGGAGGCCTTTCCGGCGGCCCGGGAGCTGTGCTGGTTGCAGGAGGAGCCCGAGAACATGGGTGCATGGAACGCCATCAAGGGCCGGCTCTTCGAGCGCCACGGCGACACCCACGAGATCATCCGCGTGAGTCGTCCCGAGTCGGCCAGTCCCGCGACCGGGGTGCTGGCCGTCCACCTCAGAGAGCAGGAGGACCTGATCGCCCGGGCCGTCGGGATCCCGGGCTGAGCCCGACGCCGTGGGGTCGACCGCTCGGGGCGTCGGACCCGGTTGGTGTGCGAGGGCCTCACTCCCGGCGTCCGAGCACGTCACGGGCCACGGCCTGCCAGAGCTGCGTGGACAGCAGCAGGGACTCGACATCGACCCGTTCGTCGTTGCCGTGGAACATCGTGCCGTAGTCCTCGATCGTGAGCCGGCGGCTGAACAACCCGAAGCCGTAGGCGGTCCGCCCGACGCGCCGGAAGAAGCGGGCGTCGGTGGCCCCCACCGTCAGGTAGGGCACGGTCTCGCTGTCGGGGTAGAAGGCCTTCGTCACCCGGGCGAGGCTGTCCCACAGCGGGGTGTCGATCGACGACGAACTGGACTCGTCGTACCTGGCGGGGAGAACCTCGACCGCCCCGGCGAGCTCTCCGAGGGCCTCGGCGAGCATCGCCTCGATCTCGGGACCGGTCTGGCCGGGGAGGGTCCGGATGTCGACCTGGAGGTCCACGCAGTCGGGGATCGTGTTGATCTTCGAGCCGCCGTGTACGACGGTGGGGGCGATCGTCGTGTGGGTGCAGGCGTGGAACTGGCGGGCCATGCCCAACGGCAGGCTGTCGAGGATCCCGAGCAGACCGTCGGCTGACAGGAGGGGTCCGGTGATCTCGGGCGGGTAGCCCATGCTCTCGACGAAGCGCCGCCAGACGTCATGGATGCGGGTCTCGGGACGGTAGGCGTCCAAGCGCCGCACGACCTCCGCCGCCTTGACCAGCGCGTTGTCGGTGCGGTGCGGCTGGGAGCCGTGACCGGGCGTGCCGCGGACCCGCAGGGTGCACCAGTACGCGCCCTTCTCCCCCACGATGACCGGCAACTTGGTCCCGGTCGGACTGGGGATGGGGATCCCACCGGACTCGGTGATGACGTAGTCGGCCTCCACCACCTCGCGGTGGTGTTCGAGCAGCCAGTGTGCTCCGTAGTCGCCGAAGGCCTCCTCGTCGGCGACCGCCAGGTAGATGAGCGTGCCCTCCGGACGAAAGCCCTCGTCGGCGAGACGGCGGACGGCCACCGCCATCGACGCCGTCAGGTTGAGCATGTCGACCGCGCCCCGACCCCAGATCTCGCCGTCGATGAGCTCGCCACCGAAGGGGTCGTGACGCCATCCATCGGGGTTCACGGGCACGACGTCGGTGTGGCCCATGAGCAGCAGCGACGGCGCGTCCGGGCGACGACCTTCGATCCGGGCCACGAGGCTGGATCTCCCCGGCGCCGAGGTGAACCGTTCGAGCTCGAGTCCGGGTCCGCGCAGGTGGTCCTCGATCAGCCGGGCGCTGCGCTCCTCCTGTCCCGAGCTCGGGGTGCCGTCGTTGACGCAGGCGTTCCTGATCAGCTCCCGGAGCAGCTCGACGACGTCGTGGTCGGAGGGGATGGTCCGCTCGGTCACACGCGCAGCGTAGGCTGACCCCGTCGCCCTTGTTCCGAACCGGGCGGCCGCCGGGAACGGCCCGGGCGTGCGAGGGTGCTCCGACTGCCCGCAGTGACGGGAGGCGGTCGCCTCGACGCCGAGCCGGTCGGGGCCGCCATCCACCCCTGCGAGCACCCATCACATGACCATCAGGAAACACGTCGTCGTCGACGGCTCCAACATCGCAACCGAGGGGCGCGAGCGCCCCAGTCTCAAGCAGCTCGACGAGGCGGTGCGGGCCTTTCTCACCGAGCACCCCACCGAGCTCGTCACCGTCGTGGTGGACGCCACGTTCGGTCACCGCATCCCCGAGGAGGAGCGGGAGGAGTACGAGAGGGCCACGCTCGCCGGTGAGCTCGTGGCACCACCAGCGGGGGCCATCGGCCGGGGTGACGCCTTCGTGCTGCAGATCGCCGACCGGGTCGACGCCACCGTGCTGTCCAACGACTCGTTCCAGGAGTTCCACGGGCAGTACCCGTGGCTGTTCGACGAGGGTCGGCTGATCGGCGGCAAGCCGGTCCCCGGCGTCGGCTGGGTGTTCCTCCTGCGTACGCCCGTGCGTGGCCCGGTGAGCCGCAAGGCGGTGCGTGAAGCCCGTAACGGACGGGGGGGTCGCGCCCGCAGGGGCCGGGGCCGCGACGACGGCGCCACCGAGGCACCCTCCGATCAGACGAGGCGCCGGACGTCCGAACCCGATGCCAGGCCCTCCTCCGGCAAGCGCCGCGCCAAGCCGTCCGAGCCGGTGAACGAGCCGCTGCCGTTCATCGAGTTCGTCGCCAGGCACGCCGTGGGCACGACGGTGCGGGGGAAGGTCGAGCAGTTCTCGTC
>Ga0308417_1003123_pt1 | contig 10672 bp, 12 predicted proteins | sample HotsprSampleOS65_FD_203528 | JGI IMG/M metagenome (GOLD analysis project Ga0308417, IMG submission 203528) | Hot spring phototrophic mat microbial communities from Octopus Spring, Yellowstone National Park, Wyoming, United States - 20090730_OS65 ... | reverse complement strand
GACGCAGAGCCGGGGAGACGACACGGTTGGCGGATGTGCTACTCTTGCTCACGGCGTTGCTCGCCTCCTTTGGATTCGACACCCAGAGCCTATCGGCTCAAGGTGGGCAACGCCGCCCCCCATTTTTCAACATAGATCGGGACAACCCCAAGGCGTGCCGCCACAGGCCTCTCGGTGGGATTTTCTCCAGGGCATGCGCCAGGTGGCGAGTTCCGTGGCCGTTGTCACAACGGTTGGGCCGGGCGGCCGCCATGGCGCGACAGTGAGTGCCTTCGCCTCTGTCTCCGCTGATCCGCCGACGATCCTCGTCTGCCTGCGCAGCGCGAGCCGGATCGCCGAGGCCGTGCGCCGCAACGGTGTGTTCACGGTCAGCGTCCTTGCCGAGGAACAGGTCCACCTTGCACGACTCTTCGCAGGCGAATTCGACCATACGCGTGCCGACAGGTTCGCCGACGTGCTGCTTGTGCCATTCCCGGGGCTGGCTCCTGGTATCGCGAACGCATCGATCTTCGCGTGCACCGTTACCGAGACGATGCAGCAGCACACGCATTCGGTGGTCTTCGGCCAGGTCGCGCACGTCGCGACGTCGCGGCGCCAGCCGCTGCTGTATCATGGCGGGTCATATACGCTGCTGCAGCGGTCCCCGAACCCGTGACGGTGATTTTTCCGAGGAACAAGTGAGTCATGGACTTCAACCTTCACCTCTCGATGAACTATCCCGGCCACGACTATGGTGGCGCGCACTTCTTCTCCGACCTCGTTGAGCAGGCCGTGCTCGCCGACAGGCTCGGCTTCCGGTCAGTGTCCGTGCGATGCTCGGCTACCTCCGCGAAGGCGGAACGACGGTCTATCACCCTTGCGGTACGGTGCGGATGGGCAGCGACGCGCAAGCCCCGCTTGATCCGCAGCTGCGGCTGCGCGGGGTGGACGGCCTGCGCGTAGTGGACGCATCGGTCTTTCCGCTCATGCCCTCCGCGAACATCCACCCGGCGGTGCTGATGGTGGCCGAGCGCGCGGCGGCGATGATCCGCGCCGGCTGACCAGATCCGGCCGATCGCCCCGATCAGCCGCGCTCGTCGAAGATCCCCCCGCGCGCGAAGGCCGAGCGCAGGAAACGCGCCAGCGCCCTCACCGCGGGCCGCCCCGCCGGCCCGGGCAGCGCGGCCAGCACGAGGCGCACCGGCGGCAGCCCGCGGTCCACCGGCAGGAAGGTGATGCGGCTGCCATCGACGGCATAGGGGCTGAGCGGATGGACGTTCTGGATTGTCCAGCCGAGCCCGTTGCCGACCAGGCCGCGCAGCAGCTCCTGGCTGCGCGAGCGGAAGGCGATGCGCGGCGACATCCCGAGGGTGCGGAACAGCCCCATGAAGTAGTCGCGCGAATGCGGCAGGTCGAGCAGGAGGTAGGGTTCTTCGCCAAGCTCGCGCAGCGGCACCCGCGGCAGCCGCGCAAGCCGATGGCGCGCCGGCAGGACCACGCCCGGGGCGAGCTGCGCGACGGGCGTGACGATGAGGCCCTCGGGCAGATCGAAGTCGTAGGTCAGCGCGATCTCGGTGCGCCCCGCCTCGAGCGCTGCCACCACCTCGTCGTGATCGCCCTCCTCGACGCGGAGGGTGATGCCGGGCGTCACCCGCTGCAGCTCGCCAAGCAGCGGCGGGAGATAGCGCGGCGCCACGGTGAGGAAGCAGCCCATGGCCACCTCGCCGCTCGCGGCCGTGCCGAGCGAGGCGGCGGCGTGCACGAAATCCTCCGCGTGGCGCAACAGCGAACGCGCCTCGGCCACCACCCGCGTGCCGGCGGGCGTGAGCGTCACCCCTCGCGCGTGCCGGCGCAGCAGCAGCGCGACGCCGAGATCCCGCTCCAGGGCGGCCACCGCCTCCGAGACGGAGGGCTGGGAGACGTTGAGCCGGCCGGCCGCGCTGGTCACGGAGCCGGCATCGGCAACCGCCACCAGGTAGCGCAGGGCGCGCAGGGAGATGTGGCCCGCTTGCATCGGTTCTCCCTATGCCAAAGATCGGAAACAAATATTTCCTCGATCCTGTCCGGCCCGCAATGCTGTGTTCGCTCTCGAGGAGACAGGCTGATGATTCGCACCGGCGAGCACTACCGCGACGGCCTCCGCGACGGACGCGAGGTTTGGATCGGCGGCGAGCGCGTTGCGGACGTGACGACCCACCCGGCTTTCAAGCCGATCGTGGACGTGAAGGCGCGCATGTACGACATGGCCCACGAGGAGCGCTTCCAGGCCGACCTCACCTATCTCGAAGGCAATGAGCGGCACTCGGTCTTCCAGCAGCCGCCGACCACGCAGGAGGACTGGCACCGCAAGTGGCGGGCCGTCGATCTGCTGCTCAATGACATCGGCGGCGTGGCGACGCGCCTGGGCGACGAGACGGTGGGCGAGTTGTGGTCGCTACAGGACTGCGCGGAGGTGCTCGCGCAGATCGATCCGCGCTTCGCCGACAACATCCGCGACCACATCCGCCGCGTCGTGGAGAAGGACGTCTTCCACGTTTCGGCCAACACCGACCCGAAGGGCGACCGCTCCCGTCCCGTCGGCGAGCGCGACCCGGACATGATGGTCCGCGTGGTGCGGGAGACGGACGCCGGGATCATCATCCGCGGCGCGAAATACGAGACCGCGGCCGCCTACGCCGACCAAGCCTACCTCAAGCCCACCGTCGGCGCCTGGACCGACGAGAAGGAGAGCGCGCACGCCGTCGGCTGCATCGTGAAGATGGGCGCGCCCGGCGTGAAGCACATCTGCCGCGCGCCCTACGCCGTGCAGGGCGATCCCGCCGACATTCCGCTCGCCTCCCGCTTCGACGAGGTCGAGGCCCTCGTCGTGTTCGATGACGTGCTGATCCCCTGGGAGGACGTCTTCTTCTACCGGCACACCGCCGCGGCGCAGCAGGTGCGCGCCACGCTGCACCGCTACAGCGCCTTTCCCTATGTGCTGCGCATCCTCTACGTCGCCGACATGATGATCGGCGCCGCGATGTGGAACGCGAAGCAGACCGGGCTCGAGAAGCTTCAGTCGGTGCAGGAGAAGCTCGCGGACCTCGCGGTGTACCGCGAGGGCATCCGCGCGCACCTCACCGCGTCCATCGCGCTGGCCGAGCGTTCCCCCGCCGGCCTGCTCATGCCGAACCAGTCCATCCTCTACGCGGGGCGCGTGCTGGCCTGCTCGCAGCTTCCGATCATGATGCACGCGGCGCGCGAACTGATCGGCGGCCAGATTTGCGTCACCCCCGATGTCTCGCAGTTCCGCGGCGGTGCCGGCCGCTGGCTCGAGAAGTTCTACACCCTGAACGATGAATGGGGCGCCGAGGACCGGCGCAAGCTGTTGGCCTTCGCGCGGGATTTGCTGAACAGTGACTATGCAGGCCACCGCCTCGCTTTTGTGCAGTTCGCCCAGGCGCCGCACTTCAACCACCTCGCGGCGGTGTATCGGAACTTCGACTTCTCCGGGCCGCTCGATTTCGTGCGGCGCGCCGCCGGCCTGTCCGACCGGGTGATGGGGAGCGGGGCGAAGAGCCAGAGCCGGCACTGATGCCCACCCACACGCGCATCCGCCCCTTCAACACGCGTGATGCCTACCCGGAGCAGCGGCTCGACAACGATCTGTGCATGGCCGTCCGTGCCGGCAACACGGTCTATCTGCGCGGGCAGACCGCCATGGACCTCGACGGCAACATCGTCGGCATCGGCGATCCGGCGGCGCAGGCGGAGAACGCGATGCGTTGCGCCAAGATCCTGTTGGAGGAGGCCGGGGCCCGGCTCGAGGATGTGGTCAAGATCGTGATCTACATTACCGATCGCGCCTATCGCGAGCCGGTCTACCGGGTGGTGGGCGCCTGGCTGCGGGGCGTCTTCCCCGTCAGCACCGGGCTGATCGTGAGCGGGCTTGCGAAGCCCGAATACATGATGGAGATCGACATCATCGCCGAAATCCCGGCGCAGCGCGCCTGAGCCGGTTGCGCGCCGACGCGGCACGACCTTTGCTAATACGACCTTCGCTAACACGACCTTTGCTAGCCCGCAGGTGCGAGCTGCACGAGGGAACGACGAAGGAGGGCATCACCATGGTTCACATGACCCGCCGCGCCGTGGCGCTCTTCGGCGCCGGTCTGCTCAGCGCCCCGTACATCGCGAACGCCCAGGCCAACCGCATCTCCGTCTCGGTCTGGGGCGGTTCCTGGCGAGACATGGTGCAGAACATCATCGCGCGGAAATTCACCGCCGACACGGGCGCCACCGTCGAGTTCCAGACGGGCGGTACGATCGACCGCCTGAACCGCGCGCGCCTCGCGCGCGGCAACCCCGAGGCGGACATCAACTTCACCACCTCGCACATCGGCTGGCTCTACCAGAATGACGGGCTTTTCGAGCCGCTCGACCTCGGCCGCATCCCGCTCGCGGCGAATCTGGTCGAGCAGGCGCGGATCAGCCCGGGCCACATCGGCACCTGGGCCTATGTCTACACCATCGGATACCGGCCGGATCTGGTGCCCGGCATGGCCTTCGGCTCCTGGGCCGATCTCTGGTCGCCGCAGCTCGTGAACCGCATCGCGGTGCCGGATTTCGATCCGTCGCACATCATCGTCGCGGCGGCGGTGCTTGAGGGCGGCGACGCCGCCACCTGGCAGCGCGGCCAGGCACGGCTGCGCGCGCTGCGGCCGAACCTGCGCGCCTTCTACACGAACGACGCGCACAGCCAGCAGCTGATGGCGAGCGGCGAGACGCCGGTGCAGGTCATCCTCTCGATGAACGCCTATCACATCGCCGGGCAGGGCGTGAACGTGCGCCTCTCCATCCCCCGCGAGGGCGCCGTGCTCGGCATCGATTGCGTCTCCATCATGCGCGGCTCGCGCCGGCAGGAACTCGCCTACCACTTCATCAACACCTGCCTGGAGCCGGAGATCCAGGCCGCAATCGTCGCCGACAAGAAGGGCAGCCCGACCGTGACGAACGCCCGCGTGGATCCGCAGATCGCGGCGCTGCCCGGGGTCTTCACGACGGCGGACCAGTGGCGCACCCAGGCCCTCATTATCGACCACCGCCTGCGCGCGGAACTCACGCCCGAGTGGCGGCGCTGGTTCCAGGAGAACATCATCGCGCGCTGAGCGGGTGCGCCGCCGCCCCTTCCTCGCGCTGTTCATCAGCCCCGCCGTGCTGGTCGCGGCGGGGTTCCTGGCTGCCATGGCGGCGATCCTACAATACGCCTTCCTCGCCTTCATTCCTGGCGAGCTGCAGCCGGGTGGCCTGACCCTGGCCAACTTCCGCGAGATGCTGAAGCCGCTCTATGCGGGCGTCTTCTACGACACCGTGCGGATCTGCCTGCTCACGGCGCTGCTCTCCCTGCTGGCGGGTTATCCGCTGGCGCTCGCCCTGGTGCGTGCGCGCAACCCCTACCTCAAGTCGGCCATCCTCATCATCTCGGTCACGCCGCTCTTCCTAGGCGAGGTGATCCGCACCTATGCTTGGATCGTCGTGCTCGGGAACCGCGGCTTCGTGAACGGCACGCTGCTCTGGCTCGGCCTCATCGAGCGGCCCATCCCGCTGCTCTTCACCGAACCGGGCGTGATCGTGGCGCTCGTCCACGTGACGCTGCCCGTGGTGGTGATCATGCTGGCGGCGGCGATCTCGCACATCGACCGCGACCTGGAGAAGGCCGCGGCCACGCTCGGCGCGCACCCGCTGCGCGTGTTCGCAACCGTGACGCTGCCGCTCTCCCTGCCCGGGATCATCGCCGCCCTGACCACGGGTTTCGCCTGGACCTTTTCCGCCTTCGCCACGCCGCAGCTCATCGGCGGCGGGCGCGTGAACATGGTCTCGAACCTCGTCTACTCGCTCGGCTTCGCCTCCTTCAACTTCCCCTTCGCGGCCGCGCTCTCGCTCGCGGGCCTCGCGCTGACGGCGCTCGCCCTCGCCGCCTTCCGCCTGGCGCTCAGCCCGCTGCACCGGATCGGCGTCCGATGATCTTGGCGTTCCGGCTGCTGGTCCTGCTGCTTCTCGTCTTCGTGATGCTGCCGGCGGCGGTGGCGATCGTCACCGCCTTCGACAGCCGTTCGATCATCGCCTTCCCGCCGCAGGATTTCTCCTGGCGCTGGTTCCACCGCGCGCTGAGCTACGAGGATTTCCGCACGGGCTTCGCCAACAGCCTCTTCGTTGCCGCCGTCGCCTCAACGGCGGCAGTGGTGATCGGCGCGATGGCCGCCTACGCCATCGACCGCTACAGCTTCCGGGGCAAGGCGACGCTGGAGGCCCTGCTGTTCGCGCCGCTCGCCATTCCGCATTTCACCCTCGGTCTCGGCGCGCTGATCGTCGCCGCGCAGCTGGGCCAGGCGCGCGGCTGGGCCGTCGTGATCCTCGCGCACATCGTGCTCGTGCTGCCCTTCGTGCTGCGCAGCCTCTACATCTCGCTGCGCAACACGGACCCGCGGCTCGAACTGGTGGCGCTCTCGCTCGGCGCCCGGCCGGGCCGGGTGATCCTCACGGTCACGCTGCCCGCGCTCGCCCCCGGCATCGCCGGCGGCTGGCTGTTCGCCGCCATCCTCTCCTTCAACGAGTTCACCGCCTCGCTCTTCGTCACGGCGCAGCGGACGCAGACCCTGCCGGTGGCCATGTACAACTACGTCCGCGAATACGCGGACCCCTCGATGGCGGCGATCTCCGCGCTCTACATCCTGCTGACGACGCTCGTCCTCGTCGTCGCCAACCGCTTCCTCGGCCTCGGCCGCGTGCTCGGAACGGAAGATGCACGGCACTGAGGAGGCGCTGCGCCTCGACGGGGTCACCAAGCGCTTCGGCGCCGTCACCGCGCTGCACGAAGCCTGGCTGCGCGTCGCGGACGGGGAGTTCGTGACGCTGCTCGGCCCCTCGGGCTGCGGCAAGACGACGCTGCTGAACCTCATCGCGGGCTTCCTCGACGCGGATCGCGGCGAAATCTTCGTGGGCGGCCGCCTGGTGACCCAGACGCCGGTGTGGGAGCGCGACATCGGGCTGGTCTTCCAGTCCTACGCGCTGTTCCCGCACATGGATGTGGCGCGCAATATCGGCTACGGGCTGCGCGCCCGCGGCGTCGGGCGGAGCGAGGCGCAGGCGCGCGTCGCCGAGGCGCTGGCGCTGGTGCGGCTCTCGGGATTGGCGGACCGCCGGCCGCGCCAGCTCTCGGGCGGGCAGCAGCAGCGCGTCGCGCTCGCCCGCGCACTGGTGATCCGCCCGCGCCTCTTGCTGCTGGACGAGCCCTTCTCCGCGCTCGACCGCAACCTCCGTGCGGAGATGCAGGTCGAGCTCAAGGAGATCCAGCGCCGCCTGGGCGTGACGACGATCTTCGTCACGCACGACCAGGGCGAGGCGATGTCCATGAGCGACCGCGTGGCGGTGATGAGCGAGGGCCGCATCCTCCAGGTCGGCTCGCCGGAGGAGATCTATCGCCGGCCCGCGCACCGCTTCGTCGCCGGCTTCATCGGCGACGCCACCGTGCTGCCCGGGCGTCTGGAGCGGCTTGACGGCGCGGCCGCGGTGGTCCGGGCGGCGGGCCTCGCCTTCACTGTTCCCGCCGGGCCGCTCTCGGGCGCCGCACCCGGCGCGGCGGTGTCGCTCTACCTGCGGCCGGAGCACCTGCAGCCGGAGGGCGAGGGCCTCGCCGGGCGGGTGGTCAGCCGCGCCTATCTCGGTGACCGCGCCGAGCTCTGGATCGAGACCAAGGCGGCGGGCCGGCTCCTGCTGCGGGTGCCGGGCCATGCCGCGCTGGCGCGCTGGCCGGTCGGCGCCGCCATCACCGTTGGCTTCGCCGGCGCGGAACCGGTCGCCTTTCCCGACTGACGCGGCTCAGAAGCCGGGCGCGCCATCGGGATCGAGCGCGCGCGCGACATAGGCCGGCTGCTGCGGCGCATAGCGATCCCACAGGCGCCGCAGCTCGGCGATGGGCGCCTCGTGCCAGTCCACGCGCAAATCCACGACCGGCCAGTCGAAGCGCTCCGCGACGCGAAGCCCGGCCGCCCGCTCGTCGTCGCACTCGCCGCCGGCGGCCAGCCCCGCCTCCAGCGCGCGCATCAGCCGCTCGGCGAAGGGCGCGGCCGCGCTCTCCTCGAAGGCCGCGACCATCGCCGCCGGGACCGCCGTCGAGGCGAGCAGGTTGCCCATCGCCACGCAGTCGCGCCCCGCGGCGACCGCATGCTCGGCGAGGGCCCGCGCGCCCGAGTGCCAGGCGAGGCCGCCCATGCGATCGACCACCGCGACCTGCCGGTGCTCGGCGCCGCGCGTGGAGCGCAGCAGCAGGTCGAGAACCGCGCCTGCGCCGAGCCCCTGGCGCAGCAGCGCGAGTCCCTGCGGCCCGAGCGCCGGGTCCGTGAGGTTCTGCGTGGCGATCGCGCCGAGCGGGCCGACCCAGCCGCATCGCGCCGCAACCGCGATGGAGCTCGAAGTGACGACGTTCCCGAAGGCGCCGGTGACGGCGCAGCGGGCGGTGAGCGAGTAGGTCATGCGCGAAACCTCCGGCCAGCGAGCTTCGCGCGCATCCTGACGCACGTCAGCTCCCGCGCGCGGCGCGGCAGTGCGCGGCGCGCGCTCAGATCACCCTCGCCTCCCTGAGGCGGGCGATCTCCGCGTCGTCGAGCCCCAGCCAGCCGCGATACACCTCGTCGTTGTGCGCACCCAGGGTGGGCCCCGAGCCACCGCACGGCGCCCGGCGTCTCCGATAGCCGCGGCACGACGTTGGGCACGGCGAGTTCGCCCAGCCGCGCATCGGGCACCCAGGCGATGTTCCCGCGCGACTTGTAGTGCGGGTCCTCGAAGATCTCGTCGATCGCGTAGACGGGTCCGCAGGGCACCTGGAACCGCTCGCAGATGGCGAGCGCCTCGTCGCGCGTCATCGTCTTCGTCCAGTCGGCCACGAAGGCGTCCACCTCCGCGCGCGCCGCCTCGCGCTGGCGGATGGTTCCCCATTTCCCGTCACCGGCGAACTCCGGCACTCCCATCGCCTCGGCGAGTCGGGAAAAGATCTTGTCCGAGGTGCAGGCGATGGCGATCCAGCGCCCATCCTTCGTTGGGTAGTGGCTGTGCGGCACCACGTTCACCGTGCCGGGCCCCATGCGCTGGCGGATGTGGCCGGTGCGCTGGAAGGCGGGCGCCAGCTCGTCGAGGATGCGGAAGACCGGCTCGTAGAGCCCGATGTCGATGAACTGGCCGCGCCCCGTCTTCGCGCGCGCCTGCATGGCCAGCAGCGTGCCCAGCGCGCCATAGAGGCCCGCGAGATAGTCCGGGATCGTCGCCGAACCCGGCGTCACCGGCGGTCGGTCGGGATAGCCCGCGAGGAAGGCGAGGCCGCCGAAGGCGTTGCCGATGCGCCCGAAGCCCGGGCGCCCGCGATAGGGGCCGGTCTGCCCGAAGCCCGAGATGCGCACCATGATGAGGCGCGGGTTCAGCGCGTGCAGCACCTCCCACCCGAGTCCCCACGCCTCCATGGTGCCGGGCTGGAAGTTCTCCACCAGCACGTCGGCGTCCTGCACCATGCGCTTGAGCAGTGCCGCGCCCTCCGGCTTGCGCAGGTCGAGGGTAGCGGACTTCTTGTTGCGGCACTCCGACAGCCAGGGAAGGCTCTCGCCGCCCTCGGTGAGGGTGCCGAACTTGCGCAAGGGGTGCCGACGAGAGGGGGGAGTTCGAGCTTGATCACCTCCGCGCCGAACTCGGCGAGCTGGGCCGTGCAGAAGGGGCCGGAGAGGAAGCTCGACACGTCAATCACGCGCAGGCCCTCCAGCGGCATGGGTGCGGCTTCGCCCATGGTCTTTTCTCCTCCCGATCGTGCGGCTGCATCTGGCGCGGACGGGCGCTGGCGGGTCAAGCCGGTCAGGCGCCCTCACCCGTCGCGCCGCGCGATGAGCGCCGCGAGCCGCAGCGCGCGCTGCGCCCGCGCGACGATCGGGTAGTCCACGAAACGCCCGTCCACCCGGATCGCGGCCAGGCCCTGCGCCTGTGCCTGCGCGAAGGCGGCGACGATGCGCCGCGCGCGCGCGAGTTCCGCCTCGGAGGGCGTGAAGGCCCGGTTCGCGACATCGACCTGGTCGGGATGGATGCACAGCCTCCCCTGGAAGCCGAGCGCGGCGCTTCGCGCGCAGGACGCCGCGTAGCCCTCCGCGTCGTCCAGCTCGATCCAGACGGTGTCGAGGGGCGGCTCGAGCCCCGCGGCGCGGCTGTGCAGCACGATCGCCGCGCGCGGCGCGTCGAGCGCCCTCTCGTTGCGCCCCCAGGCGAGGCCGAGATCGAGCGTGTAGTCGCCCGCACCGAAGGCGAGCCGCCGGACGCGCCCGCCCAGCGCGGCCGCGCGGGCCGCGAGTTCGGGCAAGCGCGCGAAGCCCATGGCGGTTTCCAGGATCGGCATCACCTCGATGGTCCGTTCCGCGAGACTGAGCCGGCGTTCGATCGCCGCGAGCATCCAGTCCAGCCCAACTTGGACAGTGCCTCCGGAAATAGAGTTTATGATCAATACGATAGCGCGCGCACCTCGGGTGTTTGCACTACAGGGGAGACCGCTGGCGTGGGGCGGGGCGGTCAGCTGGTCTGGCTCGTCAGTTCCCGCATGTGTGGCGGCAGGGCAATGCCTGCGGCCTGGAAGACGCGGCCGACCATGCCTTCGACGTGGGTGCGGGTGACGATGCGCTTGCCGTCT
>Ga0308417_1003122_pt1 | contig 10673 bp, 8 predicted proteins | sample HotsprSampleOS65_FD_203528 | JGI IMG/M metagenome (GOLD analysis project Ga0308417, IMG submission 203528) | Hot spring phototrophic mat microbial communities from Octopus Spring, Yellowstone National Park, Wyoming, United States - 20090730_OS65 ... | reverse complement strand
TTGCCATCGTCGCCGCCATGCGCAAGCTGCTGACCATCCTCAACGCAATGCTGCGTCATGACAAGCCCTGGGAATCGGTTTTGCACACCAGCTCCGCTTGACAAACAACACAGTTACTTTGTGGTTCGAATTCCTCAACTGCGGGCGGGTTTGGGACGCGGGCCGATTCCAGACAAATTGATCGGCTGAAACCCCAGCGCAAACGCCGGCGAGTCCGGCGCCAGCGTAAAATCGCGCGCGGCCACATCCCGGAACAAGGGATCCGCGACGATGGAATGGGCGTCGTGGCCGGTGCGCTGCCAGCTTTCGAGCGTGTCATCGATCAAGGTGAAGCGCCAGGGCCGGCCGCCCACGCCCCAGAACAGGTTGCGATCACTCTCGATGTAGAGCTGGATGCTGGTGTTGGCGTAGCCGCCGGCGAAGATGGGGGCGCTGCCGGTGACGATGATGTTGCGCTCCAGCGTGAATGAAACATGCGACTCGCCCCGGCTGAGCACCACCTGGCTGTCGCGGCCAAACGCGAAGATGTTATTGCGCACGAGGTTCGCCCGGCCGTAGTGCGTGTGGAACGGCTGACTGCTCAAATCGTGGCAGACGTTGTTCTCCACCAGCATCTCCGAGCTGCCCTCATCGAGGTAGATGCCCCACCCGCCATAGCTGGCGCGCTCCACGTCGTGAATGAGGTTGCCGCGAATGACCGTGCCCGGCTGGACGCCGAGCATATAGATGCCGCCCATGTCGCTCAGCCAGCCAAAGCCCAGATCGTGGATGTGGTTGCGCTCGATGCGGTTGTTCCGGGAAATGTTCTCGCCATAGCCCCACACCCAGCCGCAGGAGATGCCGGAATAGAAGAGGTCGTGAATGTGGTTGTGCGAGATGTCGCAATCAAAGGCATTCTGCGACAACACGCCAACGCCGGCGTGAAAAACGCGCCCGGCCTGATGGATGTGGTTGTCCGTGATGCGATTCTTGCCGGTGACCAGATTCACATCGTGGAACGAGGGCGCGCCGTTCTGCTTGACGCCGCCTGCGCCCAGATCGAACAACTCATTGCCCACGATGCGATTGCTCAGGCAGCCGTCGCCCAACTCGATGCCATAGAAGCCAGTGTGTCGCACCACACAGTTCTCGATGGCGCAATAGCGCGCGCCTTTCAAGGAGATGACCGCCGGCGCCGCCGCAGCCGCCTGCGCCCAATACGCCGCCGGCGCGGTGTTGGCCGCCTTCGTCCAGCCCGGCGCGCTGCTGACCGGCGGCCGGCTCCATTCGGCATGCTCGAACGTCAGCCCCTCGAAGCGCAGGAACTCCACAAACTCTCCCGCGCTGGGGTTGCCGCGCAGCAGCATCAATTGCTCCAACCTCGGCGCATACGCCTCGACCGCGCCCGGCGTCTCACCCGGCAAGGGCAGGTAGTACAGCTTGCCCGCGCTGCGGTCCAGATACCATTCGCCCGGCTCCGTCAACGCCTCGAACACATTCTCGACGTAAAAGTAGTTCAACTGCTTGATCGTCATGACGCTGGTGCGGGACGAGGTGACGGTGCGCGTCTCTGGATCATAGGATTCGATGGGCATGCGCTCCTCGATCCAGAAGTGCAGCAGAACAATCTCGACATCCTGCATGTTGCGCCAGGCCGGGTCGATCACGCCGGGGCTAACCTTGAAGGTGTTGGTCCCGCTGAAATAGTCCTGCCCGGAGGAGGGTCCGGCGATCTGATAGAAGCGGCGACGCTCCGGTTCGGGGCCGACTTTGGGCAGCCGGGCGCGCGGCCGGCGCTGGCCGTTGACCCATAGTTGTTTGAAGTGCCACTGGCCGGCAGCCACTTCGGGCAGCTCGGTTGTCCAGACTTCAGCGCCGTCGATGAAAGGATGACGCTCGATGCGCCAGCCGCCGATGCGCCGGCCCCCGTCGAACGTCGGCGTCTCGCCGGGGTAAGCGGCATACGTCACCGGCGCCGAGTCGCCCGCGTCGAATTGCAGCGGCTCAGCCAATTCATATCGGCCGCCCCGAATGTAGACCGTCACCGGCTCGGTCAGGCTGGCAGACACTTTCAAAGCGTGGACAGCCTGTCGCGCCCGGTCGAGCGTGGCAAACGGCCCATCGCTCTGATCGGCATTGGGAACCGGCGACCGGCCAGACCAGGCATCGTTGCCGCGCGGAGACACGTAGAAGGCCGCCTGCGGCAAGAGGGACGTGGGGGCGCGCGCCGGCGCACAGGCCGACAGAGCCGCGCCGGACAGAGCCGCGCCGGACAGGGCCGCGCCGGCCAGCCGCAGAAAGGCGCGGCGCGTGGAACGGGAATTCGGGGACATGAATACCTCCTGCAATGCGCTCGGTTACAAGGCATACAACTCGCCAAACTTGGCGCGCAGATAACGGATGTAGGGGCCGATATCGAGCGGGCCGCCGGTGACGCGCTGCAACAGTTCGCCGGCGGTGAACTTGCTGCCATGCCGGTAGATGTTGTCCTTCAGCCAGCCATGCAAAGCGCCAAACTCGCCGCGCGCGATGTCGTCGGGAATAGAAGGATGCGCCCTGAGCGCCGCCTCATAGAACTGAGCGTTCATGATGTTGCCCAGCGCATAACCCTGGAAGGCGCCGCCGATCAGGCCGGCGTACCAGTGCACATCCTGCAAAACGCCGTCTTTGTCGTCCGGCGGAGCAATGCCGAGGTCCGTGCCATAGCGCGCGCGCCAGGCTTCGGGCAGGTCCTTCACCGCCAGCTTGCCCTCCAACAGGTCCAGTTCCAGATCAAAGCGGATGATGACGTGCAGGCTGTAGGTCACCTCATCAGCGTCGGTGCGGATCAGCGAGCGTTGCACTTTGTTGATGGCGCGGTAGAACGTGTCGAGGGGCGTCGCGCCGAGTTGATCAGGGAAAGTTGCCTGCAATTCGGGATAGAAATGCCGCCAGAAACCCAGGCTGCGACCGACGATGTTTTCCCACAAGCGCGACTGGCTCTCGTGAACGCCGGCGGATGCGCCGCTGGCAAGCGGCGTGCCTTCGTAATCCATACTGATGCCCTGCTCGTACATGGCGTGCCCGGCTTCGTGCATGGTGCTGAACAGCGCCTCGCCCAGATCATGCTCTTTCACGCGCGTGGCGATGCGCACATCGCCGAGCGAGAATTTGGTCATAAAAGGGTGATGCGTCTTGTCCTGCCGGCCGCGCTGCAAGTCGTAGCCGAAGCGTTTGATGACGCTCAACCCAAATGCAAGCTGCCTGTCTTCCGGGTACTGCCGACGCAGGCAAGCGTCATCCGGCGCGGGGCGAGCGATGATTGCTTCAACCAGTGGCACAAGTTCGCGACGCAAATCGGCAAATACCGCGCGCACCGTCGCGGCCCTCATGCCAAAATCACTCAGGTCGATGAGCGGGTCGGCGATATGTTCGTAGCCGGGGAAGAAATCGGCCAGTTCGCGGCTGTAGTCGAGCGTCTTCTCCAGATACGACTGAACCAGAGAGAAATCATTGGCCGGGCGGGCGCGCGTCCAGACATCATAAGAAGCGGCGGAATGAGCCAGGAAGCGCCCCATGAACTCCGGCGGCACTTTTGTGGCGCGCTCGTATTCGCGGCGCGCGACACGAATCAGGCTGGCATCGTCGGAATCATAGGGCAGACTGTCCGCGTAGGGTTGCAGCGCATCGAGCAGACGCCCGATGGCCGGGTCGGTGGCTTTCTCGTGCGCCAGCCGGCCCAGCGTGGCCGCCTGCCGGCCGCGCGCTGCTGCGCCGCCTGGCGGCATGTAGGTCGATTGATCCCAATTCATCAATGCGCCAATGGCATTCAGGTCATTCACTTCTGTCAGGCGGCGTTTAAGCTCGGCAAGCTGATCTCTCACGGAGTGCTCCAGTGAAAATGCGCCCACAAACCCGGTCATGCCACCGGGTGCGGCATTTTCATCCGCTGTGGTGAACCACCGGTTCATGGGCAACTCCTTGATTTTGATATCGATATCCTCAACCGGTCTGGGCAGACGACCATGATCGTAATGCCATGTGGATTGTACCCGTTGAGCCTTGAACACGGGCCAGTGGGGCACGGCAAGGAATTGTGCGTTGCGCAATAATGCCCATGAACAGAATCGCGCTATATGTATCTGCGTGACATCTGCGCACAGCCCGGCTGTCACAACCCGAAGGGCTTCCAGCCAATACTGGCCTATCGCACAAGCGGCTATAATCAAGACCTATTACATATCCATTAAGCCGATGCAGGAACGATCTATGCGCAAACAAGCAATTTATCTCTTCAGTGGCGACCAGCCCGACGCTGCAATATCCAAAGGGCTTAAAGACGCGGACTGCGACATTGCTCAAGTCAAATCTGTCTCTGAGACATTGGCTGCCATTCATCAAGCCGGCGAGGATGCGCTTCTGGTCGCCGAGGTGCAAGCCGGCGCAATTGCGCTGCTATCGTTGCTAAAGGAGCAGGGCAGCGCGCTGCCGGCCACAATCCTGTACGACAAGGAAGGCGGGGATATGCACACAGCCATCAAAGCGTTGCAATTGGGCGTGCGGGAGTATCTTTTGTCTACGGATAGTGAGACCCATCGAGAATTGAGCGCGCGCTTGATGGCGGAACGCATCCGCAATCAGGTTGCGGAAACCGCATTGGCGGGTGGGAAGGCGCTGCGACGCGCCACAGTCTCGCCCGGCCAGGCCACTCCTGCCCATGAGATTCGATGGGATTCGGCCACACATCTTATCCAGAGCGGCCACGACTACGTGCGACTCAGCCCCATCGAAGGTCGGATTTTTGACCTGCTGTATACGCGCCGAGGCCGGGTGGTTTCCATCGCTGATTTGCTCGAGCACGCGCTTATGAAATCCGGCGTTGATGAGCGCGAAGGCGCCAAGCTGTTGCGCCCGCACCTGGTTCGCCTGCGCAGCAAGCTCGAGCAGAAACCCAGCCTGGCTTGTCGCATTGTCAACATGCGCGGCAGCGGCTATATGATGATCTGACAGCAACCAGGCTTCGCGGCCGCTTCTCGTCGCCGGCAACAAGTCGCTCTCTGCCGCGCCGTCACACAGACGCGACGATGAGAAGCTCTTCGCCCAGCACATCGGTCATTCTGACGGCGACCGTCGTCGCGCCAGGGCCGGCCGGCCATTGGTAGCGCCCCTGCACCAGGCCGCTGCGCTTGCGGGGCGCATCGACCAGCGCCGGCTGAAAAGCTACGCCGTCATAGGACGGGTCGATCATGATGCTGTCCACCACCGCGCGCCAATCGTCGATACGAGGCGCAGTTTCCGGCCCGGCCTGGCGCACACGTTCCATCACTGCCGGCGAAACAAACGCCTCGACCACTACCCGAATGATGGGCGGCGTTGCCCCATGGTCCCGGCGCACAGTCACGCGCGCCCGGGCGCGTTGGGCCAACCCATTGCAGTCGTTAGCGCAGCCGGCGCTGTCCGCATAAACCACAAAGCGGTGAGAAGCGACAGCCGGCAGGTCACCAGCGCCGTTTGCGCCTGCCTGCCGGCGGCCAGACCCGCGCGACGCAGACGGGGGCTTGACCGCGTGCAGGCGCTTAACCATAGTCTGGATCGCGCCCCGGTTGATGTCGCCGCCGATCCAGCGCCGGCCCATTTGCTGCGCCACGGCCAGTGTAGTGCCGCTGCCGGCGAAGCAATCCAGCACCCAATCGCCGGGATTGCTCGAAACTGAAATGATGCGGCGCAGCAGCGCCTCGGTTTTCTGGGTGGGGTAGCCGCAATCTTCGCCCGGCGTGGTGCCGAGGCCGGGAATGTCATCCCACAGATTGTCCACAGCGCGTTCGACAATGTAGCGACCGCGCCGGCCTTGCTTCAGGTAATACTTCACGCCGATATTGCCTCCCTTCGAGGCAAAGACCCGGCGCGACGCCTCATCCACCACCACCTCGCCGCCGTAGGGCGCGTACAGCCGGCCCTCGGCATGCAGCGCCTTGAGCCGCTCGAAGCTATACGTGCCGGGATCCGAAGTGCGGAAGAAGCCGCGTTCATCGCGCATGTATTCAGCGGCCGCTTCAGCTTCTGTCAACACAATTTCCTTCTTCACCGGATTCCAGGTTGTGGGAGCGGCTTTGTTGCGGGCAAAAACCTCCAGGTAGTGCGTGCTGAACGGAAAGTAGAACGCGTTCACCTTGGCCCCGCGCGCCACCTGGCTGCGCCAGGAGATGGTGTTCAGGTAGTTGTCGGCGCCGAACACTTCCTCCAGCAACATGCGCAGATAGTGGACGCGCCGGTGATCGCAATGCAGCCACAGGCTGCCATCCTCAGACAACAACTCGCGCATCAGAAACAGCCGCTCGTACATGAACTGCAAATAGTCCTCGCCGGCCCAGATGTCGGTGTATTGGAGTTGCTCGCCGAGCGGCCGGGCGTTGCCAAACAGGACCGGCCCGCCCGTCGCGCCGCGCAACGTCACTTTGCGCGCGTAGTTGGCGGCGCTATCGAAAGGCGGATCGATATAGATCAGCTTGATTCGCCCGCCAAAGCCATTCGCCAGCAGGCACGCCAGCATATCCTTGTTGTCGGCGTGGAACAGAAGATTGGCCTCCCGGCCGGCGTCCTGAAGCGTAGCCGGCAGCGCGCGCGCCACGCCGGGCATGTGCGCGCGCCAATCATGCGCGCGCAACTGATGCGCACGCAGATCGTGCGTCTCCACCAACCGGAGCGGGCGGGCAAGCGGGGGCGCAACAGGATCCAATGGGCGTTTGCCGGCCCAGGTGAGCGCAGGCCGGCCTGTGGCAGCCCTGACAGGCCGTGTGGCCGGCGCGGCGCGATCGGCAGAGGAAGGTTTTCTGGCCATGTCAGTCACAGTCCCAGCGTCTGGCGCAAGCCGGACAAATTCTGGCCCAGCCGCAGCGGCACGGCATAGTAAATCGCTTGCTCACTCTTGTTGGACTGCGGCATCGTTGTCACTCGCAGGCGGGGCGATTGGAAGAAGTGAGGCCGTGTCATGTAGCCGACCAGGTAGACGCGATAGACTGCGCGTGAAGCCTCCGCGTTGCGGAGTCCCGCATCGCGGGCCTCCACGTAAGCCCGCGCCAGCAGGTACGGTGTTCGCTCGGCCGCCGCTGCGCGTTGCTTCTGGCTGATGAGATCCTGGCGGGTCGATTCGTCGAGTGCGCCGGCGCGCACCGGCGGATAGACCAGAAAATCGTCTTCCAGGATGGCGGCATAGTTGACCTGTCCGCCGGCGAGATGGCGCGGGCCAATGCGGGTGGACTTCACCTCGAATCCGAAAATGCCGCGCCGCTCGCAGGCCGCAAAAAATCCGCGCCGAAAGTGCGCGCCTTCCTGCCACTGGCGGGCAGTGTCTGCGAACAGGTCGCCGGCCAGCAATTCGGCGGCGTCGCGCTGAGCGACGAAGCCGTCGACCGGCGCATGGTCGCGCCCGCCGTCCCGGCGCATGTCATCCCACAAACGACAGGCGATCGACTCGCGCTGCAGGTAACGCAGCCACGCCAGCTCGGCGGCTTTGCCGATCAACGTGTCGCGCAGCCTGTCAGCGGGCGAGCGATCCGGCTGCCATGTGTTGGCCGTATGCGTTGCCAGCAAGCCAGCCTGCGCGCAGTCCACTTCCGCCGGCTCTACGTCAATGGCGACGATGTGCTCTGGTTTGATCATGCCCGGCGCAATGCAAACTTGTTCCCAGGATGCGGCGCTCTGCGCGTTACCGCTGCGCTCACATCGCAGATCCTTGATACAACAACGCGCAACATGGCGCACATTATGCCTTGTCACTGTGTCAGAGAGTAGAATGGTGCGCGCCGCGCAACCCCAGAATCGCGGAATTTTGCCCGTTGACACATCGGCCCCTGCGTGGTATTAGTGGTGCGCCATGAGTTCCGCCAGCGCAATGCGCGCGAGCGCACTGTTCGGTAAGCAGAGCAAGAAGCGCAGCCAGACCACGTCTGGTTAGCTCTGGTTATCGAGCGGCGCGGCGAACGCAGCAGGTGATCAACAAGCTCCCAGACGACGGGTGTCTGGGAGCTTTTTATTTGGAGGTTACTGACACATGTTCACTGCCGAATGCCCTGAGTGCGGCGCGACAATCACGTTCAAGACGCCGCCGGTGTTGCACGAATTGGTGCGCTGCCCAGAGTGCGGCGCGGAGCTGGAAGTGGTGTCGCTGGAGCCGCTGACGCTGGCGCTGGCGCCAACCGAGGAAGAAGACTGGGGCGAATGAAATTTCGGATTTTGGATTTGCGATTGGGGAGCGCCCATATCCAAAATCCAAAATCCAAAATCCAAAATCGATGAAGATTGCCATCATTTGCTCGCTGGTGCGCCCGGAAGAGAAGCTGTTGCTGGAGGCGTTCGCCAAACGCAACATCCCCGTGGAAGTCATCGACGATCGCGGCATCCACTTCGATCTGCACGCGCTTGAGACGTGGAAGCAGTATGACGTGGTGATCGAGCGTTGCGTGTCGCAGAGCCGGGCGCGCTACATCCTGCGCGCGCTGAATCTGGCCGGCGTGAAGACCGTCAACCGCTATGAGGTGGTGGAAAACTGCGGGGACAAGTTTGTGACCTCGCAATTGCTGGTGCAGCACGGCGTGCCCACCACGCGCGTCAAGCTGGCCTTTACGCCGGAATCGGCGCTGGCCGCCATCGAGGAGATGGGGTATCCGTGCGTGCTGAAGCCGGTCGTCGGCTCGTGGGGCCGGATGGTGGTGCGCGTCAACGACCGCGACGCCGCCGAAGGACTGCTGGAACTGCGCGATGTGCTGGGCGGCTATGAGCAGCACATCTACTACGTCCAGGAGCACGTGAAGAAGCCGGGGCGCGATATCCGCGCGTTTGTGGCCGGCGATCGCACCATCGCCGCCGTCTACCGCACCGCCGAGCACTGGATCACCAACACCGCGCGCGGCGGCAAGACCAGCAATTGCCCGGTCACGCCGGAACTGGATCGCATCTGCGTGGCCGCCGCCAACGCGGTCGGGGGCGGCATTGTGGCGGTTGATGTGCTCGAGGACGAGACGCGCGGTCTGCTCATCAACGAAGTCAATCACACCATGGAGTTCCGCAACAGCATCGCGCCGACCGGCGTCGATATCCCCGGCGCGATTGTGGAGTACGCCATTGAGAGATTGAGAGATTGAGAGATTGAGAGATTGAGTCATTCAGTCATTGAGTCATTGAGTCATTAGATCATGGCTATGATGTCGAAGCCAGAAGTGTTGCGGCGAAGATCAGCGGAATTTGCGCTGCGCATCATCCGATTGTTTCGCGCATTGCCAGAGACAGAGGAAGCACGCATCATCGGCAAACAGATGTTGCGCTCAGGCACTTCGGTTGCGGCAAACTACCGCGCCGTCTGTCGAGCCAGGTCATCGCGCGAATTCATCTCAAAGATAGGCATTGTGGTGGAAGAAGCCGATGAGACCGTGTTCTGGCTTGAACTGCTTGTCGAAAGCGGAATTGTCGCCAAACCTCTGCTGGACAGTCTGCTCACAGAAGCGAACGAGCTTCTGGCAATCTTCGCCGCCTCCCAACGAACAGCCCGCTCCAGATCGCGCAAAGCAACCGCCAATGACTCAATCACCCAATGACTCAATCACGCAATCACCCAATGACTCAATCACCCAATGACTGAATCACCCACTCACCCAATGACCAAACTACGCTGCGCCATCATCGGCGGGACGGGCTACACCGGCGGAGAGTTGCTTCGCCTGCTGAGCTTCCACCCCCACGCCGAGGTTACCCAGATCACCTCGCGCTCGCGCATGGGCGAATACGCGCACGTGGTTCATCCCAATCTGCGCGGAGTGACCGACCTGCAATTCATCCGGCCTGACGATGTGCAGAAAGCCGATGTGATCTTTCTGTGCCTGCCGCATGGCGAGGCGACCGCGCAGATCGAGCGTTGGGCCGGCCTGGCCGAGCGCGTCATCGACCTGAGCGCCGACTTTCGCCTGCGCGATCTGGCCGCTTACAAGCGCTGGTACGGCCATGACCACCCAGCCCCGCGCTGGGTGGAGCAATTCGTGTACGGTCTGCCGGAGCTGACGCGCGCGCAACTCAAAGGCGCGCGCTATGCCAGCGGCGTGGGCTGCAACGCCACCGCGACCAATCTGGCGCTGCTGCCGCTGGTGAAAGCCGGCCTGATCGACTGGTCGATGCCGATCGTGGCCGACATCAAAGTGGGCAGCAGCGAAGGCGGGGCAGAGTCGTCGCCAGCCTCGCACCACCCGGAACGTAGCGGCGCCGTGCGCTCCTATGCGCCGGCCGGCCACCGCCACACCGCCGAGGTCGAGCAGATGATCGGGCAGGTTGTTCAGGTGAGTCAGGTTGGCAAGGTTGATAACGTTACGAACCTTACGAACTTTACAAACCTTACGAACCCTGCAGACCTGCACATGTCCGTCACCTCCATCGAAATGGTGCGCGGTGTGCTGGCGACCGTGCATGTGTTCCTGAAAGAGCCGGTTCAGGAGAAGGCGTTGTGGAAGGCGTTCCGCGACTGCTACAAGAACGAGCCGTTCGTGCGGCTGGTGAAGAGCAGCACCGGCATCTTCCGCGCGCCGGAGCCGAAGATTCTGGCCGGCAGCAACTGGGCCGATGTGGGCTTTGCGCTCAGCGAGGATGGGCGCAAGGCCACGGCGCTGTGCGCCATCGACAATCTGATGAAGGGCGCCGCCGGCTCGGCCGTGCAATGCCTGAACGTGATGATG